>WNGK01000610.1_pt1 | contig 36691 bp, 35 predicted proteins | sample 5400601 | NCBI WGS metagenome assembly WNGK01 (sample SAMN13153376, study PRJNA577476) | soil metagenome | isolation source: 60 cm soil or saprolite under Garry oak tree replicate 1 | place: USA:California | collected 2016-06-15 | reverse complement strand
ACTGCAAGCATAGATCTGGGAATTCTTGCTGAGGTTCTGTTCTTTTCCGCGGGGTTGACGAGAAAGATGAAAACTAGCGCGGGCACGTATTACATGAGAGCTGCTCCGGCAACAGGGGCCCTTTACCCGATTGAACTCTACGTGGTCACCGGTGGCATTCCCAGCCTGCCGCCTGGGGTGTATCATTTCAACCCCCGCGACTTTGCATTAGTCAAGCTGCGGGACGGCGACTATTCGGCCGAGCTGGCTGCAGCTGTCGGCAGGGCGGGTTTGACTCATCCTGTTACTGTAGCGTTTACTTCGTTGGCTTGGCGAAATGCGTGGAAATACGAGGCGAGGTCCTATCGCCACTGGTTCTGGGATTCTGGGGTTATCGCCGCGAATCTCCTGGCTACATTATCCTCCGAGGGTTTGACTGCCCGGCTCGACCTGGGATTCGTTGACCGAGACGTGAACCGTCTTTTGGGCTTGGAAGAGGGGAAAGAAGCAGCGGTGGCTCTGGCCCAAATCGGGGACAGCCTCCATCGGAGTCCTGAGGACGAGCTGAAGAAGATTTCTGAGCTGGTTCTCGAAGTTGAGCCTCTCTCAAGGGAGGAGGCCGAATATGCGGAGATATGGAGGACCAACGAGGAATCTGAGCTGCAAGGTCCTGGGGAAGTGGAGGCCTGGAGAGAGGGCCTCGGGCCTCATACTCAAGCGGTTCGGACCCCCCGCCCCACGTTCCAGCTTCAACCTCTAAGGGAAGAACATTCAACTCCTCCCCTTGAGGAAGTCATACTGCGCAGAGGTTCGACCCGAAGATTTTCTCCACAACCTATCTCTTTCGAGAACCTTTCCACAATCATTGACGCTTCAACGTCCCAGATTCCGCTGGACTTTCTTCCCCATGGAGAATCACTAATCGACTTCTATTTCATAGCCAATCAGGTTCAAGGACTTCCCTCTGGATCTTACTTCTTCGACAGGGAAAAGGACTCTCTTGGGCAGCTGAAGGCTGGAAGGTTTCGGGACATGTCAGGATACCTCTGCCTTGAGCAGCCACTCTTTTCAGACGCGAGTGCGGTGTTCTTCCTAATGACAGACCTGGCACGTGTGTTGGCCTCGCTGGGCAACAGGGGGTACCGGGCTGCCCAGTTTGAGGCTGGCGTTCGGGCTGGGAAGATCTACCTCTCCTCCTACGCCCTCGGAATGGGAGCTTCCGGTTCGACTTTCTACGATGATGCTGTGACAGAATTCTTCTCCCCGCTAGCCAAGGACAGGGCCACTATGATCGCTGTTGGGATAGGAGTGCCGGCGTACAAGGCCCGACCGGGCAAGGTTCTTGCTGGCCTTAGAAACCAACCCCCCTAACTGGTGGTAAGGAGCACTCGCTGGGTGCTGCCCCGGGCCAAACGATCTTATCTTTAATTGGGCATGAGCTGGTTCGAAGCCTGCAAAGCCTGCTGTTGGCTGAACTAGTGAGAGATGAAGGTTCCAAAGATCAGTCAAAGGTGGTACGAGCTGGCTCACATGGGTGAACTGGCCGAATACCTCCAATCCGTGCCATCCTTTGAACTCACAAAGAAGGTCTCCTCCGAGATTTCTGAGCGCGATTTTCCTAGGAACCCTAAGAGAATCGTGATTGAAAATTTTGTTCTCCTAACAAGGGACCTCATGGGGGCAATCTATGAAGAGCTCAAGCCGGATCTAGAGAAGCACTCGTACAATTATCCGTTCCTGTCGATGCGGATTCCCTTCATCAACTATGAATCATCGGGAGGAAGGGAGACTTACCAGAGAATACAGTCCGTTGTTCGGAAAATCCCATCTCTAGGACGGCGCTATCTTCCGAGGGAGATTCGGAATCCTCTTGTGCCTATTATTCTGCCTGGAGTGGACTATTCGGCTGAAAGCCTCGTAAACTCCTCTTCCTTACAAGGGGTAGTACTGCCGGACAAGTCGAAGCTTGGCTGGCAGCACCTAGATACTTACGCAGATTATTGCCGGGGTGTGATGGCCCTCGGTAGGGAAACCTATTCTTCCCTGATGGATGCTTGGTATTACGGGATGGATTCCGATGCGTACTTTCAAGCCCTAGAAACCCTTTCCGAAGAGATGCTTCATCACGTCTCTGACGAGATTGCGGGCCCGAGGTATAGTGGAAGGGCGGTCGCGTGGGAGCATTATTGGATGAAGAGTTACGGGGAATTCCCGGAAAGGCTTGACGTGGCGCTTCTACGCTTGAAAGACGAGTACCTGGGCGAACTGAGAAAAAGGCTGGCGTCGATTTCGTCCTAGACTTCTTGACCCTAACGTGCCAAAGAGTCCCCGGCATCCAATAACTTGGGGACCATAGGAAAGACCTCGTTAGGCTCTGTTACCTGGTATCTGGGGTCGGAGTTAGACAGAGGCTATCGCCGACATCGGCCTTTTCTAAGATGTCAGCCATGAAGCATGAGTCACATTCGAGAACACGAAAGAGAAAACCGGCTCGCGCGAAGACAAGAAACAAGACGCGAGCTACCAAGAAACCAATTCCCCGTCCCAAGATGCTCACGGGCCCTATTACGACCCCCACAACCGTTTCCAAAATCAAGGCTTGCGAGGAAGTAGAGGTTGGAGACGTAGGGGGTTTCGGTAGTCCGGAAGAACTGGAGGCCCACGAGAAGCGTTGTGGCCAAGAGGCTGCGGAATTCTGTCATACATGCGGTAGGAACCTGTGCGTCAACCACTACGAGCTACTGCATAGGGACCATGAGATCAGCGGACAAAAAACAGAACAGGCTCTAACCACCCGTAACCAATCCCTTTAGAGAAACAGTATTTCTATCCGATACTCTGACCTGTTCCTGAACAACGTGGTCATGGGGGTCAGAAATTGGGGGTTTCAGTGGCGCCTTGGGAGTCTCCGACGGTCTTTCAACTGGCTTTCTAGGCTTGTTTCGTGAGAAAGTCGAGCACCAAGGTGTTGAACTCTTGAGGCTTTGCCATGTGAGGGAAGTGGGCCGAGCCTAGGACCTTGGCCACTTCGCTGTTCGGTATCGCCTTGGCAAGCCTGCTTGCTATCGTGTGCAAGACTCTTGGACTATTAGCTCCGTTTACCAGAAGGGTGGGCGCAGAAATTCTGGAGGCAACATCGTTCCCGAAGGCTGGAGGTTCTGACTTCAATTCTCCCACGGTCTTCTCGTTCTCTTTCATCATCGTCCGGGCGGGCTCCGGAAGTCTGTCGAACGCGTTCTTCTGGTTCATTATACCGTCCACGTTCAGCCTGAGGGCGGTGTCGTAGTCTCCACGGTCGAAAGCGGCGAGGGAGGGGTCCAGGGAGTTTCGTTGAAACTTGGCTGCGGAGATTGCTGTTAAGGGACTCCTCAGAAGGAGAGATAGGAGTTGCACCGGGTTCTTTCGGTCCTTCAACAGTATTGTCGAGACAGCTGGTTCGACTAGCACTAGGGTTCGGATGAGCTCCGGATGTGTTGCGGCGCAGTATGCTGCAGTGAACCCCCCGTAGGAATGGCCGACTAGGTGAACGGGGGAAACTTTCAGGTACTGAATCAGACCGATGAGGTCTGCCGAATTGTTTTCAATCGTGCTGTTGGCGTAGTCCTCTTTGTTTTGGTTGGGTTTGGCGAGACGCCTGCTGTAGGCGATCATGTGGTATTTGCTTGAGAAGGCTTCTACCTGGGCGTTCCAGGCCCGGTAGTCCGTGGGAATGCCGTGAACGAAGATGATGGGCTGGCCTGCGCCAGTTTCCATATATGCTAGGCTTGTCTCACCAACAAAGGCTGTTTGCAAAACTGGAGATTCCATTCTTTCACACCCATGGGGCAGCAAAGAAGGCTAGATTAGGTACTTACTGCCTGTCTCGGAACCGAGACAGTATACTACTCAAAGCTTTGCAATTCCTGAACCCTGTTTCCTGACCCCACCTAGAAAGGCGGGTGTAAGATTCTAGCACCCGTCCACATATGAGAATACTATGGTCACGGATCCTACCTGTTCGGCTTCCCCAAGAGGGTACTGTCGACTTCGGTGATCGTTCGGCGTCCTGTTAGTGCCATGATGGTGGCTAGGTCCTCTTTGAGGAGTGTGAGCATCCGTGCCACGCCTTCTACTCCGCCGGCTGCGAGGCTCCAGAGGACGAGGCGTCCGAGGCCCACAGCCTTGGCTCCCAGGGCGAGGGCGATGAGAACGTCGCTTCCTCGGCGTACGCCGCTGTCGAGGTAGACGTCTACCTCGGACCCGACCTCCCCTAGTACTTCTGGTAGTGCGTCGAGTGACGCCTGAGCCTGGTCGAGTTGTCGTCCTCCGTGGTTGGAGACGATTACTCCATCCACGCCATGATCTACGGCCTTTCGGGCATCCTCGCCTGTGAGAATTCCTTTGACTAAGAGAGGTAGACGGGTCATTTTCCGGAGCCTGTCGAGGATGCCCCAGGTGGACGAGGCTTCGCCGCGAGTGTGGTAGTGTTGGCCTTGAAGGGTGGGATGCGTTGGGGGAAAAACTTGGGTCCCATTCCCGAGGGGAATCGAGCTGGCGTTGAACCCTGCTTGGACTGTCCCGTCGCGGTTGCCGAAGACTGGGGCATCCACGGTTAGGACTAGTGCTGTGTAACCGGCGTTCTCGGCTCGGTCGATCAAACTCTGCGTGGTTGAGAATTCTGGTTGGAGGTAGAGCTGGAACCAGCGAGGACCCGCTGGGGCGGCTTGGGCGATCTCTTCCAGAGACCGGGAGGAGATGGTGCTGAAAACGGCTAGAACATTGGCTGCGCTGGCAGCTCTAGCAGTGGCCAGCTCTCCGTCGGGATGTAGTAGCCCTTGGTAGGCTGTGGGTGAGATGTAGAAGGGAGCGCTGACTTTCTCATGGAGGATGGTGGTCGAGAGGTCGAGGGTCTCAACATCGACAAGGACTCGGGGGCGTAGTGTTCTTCGGTTGAAGGCTTCTCGATTGGCCTTCATCGTTTGCTCCTCGCCAGCGCCTCCCTGAACATAGGCCCAGGCTGGTCCCGCGACTTTCTTTGAGGCAGCGGCCTCAAGATCGCTGAGGGTGAAGAACCCTCCCAGGGGCTTGTCAGTCATGGTTTGTCCCGGATGTGGGAAGAGTGCGGCATGAATTTCTCACAGAGCCTTTCAGACCCGATTCCGCTTATGATTAGGCGTTCTTTTGCATTGTTCAAGAATTTCCGGGTCCAATCCGTATCGCCCCCATCTACCAGCTCCGTTTCGGAGGTTCCCTTTGGACCGGCGTGGATGTGAAAGCGTAATTGTTGATAGTAAGTTGTTCTGGATTTCGCTTCTTCAATGCTTATGTCTACTTGGTCGAATTCCCTCTTCAGTTTCGCTAGAGTCGAGGTTAGGGCTTGACTGTTGCGAGTACTTGAAGATAGGGGATTTATCGTGACTCGGAGAGGGATGGTTGGCTCTAGAAAGGCTCGTACCGACTCTAGATAGAATCCAATGTGCTGGGCCATCGCCTGGAGTTCGAATTGAAGATTCCCAGTGTCGCGGCCCGCGCTGCAGAGTGAGAATAGGCGGAAGTGCTGTCGTGAGCTGGGGCTTTGATACCGTTGGGCCCTCACTGCCCGATGGCTGCAGGCGAGATGTACAGGTGTGGGATTGGTTGGCTCCGATCGGGTGAACTTCTGCCGTCGGAGGGCACACTCCAGAGCAAGCATGTTGGTCGGGTCGGATACCACCTCCATGTTTCTGATGGTTGTCAGAACCCAATCCTGGCTAACCGGAGCTACGCAGGAAGCACTGCCTATGGGGGAGACCGGGGAAAGCTCGATGGCGTGAAACCCGTCTGGCAAGTGGGAGAAAGCAAGCCGGTCCCATTCGAGGAGAGTGGCGGGGTCGCTCTGTGATGGGAGGGTGAACCTGTTCGAAACATAATCAGAGAATATTGTGCCTGGGCTCCGGCGCTGGACAACTCTCCGGTATGTTTCCAGAAGCAAGGATTGGAGGTCTGTTGGTTTGACCCGGTCTACTAGTATCTTGCTGAGATTGGGTACTCCTGCATCGCGTTCGATCCGTCGTATGATCTTGCTCGTCCTGTTGCTGGCCACGCCGAAGAGACTCGAATGGCTTGGCTATCTGGATTTGTGGGAAGCTTTTGGCCTGGACGACAAGCCCCTTCAGACCTTCTCGTAACGAGCTGAAGTCACTGCATCATGCCCTTGCAACGCCAGAACTCCAACAACTACCGTAATTACTCCTGCAACATCGGTGCAGTAATCCGTTCCCTTTGATCTTTCCGCGCCTTATTAGGCTAGCACCATCTTTGCATGAGGATCTTAGAATTGATGGAGCGCATAAGGCGAGCGGCCACGATCACGATTGTCATTATCCTTCTCGCGTTGCCCTTTGCAATCCAGCGCCTCGCTTCTTCCTCCTGATAAACAAGGCCAGCGTCGCTACAATCGCTGCAGCTACGACCCCTGCAGCGGCTACGATGAGGGTGTAGTAGGACTGAGCATTCTGGGAAGCTGGAGGCGTAACCGGAGCTCCGGTCACGTTCACCCAAGCGTTACTCATTGCAGGAATCGTGAAATGGTAGGAGCACTGGTAGGTGTAGCGCCCATGTTGGTAGAAGGTATAGCTGTAACTCTGGCCTGGGTTTAGTGTCCCACTGTTTAGCAGAGGGCTTCCTCCCGGGGTTGTATTCCCGACGGACGTCACGGTGTGCAAGCTGCTCCAGTTACTTGCGTAAGTCCAGATCACAGTGGTGCCCGTAGTGACGTTGATGCGCTTAGGCAGAAACGCATTGTCGACTATGGCAACATTGGCTTGGCCGGAAGCATAAGCACTGATAGACCCCGTTTCAACTAGGGGACCAAGTGCAATCACAAGCACGAGTATTAATGGGAAAGTCTTAAGAAAAAGGGGACGTGCCCCGTAGAAGGGGCTTCGCCTAAGCGGTTTTTGGTTTAGGCTTGAACGCAACATAAGCCACTAAAATCAATGCTATTACCGAGACTATTAGTGCGCCTAGGCTATAGTTCTGTGCGTTCATTGCTGTTGACTGTATTGTATCTGCTCCGTTAGCAACGGTTACCGTGGTGGAGGCAGATATGTCGGGGCTGAAAGGAAGGTGGAAATCGCTGACGAGTTCAAGCTTAATCGTGTGGGAACCGCTGTTGAGAGTAAGCGATATTCCGTTTGAGCTTGTCCAGATTTCGACATATTTGCCGTCGACGAACACATGAATATGACCCTCCTGCAATCCTTGAGAGTTAGTGATGTTGACATCGTTGTGGGTGCCCGGCTGGAGAAGGGTGAAGTTCTTGACAGCGAAGGACACGAGGAAAGTAGGACCGACAGTCGATTGGTTGTTGAGTGCACCGTTTGACCCTGGAGAAAGCATTGTGATTCCGCATCCAAGACATGTCTCTGTAACAGGAGCCGCGCTAGCTCGGGGAGCTAGCACTGGTAGTGCAAGAAGGAATGTTGCGAGCAGAATTGATGCGCCTATCCATTGTTTTTTCCGATTCATCGTCTTCATCAGCTCCCTCCTTTTCAGCCTTCATTAAGCTTGTTCAAGGAATGGATTCCAAATTTCCGTTGAGTTAAGCAATGCGTTCACGTGTTCACGCTGAGTTGTTGTTCATGGTGAAGCTTAAGTCGAACCAGCGTTCCTAACGATTAAGCGGAGAGATTATTCTGATGAGCTTTTCACAAATTGCTTGAGACACTTCTGCGAGTCTCCCATACCCGAAACGCGTTATGCGCGTGACGTCGGTCTTTGTGCGTGTGCTACTTCCAATTCTTGACGTCCCAGTCTCTGAGAGTATCGACGTCTATCTTCTCAGCCTTGAGCGCAGTCTTCAATCCTTCCAGGAGGCTCGCGAATGTGTAGCCTGCTCCGAGACGGAGAACGTGGTGGACAACAGGCTGCTCGTGCAGTTGGTAAATCGAGTCTCTTGGGAAGGAAGAGTTGAGCCAGAGGATTATCGGATTCTTAATCATCCCGTTGAAGGGAACGAGACGGTTGGCAACAAGACGATTCGGCGGGTTATCGCGTCCTCGAAGCCTCTCGTCAAACTCGAAGCTCTGGCCAACTTGGACCATGGCTTTTCCCCTCCGAGCATGCAACGATACCTGGGGCGATAGCATGCATGACGGACACTTGGACAGCCAGTCTCTCAGCTGAGTCTCGTAAGACTTCACTGAGTCATTGAAAGAACTCATTCCCTATCGAATAGCGACGCTTGATAATAGGGTTGTGGCCCTGCCATTAGTCGGAAACGTCGCAATGGTGAATCATCACGCTCTCAAGATACCTCGATCAATTGTCCTCTGACCAGAAGAGGTTCGACTTTTCCCTATTCTCCAGCGTGTACCTGAGACTAGTGATGATAGGCAATAGTGATGTCTTTAGGAGGATGGAGTGAGTTGAGCCATCTATCTAGCAACTTCGGAACATCTCCTACACAATTAGGCTCGAACCGAATCCGCATCGTTAGCATGGGCCTCTTTCAACGGAACAGTTTCGGAGCCGAATAGGTCAAAAATGTCGGTTCGACAGTTGCGCGAGAGCTAGAGGAGCAAAATCCATCCTCCGACTCGGGAGACTCTTTTAGCCAGTGTCTATCAGGGTAGGTGCAAGACAGCGTTGAGATTCGAACCCTCTGTATTCCCCATCCTCGAAACTCTTCGCGCCGAGGGACCCCACCCATCCTACCGGGACAAACTCAAGCTCTTCGGACAGTTCGTCGGCGTGTGGGACCTAGACGTGCTGTTTTACGATGAGGAGGGCAAGGTTGTCTATCGCCAGCCCGGCGAGTGGTCATTCACGTATGTTCTAGACGGGCGGGCCATCCAAGACGTTCTGGTCTATCCGAATCAAGAAGACGGCCTCCAGAACTCTCCCGGTCGACGGCGAATTGGAACCACCCTCCGTTTTTACGACCCAAGACTGGATACCTGGCAGATGATTTGGTTGGGGGCAGTTTCAGGAACTATAGTTGTAAGGACTGGCAAACAGGTTCGTGACGAGATCTGGATCGAGGGGCTGGACTCAAACGGGAGCCTCACACGCTCGATGTTCACAGAGATCGCGCCAGACCAGTTTCACTGGAAAGATGTTCTCTCTCATGGAGGAGGCTCTTGGCGAATGGAGCAGGAAATGCTTGCTCGTCGACGTCTCGAGTAGTCGGTTCAAGAAAGAGGCCTAAGGCCAGTTTAGATTGCCCTCGATGCTCCGTGCGTTGACGATTAGAGGTGACGTGCTCAGTAAAATTGGTGCGCGGGGTTAGATTTAGACTTCGGTTTAGAACTACCATAATGCAAGAAATTTGCCCAAACCATACTCATTTTCCGACCGGTTGGAACCCCTTCGAACTTACACGTATATGATTATTCAGAAACCAACCTTTTCCAGTGCAATCAATCCCCTAGATGGTGATCTTCGGCCTTCTGGTGAAGTCATACACGAGCATAATGAAGTCTCTCAACAATGAAATCACTCCGCTCTGGTCCCAAACGCGAGAACCATTATTGGGTTCAAAGTTGACGATTATCAGCCAAGAAACATTACCAAGAGATCAGTATTGCTCAGTGATAGTTCGCACTGCACTGGCCTGCCCATAACAGTGTCATCGATTTCCGCAATTCCGTGAGCGCCATTGTGGTCGATAGGTCTTCTTTCAGGGGACCGATCATTCGCGTCCAATCATTCGCGACAAAGAGCAGGGAGACTCCTCCTATCGTCGCTGCCCCGACCTTTTGTCCCATCTCATTCGAAATTCCCCAGGAGTTTTCCGATTTCCTCCGCTTCTCGCGGGGTCGCCGAAGGCAAGGAGTTGAAGTATTCGAGGAAGCCGGTCCGTGAAAGGCAGGCAGAGCAAAGGTCCCATTCCACAATTTCGACCCCGAAAACTATTTCGGCGACGCGGGTTTGAGAAGCGCCGCAGCCCGAGGCGCAAGTCCCGTCGCGGATGCCCAAGGCGTAAAAAACGCTTTGAGGGGCGACTTTGACCTTGGGCTCGAGTGCCGTCACAGAACCTCGACTGCCGACCGACTACGGGCGTGGCGAGCAAGACAGAAAGAATGAAACGATTCGTTATTTTTAGGGGTCAAAATCTCTCTCGATTTCGTTACGCAATGTTGGTGTATATGGATGATGCCAACAAAGCGTTCGCTACCATTTTGAGTAGAAACCGCCTAAATGATACCCCAGAATGCCGTCCCCAGCTAACAAGACGAACCCACGCAACCCCGTAGAGTGTTCTGAATTGACTTGTGACCCAGCAACCGCATTACGTGGAGAATATCCTTGGTCTTGTGATATTCGTAGGTGGCTTTCCAGTGTCGAAACGAGTGCATCTTGATTTGGTTGAGCCTTGGATTCCCGAGTTTCTCCGCAATGTGTCTCCGTTGCTTCTCGTAGTTCCTACGGAACTTCTCAAGGTTGCCGTTTCCAAAGACCTTCAAGCTTTTCTTTGGTAGAGCAGTAATCATTGAGCAGAGCTTGGCACTAATCTTGAGTTGTCTCGGGTGGCTTCTCTTTTCTGGGGTAAACGTTACTGCCCGATTCTCAAGGTCTATGTCTCCCCAATTCAGCACCCAGGCCTCGCCGATTCGAGCGCCCGTTTCCTTGAGCAGTTGGAGAACTGTTGTCGTTTTGGGACCAGAGGCACTTATCAGCGAATCAAGCTCGGTCTCAAGAGGTATGAACGGAATTTTCTCGGTCCTTTCGAATCTTGGTCTGCTAAACTCGACGCCCCTTGACTTAGCGAGCAGAGCGTAGGCATCACAAGCTAATTCCTTGTCCCATCACAAGCTAATTCCTTGTCCCATCACAAGCTAATTCCTTGTCCCATCACAAGCTAATTCCTTGTCCCATCGGACCAATCTATCCAAGCGAGCGCCAGCTTTACCGCTTCAGAGTCTGCAAGGTCGGAATGTCTCGCTAAGACGCTAAGTATTCGAACACGTCTTTCTATCGTGCTTTCCTTGTAGCCCTCTTTCTCTAGCCAAAACCCATGTTCGATTGCCCAGCTTACTGAAGCGGGGGTTTACTATTGGTGCGGGGGGTGGGATTTGAACCCACGAACCCCTGCGGGACAGGGTCCTGAGCCCTGCGCCTTTGACCTGGCTTGGCAACCCCCGCACAATAAGTCCTGAAAGAACTGGCTCCGATAAGGTTTTCAGAGCACGAAAGCTTGTGATTCAATTAGTTTATCGTGCGACAGAACAGCTTCGGACGGTATCGACTCCGCGGAATACTGTAGTCGCTTGATTCTGCTTCAAGGCTTCGACCACCCTGCCTTCCGTAGGGTCGAGCCTCAACTGTTCTTCAACGATTCCCTTTGGGGCTAAGCTTTGATGGGCGTCAACCCTGTGATGCCTGCAGCCTGGACTCCGGGCGATGCTGACTTGAGAAAGATCGCGAAGCTAACTTCTCGCGGGATAGACCAGGATTGGGCGAGCCAGGCAGACGGTGCATCAAGAGGGACGACTGTCCAGGTTCCGTATGGGACGGGGACCACGACCGTCGTATTAGCGGGGTAAAGGAGGGTCGCGGGCGACGTGATTGTGTTGGAGAATATGTAAAACAGATTGTGGGTTCCGTCGGAAATGGATACACCAAAGCTGGCTGTCGATGATGGGCCCTCATTCAACGAGTCCATCAGTTCCACGTTTACATTTGTGGCGTTAAACAGTGGTCTCTGAGAGAGAGTGACCTCCCTGGGACCAGTTGAGGGAGAGGCAGCATTAAGCTGGAATTGCACCCCGTTCCCCTGGGTAATGTTCGCGATGCCCCACTCGGCCGAGACCACATTCGTTGAGGAAAGCTTCCATCCGAAGGGAACCTTCACACTCGCGGCCGGGTCCAGAGTCCACCACCTGAAGAACGGGTTGATAAGAGGAACAGTGGTAGGTTTCGAGATGATCAACTGGGACTGCCCGACAACATCCTTGGCTTGAGCGTCGAATACGAAGACCCGGAAGCCTATGTCGCTTGGAATCGCGGCCAGCCCATCCGTCGCCGAGACCAGATATGGACGGTTAGACCCCGATTGGAGAGCGCTTGTGGAATTTGAATCCCAGTGTTGAGGAAGGAAGGAGGGAGGAAGGTAGTTCACTTGTGAGAGTTGAATGTTCCATTTCACGAAGAACGAAGGGTACACAGGGTTTGGAGTGTGATTGTCCAGGTTTAGACTCAGCAGAGTTATGCTGCCTATGCTGTCGGGGTCCGATAAACCATCTACTCTCACATCCACCCTCGATGCTGTCCCGTTGGAAGCTATAATGCCGTAGACGCCGTAAAGGGCCGCAGTCAGTGCTAGAGCGATCAGAACGGTGGCAGCCGCCCTTGTTCGGAGTCTTCGAAAGGCAGACTGGAATATGGGTAGCAGGTCGAACTTCTTAACTTCGAAGCCAGATCGTGAGGGAAGAATTGGAGATTTTTTTCCCAACAGTTCCACGAATGCGGGCAGTATCCAGTAGAAGATGTAGTTGTGAAAGGAGCGGTAATAGAAGAACATGATAAAGGGGGGTAGAAGCCAGACGAGGTATCCGTTCCTGAAGGGCCATTTAGAGTAGAGAAAGAGAGATGCGGCTGCAGCCACGCCTGTCATCAAAGTGAAAAAGAAGGGCGAAGGGAGTGCTCCAAGTTCTAGAAGAAGTTCGGACAACCCGATGCCCCCGGGAACCTGGGGCACCCCGTTCGGCAGATACGGTATGATTGTGGACTGCCACCATTGTCCCGGAGAGGCCAAAAGGAAGGGAATGTTGGGAACTAGGAACCCTGCGAGAACCATCATCCCGGCCTTGGCCAGGGCTTTAGGCCTCCCAATTTGAGACTCGTGCCATACTCGAATTAGAAGAAAGGGTGCAATGATCAACGCGACCTGTTTGGTGGCGCCGGCTAGGCCTGTCGTCAAGAGGCTTAGGCTCCGGTTTCGATTCCAGAAGACAACGGTCAAGACGAGAAAGAAGGCCCAGACACTGTCGGTGAAGCTGTACGCCACAAAAGGCGTGAAGAGGATAAAGGGTGCTAAGCTCAGGGCTTTCCTTCCCGGGCTCGCGAACCCGAAGATTGTGAGGAAGGAGAGGAGATGGAAGAAAAGGACGCCATCGCGTAGGTCATGGAGGCCCGCCAGGTAGGCTGGTAAGAGGGAGAGGAAGTTCAGGGCGGGATAGTTAAGATGAAACTCGAAGGACCCGTCCACCCGGGGAGTATAATACGAGGGTGGAAAACCAAACTGGTCCAGAAAGGGCTTGATGGAATACCCGTAGGGATTCTGGAAAGCGAGAACCTTCACAACGCCCATGTATGTACCCACCATCCCATCCGTCAAGTAAGTAACCCAGACAACCCTCGTCAGGATGAAGTAGAGAGCCGAAGACGCCGCCAGGTAACCGATTAGGGCCAGAAGGTTTACGCGAAAAAGGGAAAATCTCCTCATTCTAGAAACTACAATGCTGACGGCTCCGAAGACCCCGAGCACCGAAACCAACACAGCATAGAAACCAGACACTAGAAAAACAAAGAATGCGATGGCTAGCAGGAGGATTCCTGAGACGGCTAGCCCGGCCCTTGCCCCGGCGCTGGCCTTCGCCGAGTGGGAATCCTCAAATCCGATGAAGCGACGGGCTCCGGTTCTCAGGGAGCGAATAATCCTCCTCCAACGGTCAGCTAGAAAGGGAACTGACATCTTAGCCGACACGAAGGCCTTTTCGAACTCGCCGTTCCTCTCTTAAGAGTTATCGGTTGTAGTTGCCCGAGACCGAAAGCCTTGGAACAAAACCACTAACCACTGAAGGGGTTGCTAGGTACGACGGTAACGCGAAGGGGGCAGGTTGGTCAACCCGAATATCCTCCTAACGTTATTTTCCGCAAGCCCTCTTCCTCGTTCCCCAGAATCCACCTAGTCTTTCGGGTTCGTGAACTCCATTGCCAATTGGGCCAGGGAGGCGGTTCCGAGTTTCAGTACCTCCTCGTCAACTTTGAACTTTGAACTGTGGTTCGGGTGGACGCATCCCTTTGAGGGATTGATTGTTCCCAGAAAATAGAATGTGCCCGGGGCCTCGTGGAGGAATCTGGAGAAATCCTCGCCGCCTAGCAGTGGTTCTTTGGTCTTGACCTTCAAGCCCGCTTTCTTGATGATTCTCATCGCCTCTTCTGTCACCTTCTCATCGTTAACCGTTACGGGGTACGCGTCTTCCTCGAACTCCACCTCTGCCCTGGCGCCAAATGCTTTGCAGACTCCTTTTGCCACCTCCGCCACCTTGGCCTTCGCCCTCTTCCTCGTCGCCTCGTCCAGGGTCCTAATAGTACCTTCCAAGACTGCTTCATCGGGTATGATGTTCTCCTTCGTCCCTGAGTGAACGCTCCCGACGGAGATTACGAAAGGCTGTACTGGGTCTATCATCCTGCTCGAAACCCCTTGGACAGCAATAATAAGCTGGGCAGCCACGTAGACAGGGTCCACTGTCTGGTGGGGCGCGGACCCGTGCCCTCCCCTTCCCAAGACTCTGATCACGAATCTGTCGGGTGCGGCCATGATCGCGCCTCCTCTGAACCCAAAGACCCCCGATTTCTCGTCGCCGTCTATGTGGAGCCCGAACACAAAGTCAACCTTGGGATTCTCCATGACCCCGTCCTCAATCATAGGCTTCGCCCCTCCTCTACCGCCCTGTTCCTCCGCAGGCTGGAAGAGAAACTTGATAGTCCCCTGCAACTGATCCTTGTGATTAGCTAGCAGCCTGGCTGCTCCGAGTAGCATCGCCACGTGCGTATCATGGCCACATGCATGCATCACCCCTTTCTCCTTCGACTTGAACTCTACATCAGACATCTCTTCCAGTGGGAGGGCGTCCATGTCCGCCCTAAGGGCCACAACCCTTCCATTCTTCGCACCCCGTAGAATCCCCAAGACTCCTGTTCCCCCAACTTTCCTCTTAACCTGTAACCCTAGAGACTCGAGCCTGTCGGCCACCAGCTTGGCCGTCGCCTCTTCTTTGTAGGCGAGCTCTGGCCTCTGGTGAATCTCGCGTCTTGTTTTGATGATCTCCTGCTCGATCCCCTGAGCTTCTTTGAGGAAGTTCACAGTCATTCAGTCACCCTGTCGAATCACTGAAAATGCCCTGATGACAATAAACTTGACGAGTCCCCCTCTAGGCTAAGAATAGGATCAGTTCCTCCGATGAGAGCGGAGAATGGGGGGTTTACTATTCAGCTCGCCTTCTTCACCGGTCTGAACATAACGATTAGCCACCACACCACGGCTTGTCCAGCAATTGTTGTGGCCGTGAGGACCAGGCCGCTGATCGCGAAAAGTGGAACGAAATAGGTCAGAATGGAAGCGGTAGGAATGCTGGCTGTCTTTCTTGGAACCTGGGAACTCTTGTTGAACACAGTGGGCAAACTGAAAAATGCAAGGCCCGCGCTGCCTATCGATATCAAGAGGTCTACCAGGGCCACTAGAACCCCTCCACCTGGATAGCTTTGACACCGTTGGCTTTCCAAGTCCTTAGCCACCTTGTTCCTGAGAAAGACAATGTTAAGACGACCTCAATGGTTGATACCGTAAAAAGGCTCCCTCAGTGTTGCCATGGGAGAGTCTGATTCAGGGTCACGACATTTTCAATGCTGCCGACAAGGTTCCGAAACACGCGAATCCCTGCTTCGGATAGAGCCGTGAGCCCATGCGGCCTTGGCCTCGCTTGGCAAACTCTTGAGGCGAAACAAATCTTGCAAAATGAACTTGTTTTCGCGATCTGAGAGCCGATTACATTCACCAACCTAGCGACCGTGAAGGAAAAGTCGTCCGAACAGAGGATCGCCAAAACCCGGGACAGCTAGATTCTGTACCCAGAACCAGAAAAAAGCGTCCAGAATTCTTGCCAGACAGAAAACGACTCTCAAAAGGGGGGGTACGTGCGAACAACTTTCAAGACATGAAACCCCGGCCTCTCAGAACGAGAGCCAGGCCATTCGGAAAAGAATCGCATGAGAATGGTTGAAAACTGGTTGAATCCTTTTTCCGGCCTTGGCAGAACTTTGTATCTCGTCGGGTCCTTAAAGGAACTCGAATGGTTCCCACAGTAAGAAAACTTCGGCGTAAAAGGGGGGTTTTTCCCAGGAGATTGGTTATGCTACATCTGTTTTGTCCGTTCTAGGATAATCTCTATGGTGGAAACGTTTCTGGCATCCTGGTTTTCTCCGACAATCTCCGTGCCCAGATTCACATGTTTGGACAAGCTGCCTTGGAAGAAGCGGTTATTCACCACTTCAGCCACATCCACAGCTGTGCTGATGGCTCTTCCACGAGCCTTTAGGGTCAGCTTCTTGGCACCCGTGTTGTAATGCATCATGACCGCCGTAGCATAAGCCATGATCGGCTTCTTACCGATCAGAATAGTGTCCGGTGGAATATCGGTTCTGCGCATCTGGGTAGGAGCCCTCTCCGGTTTCCTTGGTTCTTCTGTCAAGCAATTCACCTCCGAGACGTCGACGGTACACTGAACGCGGTGCTCCTGTTCGAGCGCTTCCCCTTAATTAACTAACCTGGCCCAGACCGGAGCTCAAGGGGACAACCCGCATGGGAGAACCGTACGTCAACATCAAGAATCCAAACGGCTCCTACATCCACCTCTACCACCAAGACTGCCTAGAAGGAATGAAGCAGCATCTGAAACCACGCTCAGTCAATGTGGTCGTCACATCACCACCCTACAACATCGGAATCCATTACTCCAACTACTACGACCGTCGGCCCCGGGAAGAATACCTAGGCTGGATGGACGAGGCAGCAGAGGGAGTACAGCGGGTCCTCACGGACAACGGCTCCTTCTTCCTAAACATAGGCTCAACACCCTCGGACCCGTGGATTCCCCTCGACGTTGCCCAGAGGCTCCGTTCAAGGTTCATCCTCCAAAACCTGATCCACTGGGTCAAGTCAATAGGCATATCCAAGAATGACATGGGAAACTACCCAAACGTCCCCGGAGACATCTCCGTCGGCCACTACAAGCCGGTAGGGGGAGGCCGATTCCTCAACCAATGCCATGAGTACCTCTTCCACTTCACTAAGACAGGCCGCGTCCCCCTCAACCGCCTCGCCATCGGCGTACCCTACCAGGACAAGTCCAACTTGGGACGGTGGAAATCCGTCAAGAACGACCTGCACTGCCGGGGGAACACCTGGTTCATCCCTTACCAGACAATCCAGAGCCGGGAAAAACAACGGCCCCATCCCTCCACCTTTCCAGGTCGTCTTCCCGAGATGTGCATCCGGCTCCACGGCCTATCCCGGACCAGATTGGTCCTGGACCCGTTCATGGGCCTCGGCTCTACCGCCTCAGCCGCCCTCCGCCTCAACACCTCCTGCATAGGCTTCGAGATAGACGAGGAGTATCTTTCAGAGGCAGAGCGCCGTCTCAAAGCCATAGTTCAACAAGGCGAGAAGTCGAAAGTTATGGAACATTCAACCTCTGCAAGACCCGCCGGTTCCCGCAGGAAGGCGGCGTTCAGCCAGGCGGAAAACTTAGTGGCCGCCTAGTCGCTCCCTAGCTAGAAAAGAATCCGCCCATACTCCCATGCGTCCTGAACCTGAGTACTCCTTTCCCACCCAAGGTTCGATTAGCGATTTTCTCTGGCCTAGTACCAGACATCAGCCTCGCCGGTACTCGTCGAATTAAGTATTGTTATTTTCACTAGCGCCAACCCTGCAATAGAAAATTCTCACCGTTCAACAACAATCAACAGCAAAAACCATTCAATGACATCTTTGTTCAATTATGATGGATTATCCTTAGCACCCGTGCATCACTAGTCCATGGCAAAATTCATCTTCTCTCTGGGGGACGCCAACTTCAGCATGCTGAAAGCCGAAGCCAAGGGGCGAGACATCACCATACAAGAACTGATCCGTGCCGTCATCATACCCGACTGGATGAGGCTGAACATGGAGAACAGGACACTGAGAGACACTTCAACACTTCTCGCAAACTCCACCGGCTATTTTACCCAGAAGTCTTCAATAATCCCAACGCCTATTGGGCGGCTAAAGACAAGCTGAGCGCCCAATCCCTTCTTTTTTGTCAAGAGACGATCATAATGTCCAGCAGCTTGGCCTTGGAACGGGCCTCCAAAACGAAGCCTCTAGCCGATGGCGGGGAGCGTGGGCCTAGCCGGCTTGGCCGACTCGGAAAACTGTTGCGAGAAGCGTTCGTACATTCTAAGCTCCTGGCTCGAGATGGGCTTAATCTTCTGAAGAGCCTCGTCGAAGTGCTTTCTGGAAACTCTCAGGTCCTTAGCCTTTTTCTTGGCCTCCTGAGCATCCTTAGCCTTGCCTATCAGCTCACGAAGAGCTGACATCATAGCAGTATTACAGACCGATGCAATATCCGCCCCCGTATAGCCATCCGTCCGCCTCGCCAGATCGTCCAATTTCACATCCTCACCTAGCGGTGTCTTCACGGTTCGAATCTTGAAAATCTGCTTCCTAGCCTCCAAGTCCGGAGGTGGAACATAGAGCAGCCTGTCAAACCTTCCAGGCCGGAGGAGAGCTTGGTCAACGATATCCGGCCTGTTCGTAGCAGCGATAATGACCACGTTCCTCAGCTCCTCCAGCCCGTCCAGCTCCGTCAAGAGCTGGCTGATCACTCTCTCGGTCACCTGAGAGTCGCCCGCACTGCTTCCTCTCACGGGGGCAACTGAGTCAATCTCGTCAAAGAATATGATGCAGGGAGAGGCTTGCCGAGCCTTCCGGAAAACCTCCCGGACAGCCTTCTCCGACTCGCCCACGAACTTGTTCAACAGCTCAGGGCCTTTCACGCTGATGAAGTTGGCCTCGCTCTCATTAGCAACTGCCTTAGCCAGCAGAGTCTTACCGGTCCCCGGTGGGCCATAGAGCAAGAGCCCTTTCGGCGGAGTAGCATTTAGCTGGGCGAAGACATCAGGATACTTCAACGGCCACTCAACCGCTTCCCTCAACTCCTCCTTCACACTCTCCAAGCCTCCCACATCGTTCCAGGTCACATTCGGAATCTCAACCAAGACTTCCCTTAAGGCCGAAGGCTCAACCTCCTTCAAAGCCTCCTGGAAATCGGCCATGGTTACGATGATCTTGTTGAGAATGTTCGCGGGAATGTTTTCTGCCTCTAGGTTGATCTCCGGCAGTATCCTTCTGAGGGCGCGGATGGCAGCCTCTTTGGACAGTGCCTCCAGGTCTGCGCCGACGAACCCATGGGTCACATCAGCCAGCTTCTTCAGGTCCACATCTTCAGCCAACGGCATTCCACGGGTGTGAATCTGCAAGACTTCAAGCCGTCCCTCTCGGTCTGGGATCCCGATCTCGATTTCTCGGTCAAACCTACCTGGGCGCCTCAGGGCCGGGTCTATGGCGTTGATCCGGTTCGTCGCCCCAATTACAACAACTTTCCCGCGGGACTGGAGTCCGTCCATAAGGGAGAGAAGTTGGGATACGACCCTCTTCTCCACCTCACCAGTAACCTCCTCCCGCTTGGGCGCGATGGAGTCGATCTCGTCGATGAAAATGATGGATGGTGCGTTTTCCTGGGCTTCCTTGAAGACTTCCCTTAATCTTTCCTCGCTTTCCCCATAGTATTTACTCATAATCTCCGGCCCTCCCAGGCTGTGAAAGTTAGCGTTGGTTTCGCTGGCCACGGCCCGGGCTAGCAGTGTCTTTCCCGTTCCGGGAGGCCCGTGGAGCAGAACCCCTTTCGGGGCTTCAACGCCCAGCCTTTCGAAGAGCTCAGGGTGTCTCAAGGGGAGCTCTATCATCTCGCGAATCTTCTGGATAACTGGCCTCATTCCTCCGATGTCTTCGTAGCTGATTCTGGGGAATTCCTTGGGAAGCTCTTTCGCCTGCTCACCCATCACAATTTCTGTATTCTCTGTTACGATGACAGCTTCGGCGGAAGGGCTAGTATTGGTAACCACGAGGTCGACCTTTCGGCCCATGATGTTGATGGGCACATAGTCCCCTCTTGAGAGGACCCTGCCTTCCAAGTACTGGGCCAGATACTCTTCCCCGCCCATAATTCGGAGAGGCTCTGTCGGTGCCAGTGTCAGCTTCTCAGCGATTCTCGCGTCCAGCTTTCGAATGGCCACTTTCTCATCGATGGAGACACCGGCGTTTTTTCGCATGTAACCGTCGATGCGTATTGTTCCCTTTCCGTAGTCTTCCTGGTGGGCCGGCCAGCAAAGCGCGGTCGTCTTCTTCTTGCCAGTAATCTGGACCACATCGCCAGAGGTCAAACCTAGTTCGTCTACAATCTTTGGGTCTATCCTGGCGATTCCCCTGCCCACATCCCGTTGAAGCGCGTCAGCGACACGAAGAGTAGCGGATTTCTCCGGCATGGCACAGCCCCAGAATATGAGCTTGAAGGCCCACTTCGCTAATAAGCCTAAGTTTGAGTCCGGGTTTGTGTAACGTGACTCTGCTTATCCTTGCCGGGGGGCTTGGACAATCTGGGGCTTGAGCAACGCCTCGATGGTAAGCCTTCCGAATTCCGGGAGGTCTTGGGGAACACGGGAGGTCACGAGGTTGCCGTCCCTCACCGAGGGCCTATCCACGTAATGTGCCCCCGCATTGATCACATCGTCCCTAATTCCAGCAACACATGTTATAGTTCTACCCTTGACGATGCCAGCGGAAACTAGGACCTGGCCTGCGTGGCAGATCGCGGCAATCACTTTTCCTTGTCTGTCGAAGTCGCGGACGAACTCGAGTAACTTTGAGTTCAGCCTCAATCTTTCAGGAGACTTGCCGCCGGGCACAACCAGGATGTCAAAGTCTCGGGCGCTCACTTGATCAATTGTCGCTTGGGGTGCGACCGGGTAGCCCTTCTTTCCTATTATTTTCTCCTTCGTCAGGCCTACGACTACAGTCTCAATGCCCTCCTCCTGGAGGCGGTACATAGGATAGAACAATTCCAGATCTTCAAACTCGTCAGCGGCGATAATCGCGGCCCTCTTTCCTTTCAGCTCTGAAGCGTCCATACGAATCAGCGCAAGCGTACATTATCAGTGAAAGAAAAGACTATCTGCAGATTATGAGTGCCGCCGCGCTTAGAGTTCAACCAGCGTTATTTTCCAGGCTTCCTTCTCAGAGCCGCATAGGCCACCACGACAAGCACGGCTAGAATCGCAACACCGGCGGGTATCAGCGCCGAGGCTGGAATTCCGGCGGCAGGGGATGAGGAAGTCACTATGACCGACAGTGCTACTGAGTGAGACAATGATTGGCTTCCAGCCCCTGTCACAGTGACGGTGTAGCTTCCCACTGAGGTGCTTGAGTAGAGGCCTGATGAGGTTGCGATGCTCAGTTTCGAAGTTGCTGAGTCGCCGGAGGTCAATGACACGGTCCTAGGGCTGAACGATAGTACTGGTCCTGAAGGAGAAATGGTGCCTGTAAGGTTCACATTACCGGTAAACCCGTTCTGACTGGTCAGGGTGAGGGTTGCGTTTCCAGATGAACCTAAGATTATGCTCAGTGAAGGCTGGTCCAAGCTGATCGCAAAGTCGGGTCCAACAACGGTAACAGGAACGTTGGCGGTATGGGAATTTCCCCCACCTGAACCCGTGACGGAAACAGTGTACGACCCTCTTACGGTCGAACTACCAACAGTGACATTGAGAGTAGTGGCCGCTGAGGACCCAGAGGTAATGGATACGCTGGAACTGCTAAGGGTCCCACTGATACCAGCGGGCGTATTCGGGTTGGAGAATGTCACTGTTCCCGAGAATCCGTTCAAGCTGGAGACGGTGAGGGTAGAGGTTTGTGACGCCCCCTGCAACACTGTTAGGCTGGAAGGATTGGGAGTGATAGTGAAGTCAGGAGGTGGTGGTGGCTGGACTGTGAAAGTGCCCATCATCGCCGTGTGGTATTCGCAATAGTAGGTGTAGGTCCCCGATGTGAAACCTGTAAGAGTGTCCGTCGAGGTGGGCGGGATCACATTGGCGCACTTGTCCATAGTGCAGTCTGGGATCATTCCGCCCCCGTTCACATCGACAAAGAAACGATGAGGTATGCCGGCACCATCACCGCTGGATGTGGTTATGACGAGAGTGTCTCCCTCCGTTATGGTTATGGTGGGATTCGCGGGAGTACTATTCCAACCAGTCAAATAATGCCCAATGAGAGATACGGTTCGAGTTGCCGCGTAGGCTTTGTGAAACGATGAAATGCCAACGGGGCTCAATGGACTCAGTTCTACTAGAAGCAGGATAACAACAATTAGACTCACTGATTTGGCGAGAGACATGACAAAGATTCTATCTCGGTCGCACCTTAATACACTTTGTGCCAGGATTGCCATCGTCAACTCATCGTGCGATGGGCAAGGCTGTCATCTTTCTCAGGAACTTGTACTAATTCTCCAAAGCACAAACTCATTTGCTTCTGGACCCAGCCAAGGTCTTCGATCCCTCAAGAAACGTCTTGAGTAGAGAGTTTCCGTGAGAGAACGGGCTTACAAATGCTAGAGTCGCTCCTGGTCCACGTTCTCCTTGCATTTGTCGTTGGAGGTGTCTGGGTGGGCTCTGCAAGCTTTGCTGCTAGGAAGTTCTCCAGCGGAATCGGTGGGCTTATCGGTGGACTTCCAGCAATATCATTCGTCTCCTTCTTCTTCATCGGCCTTAACCAGTCTCCTGACGCCGCGTCACAAGCAACAACGGCTTTTCCCCTGGGCCTTTCTTTCACACTCCTGTTTCTCCTTCTCTACGCCGTCCTAGCAGACCAGGGTTTCATAGTTGCCATGGGCACCTCGCTTCTCGTATGGTTCACTCTCTCGGGTCTGGAAGCATATTTCCACCTCAGAAACTTTCTCATCTCACTCGGCGCTGTCGCCACCATTTTCACCGTCTCAATCTATGTTTTCAGAAGGACTCTAAGGCTCCCATATGCAAAGGGTGCCGGAACAGAGTTCACAATCCGGCAATTTACCGGGTATGCTCTTCCCGGCGGAACAGTAGTAGCCAGCGCCGTGTTCTTTAGCCAGATACTAGGGCCCACGACCGGGGGAATAGCCGCTGCTTTCCCAGCAATCTTCTCTCTGACACTCACTTTCACCTACAGGTCTGAGGGTGGAATGAACTTGTCCCGGTCAATGACTAAACCCTTGATGGTCTCAGCTATGACAGTCGCCCTTCCTTACAGCGTTCTCGTCGGCTGGCTATATCCTATCCTGGGATTATTTCTGGGAACTCTGGCTGCTCTTGTGGCAGCAGCGCCTCTAGCCCTGTTAGCATACTTTCTTATTCACAGGAAGGGAATTTGAGAGTTAATTTGCGATTACATGGTTCTGAGGATGGTCTAGACAAATCAAGGCATGATGCCTTCACTAACCACATACGGATGCAGCTCAAGAACCAGCCGTCCAGCTCCTACCATTAGGTCAGAGGCGAGCAAGTCTCACGCCTCGGCAGTGTGCTTGGTTCCGCAGATTTATAGAGAACGGAAACACCTAGATGCCCAACCGGGAGTTGCGTAGGGCAAGTGGCTGACGATATCAAACGAATGTCTGATCTTCTCAAGTCTGGCGCTACTATGCTCTCTGATGTTTGTCCCGTATGCGGGTCTCCCCTCTTCAGGGTTAGGGGCGAAGTGTTCTGCGCCAAATGCAACAAGCCTGTGGTTTACGAGAAAGCTACCGCCACTGGTCCCTCAGCCACTGTATCAGCCAGTCATCTCCTAGACTCGCTAGAGCAGACTGTTGTGGCGAAGCTAAGCGAGGCAAATGAAGTCTTGAAGAGTGAAAAAGAACCCGACAGGCTGGCGGTTTATAGCAACCTAGTATTCGGCTGGCTGTCGACCTTGGAAAAGTTGCGGTCAGTGAAAGAATCCTTCAAGGAATAGATGCTGAGTCTAGTAGCCTAAGGTCCAACGGCTGGCCGTCAGCCAGCTTGGTCAGTTCTACAGCACGCTTTCTCCGCCGCGCGAGCACTATAGGCGCTCCTGCCTGTACGGAAAGGCTGAGAAGTTCCTTCCTGCGATCTTCGCCAAGGAATGAGCGGCCGGCCTTGCACTCGATGAGCATGGACTTGCCATCCTTCATACAGACCAGGTCGATGGGCTTCGATTGGGCGGCCCGGATGACTAGGAACCCTTGTTTTCGAAAAAGGTCCCTCACTCTATACTCCAGCCTTCTACCAGTTTCGTAGTTGGACAAGCGGTTCTGCCAGAGACTTGCTGGTGAGTCTCTTAAGAAAGCTCTAGCAGAGTGAAAGTATTCACTGACACGTTGTGATCATTCTACCTACCTTCTGGTTCTCGCCTATGAGTAACGAGAAAGAGGAGGGCTACGATCGCTAGGAAAAGCAACGCACCTGTCACGGACAGTTCACTGCTGGAGATGCTCGTGAGCCCGGCTAGGGGCAACAATACTACCGAGAAGCCGATGCTTCCGATGGCAATCCCGCCCTGGCGAGATAGTTGATTTCGTAACCAGAGCCGCAACCGCGCCTCTAGAACCTGAGACAATTCATCCTTTTTCTCCCCCAGCTCCCTGTGTGAGGCGTAGAAAGTAGACACCACAGAGTTGGCTTCCATAAGGAAGACCACCATACCAAATTCGACCAAGAACACTGCTGAATCAGGTGAGCTGGCCTTGAGCAGGTCTGCTGCTATTTTGCCCCAGACTAGTAAGCCGAGAAGGCTCGCTGAAGCAATCGTTGAGAGTTTTCTTCTCTGGATTATCGTTCCAGCCAGCCCAGTCAGGACAATCAATACTAGGATTGTGAGATTCTGGTTGCCGAGGGCTTCAGGGGTAATCCCGAGTATGATTAGCGGTGAAAGGAAAAAGTAGTGAACTCTTACCAGTGCCGTTGTAAGCCTGACCGGGGGGGTTAGATTCGTAGTGGAGGCCGTATTCTCCTCACCCCGCGAAGTCTTCTCGATAGTGGAACACCAGTCGGCCACTGAATCAATGTGCACACTTTCTCGATCGCTAACAACACGTTTGCCCGTTCCAATCGTGTAATGTTGAAGGCCAGTCGTTCGGCCTCTGACTTGTAGCTTTCAGGCTCTCTAGCCGACGGGGCTAGGACAGTGACGCTGTAGCCTGCCATGACCAACTGCCTGATACCTTCGATTATTCCCGGCTCTAGTAATGGTGATATGATGAGCATTTGGGCTCGAGCTGGAAGCATCAGCCTGGCCAGGAGCGTCATCACGTAACTGGTCGGAATGATAGACCCGCCTGGCTTCGCGGCCGCCAGAGTGTAGAGGATTCTCCTTTCCTGCCGTTTCCCAAAACCAGGCGGAACAATTCCCCTCTCTTCGCCCTGCAGGATCAGTCCAACCCTGTTACCCTGTCGGAGAAGTAGGGCCGTCATCGAGGCCGCGGCTTTGACGCTCTGCTCAAACAACTCCGCCTCGGAGGACTCGAAAAAAGTCACGTCCGTATCGAGGAGAACCATTACGTCGGTAACTCGTTCAGCCTCTGTCTCGTTGATGATGAGGCGGTTGGAGCGGGCCGAGGCTTTCCAGTTCACCCGCTTCAAATCATCACCCGGCGAGTATCCCCGAAGGCTGTAAAACTCTGTGCCGACTCCGCTAGTCCTTGACGGGATTGTCCCGGCCCATGGTCCCAGGTGTCGTGGCCGAAGATCTGTTCCCCGAATCCTTTCGGGTTTGGGCATAACTACCAAGGTTTCAGCCTCAAGCCTTCTCTCTGACAGGTAGAGGCCGAACGCATCTCGGACTCGGGCGGTCAATGGTCCGATCAGGTAGTGGCCTCGTCCCGGGTTGTCGAACTCTAACGATAATTCCACACTTCCATGAGGAGGCAGGGAAGCGAAGACATGGTTGGTTCCCTTCCCCGGTGAAATCTGGGCTGGGAGGCTCTCCTGGATCTCCACATTTTCCAAGAGAGCGTCGCCCTTGTTCAGGACTTGTCCCACTACCCTGATATCCTCGTCCCCGAAACTCTCAGGCGGCAGGATTCTCCTGTCAAGCTCTACCTCCACTTTTTCAGGGAAACCAAAAGCGTTGGTCAAGAAGAACAGCGAGGCGAAGGGAAGAACGAGTATCGCCAGCTGCCAGTCCTGAAGAACCAACGCCAGCATCAACAATACGGAAGCCATTAAGAAATAGCCGATTGCTTTTCTCGTAAACAAGCCCGGCCCCTACTCCCACGCCTTGACTGATTGACTACGACGGAGACTTGAATATAGTATCTTCTCGACAGTGCATCTTGTGGCGTCGCGAAAAAGACCGCCGGCTTAGATGGGTTATCCTGAGCCACAACTAAAGGAAGGAGATCGCAGCACAGCTTGACCCCATATGGATAAATTGTGGAATGTGGATATGTTGATGAGTTAGTTGAAAGATACCAGTCGTCCAGAGCTGGGGGCTCTGGTTTTCTTATTCATTGCATTGTCATTTCCCCTGGCTGTCCCGAAGGTCTCGGCAGCCGTTTACGAGCCCGGTGTCCTGCCTGGTGACTGGGCTACCTACGGGCAGGTTTCCGCCTATTGGAGTTCTGCGAATACCTTCTACACATTGCCCTCTGTTCTTCAGCCACTTCTCAACGTCAGCTCGATCAAACTTTTGGTGGAGGCGGTGTCAGGGACGAACCTTGCTGAGGCTCGAACCTTCACTTATGCAAACAGAACGGGGAGGACTGATTCGATGGTTGGAGATGTGGCGACTGGCCTTGGAAACCTCACCTTTTGGACAATTGCAGGTGGATTACTGAAAGGCGACCACATCTACAGCTCATCATCCGGTCCGACCATCAACGACACCATTTGGAAAAATTTCGCAGGAGTGTCGCGGGAGGTGAATGTCCTCAACCAAACCTTTACCGTGTATGGCCTTGGGAATGGGCAGATCGCATCACTCTGGGACCGGGCGACAGGCATTCTTGTCGAGTTTTCGTTCGCCTTCACGGTGTCAAACTATGGCAGCGTACACGGGTATGGGTCGGCGAATCTTACCGAGACGAACTTATGGTCGGCTACGCCAGACTTCAAGGTTAATGCCAATGCGCTCATTCTAACTGCAGGATCTGGGTCTTCCCAGAACATCATTCTTACGGTTTCATCCCTTGACAAGTTTAACGGGACGGTCCAGTTTTCCCTCATAGGCCAAAATGCTCTCCCTGCCGGTCCACCCAACCCGTCGAGCGTAGGCGTGAATTACACCAGCATGGGCGAGGCCCTTGTCACGTTTTCTGTCCCCTTTTCTCTAGTGGAAGGAAGCTATGGCTTATCTCTGAGAGCGTCAAGCGGAGCCTTGTCCCACCTTCTCAACTTTACCATCACTGTAACTGGAGACTTTGACATTTCCACAGATATGTCGTCGTTGACAGTTCAGGTAGGCGGCTCGGGAATCGTCACAGTTAGCCTGAATAGTTACGGGCTCTCCGGGTCCGCTGGTTTCACGGCTGCTGCCTCGGCCGGAATCTTTTCAGTAGTGTTTGGACAGAGCCAGATCACGCTAACACCGGGACAGTCAGCCCAATCCCTTGTAACCATCTCGGCCAGTAACAACGCTGTACCAGGCATTTACAGGGTGAGGCTTACCGCGTCGAAGGGCTCGACGAGTCATTCTATCATTGATACCGTTGTCGTTACGGCGAAGTCACAATCTTCGATTTTAGGGTTGGACCCGCCGATCTTTTACGGAATTCTGGGCCTCACAGCGGTGTTGGTTGTAGCAGTGACCATTGTGATTCGAAGATGGCGACGCGAGATTGTTTCAAGAGATGAGGCCGGGTCATAACGAAAGTTTCACAGCCCCCAGCCCCACGGGGCGTTGACAGATCCCGGAAGAGCCTGTTAGCCCAAGAATCTTAAGCCTCGGCTTTCGGGCTCAGCCCTTCCAGAGACCCAGAGCTACTCCGATCAAGAACGCAGCCGATGTTATGGGAAGAAGAGTAGCCACCTGCGAAGCAGTAGAGGTTATAGGCGGAACCTTGGAAAAGGCTCTGTAGATCGTTTCTTTGCTCACTTGGTCCGGGTTTAGGTTCACGTAGCCGGCCACAGCCAAGAGGATGACGAGGGCTACTATCGCTATGGCGAGTTTCAGGACCCTTTTGACTACTACTCCCGCAAGTAGTCCGATGATGAAAGTTATGATGATGAGTCCTGTTCCGCCTGCGGTGAGGTCTATCCCGAAGGCCAAGGGTTGTCATTAATGCTCCCCGGCAGCTATCTCTTATCTTTATCGAGAGGCCGTGGTTTCTCGCACATTCCCTTCCTTCAACAATATTGCAGAAAGGGGATTCTAAGCCTGGAATGTCTTACAGCTTACCCTCTAGCTTCTCTCCCGGAAGTCCCAAGCCCTCTGCTCTTAGCATGGGGAGGGCGTGAGATACCTTGCTCACATTAATCTTGACTGTCGCAAAGGCTTCTTTGTCGCCAGCATTTTCCACTACGAGGTACCATTCTCCGTCTTCAGGGGCGGTGAAGCGGATGGTTGTGTTTCGCACCCCTTCGTTTCCGGCTTCGTACCAGAACTCCTGATCAGAATCTATGGCGGTCAGATTATCCTCGGTCAAAACATAGACGTTAACGTCTCCACTGCACCCAATTTCTCCCACAACTTCCTGACCCTTGTCTAGTTCGAGGCTGAAACTGAGATAGTCTCCTTCTCCAATCCTAGTGGGCGCATCTTGAGGTTTCTCTTCGCTCGGTATTTCCCTAGGTGGGAATGTCTTTGTGCTAACCGGTCTTGGCCTCGGTTCTTTCGGCTCGGCCTGCGGCTCAACCACCTGCTTTTCCGGGCGTTTGACCTGTTTCTGTGAAACCCTCTCTTCGAGAGCTCTCTCAGACGTAGACACTGTCCGGCCTTCGGGGAAGAGTGTCTGGGCCTTCACTGAATTAAGGTGGGTCACGCTGGTAATCAGGACTGAGGCAATAATGAGGTATCCTGCAATGGGCCAAGGTAGCAACTGCAGAAAGGCGAATATTGTGATGGCTAAAGTTGCTAGGTTTCCGGCGAGAAGTTGGCCTGTTCCCATCGCACTATCGTCGACCCTCTCTCAACGGTGCTTCCTCACTCAAAATGTAGTTGTAACAACGGTGTAGAGTGGTCGGTTTGGCGGGCGGCGACCTCGAGCATCGGTTTCGACCACGGAACTATCCATCCGTGAGCAACCCACCAGGCAGACTTGAGATTCTGTCGAGAGCCTCCACTTGGGAACTGGGGGCGTCACAGAAGATGCTGTGTCAGATCACCGGCTTCTCACTCCCGTTATACCCATGGCTATACAGCGATATATCCAACTGGTCACAGGCTTACGCTTAAATGTCGGCTCAAGCGTTCAGGCACCAGGCTTCACTCCAAATTTGGGCGGGGTGTTTCGAGTATGAAAAAGCTGCAAATGTGCATAGCAGTACTCCTCTTCGGGGTGATTCTCTCAACCCCCGGGGCCCATGCCACAGGCCGTACTGCCTTCGGCTTCAATGCATCCGACGTGAGCGGTATTAGTGGAAAGGTGAGCATAACAGGAGGTGGCGCTTTCAGCCTCTCAGGCTTCGTCCACTCCGCAGGTGGCTTCTCGTGCATAGAGACGGTGAATAAGGGACCACTCGCTACCGACGCGAACTCTAACGGCCCCGTCGAGGGAGGGCCCGGCTGCCAGGCAGGAGAAGGCGTGCGATGGGATACGGTAAAACTGCTTCCCTCCGTCCCGTTCAAGTGCTTCGGCGCCGACACCCCACATACAGCAACTACCGGCGACAAGACGGTGGCTTTGAAGGCTGACTTCTATGAGGCTAGCGACGGGACTCACGAGTCCTTCAGTGACGTGCCAATGATAGTCTCCGCCGTCGATATTCGCACGGATCTAGACGGCGTTCAGAACGTGTGGATAGCAGGAGTAGGCTGTGGTTCAGCAATCGTGAATTTCAACTAGTGAAAAAAACTCGCTAGTTGAAACCCCCCTTTCTTCGCTCTTTCGATTTCGCGCGTTTGTCCTTCTCCCCAAGAAGCTAGCTAAATCTGGCCTTCCCGCGGGCTACGGAGTACGGGCAGTATTTGGCTTTCTGGTGAGTGATACTCCTTCCCTAACGGCTTTGACTAGCTCATCAACGCCTTTCTGGTTAGATGCAATCTGCCATCCGTGAAGCTCATCTGGCGCAAAGTTTTCGCCCTTAATCTGCCACCAACCCTCCTTGGCCTTTCGTGGGAACCTGGATGCTAGCAGGTAAACTCCGAGAGAAACCCCTGCAAGGTCAGGCAAAGCCAGCGCATTGTTCAATCCACCAATCTTGTTTCCCTGGACTTGAAGAGAGGCCATTGAAATCAAGGCGGATAACGCTGGTATCCCCAAACCCGCTAAAACAAGGACTACTCCGAGGATGGAGAGCAGTTTGCTTCCCCTCGTCGTTATTCTCTCTTCGTAGCTCATCGAAGTTATCCTATGGTATGGTAGCTCGTCTATTCTGTTGTATTTGCCCCCGCTCCGGAGCTCGCCAGTTTGTAGCCTTTCAAGGCCATTCTTCGTGGCTCGAAAAATCTCTCCCTTGCGGACTGATGAAGCCTCGGCCACTGGTTCATTTCCTATGGAATGAGAGAATTTCCTCATAGTCTAGACCGTATCACTTGCCCGACTCGGTGAGGGTTCTCTCAATAGCTTGGTGTTACCAGCGTCAGTCTTTGACTGATTCGCTACATGACCTCACGAGGGGCCTCGGGAAACGGCTATGCCTATGACCCAGATGCGATTACAATACGGATCATTCCGGGGTGGGTCGTCTCTGTCATTTCCCTTGCCTGGGAGCGGGGCCTTGAAATTCCATGAGGAAGCGGGAGGCCATCCGGAAGGCTGAAAAATGAGAAGAAATGTCAAGAAGTGGAAATACTGGTTAGTCCTAGCCTTCTTCTTGGGGCTTCTTGCTCTGAGATTTCTGAGATTTCTACCTTGAAGCAATAAAAGTAGAAGATCCCCGGACGGGTTTGTCTATTTCACCCTGGGAACTGGGACCGTCTTCAACACTTCATCCACTACGGCCTGAGGGTCAGTACCCTTGACCCAGCTCTCGGCCTTCATGATCATCCTGTGGACGAGTGCTGGCGCCGCCACTTCTTTCACATCGTCTGGAATCACAAAGTCTCGGCCGTGGTAGACGGCCCTGGCTCGGGCTAGCTTGAAGATTGCTAGGGACCCTCGGGGGCTCGCGCCAATCTCTACTTGCCGTTGGGACCTAGTGGACTGGACAATGTCCGCCACGTAACCCAAGACATCATCATCCACATGAATCTCCTCCACCTTCCTCTGCAACTCTAGAATGGTTTTTGTGTCCACTACTGGCTCTAGCTGGACCTCTTCCCGGGCGCGGGCCATTCTACGCTTCATGATCTCTACCTCTTCAGCCCTATTCGGGTAGCCTAGGGCCAGTTTCACAAGGAACCGGTCTAGCTGAGCCTCGGGTAGCGGATAGACTCCTTCGTACTCTATCGGGTTCTGGGTCGCAATCACAATAAACGGGTCATCCAAAACATGCGTCTTCCCATCCATGGTCGCCTGGCGCTCCTGCATCGCCTCCAACAAGGCGGCTTGGGTCTTGGGTGGCGCCCTGTTAATCTCATCCGCCAAAAGGATGTTGGTAAAGATGGGACCCTTGCGCAGCTCAAACTCGCCATTCTTCACGTTGTAGATGTACGTCCCGGTAATATCCGCAGGCAACAAATCAGGCGTAAACTGTATCCGGGAAAAACCGCATCCCATACTCATCGCGAAACTTCTGGCTAACAGGGTCTTGGCCAGACCTGGATAATCCTCGAAAAGGATGTGAGAGTTGGAGAGAATGGCCAGCATCACCTTCTCCAAAACAGGCTCCTTGCCCACAATCACGTTGCGGACTTGGCCTACGACCTGTTGGCATACTTGGCCTGCTTCGGCCACATTCAGGGCTTCCAAGCCTCAATCGCTACCACGGCCTCTTCCAAAAGTTTGACCCTCTCATGGCCCCTCGCCGGAGCCCCGCTATATAGAAGCCTGTACAATTCCTGACTCCTCAACAATCCTGGCCCAAGAGTCTCGTTCTTGAGAATCTCCTGGACCCTTTTCTTGTCCGTACCAGTCTCTAAGCTGACCTTTTCCACCAGCAACGCTCGGAGACGAGCCAAGAGTATACCATCAAAGTACGACCTGCTAGATGACGCGCCCACTTCTATCTGCCGGGCTAACTCTTGGACCCGACGAGATAGCGTCCGTCCACGGACTGCTTTCAAAGGCATCTCGGCGGGAACGGTCGCTCTACCAGTTAAATCGCTAACCAAGACCAGAACCACGAGAAGTAGAGGCGCAGCTAGGAAATAGAAGGGCAGTGTAAACCCTGAGGGAAAGAGCCCTCTGGCCAGGAAGAGTATGAAGAAATATAGAGCCGAGACGACCACTACTAGTCTGAGAGTGGACTGTTTCAAGCCTCTAGGCTGACGGTCTTGTCGAATTCCTCACTAATCTCTACGAGGCACTCTCGGGCCATCACGGCATCCTCCTCCGTAATCGGGTGCAGGCTGTACCGGGCTTCCTCGAACAATCGTGTCAGCCGGGCAATACCAGGCCCATTCAACAGAAACATGCTCCTAATCCCCCGTTCCAACTCCCGGGCCGTCTTATCAGCCCCCACGGAAGCACCTAAGTCCGAGGCCACTTTGACCATTCTCTGGTAGCATGCCAAGATTCGAGCCCGAGGGTCATCCTCACCCCTCTCGTCCAAGACCCTGATCGCGGCCTGGACCGCTTCCCGACCATGCTCCTGCGCCATCTCCACCAATTCCAGCCTTTGCTTCCGGATTTCGTCCAAGTGGACCATGGCAGCCCTGAACATTATGACACTGCTGACTATCAGGACCCCAAAGAATGCTAGGGCGAACATGTTCGTATCGACGAGGGTTGCAAAAGCGAGCGCCGGCCCGAGGATTGGAAGCACGGGCAGGGGCCCGCTCCCAGATACTACGTTCTGAATAACAGCCGTGGCATTAGCCTCATTCGCCGAGCTGCAGACGAGCCCATGACATCTCAACTCCAGGTAAACGATTGCGGCTGCCCAAGTGGCCACCCAGACAATCGCCTGGATTCTCCAAGACTTCTTACCCTGGGCTCTTCTCTTCCGGGTCATTCCCGACCCGAGAGCATCAGATAGAAGCCGCCAGTTGATGATGAGCGATACTAAGAGTACCACCATCAGGCCCAGTGCAATAAGTGGTAGCAGTTCGATCGTATATACCAACCAGTAGGAGTTGGATAGTAGGCTTCCACCTGTAGTAGTACTTCTTGCCAGAGAGCCTAGAATCCAGGCCAGGAGTAGCAGGGCTATCAGGTAAGGTAGCAGCCGCTTGGCCTTCAATGAGGTACCCTGGGGGCTAGGCCTTCTGTGTTTACTGGTTAAATCCTTATCCGAGGACGGCTAGCCAAAGCAATCCGTAGCGACCGCAAGCGCTTGATAACCTGTTCATAACTGCCCTCTAACGATGGAAGGACCGTTTCAAGTTTTGGAGGGGTTTCGAAAGTTCACTCGAAGAAATGGGTAATTTGCCCTTCTTGATCCTTTGAGGTAAACTTGTTCTGAGCCCTAGTCTTTCACTGCTTCCAGGAGACTTGCTACGTTCCAAAGCTTCACCCTTGTATAGGGTGGCATGTTAGGGTCCTGGCCAATTTCGTCAAGCATGCTGATGGCGTTACTGGCCCGAACGCCTATGCTGTTGGACTGGTCCTGGAGATGGTCCATGGCGTCCTTTGCAGCCCTTCGAATATTCCGGGGTGTCGTATTGTCATTGGTGACTTCGTTGAGAACGGCGAGGGCCTGTTTTATTCGAGATTCGTACTCCTCTTTGCGTTTCGCCTTTTGCAAGCCATACCACCAAGATTCTGAAAGAGCTCCTCAGACCCATACGGCCCAACAGACCCCGGGTTACTCATCATTAAAAGATTTCCATAACGTTGGGCTCTCCGTCTTAGCGCTTCTGTGAAACCCTCGTGGTTAGGTAGAATAATACGAGTATGACAAGGCCAATCAGAGAGATGGAGGCAGGTAAACAATCTATCACGCACTTGTCCCTCCGAGGGCATGCGAGGGAAAGAATAACTTTCACGCGAGGCGCGAAGAAATAGAAAACCGTAGGCGACAGTTCTTGATTAGGCCTCAGAATCAGGCGATGGCCCAAGTCAACGCCTAAGCCGCGAGGCCAAGACTAACCCCGACTGCCTTCCCGCCCAATTAGAATAGAATCCGTCTAGTGCGATGTCTTTGCGGGTTCGTGTTTCGTGTGCACTCCCTGGCAACAGTGTGTGCATTGGCCGCATTCGTGGCACATATAGTCTTCAGAGAAGAGCTCCCGGCCACAGGAGGGACACTTCCTCCACATTTGGGAAGCACTGCGACGAGACATGGAACTGAACGATCGCCTTTGAGCCTTGAGGGATAATATCAGTTTTGTCCGGGGCGAAATCGGCCTTCACTAGGACAAATCTTACAAGGCGAGACAGCCTCGATTGTAACTGGTCGAAGGTTGAGCCAGGTCGTCGATGAGGACCCTTGGCTTGGGGTTCTGGAACGGTTTCCCACTGTTCTACATGCTCGGGCCTCTCTGGCGTATGATATGAACACTGACACTCTCCAAAGGGCCTTCGTTCATTGCCTATGCCAGCTTCAAGAATCGATTCGTTCCATGCAATTGTCCCTATCAGATCATCCCGGCTATCTGGATGGTACTGTGGGGTTCCGGGTGGGAGTTGGAAACCATGAAGGCTTCGACATTCTGGATTCTCGGGAAGAAGACAGAGTCTTGAGGAGATTAGAAGCTCGAGGTGTCTTCCAGACGCTTGACTTTTCTCTGGACCTCCACTACAAGGTCCGAGGCCCCAGCAAGCACCGAGTCCAGAAAGACCGATACATGACACGAATGTCCTTCCAGCCAGACAGAGTTGAGGTGTTGGTACATCACTTGAAAGGATTGAAGAGAGTCCAGCCGGACGAACTCGTCCATTTTCTACTATCCCTACTCAACAAGGAGCTGGCGAAGAAAGGCTACAGAGAAGTGGAGCTCGAAACGCTGCAAACTGGCTGAAGGGAAGAGCGGCCCAGTCACCGGCGTTGACACCTTGAGAGTGGCTGAAAGGTTCGATAATTCGATGACTATCCGACCTGAACTTGACTTTGACCGAGCTGTGCACACTATCCGAGGCCTCCGGTCGAGAAGAAGAAAGTGTCAGATGTGGTTCGGGACGTGTTAGCCCCCGCCCAAAGCACGGGTCAGTATTCAATCATGATGGTATGGCCAGTGCCATACTGGTAACCGTTCGGATAGGCTGGGTTTCCTGATGCTGTGGGATTGCACGGAGCTACGTTGGCGTTGGCCGAATTGCAGTAGTCGTACTGGACGAGGTTGAGAGACGTATATTGTGGGCTAGTAGTGTTATCGACTAGTAGCCTAACCTGGTGGGTTGAGTCATTTTTGAAACCGAGAATGTCAGTCTGGTTGAAGATGATGGGCCTTTGAATGTTGAGGAAGCTTATCGTTCCGTATGTGACGTTCCAGATTGTGAAGAAGTTGCCAAGGGTGTAAATTTGATTAGTGTTGTCGGATTCAACGTGTATGATGCCCGAGTTATCGTGAGTGTGGAGGGGTTCGAAACAAGTGCTGATAGGCGTCGAGACTATCCCTATCAGCGCGGGTACGGACACACTTTGATTATTGATGACGATGCGAAGCCAAGGGTGTACGTGGACGGTCGTTCCTTCTAATCCCAGGCATGGAAATGGAAAGGCTCCGGCCAGTGTGGGCCGAGTCGCTAGGTAAACAGCTGAGACGATGATGGCTATAAGAGCAGTTGCGACAAGCAGAGTCAGGATCCTTCTGTTGCGACGATGCTTCTCGACCCTTTCTTGGATCCTTTGCTTTCTGGACTGGGACAATGTGTTGGGCCTAAGTCTACCCGTTTTACCTCTTCTTATCAGTAGCTTGCCTTCAATCGCGTCTTTAGCCTGTAGAAGGATTGACCAATAGAGATAGAACAGCTCAGCAAACAGTGATTCAGCCCCAAATGTCCAGCGAACTAGTCCTGCACAAGAAACGCAAGCCCGTCAACAAGCTGAACGAACTCTCGGGCAAAGAGTGGATCAAGTTCACAAAGTCATGGTTTATTCTTAGCCCTCCCCGCCGGGACCGCGCGAAGATTTTACATCCGGCAGGTTTTCCCGAGACTCTTGTCCAACGGTTTGTCGAGTTCTTCACGAAACCTGGGATGTGGGTTTTGGACCCGTTCATGGGAACCGGGAGCACACTTCTAGCGGCCCGAGCTTGCGGGCGTAATGCCGTAGGGGTCGAGATCAATTCCCGGTATGTTGGAATCGCTAGGAAGAGACTGACTGAGGGTCAGGGTCCTAGTGGGACGAGACAGCTCATCCTGAGAGGAGACTCAAGGAAAATCGTGGGGTTGTTGGGGGCGCGAGGCATTTTCGAAGTGGATCTCTGCATCACTTCGCCTCCCTACTGGAACCAGTTGAAACGTGCTAGTATGCGTCAGCGTGACCGTGCTGACAAGGGCTTGGATACGAAGTATAGTGATGATTCCGAGGATATTGGGAACATTGACGGGTACAAGGATTTCCTGGACGCTCAGAGGGGCATCCTCGAGCAGGTGCACAAGGTGGTGAAGGTGGGTGGATATCTAGTCGTGGTGACCAACAACGTGTTCTACCAAGGACGGCTATACCCGTTGGCGTTCGAGACCCTAACGACTCTCAGCGAAACCTGGGTGCCAAAGGATGAGAAGGTCTGGCT
>WNGK01000608.1_pt1 | contig 36720 bp, 34 predicted proteins | sample 5400601 | NCBI WGS metagenome assembly WNGK01 (sample SAMN13153376, study PRJNA577476) | soil metagenome | isolation source: 60 cm soil or saprolite under Garry oak tree replicate 1 | place: USA:California | collected 2016-06-15 | reverse complement strand
CGATCTTAAATCGCATGCGCCGCAGCCGCGCAAGATCGAGCCCGAATATTTCGTTGTTACTGACGACCAGATTGTTTTGCTAAACGAGGAAAACATACCCGACGCGATTAAGCGGCTTTCGGCAGCGGAAAAGCCGCCGAAATTTGAACCGGGCGACATTTACGGTATCACTGGCGGCAAGGTTGAGCACCAGGATGCATTGTGGAAAACGACAATCGGACTGAAAGGCAATCTATGCGTTTACGAAGCGAGCCATCCCTCCGGCCATTTCAAAAAGGTCGTTTGGAAAAAAGGAATGGGATTGGTTGAGTATGCAAGTGGCTACGGTGCGATGAAAGATGGGTTTCGCCTCAAGCGGGAAAAATAAGAGCGTCGCGCGTCTCTGCAATACTTGTTGAGATGACTTTGAATCTCGGGCGCACCCTCAAACAGCACTTCGGGTATTCGGATTTTCGTCCGCTCCAGGAAGCGATCATCCAGGATGCGCTCGCCGGCCACGACGTATTTGTTCTGATGCCTACGGGCGGCGGGAAGTCGCTTTGTTTTCAATTGCCGGCGTTGATGCGCGATAGGCTAACAATTGTAGTCTCACCGCTTATTTCGTTAATGAAAGACCAGGTCGATGCGCTGCAAACGAGCGGGATCGCGGCGACGTTCTTGAATTCGACGCTGGATCGACAAGAGGCGAGAGCGCGATGGCGCGGCTTGCATCGCGGTGAATACCGACTGCTCTATGTCGCGCCGGAGCGCTTGATGCTCGATACGTTTTTGGAACGGGCGCTGAATTGGAACATCGCGCAAATTGCGATCGACGAAGCTCATTGCATCAGCGAGTGGGGTCACGATTTTCGGCCGGAATATCGCGAGCTCAAGAAACTGCGGACGCACTTTCCGGACGTTCCGGTGATTGCGCTCACCGCAACGGCCACCGAGCGCGTGCGGGTGGACATCGTCAAGCAACTGAAGCTGCGGGAGCCGCGCTGTTACGTTGCGAGCTTTAACCGGCCGAATCTGAGTTATCGCGTTGTTCCCAAATCGGCGCCGTACGAACAACTGCTCGCATTCATCCGCAGCCGGTCAAACGAGAGCGGCATTGTTTATTGCGCAAGCAGAAAAAGCGCGGACTCGCTGGCAGCGCGACTGAGCGAAGATGCTGTCAGTGCGAAACCGTATCACGCGGGATTAACGACTGCCGAGCGAACGAAGAACCAGGAACTGTTTCTGCGCGACGACGCACGCGTCATCACGGCAACGATTGCGTTCGGAATGGGAATCAATAAACCGAACGTTCGCTTCGTTGTGCATTACGATCTGCCGAAAAACCTGGAGAGCTATTATCAGGAAACTGGGCGCGCCGGACGCGACGGCTTACCGAGCGAATGTGTGCTGCTTTTCAGCGCGAGCGATGTCGTGAAGCAGCTCCACTTCATCGATGAAAAGAGTGAGGACGAAGCGCGAATCGCGCGAGAGCAGCTCCGGCAGATGGTGCATTACGCCGAGACGCGCGAGTGCCGGCGTTCGACATTACTGCGCTACTTTGGCGAACAATACGCCAAACCATCGTGCGAGAGTTGCGATAATTGCCTCACACCGCGCGAGACATTCGACGGAACCGTCCAGGCGCAAAAATTTCTCTCCTGCGTTCATCGTATCCACGCGAAGAGCGGATTTGGCTTTGGACTGAATCACATCATTGAAGTGCTCACCGGCGCAGACACCCAAGCGATCCGGCAACGACGCCACAATGAACTATCAACATATGGGATCGGCCGGGAATTGAAGCGCGATGCATGGCAGGCGATCGGGCGCGAACTTTTGCGCCTCGGGCTCGTGGACTGTGCGCCTGGCAAGTTTGCCACGTTGTCGCTCACGTCGGCCGGCTTGGAGACCTTGCGCAAGCGGACCCCGATCACGCTGACGAAGCAGATCGATGTCGCGGAGAAGACAGCGCGCACCCGCACCGGCGCGATTGAATGCGACGAAATGTTGTTCGAACGCCTGCGGGTCCTGCGCCGCAAACTTGCCGACGAACGCGACGTGCCGGCGTATGTCATTTTCTCCGACGTGTCGCTTCGTGAAATGGCGCGCAGCTATCCGACAACTGCCGGCGAGTTCAGGCGCATACCGGGAGTGGGCGAACAAAAGCTCAAGGACTTCGCCGAGCCATTTCTGAATGAAATCAGAAGCTATCTCGCAACCAACTCACGCCGGACCTTTTCCGGCGATAGCGATTCTTTACCTTCGCAACGCCGAGTTGGCTTGAACGACAGTCAAGCCGAGACGCTCCGACGATTTCAAAAGGGCGAATCGGTGGATGAAATCGCGCGGGCTCGTGGCTTTGTGACCAGCACGATTTACGGACATCTCCTGGCAGCGATCGAATGCCGTAGGATTAGCGAGCGGGATCGATTCTTCACGCCTGCGCAGGACAAGGAGATCGCGGCGGCGTTTCGCCAGATATCTCATGGAAAACTTGTCGATGTCTGCACGTTACTCGGCAACAAATATGATATCGGGCAACTGCGGATCTTCCGCGCATTTGCCGCGCGCGAGGCGCCGTAGCCCCGAAAGCATCTGGGGTTATCCCGCTTGGGAAAAAATTGTTGGTGTAGCCGCCTCGCTGTGCCAAGGGGCTCGCGGTGTTCGTTCCTGCCACGGTGACACAGCGCCGTGGCTACAACCGCCCCATAATGCCGCCCGCCGGGATCAGCGATCCAGGCTAGAGTGGGAGTTAGTTCTTTTCTCTCGACAATTCATGGAGATCTTAGCGAGAACCTAAAGGCTAATGCGATCTCTACTTTATTGGCCGGCCTGGCTTTCATTTCTGGTTGTATCGGTTGTTACCACTTCGGTTGCATTGGCGGTACTTCGTTTTGTCCGGAAGAAATATCCGGCGGAGGTCTTAAAGGAAAACCACGAGGTGGCCGCCATAATCTTTAACGCGTTCGGGCTGCTTTACGGGGTGATGGTGGCATTTGTTGTATTTGTTACGTGGAGCGGATACGACGAGGCCACAAAAAATCTACAAATGGAAGCCAACGAGGCCGATGATCTTTTCCACATTACAAAAGCACTCCCTGACCCGGCGGGTACCATGATACGGCAAGGGCTATTGGATTACGTCGCTTCGGTTTATAATGATGAACTGAAAAGAATGTCACAAGGCGAAATAAGCCTCCATACCACCGAGGCGATGCCAAGACTTATAACGGCGGTCTATCAGATGGATGAGAAATCGATTCCCAACAGAGAGCTCTACGCCGAAACGTTAAAGCGGTTAAACAATCTCGCTCAGGACCGCCGACTTAGAATATTTGCGGGCAACAATACAGTGCCATCAGTTGTCTGGTTAGTCCTGTTTGTTGGCGGGATATTCACGGTTTCGTATACGTGGTTGTTCGGAATGAAGAACATCAGGGCGCAATACATGATCACCACTACGCTCACGGTAACGATCACGTTGATTTTGTTTTTGATCTATGTCCTTGATCATCCCTTTACAGGGGCAAGCAAGGTAAGCGACGAACCTTTGAGAGAGGTGATGGCGATACTGCAAAAGGAATGAGCGTTCCTGTCCGCCCCTACGCTTAGGCTGATTTTTAGCGCCGTTTCTTTGTCGGTTTTCCTTTGCGCTTGGTTTTGGCCATTTTGCGCAGCTCCGCTTTGCTCATCGACTTCGCCATTTGGCGTGATGGACCTTTAAGCGAGGATTTCGAGCGCTTGCCGCGCTTGGCCGCAAGCGCAGCACCGGCAGCCATTTGTTGTTTCTTTGATTTTGCAGGCATACAAGAAGGTTTCGCATCTCAAACGCGAAACGGATTTATTTAGGCTGCAGCAAGTTTGCGCCAGAGGAAGTAAACCGGCACACCGGTCAACACGATCAAAATTCCAATTCCGGAAGTCGTCGGGGCAAGACAGGCAAGGTCTACGACCAACAATCCAGCAAGCAAGATCGAGATAATCGGCACGACCGGATAGCCCCAGGTGCGATACGGCCGCTCAGCTTCCGGCTTTTTGCGTCGCAAAATGATTAGCGCAACAACCATCAAAATGTAAAAGAGCAAATCCGCCGAAATGATGTATTCGAGCAGTTGATTGTAAACATTCCCGTAGGTCATCTCATGTGTCGCAACGTTCGTTGTTACAGTTCTTGGTAGCGTTAACAATGCGGCCCAGATTCCCTGCGCCAGTAACGCCACTGCAGGAACATGATAGCGATTGGTTGTTCCACCTTTCTCGAAGAACAGGCGGTCGCGTGCCATCGCGTAGTAAACACGGGCTCCGGAAAGAATCAGCCCGTTGTCGCAACCGAAGGTGGAAATCATGATTGCAGCCGCCATCCACATCGCACCTGGATGACCAAAGACAGCATTCATCATGGCCACGGCGACTCGGTTTTGCGGTGCGTGCTGAATTTCTGAAAACGGGAGTACTGCGAGATAAGCAACATTGGCCAGCAAATAAAGAATGACCACGCTGCCGCAGCCGCACACGAGCGCGCGCACGAGATTCTTTCCCGGATCACGTACTTCGCTGCCGATGAACGTGACGTTCGTCCAGGCAGTTTGGGCGAAGAGCGGACCGACCATCGATTTTCCGAAAAGCAGCGCGAGAGCGAGTCCACCGACGAATGTGAAGCCGGGTTGCGCAATCTGCGGACTCCAGCCGTTTGCCCATGAATCCCACCATTTCGATCCTAGCGCAGCGGAGTTGGCATTCCAGCCTAACGACAAGCCAATCACGACGACCGCGGCAAGCGCAGCCGTTTTTGCGAATGTAAATGTGTTTTGGACAATTTTTCCAACTTCCAGTCCGCGCGTGTTCGTCCACGTCAGCAACGCGATCAAGGCAATCGAGCCCAGCTGTTCCATCGACAAGCTGATCGCGTAACCGCCCAATGAAATCGGCGCGACCAAATAATTGTCCGACGAAACTGCTGTGACAAAAACGCCGAGAAATTTTGCGAACGCAATCGCTACCGCAGCGATGGTCCCCGTTTGGATCACGAGAAACAAAGTCCAGCCATACAAAAATCCGATGGACGGTCCGTACGCTTCGCGCAAAAAAACATAAACGCCGCCCGCGCGTGGCATCATCGTCGCGAGCTCCGAGCAACAAACCGCGCCAGTGATCGTCATCACGCCGGCGACGGTCCACGCGAGCAGCAACCATCCCGGCGCGCCGCTCAGTCGCGACGATTCCGCGGAGGTAATGAAAATGCCTGAGCCGATCATCGAGCCCATCACGATCATGGTCGCGTCGACCGGTCCCAGCGCGCGAACCAGTCCGGATTGCTGCCGGTTCTTGGTCTTATTGCTCACAACTGATTCTGCGGCGCGGCGATCCTGACGCCTTCACGTTCGAGCAGTAATCGCAATTGCCGAGCGAACTCGACTGCTCCTTGCGTATCGCCATGCACGCAAATCGTTTCGGGCTCAACGTCGACATCGATGCCATCGACGCTGCGCACTTTGCCTTCGCGTAACATGCGCAAAACCCGTACAGCCGCTTCTTGTGGATCGTGCAGCAGCGCGTCGGACCGCGAGCGGGGGACGAGCGAACCATCGCTGAGATAATTTCGATCGGCGAAAACTTCGCGTGCGATTTGCAGCTTCGCCTTTTCGCCGGCGGACTCGAGCAGGCTCCTGGCTGGCGCGAATAGGATCAGCCTTGGATCGACAGCCATGATCGCGTGGGCAATCGCTTCGGCCAGTTTTTCATCGCGCACCGCCATGTTATAAAGCGCACCGTGCGGTTTCACGTGCCGGACCCGTGCTCCAGCCGCGAGCGCGACCGAACAGAAAGCGCCGACTTGGTAAACCAGTTGCGCGAATAATTGCGCGATCGGAACTGTGATCTCTTTCCGCCCGAAGTTCTCGCGGTCGTCGAAGCTCGGGTGCGCCCCAACGGCGACGCCTTTTTCTTTGGCTGCGCGGATCGCGGTGAAGATCGACAAGGGACTCCCTGCGTGAAAACCAGTTGCGATATTCGCGGAGCTGATCAGTTCGAACAGCTCATCGTCGTGTCCCGCGCCTTCGCCGAGATCGGCGTTAAGATCGACGTGCAACTTCATGACGTGCGCAGGCTCAGTCCGACACAAAAGCGTTCAACCGCTAGCTCGCGTTCCAGCAAGAGCCGGTGCGCCTCGGCCAGCGAGACTTCGGAAAAACGAACGTGATCGCCAGCGCGAAGTTGTGCTGCAATGCCAAGATCAACAGTGATCACGTGAGCGATTTTGGGATAACCGCCGATTGTTTGGCAATCTTGCAAAAGTAAAATCGGCTTCCCGCTCGGCGGGACCTGGATGGTGCCGGGAACGACCGCTTCAGAGATCAGATCGGCATTGTTCTCTTGTTTCAACTCCGGACCATCAAGTCGAACCCCCATGCGGTCGGAATCAGGGGAAACGTTGAATGGTTCACTCCTTAGGCGTTGAAGCGTTGAAACGTCGAAGCGATCCCAATCGGCGCCGCGAGTGAAGCGCAACAGCGGATCGCGCTTAGCCGGGCTTACCCAATCATGCGGCGCCGTCCAGGAACCAATTCCCGTTGTAGGCGGCTTCAATGGCCCCGGCCGCGCGCCGAGCGAAACAACGTCTCCATTACGCAAATCCCGGCCCTCGAATCCGCCGAAATTCGCTCGCAAATCCGTGGAACGACTTCCGAGCACGATCGGAGCATCGATTCCGCCGGAAATTGCAAGCCAGGCGCGACAACCGATTTTTGGGCGATCGAATTTCAATTCCTCACGTGCGCTGATGTGAAACGCATGCCCAGCGGGCAAAGATGTCGATCTTGCGCGAACATCGAATTCGCCGCCGCACCAGGCGATGATGCGTTCGTCGGTAAACTGCAACTGCAGCCCGCCAAAGGTGATTTCAAGTCCCGCTGCCGATTCATCGTTGCCCGCAAGAAGATTTGCTACGCGCAATGCGAATGGATCCAACGCTCCACCTAACGAGACTCCAAATTGGCGAAAACCTGTCCGTCCCAAATCCTGGACAGCCGTCAAAAAGCCGGCACGCAGAACAGCCACTTGTTTCATCGCTCTGTCATCCTGAACGAAGTGAAGGACCTCGCACAAGCTGGTTGATTACGATGACTCGCTTGTTGGTCCCACCTTCGAATGTGAAGTCCCTCGCTTCACTCGGGATGACAACGAAGGAGACGCGCAGCGTACTTCGAACAGTTCATCGCTGCGTTGCCGCAAATTCTTCGCGCGTGATTGTACGAAAACGCACGCGATCGCCCGCACTCAGCAGTGCCGGCGGATTTCTCGCGGGATCGAACAAGCGCAACGGCGTTCGGCCAATGAGATTCCAGCCGCCCGGTGAACGCAGCGGATAAATTCCCGTTTGCCCGCCGCCTATTCCGACCGAACCAGCAGGAATTCCTTTCCGCGGCGTAGCCCGGCGCGGCGTAGTTAAAGTCTTCGGAAGACCTGTCAGAAACGGAAAGCCTGGTGTGAACCCGATGCAGCCGACTCGGTATTCGGCTGCGCTGTGAAGATCGACAACTTGCTTTGGCGAGATGTGCGCATGGCGAGCAACGTCTTCAAGGTCGAGAGCGAACTCCGGATCGTAGCAAACGGGAATTTCGACTGTTCGCACAGGGAAAGCCGCAGCCCGGCCGAGGTCACTGACGCCGCCTACAGCAGCGCGAATTCGTTCGGTTAACCAGTCGAAGGCTTGATCTGTTTCGGATCCCGCATTCGCAACGGCAATTGGATCAAAGAACACGGCGACTGTGGTGTACGCCGGCGCGAGTTCGATTACTCCTGGAATAGCTGCGTTCTGGAGGTGATGCAATACGCGGAGAACTTCATTTAGAGTTTCGTCAGGTGCGGCTTCGAATCGGTCGCGCACCCGGATAATGAGGGCGGAATCTCCGAGAGGCGTAATTTCCATCGGTGCGCATTAGCGTGATTTCACTGCTTCGATCTCGATCCTGATCGCTACTTCCTGGCTGATACCCGAAACAGTCTCAGTCGCGCTGCCAAACATTAATCCGAAATCGCGACGCTTGAGGGAATCGGTCGTGACTTCCCAGCGTGTCCGGGCCTCATTAGTCAAAGGAGTAACCAGCTTTATATGCAATGTGACCGGCTTCGTGATGCCATGCATGGTCAGATCGCCCATGATGTCGCCGCTTTGTGTGCCGGTCTGTTTTACGCTGCGGCTCTTGAACGTGAGCTCGGGAAACTTTGCGACATTAAAAAATTCAGCGCTCCGTAAGTGATCATCGCGCTTTTTGATTCCGGTGTTGATGCTGCTCACCTGAATTCGGGCGGACACCGATGATGCTTCCGGATGCTGACGATCGAGATCGATCGTGCCGGAGAATTGCGTAAACTTTCCGTTAGTCGTTCCGAGAAATTGATGGACGCTAAATCCGATTGTTGAACGCGATGCATCGAACTTGAAGGTTTCGTTCGCAGTGGCGCTGTGGACGAACCCCTCCAGAATTAAGGCGAGCCAGCTAAATCGAATCATTGGTTTCATCGAAATTTTTTCTTTTATTGCCGCGCCCCATCGTTCGAGGCAAGAGCTTTCAGGAGTGGCGTGCGCGACAACGGTAACTTCCCAAACAAATTTCCCAGCGCAAAAGCCGGATCGCTCTTCAGTTTCTTTGCATCGTGCACTCCGGCAATGCGCGCCAACTCGGTTTCAAAATGTGAAACGGCGCGGAGAGTCGGGTCGGTTGTGTCGAGATAACCAAACGCCCGCCGCAGAAGCGAAAACAATTCCGGCTCATGATGATCGCGCTCGGTGCAAATCTCGATCAATTCAACAAAGTAAGCGGCGGTCTGCGTGCGCAAGTAATTCTGGCGGATCCCCGCGAATGGATTTTTCAGCACGACTTCAGTAAGCGTGTGCAGACTTGATTTTCGACTGCGCGCGATCTGAATTTCGGCTTCGAAAAATAAGTCTAGCTTGCCGGTAAACGGGCTTTTGGCGCGACGCGCACCTTTAGCCACGGTTTGGATGCAGCCAAGCGATTCCGTGCACCATGACACGATCAGGCTGGTTTCGCTGAATTTTCGCTTGCGCAACAGAATGGCCGCGGTGGTTTCCACGACTACGAACTTAGCATGATACGAATTGATGCTCTGACCAGAGTCGCGCAGCATTCGCTTTGCCGGAGCGACACTGCAGAGCGAATCTGATTACGTGGCAATCACTGAAACAGCACGCGTCCCGGAAGACATCAGCGGCCGGCCGCGCCGCATGCCAGTGGGCGGAGTCACTTGGCGGCACACATTCCGAGCGCTGCGGCATCGCAATTATCGACTCTTCTTCTGGGGACAGCTCGTTTCGCTCATTGGCACATGGATGCAGCAGACCGCGATGAGTTGGTTCGTATATCAGATCACGAACTCAAAGTTGCTGCTGGGCGCCGTCGCCGCCGTCGGATCTGCGCCGATGATGTTGTTTTCAATCTGGGGCGGATCGCTGGCCGATCGTTATCCGAAACGTTCCATCCTCGTCACGACGCAGACTGCGCAGATGATCTGCGCATTCTTACTTGCAGCGGGAGCGTGGGCGGGCTTCGCCACTCCGTCGTTCATTATCGTCATCGCGGCGCTGAATGGCGTGGCGATGGGCTTTGATATGCCCGCGCGTCAGGCATTCACAGTGGAAATGACAAGCCGCGAAGATTTGCTAAACGCGATCTCGCTCAACAGCTCCATTGTGAATGGCGCGCGCGTTGTCGGTCCATCGGCTGCCGGTCTGCTGATTGGCGCAGTCGGCGTTGCCACCTGCTTTTTCCTGAACGGTGTGACGTTTGTCGCGGTGATCGCCGGTTTGTTGATGATGCGGTTGCCGCGCCTCGGGCGGCACATGCATTCCGTCTCTGCCGGCGAACACGCCTGGAACGGCATTGTTTATTCAATGAAACATCAGCGCGTGCGGACAATTCTGTTGCTATTTCTCGCCGTGGGCGTCTTCGGTTGGTCCTATGCTGTGCTCATGCCGGCCTTTGCGCGGGATGTGCTTGGTCGCGGCGCGAACGGGTACGGCGTGCTGATGTCGGCGAGTGGAACTGGTGCGTTCATCGGGGCTCTCGTTGTTGCAACATACGGACATCTATTTACTCCGCGACGACTTGCCCTTGGCGGCGTCTGGTTGTTTTCAATCGCATTGCTCGCGTTTTCTTTGAGCCGAAATTTTTATGTCTCGCTCGTATTTCTTCTCTTTGCCGGCTTCGGAATGCTCCTGTTTTTCTCAACGTCGAACACTGTGTTGCAAACGATTGTGCCGGACGAAATGCGTGGCCGTGTCATGGGAGTGTGGTCACTCGTGTTCGGGGCGATGATCCCGCTTGGCAGTCTCGAAGCCGGCGCCGTTGCGCATTGGCTGGGTACGCCGTTCGCGCTCGCACTTGGTGCGATCATTTGCGCCCTGTCTGCGCTGGTGACTCTGTTCGTGATTCGGCGACGCGATGCGGCGAGTTCAAGATGATTCCCTAATCACACCGTTGACATTGGTGTCAGGGGCGCGGTGCTTCAGGTCACCGATTGACGATGTGCAACGCGCGCTTTTCGACATTGAGCGCCGCTTCTTTGACTGCCTCGCTCAATGTCGGATGCGAATGACAAGTACGTCCGAGGTCTTCCGAGCTGCCGCCAAATTCAATGACTGAGACCGCTTCGGCGATCAGTTCCGACGCCAAATGCTGCAAAATGTGCGCTCCAAGAATGCGATCGGTCTTCGCATCGGCCACGAATTTAGCCATTCCATCGACATCTTCGTTCGCAACCGCGCGCCCGTTCGCACGGAATGGAAATTTGCCGATACGCACGTCGATTCCTTTCTCTCTTGCCTGATCTTCGGTGAGACCAACGCCCGCCAACTCGGGGTTCGTATAAATGATGCCGGCAATCGCGTCGTAGTTCACGTGACCGGATTTGCCCGCGATGATTTCTACACAAGCGATCCCTTCATCTTCGGCTTTGTGCGCCAGCATGGGCCCCGCGATTACATCGCCAATCGCATAAACGCCTTCAATATTTGTGCGGAAATGTTTATCCACTTTGATTCGTTTTCGTTCGTCGAACTCGACGCCAAGCTTTTTTGCACACAGACCTTCTGAGAACGGGCGGCGTCCCACTGAGACGAGCACCTTGTCGGTCTCGAATTTCAATTCTTCGCCGCCCTTAGTCGCCGTCACAATCGCGCGACCATTGTCGATCTTGACCGCGCTCACTTTCGTCTCGAGATGAAACGTGATGCCCTGGGCAGTGAGCAAGCGCTGAAGCAGATTTGAGAGCTCGAGATCGAAGCCGATGGCGATGCGCGGAAGAAATTCCAGCATCGTGACTTCCGACCCAAGCCGGTTCCAAACCGAGCCCAGCTCAAGGCCAATTGCGCCCGCGCCAATCACGAGGAGTTTCTTTGGGGCTTCGGTAAAACAAAGCGCCTCGGTGCTGCTTACGATGGTTTTGCCATCGAACTTTGCGAAGGGCAGTTCGATCGGAATGCTACCCGTGGCGATCACAATGTTTTTCGTTTCGATCTCCTGTGTTTCGCCTTTCGACGATTTAACGGAAACTTTTCCAGGCGCAGTGATCGTGCCGACTCCTTCGAATGTCGTCACCTTGTTCGTTTTCATCAGAGCGCGCACACCGCTATTCATGGTTCTAACCACTTTGTCTTTGCGCTGCTGCATCTTCGGAAGATCGACCTGCACGTTGTCGATCACGATGCCGTGCTTGGCGGCTTCCTTTCTTGCAAACATGACATGATCGCTCGATGTGAGGAGGGCTTTGCTCGGAATGCAGCCCACATTCAGGCAAGTTCCACCGAGTTCCTTGTCTTTCTCAACGATGGCGGTTTTCAAACCGAGCTGACCAGCACGGATCGCAGCGATGTATCCGCCCGGCCCCGAACCAATGATTACAACGTCAAATTTTTCCATGATTATTTTCTATCATCCCGGTGACGCACTGTCATTCTGAGCAGAGCGAAGAATCTCAGATCATTTCTTCGGTCAGCCATGTGCGGTCATAGAACTTTGGCTGCTGTTCCCAATCGTCACTCAGATTGAGCCATTGTGGATTCGTTTGTTCGATAAGCGCAATCTTCCTGCTGCGGCGCCAGCCTTTCAATCTCTTCTCGCAGGCGATTGCGTCGCGCACGTTACGAAAATGCTCAATCCAAACGAGCCGATTCAAATGATAGCGTTTCGTGAAGCTCTCGGCCTCATCGCCCCTATGCTGGTTCAACCGGCGCGCGATGTTATTCGTAATCCCGATATACAATGTGGTGCAGTGTTTGTTGGTGAGAATGTACACCCAATAGTCGTGATTGCGCACGCGATCCAAGTACTCAGAGATGTTTCGCTTCGCTCAACATGACAGGCGAAAAAATCTAAAAATCGAGAGGCAACTTTTTCGGGTCCTCGATGCATTCTTTCACTTTTACGAGGAATGTGACCGCTTCCTTGCCATCGATGGCGCGATGATCGTAACTGAGCGCAAGATACATCATCGGGCGAACTTCGACTTTTCCATCCACGGCAACTGGCCGCGGCATGATCTTGTGCATTCCGAGGATCCCGTTTTGCGGCGGATTTAAGATCGGTGTGGCGAAAAGTGAACCATAGACTCCGCCATTGGTGATCGTAAATGTCCCGCCCTGCAAATCTTCGATCTTTAAGTTTCCTTCGCGTGCTTTTACCGCGAAAGCGCCGATGTCGTGTTCCAGTTCGGCAAAACTTTTTTTGTCTGCATCGCGCACGACCGGCACAATGAGCCCCCGCTCCGTACCTACCGCTACGCCGATATCATAGAAATTGTTCTGGATGAAATCCTCACCTTCGATGCGGCCGTTGACCACGGGCACAGCTTTGAGCGCTTCCACGCATGCTTTGATGAAGAACGACATTAAACCCAACTTGACGCTGTTTTTTTTACTGAACTCCTCCTGCGATCTTGCGCGCAATTCCTGCACGGCGCTCATGTCGCATTCGTTAAACGTGGTGAGGATGGCCGCGGTTTGCTGCGCCATCACCAGTTGCGCAGCGATCTTTCGGCGCAGTGGGGACATTCTTTTGCGGACGAACCGCCCATCCGCCGACGGTTTAGTTTCGCGAGCCTCAATCTTTTCTTCGGCCTTGCCGCGCTCTTGCACCGCGGCCAGTACGTCAGCCTTGGTCAAACGTCCTGCTTTGCCGGTGCCCGGGATTTTCTCCGGCTCAAGCTCTTCTTCTTCAACAATGCGTCGAACCGCAGGCGAAAGAGGTTTTTCCTTCTGCGGCAGCGTCGCCTTTTCCTCTTCTTCTGCGCCCTTCTTCTCTGGCTCAGGTTCTTTCTTCTTTTCCTCGGGTTCTTTCTTTTTCTCTCGAGGCTTCTCCGGCTTCTTTTCTTCAGGCGCTTTCTTCTCTTCGGGCGGCCGCTTTGAATCGTCGATTGTCGCAACGACTTCTCCGATTTTCACTTCCTGGCCCTCAGGGACCTTCGTTTCTAGCAAGCCTGATTTTTCGGCAACGATTTCGGTAGAGACTTTATCGGTCTCGAGGGTGAAGAGCGCATCACCAGAATTGACAAAATCACCGGATTTTTTATGCCAGACGGAAACCATGCCGCTAGTGATCGATTCACCAACCGCTGGAATTTTAACTTCGATTGCCATACCTCAGATTACGTAAGCCAATCGAGCGTCGCGGGCGATCTTGGTTTCGTCAACAGTCTGCCGTAAAGGCGCGCCCCGACGGTCGCGCCTTACCACTAAATCGAAAATGCGTCGGCGACGAGGCGGGCTTGCTCGCGTTTGTGTCGGGCAAGCGCGCCCACAGCGGGGCTGGCGCTGGCGCTGCGGCCCGCGTAGGCGATCTCGCGGCAAAACATCACGCTCAATAGCGGTTCGACAAAGCTCCACGCGCCCATGTTTTGCGGTTCCTCCTGGCACCAGACAAGCTTCACACCCTTTGGAAATGGCTTGAGCATTTCGCGCAATCTTTTTTCCGCAAAGGGATAAAGCTGCTCAATGCGAATAATCGCCGCGTCCTCAATCTTGCGTGCGGTCCGATAATTGAGCAGGTCGTAATAAACTTTGCCCGAGCAAAGAATCACGCGTTTCACCTTGTCGGCGGCACCCACTTCCGGCGAGCCAAGAATTTCTTCGAACCGGCCGCCGGTAAACTCCCCGGCGGGCGACGAAGCGAATTTGGCACGCAACAAACTTTTCGGCGTCATGATAATCAGCGGCTTGATGAAATCGCGTTTCATTTGTCGACGAAGAACATGAAAATACTGGGCGGAGGTGGTTACGTTGCACACCTGAATGTTATCTTCGGCACAGGCTTGCAAGAAACGTTCGAGTCGCGCGCTGGAATGTTCCGGGCCCTGGCCTTCGTAGCCGTGCGGCAGCAGCAGAACGATGCTACTCGGACGCTGCCATTTCGATTCCGCCGAAACGATGAATTGATCGATGATAGTCTGTGCGCCATTAGAAAAATCGCCGAACTGCGCCTCCCACAGGCAGAGCATGTTCGGATAATCGAGCGAGTATCCGTAATCGAAACCAAGCACGGCCGCTTCGGAGAGCAGGCTGTTGTAAACGCAAATGCGCGCCTGGTTTTCGGCAAGATGCATGAGCGGAATGTACGGTTCGCCCGTTTTCGCATCGTAAAGAACAGAGTGGCGGGTGCTGAAAGTCCCGCGCGAACTGTCCTGGCCGGATAACCGTACCGGGATTCCTTCCAACAAAAGCGAACCAAAAGCGAGCGTCTCGGCGTAGTGCCATTCATAGGGGCCGCCGGCTTCAAAAACCTGGCGCTGATGGTCGATCACAATGCGTTGTATTTTCGGCTGCACGTTGAAACCCTCAGGCACTCGGGTCAGCCCATCGACAATCGTCTTCAGCATTTTCTCGCTGATAGCGGTCGGTTCCGACTGGCTGCTGTACTTTGGTTGAAAGACCGCAGTCGATTCCCTGAACTTTGCCTGCTTGCCGGCTTCATTTTTCTCGACCGCTTTCACCTCTTCGAGTGTCATTTCGAGTCGAAGATCGAACTCCGTTTCCAGTGAGGCCGCGTCGTCTTCGCTGAGCGTTCCCGCTTCGAGAAGCTCGCGTTTGTATAACTGCGTCACCGAAGGGCGCTTTTCGATTTTGGCGTAGAGATCAGGCTGCGTGAAGGCGGGTTCGTCGCCTTCGTTGTGTCCATAGCGGCGGTAGCAACACAGGTCGATCACCACGTCGCGTCCAAATTCCTGGCGAAAATCGAGCGCGAGTTGACTGACGGACATGACCGCGAGCGGGTCGTCGCCGTTCACATGGAAAATCGGCGCCTCAATCATCTTTGCGACGTCGCTGGCGTACATCGACGAACGGGCGTCTTTGGGGAGGGTCGTGAATCCGATTTGGTTATTTACGATCACGTGCACCGTACCGCCCGTTCCATAGCCAGGCAGTTGGGACATGTTCAATGTTTCGGCGACAATTCCCTGCCCGGCAAAAGCCGCGTCGCCATGAATCAGCAGCGGCAAAACCTTGCGGCGATGCTCGGTGTCGCCGCGAATGCGCTGACGCGCCCGGGCTTTTCCTTCCACGACCGGATCGACTGCTTCGAGATGACTCGGGTTAGAGGAAAGCCGAATTTCTATTTCGGCGCCGGAGGAGAGCCTTCGAACAGTGCGATAACCGAGATGATATTTTACGTCGCCATCACCGGCTACCAGCTCAGGAATGTAATTCTCGCTAAATTCGGTAAAGATGACGCCAAGCGACTTTCTCAAAAAATTGGCAAGCACGTTGAGCCGGCCACGGTGCGCCATACCCATGCAAATTTCCTCGATCCCGACCGCCGGACACTGGTGCAGAATGGTATCGAGAATGACCATCAGCGACTCCGCGCCTTGCAAAGAGAATCGTTTTTGCCCGACGTAGCGGGAATGCAGAAAGACTTCGAACGATTCGGCTTCGAGTAATGTGCGTAGCAACGCCACCTGCACCTGCTTCGGAGTGGAATGTTTTTCGGGGCGCGCCTCTAGGCGATGCCGCACCCAGTCGCGTATGCGCGTGTTCTGGATGTGCATGAATTCGGAGCCGATCGGTCCGGCGTAGATGCTCTCCAGCGCAGCAATCATCTCTCGCAGCGTCATCTCCCGGTTGTCGAAAAAGAATTTTGATGAGACCCGGAGATCGAGATCCTTTTCGCTGAAACCAAGCTCGCGCAGGGTAAGCAATGGATTTTCCGGGCGCTTTTCTGCGAGCGGGTCAATACGCGCGACTGTGTGCCCAAGCGTACGATAAGCGTAGATGAGGCCGTCTACTCGCGATTGCAGCGAACTTTCGCGAGCCTCGATGGGCTTGGCGCCTGCACCATCGCGTTCCGGCACTTCTCCCAGTTCGAACCCCTCGAAAAAAGCAGCCCACCCTGAATCGACGGATTCAGGATTCTGCTGCCAACGGCGGTAATTCTCCTCGATCAAATCGAGATTTGCGCGAGCTGCAATGGAAATGCGCATGGCAGATTTAATCTGCGACGATTACCCCGGCGCAGCAAGTTGACAGTGAGTCTGGCGTTCCGTTACTTGCTGCGCGATTAACAGGGTATTTGCAATGGATATCGGATTTTCGACTCTCGGTAGCGCACGCGATACGCGAGCTCGTTTCGGCGTCGCGCCGAAACGAACTCTTCCATGGTGCCATTTCGCAACAGAAGTTCGCGACGGCCAGAGGCCCTCGCCAGCACGCGAGACGCGTGCGCTGCCTAGGCGATCGGCCAACCGCGCGCTGTTCCTTATCGCCAGCGCTCTGGTGGCACTTGCGAGATCGACATCTTTATTAGCTCAGGCCGACCCGGCCTCGGAACCGGCCGTTCTCGCCGTGGCAAAGGTTTTGCCCGCAGTCGTGAACATTAACACCGAGCGCGTGGTCAGGAAAACGGTGCGTGATCCGTTTGAGGATTTTTACGCGCAATTTTTCGGCTACAACCGCGTCCGGCCGCGCGAAATCCGCCAGACTCTTCAAAGCCTCGGTTCAGGTTTCATTATCGACCCGGCTGGTTACATCGTTACCAACCAGCACGTGGTCGAGCGCGCCGCCGACTTGAAAATTCACGTGACGACGAACGACGGCAAAACGTACAACGCTCACTATATCGCCGGCGATGACAAGACTGATTTGGCATTTATCAAAATCGATGCGCAAACCGCGTTTCCGTTTATCAACCTTGATAATATTTCTCCGAACTTGCTTGGCCAGACAGTGATCGTGGTAGGCAATGCCGTTGGCTACGGCAGCTCCATTAGCCGGGGCGTTCTTAGCGCAGTCAAGCGCGACATCACCGTGGACGACGTCGACTACAAAGACCTGGTACAGACCGATGCGGCAATCAACCCGGGCAACAGCGGCGGACCGGTGATCGATCTCTCCGCGCGGTTGGTCGGCATCAGCTCGGCAAAAATGGCGTTCACGCCACAGGGCGTCCCCACTCAAGGATTGGGTTTCGCGATTTCAGCGCAAGTGGTGCGAGAAAGCGTCAATCGATTTAAGAAAATCGCGCAGAAAGAGCCCAAGCCACAGAACAAGGCGGCGACCAGCGATGCATCAATGTCTCGGGCGGAAAAGTTATTTGGCATACAGCTCCAGGATTTGAGCCAGGAATTAAGTGATGCGCTCGGCTACGCCTGGGGCCAGGGAGTATTAGTTGCCGCAGTCGAACCGCAGAGCCCGGCAGATGGAGCTGGAATTGAGAGGGGTATGGTGATTTATAGCGTGGGCAAATCCGAAGCGAATTCTGTCAAACAGGTCGAGGAGCTACTTGGGGCTGTGCAAAGCGGCACGAACGTGGATTTCATTGTTGGTGTAATCCGCGCCGGCGAACAAAACCGGGAGCTCGCCACCTTGAGCATGACGGCTCGCTGAAAAAATTCGGCAACGCAATCGCGGTTCGATTGTCTCATGGAAATATCGCGCAATGATTAAAGTCGAAAATCTGACAAAACGCTACGCTGGCCAGCCTGCCATCCGGGATTTGAATTTCGAAGTTAGCCAGGGCGAAATCATGGGATTTCTGGGGCCGAACGGCGCCGGCAAGACCACCACAATGCGCATTTTAGCCAGCTTCATGCCGCCCACTTCAGGCCGCGCTACCATCGCGGGGTTCGACGTTTTTGAACAATCGCTTCAGGCACGGGCGCACCTCGGTTACATGCCGGAAAATGTGCCGCTCTACAGTGACATGCGCGTAACCGAGTATCTGAATTATCGCGCGGCGCTGAAAGGAGTCCAGCACCGTCGTGTTGCAGAACGTGTTGGCGATGTAAGGGAACTTTGTGGTCTTAAGGAAGTTGAGAAGAAGGTGATCGGCACGCTTTCCAAGGGTTATCGTCAGCGGGTCGGCCTGGCGGACGCGCTCCTACACGAGCCCGACCTTCTCATTCTCGATGAGCCAACGATCGGTCTCGACCCAAATCAGATCCGGCAGGTGCGCGAGCTAATCAAAAATTTGGGCAGGCAGCACACAATTTTGCTTTCGACACATATCTTGCCGGAGGTGGAGATGACGTGCACCCGGGTCATCATCATTCATAAGGGGCGAATCGAGGCGTGCGATACGCCCGAAAATTTGCTCGGAAAGATCAGGCAGGCTGGCGGTGTAGTCCTTGAAGCAAGAGTGGGAAACGATAACGGCGCCGAGGAACTGAAGAAGATTTCAGGCGTGCGTGACGTAATTACCGATGGGGATGATGATTGGAAGAGATTTTCTCTGCGAGTGGAATCGGGTGTCGATGTGCGCGAAGAGGTGTTTCGCCTCGCTACCGACCGCCACTGGGCTGTGCGCGAACTGACTCAACGGCGAGCGACGCTCGAGGACGTGTTCGTCGAACTCACTCATCCTGACGTTGTCTAATGGGGCATTGGAGTAATGGAGTAGCGGAGTGATGGAGTAATGAAGTAATGGGCTACCAAACGGAACTCCGAAATAAGAACCGCGGATACATGAATCTGACCGTGTGGCAGAGGGCGATGGAATTGTTCGAGCTGGTTGCACAATCGATCTCGGCAAACATCTCGGAAGGCTACGGCTGCCGGTCGATCAACGAGTATATTCAGTTTCTCTATTACGCGCTCGGATCATTGGCCGAAACGATGACGCGCGGGGTCGGCTTGCAGCAGACTAGACAAGTTACAGAGCCCCGATTCAATGAGTTTAACCTGCTTCATTACGAAGTCGAGAATCGACTGCTCCGCCTGATCCAGAAGCTCGAACAAAAGCGCGGCGACGGAGATTGGAGCGCACGGAGCGCCGAAGACCGTGAGCATTACTCAACTGCTCCATTACTCCAATACTCCACACCTCCCCCGCTCCGGTCCTATGCGTAAATTTTACACTCTGCTCTCGCGTGAAGTGCGTAGCTACTTCCACTCGCCGATCGCCTACATCGTGCTGATCTTTTTCCTGATCGTCAGCGGGATCGATTTTTACTTCCAGGTGTCCTTCATGAACCAGCGGCAGGTGCAATACACCGCGCAAGAGGCATTTTTTAATTCGGTCTTCTTCTGGTTCGCATTCGTTCTGATTTTTCCCCTTATCACGATGCGCCTGTTTGCCGAGGAATTTAAGCTCGGCACAATCGAGCCGCTCACGACTGTCCCCGTGCGCGACTGGCAGGTGATACTCTCGAAGTTTTTTGGTGCGTTGGTCTTCTACGTTATCCTCTGGATCCCGACGCTGCTTTATTTTGCTGTCTTCCTCAAGATCACCCACCAGCCGGCCGCGCATTCCGCCGGCGCGTACTGCGGCTCCTATCTAATGCTTTTGCTGCTCGGCATGTTTTATCTCTCGATTGGCTGTCTTACGTCCGTTCTGACCAGTAACCAGATCATCGCGGCGGTCATTTCTTTCTGCGCAATTACGCTGCTATTTTTTCTCGGGCTGGTTCAATTCATACTGCTCGATATTAGCTCCGCAACGCGCGATTTGCTCGGCTATTTCTCCGCGATTGAACACATGGGAACATTCTCCCGCGGCGTGATCGATACGCGGCCAATCGTCCTGTACGTGAGTATGACTATTGTGATGCTGACGCTCACCTATCAGGCATTCCAATCCCGGAAATGGAGGCTCTAACCAATGGCGGACGAAACAAAGCGGTCCCGAACGCCTCCAGGAAAAAAAATTCGCCGGATTCGAATCGGCTTTAACGTTCTCGTCCAGATCGCGCTGATTTTATTTCTTGTTGCGATGGTCAATTCCATCGCCTTCAAACACTACGCGCGTTGGGATTTTTCCCGAGACCAAAAGTATGCGCTCTCAGACAAAACGAAGCGTTTCCTCGACACGATCAAGGGGAAGATGCGCATCACAATTTTCTTTTCCCCAAATACGCCCATTACCGGGGACGTTCAGAATTTGCTGACGGAATATCAATATGCGGGCAAAGGAAAAATCGACATCGAGCATATCGATCCCGAGCGCAATCTTTCCCGAGCCAAAGAGCTCTTCGACAAATACAAAGTTGTCACTGACGAGAGCCTTTTGATACTCGATTACGAAGGACGCAACAAGACAGTCAAGGCGTCGGAGATGGCTGACATCGACCAAAGTGGAATGGCCTTCGGTGAAGGCCCGCGCGTCACCGCATTCAAAGGTGAGCAGGCCATCACAAGCGCGATGATCGACCTTGTGGAAGGGAAAAAGAAGACCATTGGCTATATCCTTGGTCACAAGGAACCGCCGCTCTCAGAAGGCAGCACGATATCCGTCCTCAAAACGTTTATCGAAAACGAAAACATCCACTTCCAGGAGCTGAACCTTTTCAATGTAGATGCAATTCCGGCCGAAGTGAAAACTGTCATGATTATTGGGCCGCAATACGATTTCTCCGATCGCGAAATGAAATTGTTGCGCGATTTTTGGGATAAACAGGGGCGGATACTGCTTCTGCTCGATCCATCAGCGAAAACGCCGAAGTTGGATGGATTTCTCAACGAACTCGGGGTGAAAGTGAATGACGATCGCCTCATGGTTTTTTTGCGCACAGGGATTCAGGAGCTGGCACTAACAAGAGATGTGCAAGCGCATTTTGTCGGCAACAGTCCAATCACAAAACGACTGGCCGGTGTGCGGGTAATCTTTTTCGGCGGCACGTCTTCGCTTACGCTTGAGCCGGAGCGTATCCGGACTGCCAATATCCGAGTCGAGCCGCTGATCCAGGCGGAACAAGGTTACTTTGCAGAAACGGATTACAATACAGACAATCAAGCAAAACTGCAGGCGGACGCGAAGCAGAACAGCAACACACCGCTAACAATTGGCGCAGCGATCGAAAAAGGCGGCAGCGCAGATGAGCGGGTACAAGTGAATTCCTCGCGCCTGGTAGTGGTAAGCAATGCGACATTCGTTCAAGACAATGCGATCACGCAAGATCAACAGGCTCTCGATTTCGTCTCTGGCAGTGTGAATTGGCTGATGAGTCGGGAACAGCTAATCGGTATCGCGCCGAAAATTTCGAAACCTCTCACTTTCAGCCTCAACGAAGACGCGCTGCGCCGGCTGCGGTGGATTGTCCTGATTTTTATGCCGCTGATTCCGGCGGTGATCGGAACCATGGTCTGGTGGCAACGGCGTGTTTAGGTACACCATGTTCGGCAAGACAAATTGCTGTTACATATGTTTCACGAAATTGTCCTCAACGGAGCCCGCAATATCCTGAGTCTTCTAGAGCAAGTCCGTCGCTTGCCTCACCAAACTGGCAGCGCTAAAGGCTTTCGGCGTTGCCCTACAATCATATGAATTGGAGGACTACGCTCATCTTAGCAGCAATTGTGCTGGCTGTTTTCACTTATCTCAGATTCTTCGAGATGAAACAGCCAAGCACTGAGGAAGCCAGACGCCAGGCCCAGAACGTGGTCAATTTCGATCGAAATAAGATCGACGGCATCGTCATTCAAAATGGCGACGAAAAGATCGAAATAAGACGCCGCGATAACAAGTGGCGGCTTGAAACGCCAATCAAAGATCAAGCAGATGGCGCCTTGATCGAGAATTTGTTGTCGGACTTGGAGAACTGGCAGAAGGAGGGAACCATTCCGGCGAAAGATATCGAGGCTGATAAGAGCAAACTGAACGAATATGGCCTGAACAAGCCAAAACTGAGGCTTAAATTTATCGGCCAGCATAGACCGCCAGAAATTTTGTTTGGAAGGGACGCGGCGCTGGAAGGCAGGATGTATGTACGGTTCGAGAATTCAAAGAAAACGTTTCTCGCCACGCAGTCGATCAAGAAGGATATCGATAAGAGAGCAGAGGAATTCCGTGACAGAAAATTAACAGACCTAACCGCTGCGCAGGTACGCCGCATTACATTGAAAACACCTGCTGGTGAAATGGAGTTGGAGAAGAAAGGCGATCACTGGGATATCCTAAAACCTCTTCGCGCGCGGGCCGATGACGAGAAAGTGGGCGACCTGATCGCGCAAATCACGACGGCGCGCATTCAACAATTTGCCGCCGACGATCACGGCGACCTTCGTCCTTATGGCCTGGCGGAGCCGCCCGGCTCGATCACGTTATTTGGACAGGAGGAGCAAAAAGGCCGGAAGGTAGAGCTTGGCGAGTCAATCAAGGTATTCGGTCAGGAAGATCAAGGCCAGACTCTCCAGATCGGCAGCGTGCCGGAGAAAGAAAAGGACCAGGTTTATGTGCGATTTGCCCCGCGCAGGTCCGTTTACACATTGCCGAAGAAGATCGAAGAGGCTCTCAACATGAAACCAGCTGATCTGCGGGACTATCATTTGGCTCGGATCGACACAAACATTCTCGATCGAATCACGATCGACGCTTCAGGAAAAGGCAAGACCGTTCTCGCACGCAAAGACGGAAATTGGACAATTGTCACCCGGAACAATGCACCGGCAAATTCGGAGGCGGTTCGACACTTGATTGACACGGTTCTAAATGAGCGGGTGAAAAAATTCGTGGAAGACGTGGCGTCAAATCTTCCGAAATACGGCCTTGATAAGCCGCACCTGCAATTAACCTTTGGCTCTTTTGCGTCGGAGAACACCGCCGAGACGAAGGCGGGCGAGCAGCCGTTTGCTACAATTGCCTTCGGAAAAGAAGATGGCGATAATGTTTATGCGCGGCTTGCGGATGAGCCATTCGTCGTGGCAGTCCGTCGCGGTTTGCTGGATCAAATTTCAACCGATCCTTTGCAATGGCAGGAGCTGTCGATCTTTAAGTTTAAACCGGAGCAAATCCATCGCTTGAGTGTCATGACGGACAAAGAGCTGTCGCTGGAGCGGGAGCAAAATAATCAGTGGCGCTGGCTGAAAGGCGGTGGCGAGATCAATCAAACCAATGTGCAATCGGTGCTCAACACATTATCGAGCTTGCATGCTGTGCGATGGGTTGGAACAACGACGCCTCAACACGGTTTTGAAAAACCGCAGCTCATCCTCACGTTCACAACTTCGCCCGATGACAAGGCATCACATAAGTTGATCATCGGCACTGGCACAACTGATGGCATATGGTGCGCGCGCGTGGAAGGGCGCGAAGGCACTTTCGTAATCAGCAATCCGGATTTAAATGTGTTAAAACTGTCACTGGTCAGCCAGGCTGCTTCATCGCCGACTCCATCGGCGAGCGTAATTACGCCTCCAATTCCCCGACAATAAACCGTGGTGCTTGCAAGGCGGCCCGAAGGGGTTCGGGGGTACTCAAAGCAGGCGGGTCAGCGTCCACCCTGTAGTTTCTGTTTCGTCGCGGTATAAATTGTGACGATTCCACCAGTAAGCGGTTCGAACGTGACGTGCCTAAATCCGTTCGCCAACATCAACTGAGACATCGCATCGCCGCTCGGAAATTCTTCGATTGAGTCGCCAAGATAGTCGTAGGCACTTTTCCTCCTTGTCAGAAAAGAGCCGAGTACTGGCAAGCAGCGATGCAGATAGAAACGATAGATTGCGCGCAGAATCGAGGCCGTTGGCAGTGAGAACTCGAGCACGAGCAAGTGACCATTACTCTTAAGCACGCGCGACATCTCACCAAGCGCACGTCCCCAATTTTCCATGTTGCGCAAGCCGAAGGCGATGGTGATGCAATCAATTGAAGCATTAACGAATGGCAGTTTCATCGCATCAGCAAGGATTGTTTGGCGCACACCTTTTCGCTCCGCAAGCTCCAGCATTTCAGGCAGAAAATCGACACCTACAACCTCCGCATCCGGCAATTTCTTTTGCAACGCAAGTGCCAAATCTCCAGTCCCAGTGGCAAGATCGACAATTCTGTCTGGGCGCCAGCTTGCGACGATCTCAGCCGCGCGTCTTCGCCAATAAAAATCGATCCCGCAACTCAGCAAGTGATTCGCCAGATCGTAGCGCCCGGCAATAGCTCCGAACATTTGCCGGACTCGCTCAGGTTGCGTTGCGATGCTGGATTTAGTCATTTCAAGGTTGATAGAACATCAGCTCGCAAATTCGCGATAATTCATTTTCCTGGTTATTATACGGATGTAACTAGACAAGAAAGTTAGGCATCAAGTTTGTTATAAAAAAAGGGGATTGCCATTAGGGTCAACTCCGGCTATCTAACAACACATGGATACATCTGTTAAAGCTCTAGAAGAAGCGATCTCAATTCGCCGAGAAATTGATACGCTGGAAAAACGTCTTACCTCAATCCTGGGCGGCTCAGCTCCGAGACCCACTGCCCCTGCACAAGCGAGGCCCAGACCCACAGGCCCTACACAGGAAGGGCGCTACTTTTCGCCCACGACCCGAGCCAAGCTTTCGGAAGCTGCTAAAGCTCGGTGGGCAAAACAAAAGACCACGACGAAACCGGCGCCTGCCAAAAAGAAAGGCGCGCTTACGCCTGCTGGCCGAAGAAGGCTTTCTCAGCTAATGAAGGCTCGCTGGGCAGCACGAAGGAAAGCTGGTGGGACGAAAACAGCTCCGGCAGCAAAAAAAGGCGGGCTCACGCCTGCTGGGCGAAAGCGGCTTTCCCAGCTAATGAAAGCTCGCTGGGCGGCAAGAAGGAAAGCTGGGGCGAAGTAATCTTTCGATCCGAACCGGCATGGCGAGCATTCCGGTTGTTTTGCTCCTGGCGAAGGTCACTCTGGGGGTGGCCAAGGCCATTGCTCGCGAGAGGACTCGAACCTCCACGGGTTTCCCCATACGGTCCTGAGCCGTACGCGTCTGCCAATTCCGCCACGCGAGCATAAGGCAGTGGCCCTACAATGCGTGCGCGCTCGCCGGCTGCAAGGCCAAACCATGGGTCATAGCGGGAAGGAAGCGAGCTATGTTCGGGCCAAATCAGCCGGAACGTCTCTTGCGCGCGCGAACTTCCAATTGGTGGGCTTTGCGCACCTGGCCGAGAGAGCGCAAAAGGTCGGCGTAATTGGACACGACAATCTCGTAATCCTTAGAGGGTTTCTCTTTCACCTCCTCCCAAGTCTTAAGCGAAGCTTGATAAAGCTCTGCCGCTTTCTCATAATCGCCGCGCGAATGATAAACCACCGCCAGGTTGCATTTTGACTGTGCAATGTCGGGAAGCGGAGGTGGATGTAATTTTTCGCGGGTGGCCAACGCGCGAAGATGTATTTTCTCTGCTTCAGTGTAACGGCGCTCGTTTGTGTAGAACACCGCCAGGTTATTCAGCACTGACGCCACATCGGCATGGTCAGGCCCGAGTTGCTTCTCGTAAATCTGTAAAGCATGCAGATAACACGGCTCTGCGGCTTTTTGTCGTCCCGACTTACGCAAGATCAGCGCAACGTTGTTTAACATTGTGCCGAGCTCCGAATAAGGAACATCTTCAATTCGGGACCCCGCGGCTATTGCTTTCTGGTAGAAATTGACCGCCTCCTCGGAGTGGCCAAGGCTATCGCATAACAGTGCCAGCCGGCGCGCGGAGCGGAAAATGGCGCGTTGATCTGGCGGTTTTACTTTTTCCAGAATTGCGTGCGCCTTTAGCAAGTATGCCTTGGCCGCCGCGTGATCTCCTTTTTGATCGAGAAGCTGCCCTAATTTCTCGAAGCTGGTCGCTACCGGAGTCCCGGTAGCCGGGAAAGCACGCTTGGCGATTTCGAGCGCTGTTTCGGCAACGCGAATGGCCTGAGGCAAACGATTCGTAGCGCGCAGAGTATCCAGTTTGTCATTGAGAATGGTCCAAAGCTTTTCTTCACCCTTCATCAATCATCACCAGCCCTCGCTTAGTTGGCTAACTAATCGGGTGGCGAGGTCCTCGGTAGCAAGTGGCAAGGCTTGCCGTTCGTCGGTAGTCACGTCGCTGCTCACAAAGAAACTGGTCGTTCCGATAGCTGCGCTCTGTGCCAGCGGTTTGCCATCCCGTCCGGTCAGCGAGTACTTCACGCTTAACGCGAGATTAAACTCGGTTGTGGCCAGCACATTGCCACGTACCGAGCGCGCCGGCAGACGGCTGATGCGGAATACTTCACCTTTCAAAGTGGCGTCCGCTTTATCCCCGCTCGCAATCTGAAACGTCCCATCCTGTTGTAATTGCTTGATCACAGTATCGGTGACCAATACTTCGACGCGAGGAACGAGGGAGCGGTTTACAAAAGTCGGGACCGCGATGGTGTGAACGTCACGCAGATAATATGGTTTCACTGGCCCGATGTGATAGCCGAGGCAACCACTTAGGGCGAAACAGAATATTATCGCAAATAAGGATTTCAAGGCGCCGGTGAGGCGGACGCTCCGGGAGAGGCCGATGCCTCGGGAGTTGGAGATGCATCAGCGCTGGTACCCGCGCTCGGCTGAGACAGCAGCGGTTCAGGCGCAGTCGTGGTATCGGGTGCAAGCGAAGCCGGTGGCGGAAGCGAAACATCCGTCTCCGGTGCAGGTAACGGTGCTTCATTATTTGCCGAGCCAGGTTTGGCGGACCCGCTTCGGGCAGTCCGCGCTCCCTGCGCGTCATTCTTTTTCTTGCCAGTCTCTCCCACAGTAAAAGCAGGCTGAAGCGCGGCATCTCCGAACTTTGCGCGCAACTCATCGATTCGCTTCTTGGCCTGATTGCTTTCCTCAGACCCCGGCTGTTGGCGAATCACTTCGTTGTAGTAGATGACGGCCGCGCGATAATATTTTTGTTTGTCGTAAAATTTCGCAACCTTATAGGAACTGGTCACCTGCTTGCGCTCAAGAAGCTCGAGGTTAGCCCGGGCCTGCGCGGCCTTCTCACTTTTTGGATAGTGGAAGAGGAAATCTTGGAATGCAGTTTTGGCGTTGTTCGCCGCAGCGGCGTCCTTTGTGCCAGTCTGCTCTGCAGTGAACCAGATGTAACCGATCTGATATTGCGCGTCCACCGCGACTGGCTCGTTCGGGAACTTGTCCACTACCGCCTGGTACGCCTGAAGGGCTGCATCATTCGCGCCCTGTTTCTCGCGTGCAAGGCCGATGTCGAACTGCGCCCGCGCTGTGTATTTTCCATACGGCGCGGTACGAACGACGTTGGCGAAAATTGTCACCGCACGATCCAGCGACGATGCGTACGGAATTCCAAGGATCCTTAACTTCTTCCCGTTCAGATAAATTTCGCCCATGCGAAACTGCGCCTCGACTGCTTCCTCGAAATGCGGACTACCGGGGTATTTTTCCACCAACTGCCCAAATGAGTTCGCCGCTGCGAGATAAAGGTGCATCTGTTCCTGCAATTGAGCGGCGCGATAAAGCGCACCAGCGGCCAGAGCGTCTTTGGGATGGTGCTTGACAAGAGTTTTGTAAGCCCTGACCGCGCGCTTCATGTTACCTTCTTTTTCGGCAGTCTGTCCGATCTGAAACAGCTCCGCAGCATTGCCGCTTACTTCTTCCTCACCGGGCGCTACAAACTTCGCTTTTTTTCCCGGTTGAAAGACGACAGAGGCCTCGCTCGATTCGGACAAAAGCAATGCAGCGGCGATGGAAACTAAAACGGCGCGAATAACGAATTGCATGGAGTGTCGGGAGGGTAGTTAACTTATCTGCCCAGTCAAGTTTCAGCAGTCACTATCACGCAGTTGCCCGGCCGGAATATTCACCGCATTTCCGGGAGTTGAAACCTTTCCGAAGGCGCGAAACCGGCTAACCTTCTAATCTGATTTGAATCTGACCGATCAGCAAAAAATACGCATCGGCTCATGCGCATGGAGCTTCGAAGACTGGCGTGGCGCTTTTTACCCGTTGGATTTGCCGGAGTCTCACTGGTTGGAATTCTACGCCAACCATTTCCTGGCAGTTGAAATAGACTCAACTTTTCACGCTGCTCCTGCGACAAATAGCATCCGTCGTTGGGTCGAAATGACGCCTGCCGGCTTCCGTTTCGCCTGTAAGCTTCCCCGTCAGATCACGCACACCCGCCGGCTGCGCGATTGCACCGCCGAGTTAACCTCGTTTCTCCATGCCATCGAACCACTTGGGCCAAAGCTCCAGGTCATCCTTATCCAGCTTCCACCCTCCTTCGTGCCAAGGGATGGCAAGCTAGCGTTGCGTAAATTTCTCGAACAACTTCCACGAGATTTTCGTTTTGCGATTGAATTTCGTCACGCCGGATGGCATCGGCCTCAGTTTATCCGGATTTTGGAAAAGTATCGTATTTGCTGGGTATGGGCCGATACCACTCCGCTCAACGAACGAAATCTTGCGCCGTTCGAATTCCTGCCGCGCACCACTGATTTTCTCTATCTGCGTCTGCTCGGCGATTACACAACGAAATACGATGTCGATGGCGGGCACGTCCATCGTTACGAAAAGCTGCTGTGGAAGCGCGAAGCTGCGCTCGAAAGCTGGTCACTGAAAATTGAGCGGCATCTTCCCGAAGTGCACAATGTCTGGGCATTCGTAAGCAATCACTTCGAAGGATTTGCTCCGGAAACCTGCCAACGCCTCGCCCAGCGTCTGGGATTCGATTTGCCGCTGCCTTCAGAAACAGAACGGGCGTTCTCGACACAGATACAGTCGCAGCTAGATCTTCAGTTATAGTGGCAAGCGGGCCCTGCCGAGCCGCCTACTGTCACATTCCCGGTATGGCGCACGCGTTATGTTTGTGCTTTTCAAAAATGCAGACTTCACGAATCCCAAAATTCGCCATCTTCTGCGCGAGACTCGGAAAATTATCGCCCAGTTGCACGTGCGAGTGCGCGTCGGAGGCAGTCGTAAAAGGAATCGCCTTCTCTATCGCGAGTTCAATGATCCGATCGCTTGGGTAGAGTTCGTTCACCGGTTTGCGCCACCCGGCTGTGGAAAGCTCAATCGCGAGATTCCGCTTGCGAATGAAATCGAGCGTTTCGTCGACGAGGGCATCGATTTCTACATTTGGTCGATGACGATGGATTTTGATGAGATCGAGATGGGCAAGGCAATCGATTAGCCCAGTCGCTGCCATTTCACGGACACGGCGAAAGTAATCGGCGTAAATTGCATCGATATCGCGGCCTTCGAACTGGGCCGCACCATCTGGCACGCTGTCGAACATCTGATCAGCGCGCTCGAGAAAATGGACTGAGCCCAAGACAAAATCGAGCTTGTCCCAATGCTTCTCAATCCAGTTTCGGCCAGCCGCAGAGTGAATGGGATCGTTATCCAGCTCGATGCCGGCGCGGATTTTTAGATCCGGATTTCTTTCCCGCAAACGATTGATTTCATCAAAGTCGATTCCGGTGTGATAACGATCGTGATCGGTAAAAGCGATATCGGTTAAACCCAATTTGCGCGCCGAATCCGTCCAGGGCTGGAGAAGCACCTGCGTGTATCGTTGCACTCGATGTCCCTGTGGATGGGTGTGATAGTCTGAGAAGAGCTGATAGGTTTTCGCTGATAGTTGATTGACCGACACGATTCGATTCTATCAGCCACCAACTATCGACTATCAACTCTCAGGGCACCGCAAGGAATTTTTGCCGGAGTTTCAACTCCGGGTATTGAGCAAAGAAAACTTCGGCGATAAAGACTTTGTTCGGCGTGAGATCACGCGTCGCGATTGTTTCGTTATATTCGATCCGTTCCTGCGGGTTAATTAAAATCGTTACCGGCTTCGCTACGATAGCGTGATTGTCAGACCACTTTGTCAGGATGTCTCCGACGGAATTCCTCAAATAAATTTCGATCCGCTGGTTCGTCGGAAAGTCGAGCGTAACAGGACGTTTGGACAAGTTTGCCAGCGTCACTTTAATACCGAGCTGGCGGACCTCTGACAGCTTAACGGTCTGCGGCGTGATCTGGAGATCGAGAGCCAGCCCACGCAATCTTGGATCTTTATATTGCGGTACTACTTCGGGAGAAAATGGATGTAGAATGCGGCTCAACCAACCGCGTCTGCGCGCCGGTGTCGCTGTGGGCGCGCTATCCTGACCAAGAATGCTCCCGGCGACAAAGAATATCAGAAGCAACAAAACAAGATGGCGCTTCATGAGCGGTTAAAAGGCTCGGAAAGCTTTCGGGGTTGCCAAAATCCTGTCAAACCGTTTATCAATCGGCATGAAAACTCTGTGTGCATTCGCGTTTTGCCTGGTTTTCGCGGCGTCCGAAGGCTTCGCGAAACCACGACATTGCATGTTCCGGGTGCACGCACAAGCGAACCCTCAGGATACCGAGGTATTCGCGACATCTGTTCGCGCTCAAGTATCGGGAAAAAATGTGGCAATCGAAAAAATCCCTCGGATTTCTGAACATGACGTGATCGCCTTTTATCCTTACGCGGCCGCGAACGGAACTTACGGCGCGTTGTTCCAGCTCGACGAGCATGGGCGAATCGCCCTCGACGCCTTAAGCATTGAGCGCAAAGGCAGTCTGCTTTTTGTGTTCATCAACGGTCGTCCGATTACCGAGCTCGAAATCGACAAGCGCGTCTCCGACGGAAAAATCTATGTCCCGTCCGGAATAACTTCGGCCGACGTTGACCTGATGAAAAAAGACTGGCGCTTAATCGGACAACGGAAACGCTAAATATCTTATCGGGGATTGACTGGCGTTTCTTGTGCGGCCACTGCCTGCCAATAGCCATGGCGATAAAGCAAGACATCGGTGAATCGAATGCGCATCACGATCCGCCCGTTTTTATCGGTGATCTCGTTCAAGCCTCGAGCGAGCGCCATCGACCCATAGAGCTTAATTTTGATACTCTGCAAATGCTGCGAATACGGAAGCGGTTTGCTCAAGCCTTCCAGCACTTGCCTTTTCGTGCGCAGCTCCCCTTTCCAGGTTGAATCCATGAAATCATCGGCCAGGATTCGCTCGAGAGTTATATGGTCGCGCTCGACTAATGCTCTCAGCCACTCACGTTCGATGCGACGAACGGTGCGTTCATCGCGGTTTTGCACAGGTGTTTCATGGCCGAACGCCAGCGGCACATGGGTCAACAGTGCAATCACCAGCGACGCAATAATTCTTTCTGGAATCTTCACAAAAATTCCTTTCTAAAACCGGCGGCGCATGAAGCTTTCTTTAACGGTAACGTTTTTCGGGTTCGCCTTGATGCGTTCCACAATGATGGGACAGAACCAGATTGTCGATCTTGCCCTCCCAACGGACAATGACGCTCTGTTCTCAGGCGGCGGTCCGGCATTTTACCAGTACGTCGAACGCAATTACGGGGGCGTGAAATCAACGCCGTGGGAAGGCGGCCAATACGGTTTTGTGCGCGATCCAACCAGCACACCAGGCGGCGTCGTTTATACCCGTTTTCACGAAGGAATCGATATTCGCGCCTTGCGCCGCGATGCGCACGGTGACCCGCTCGACGAAGTGCGCGCAATTGCCGATGGGAAAGTCGTGCACACTAACCTCGTGCCCGGTTACTCGAACTATGGAAAATATGTCGTGATTGAACATCACTGGGGCGGCTCAAATTACTACAGCTTGTACGGACATCTGAGTTCGATCGCAGTGCGGCTCGGCGACACAGTGAAACGCGGCCAGCCCATCGCCGTGATGGGCTACACCGGCACGGGATTGAACCAGGAGCGCGCGCATCTCCATTTGGAATTGGATCTGATGCTCAGCGATCAGTTCGAAGGGTGGTACGCCGCGTTCTTCAAAAACGATCCCAACCACAACGGTATTTACAACGGCATGAATCTCGCCGGCCTCGATATCGCGCGACTCTACCTTGCGCTTCGCAAGAATCCCTCGCTCACGATTCCTGACTTTCTCAAAACTGAAAAGGTATTTTACAAAGTGACTCTGCCTAAGTCACGGCACTTCGAGCTGCCAAAGCTTTATCCCTGGATGCTGGCAGGAGCCACCCGAAATGAGAAATCTTCCTGGGAAATCTCTTTTGCCCGCTCCGGTTTGCCTCTAAGAATAGAACCGAGCGATAAGCACGTGACACAGCCAGAGCTAAGGTCCGCTAAGAAAAGCTCTATCAATTACTCCTATGTGACTCGTGACGTAATTTCGGGCAGCGGGGAAAAGGTCCATCTCACAAGCTATGGCGGGCAACTAATGCGACTATTGATCTGGCCCGAGCAAAAAATTAGCACGAAGTAGGCACGCGCTGCGCGAGCGCCACGCCGTGCGCAACTGCGCCTTGCACGAAGCTGAGACACTCCACGGCGCCGCTCGGCTTTCCAGGAAGCGCGATCACGAGGGAAAGATCGACAATCGCTGCCAGGCTGCGCGACAGGATTGAGTTGGGCGTGATCTTCATCGATTCAGCGCGCATCACTTCACCAAAGCCGGGTATTTCTACTCGCATGATGGCGCGAATCGCTTCCGGCGTGACATCGCGCGGGCCGATTCCGGTACCGCCAGTAGTCAAAATCAAGCCGCAGCCTTGTTGAGAAAATGAGCGAATTGTTTCCTGAATACGTTCCGCGTTGTCTGTAACGATGGCTTCTGAGAGAACCTGCCAGCCAGCTTCTTGCGCCGCCTCCTTCAATGCTGGTCCGCCAAGGTCTTTGTATTCGCCAGCGCTAGCCCGATCTGAGATTGTAATAATTCCAACAACGATCTGCATTTTTTCCTTTAGCGACGCTCTATGAACGTCGTCTGCTTTCGTGCCGGCGGTCATAGACCGCCGCTACAGGAGTTTTGGTCTTCTCGACCAAATGCACATTCGAAATCTCCATGGCTTTGTCCACCGCTTTGCACATGTCATAAATGGTGAGCAATCCAAGAGTCACACCGATGAGCGCTTCCATCTCAACGCCGGTCTGTGCAACCGTTCGGGCAGTACAAGTCACTTCGGCGCCACTCTCCAACGTCGCAATGTCGATTCTAACTTCGCTTAGCGGCAAAGTGTGGCAAAGCGGAATGAGATTCGCCGTCCGCTTGGCGCCCTGAATCCCGGCAATCCGCGCGGTCGCAAAGACGTTGCCCTTTGCAATTTGATCTTTCGAAATAAGATCGAGCGTTTTGCGTTGGAGCTTGATTTTGCCCCTGGCGACTGCAGTGCGCGCACTCAACGGTTTGGCCGAGACATCAACCATTTGTGCGCCGCCATCGGCGCCGATGTGCGTGAGGCGCCTCATCGATCAGCCGCCAATGGCAACCATTTTGCGGCCAGGCTTGTAATTATCGCGAAAATCATGCTGCTCGGGCTTTCGATCGACAACGTCGAGAAAAAAGTCCTTCAACTCCTGATCACTTGCGCCGGCACGCAGTGGTTTCATGATGTCGAATTCGAGATAGCTGCCAAGGCAAGGTCGCAATTTTCCGTCGCATGTAAGACGAAGTTTGTTGCAACTTTCGCAAAAGTGAAGGTTGGTCATCGCGCCGATAAAACCGATCCGTTGCCGGCGACCGGGAATCTGATAATAGGTGGCAGGTCCGTTGGTTCGAAACTCCGCCTGCGGAATCAAACTGCCAAAATGCGATTCGATCCGCCGCTTCGCCTCAATGGTCGAAATGAAATTTTCTTCATCGAGGACTTCTCTCGTGCTGACAGGCATCATCTCGATAAAGCGCAGCATCAAACTACGCGCCGCGGCAAATTCGATCAGGGGAATCAATTGATCCTCATTTCGCCCGCGCATCAGGACAGTATTTAATTTGATTTGGTGGAATCCCGCTGCGATGGCGGCATCAATCCCCTGGACGACTTGCGTGTGGAGATCGCGTCCGGTGATTTCAGAATAAACCTGCCGGTCCAGCGTATCGAGCGAGATGTTCACCGATCTGACATCAGCGGTTTGCAAAGCTTGCGCCATTGTCACCTGCGGCTCGACCTGGCGTGCCAAAAGCGTCCCATTTGTGGAAAGACCGATGTCGTGAAGGCCTGGGATTTTCGGAAGTTCCCGGATAAGCTCGAGCACGCCGCGGCGGGTTAGTGGTTCGCCGCCTGTGATCCTGATCTTCGACACGCCCAGCTGAGCCGCGATGCGAATAAGGCGCAATGTTTCTTCAAAGGTCAGGATTTCCTCGCGCGGCAACCACTCCTGCAACTCGTGCGGCATGCAGTAAGTACAGCGCTCGTTGCAGCGATCCGTGATCGAAACCCGCAGGTAGGAAATGCGATGGCCGTAGCGATCCTCCATTCGAATTACAATCCTACGACCGACACAATGCTGAATCAAGAAACCGGAGTTATTGACTCAATATACGGGCGTCTGTATGATTTCTTGCGTGAGGCCTCGCATTCTTCCATGGGTGCTGACGTTCGGCATCGCAACCTCCGCCGCATTCATGCTCGTGAGTTGTTCCACGACCGAGACGCGCATCTCCGGGCATCCTGAGATCTACCAAACGCTTTCGCCTAACGACCAGGCATTGGTAAGCCAGGGCAAGGTTCGCTCGGGCATGTCGCAAAATGCGGTATGGCTGGCGTGGGGTTCTCCTGATCGAAGAATTGCTGGCAATATGCGCGGTCGTTCCACCGAAACCTGGATTTACATAAATTACACGACTTATCCTTACTATGGTCCCGGCCCTTACTACGGTCCCGGTTTTGGTTACGGGTTCGGATTTACCAGTGTCGGTTTCGTGGGCCGGCATCATCGTCACGGCGGTCGTAGCTTCGTGTTCTTTGGTGACCCCTTCTACGATCCTTTCTATTACTCATACATCCCGCCAAGTATTCCCTATCCTTACAAGACGGTTACTTTTTCCAATGGCAGGGTTGTGTCCTTCCAGTACCTGGTGCCGCCGTATCGCTGACCAAGAATTCTGTCGCGTTCTGTCACCACACGCGTCAATGTAGCGGTACGCCTGACCAATGGCTTACCGCTCATTTCGAAACTTCCTCGATGTCCTTGAGAAAGCCGGCGAACTGAAACGCATCGGCGTTCCGGTCGATACCGATCTGCTCATCGCGGAGTGGGCAAACCGCGAGATGAAATCACCCGGCGGCGGAAAAGCTCTTCTGTTCGAGCAACCGATTGTCGATGGAAAAAAATCGGAGTTTCCCGTTGCAATTAACACGATGGGATCACGCCGACGGATGGCGCTCGCGCTACAGGTCGAGGACATCGGAGACATCGCTCAAGAAATTCAACTCATTCTCAAAGCAAAACCCCCAACCGATCTGCGCGAAGGTTGGAGTTTGCTCAAACAAGGAATTCACCTGCTGCATACGCGTCCAAAACACGTCCACCAGGCGGCATGCCAGGAAGTCGTACATAAGATCGACAATGGAGGCGACTTTTCGTTAGGCGATCTGCCAATTCTCAAGTGCTGGCCCAAAGACGGCGGGCGTTTCATCACCTTGGCAAATGTGCACACACGCGATCCTGAAACCGAGGCGCGCAATGTTGGCATTTACCGCATGCAAGTTTACGACGAGCGCGCGGCTGGAATGCATTGGCAACTTCACAAGGTCGGCGCGCGACATGGCAAGCGCTATTACGAGCGAGGTGAGCGCATGCCTGTGGCAGTCACACTCGGCGGGGACCCCGCTTATACATTCGCAGCAACTGCGCCGCTGCCGGACGGCTTGGATGAAATCTTGTTTGCTGGCTTTTTACGAAAAAAATCAATCGAGCTCGTTCGCTGCAAAACAATCGATCTCGAGGTGCCGGCGGACGTCGACTTTGTCTTGGAAGGTTATGTTCAACCCGGTGAGATGCGTCCAGAGGGGCCATTTGGCGATCACACTGGCTTTTACACCGCGATTGAAGATTACCCAGTTTTTCACCTGACGGCGATTACCCACCGGCATGATGCAGTTTATCCGACAACAATAGTCGGCATCCCGCCGATGGAGGACTACTACATCGGCGACGCCTGTGTGCGGATTTTCCTGCCGGTGTTCAAAATGAATTTTCCGGAAATCGTAGATATGACGCTGCCGCCGGAAGGCGTGTTTCATAACCTGGTCTTCGTCAGTATCCGAAAACAGTATCCGTATCAGGCTTTCAAAGTCATGCATGGCCTCTGGGGCATGGGCCAGATGATGTTCAGTAAATACATCGTGGCTGTGGATGAGGATTGCGACGTGCATAACACTAGCGAAGTCCTGTTCCGGTTGTGCGCGAACACTGATCCCGCGCGCGACACAACCATCATCAAAAATCCAAGCGACTCGCTCGACCACGCGCCGAGCGAACAGAATATCGGCTCGCACATGGGATTCGATGCGACGCGCAAATTGCCAGGAGAGAACTATCACCGTCCGTGGCCGGAATTGCTGAAAATGACTGAAGAAGCGCGAGCGCTCGTAGACGCGCTCCAAGCCCAAACGCGCTGATTTGTTCTAACGCAAGATCTTGGACTAGACTGAAGTTGATTACGGTTTGCGGAAAAGTCGGCCGGTATCAACATCCCGAGTCAATCCGCCAGGCGGAAAATAACGTGATGACTAAAGCAGCTGCAAAAATATTCCCTCTCATAATGCACCT
>WNGK01001406.1_pt1 | contig 36731 bp, 29 predicted proteins | sample 5400601 | NCBI WGS metagenome assembly WNGK01 (sample SAMN13153376, study PRJNA577476) | soil metagenome | isolation source: 60 cm soil or saprolite under Garry oak tree replicate 1 | place: USA:California | collected 2016-06-15 | reverse complement strand
CGCGGTGTGGTGGATCCGGCAGGCGATCCTGGCGGCCCTGGCGCGCCAGGGGCGCACGGTGCGCGTGCCGCTGAACCGCACGGCCGACCTGTCGCGCATCGTACGGACGGCCGAGTACCTGCGGCAGACGCTGCGGCGCGAGCCCACGCCGGAGGAGATCTCGGATGCCACCAAGCTGTCGCTCGAGGTGGTGCAGTCGCTCGCGGCCCTCAACACGGGGGACGTGCGGCTCGATGCACCGCTCGATCCCGATGGCGATCGCTCGCTGATCGAGCGCTTCATCGCCGAAGATCTCCCCGACACGGAAGACCAGGCGATGGACCGCTTCCTGTCGGACGAGATCGAGCAGGCGCTGGGCACGCTGCAGCGGCGCGATGCCAAGGTGCTGCGCCTCTATTTCGGGCTGGACGGAGGCCGGGAGCACACGCTGGAGGAGATCGGCGGCATGCTGGGCGTGACGCGCGAGCGGGTGCGGCAGCTGCGTGACCGCGCGCTCAAGCGGCTGCGGGATGGAGACGTGGGCAAGGCGCTTGCCAGTTTCGCAGCCTGAAGCCAACAGTCGACAGTAAAGTTTCCAGACGCCAAGCCGTAAGCGGTTGGCAGTGCACGAGTGGTCAGTGGTTCACCACTGGCCACTTTTTGCTGGCAACCGCTTGCGGCTTGGCGTCTTGAGGCTTGCAACAGTAGTTTAGCCCCGTGATCGAACGCCTGGGCCGAAGGACCGTCGACGCGATCAAGGCCGTCGGCGGCTTCGGCCATTTCGTACAGGATCTCGCGCGCGCCGTCCCGGACGTCGCGGTGTGGGGACGCCTGACGCCGCTCCAGATGCGGCGCGTCGGCGTGGACTCGCTGCCGGTCGCGCTGTTCATCGCGGCGTTCACGGGCGTCGTCCTGGCCCTGCAGGCGTCCTACACGTTCACCGGGACCGTCCCGCTGTATTTCGTCGGCACCCTCGTCGGCAAGACTATGATGCTCGAGCTCGGGCCCGTCCTCGCCGGGCTCGCCCTCGCGGGCCGCGTCGGCGCCAGCATGGCCGCCGAGCTCGGCACCATGAAGGTCACCGAGCAGGTCGACGCGCTCGAGACCCTCGCCTACGATCCTCAGAGCTTTCTGGTGCTGCCGCGTGTCCTGGCCGGGACCACGATGTTTCCCGTCATCGTGGCCCTGGCGATTCTCACCGGGATCGTCACCGGCTGGATCGCGAGTCTCGTGCTGCTCGATCTTTCCACCCAGGAGTTTCTCAAGGGCCTGAAGCTGTTCTATCGGTTCAAGGACACCTGGTTCGGCCTCTTCAAGAGCGCCACGTTCGGATGCACCATCACCCTGGTGGGGTGCGTGGTGGGGCTCTCGACGCGGGGCGGCGCGGAAGGCGTGGGCAAGAGCACCACCCGCGCCGTCGTGTATTCCGCCGTGCTGCTGCTGGTGCTCGATGCCTTCTGGGCGCTGGTGCTGCTGCGGTGATCGAGTTTCAGGACCTGCACAAGGCGTTCGACGGCCGCCCCGTGCTCGAGGGATTCACGCTGCGCGTCCAGGACGGCGAGACCACGGTCATCGTCGGCTATTCCGGCACGGGGAAGAGCGTGGCCCTGAAGCATGTGGTGGGGCTGTTGCAGCCGGATGCCGGCGACGTCATCGTTGACGGCCGCGCGGTGTCGACCCTCGACCGGGCGGCGCTCACGGCGCTGCGCCGCGAGATCGGTTTCGTGTTCCAGTTCGCCGCGCTGTTCGATTCGATGTCGGTGTTCGACAACGTCGCCCTCGGTCTCCGCCGCCGCGACCTGTCGGACGACGAGATCGCCGCGCGGGTGCGCGAGGCGCTGGCGCTCGTGGACCTGACCGGCGCGGAGGAGCGCTACCCGGCGGAGCTGTCGGGCGGCATGCGCAAGCGCGTCGGGATCGCGCGCGCGATCGCTCTGCGCCCGCGCTACATCCTGTACGACGAGCCGACCACCGGGCTCGACCCGGTGACGTCGGCCGTGATCGATCAGCTGATGGTGCGCACCCGAGAGCACCTGCGGGTGACCGGAATCGTCGTGACGCACGACATGCGCAGCGCCTACACCGTGGGGGACCGCATCGCCATGTTGTACGAGGGCAAGATCCGGCAGGTGGGGACCGTGGCCCAGATCCAGGAGACGGAGGATCCCGTGGTGCGGCAGTTCATCGAGGGACGCCCGACGTGAAGCGCGAAAACGAGTTCGCGGTCGGTGTGGTAGTGATCGCCGCGTTCGCCGTCGTGGTGACCGGCGCCCTGTGGCTCTCGGGCGCGCACCTCGGGCGCACCGAGGCGGTCTACACCGCGCGGTTCCGCACGGTGGGCGGGCTCGGGGTGGGCGACCCGGTGGTGTTGCGCGGCGTGCGCGTGGGCCGGGTGGAGGCGATCCGCCTCGCCAGCGGCAACTGGGTCGAGGCGGACCTGAAGATCTACGCCGGCACCCAGCCCCCGTCCAAGCCCGCCGTGATCGCCGCCTCGGCGTCGCTGTTCGGCGAGTGGGCGGCCTCCCTGGTTCCCGTCGACCAGCTCCCCAACGACCCGAACATCCGGCAGGCGATCGCGGAAGCGCAGGCCGCCGGCAGCGGCAAGTGGCCCGGCGCCACGCTCCCCGACATCGGGCAGCTCACGGCGCAGGCGAGCCGGATCGCGACCGACATCGCCACCGTCTCGAGCCGCATCCAGAGCGCCTTCGATTCCGAAGCCGTGAACGAGCTGCGGCGCTCGATCAAGGACTTCGGCCAGGTGGCGGACAAGCTGGTCCGGGTCACGAACGACCAGGCCGACGTCCTGGGCTCGGTGGGATCGAACCTGCGGCAGGGCTCCGATGTGCTCGCCAAGGCCGCGACCAACTTCCAAACCACGCTGGGCCGGGTGGATTCGGCCACGAACCAGGGCCAGCTCGCGACTATCCTCAACAACTCCGCCACGACCAGCGCGAACTTGCGCTCGGCGTCCCAGGACTTCCGCGACCTGCTCGATGCCGCGCACAAGAACCAGGAGAGCCTGGTGCGGGTGCTGGTGTCGGCGGACAGCGTGATGTCGCGCATCTCCAACCGCAGCGGCACGCTGGGCCTGCTCGTGTCGGACTCGACGCTGTATCGCGAGACCACGCTCACCATGATCCAGCTGCGCCAGCTGCTGTCCGACATCCAGGCGAACCCGCGGAAGTACTTCTCGTTCTCCGTGTTCTGAGACCAATGTGCAACGGGACAACGCGGAACGCGGAACTCGGAACGCGGAACAGGCGGGCCAGCGCTCGTGCTGATGCTCCGCGTTCCGCCTTCCGCGTTCCGCGTTCATCATGAAGCGCAAGCAGCGCCGCGCTCAACGCGAGACCTCCGCCGGCGGTGTCGTCTTCCGACGGGACCCCGACGGTGCACCCCGCTTCCTGCTGATCCGCGACGCCTATCGCAACTGGGGCTTTCCCAAGGGCCACCTCGAGGTCGCCGAGCCGCCGGCCGTCGCCGCGCGGCGCGAGGTGGGTGAGGAGACCGGCCTCGACGACCTCGTGCTGCACGGACCGATCCGCGTGATCGACTGGTACTTTCGATTCCGCGGCAAGACCATCCACAAGTACTGCCACTTCTTTCTGTTCGAGTCGAAGCACGGCGACCCCGTACCGCAGACGGACGAAGGCATCACCGATTGCGCGTGGCATCCCCCCGATGCCGCCTGCCGCACCATCTCCTACGACAACGCGCGCGCGGTGCTGGAGCAGGCCGCCGCCATGGTGCAGGCGCTCACCCAGGGAGCCACGGGATGACCGCCGTGGTGCCGGTGTTTCACCCCCGCGCCGAGCCGCGGCGCGCCGTGAAGCGGGGATATCCGCGCCTGGCCGGTAGCGTGCGGCTGTGCCGCACGCTCGGCGCCGTGGAGCGGCTGCTGTATCAACGGCTGGTGGACGCGGTTGTGCTCGACGTCAAGGCTGCACCCGAGGACGCACTCGCTCTGCCCGCGCGCTTCCCGCGCATCCCTATGTTCGTCCTTTCCGCCCTGCGCCCCGAGGACGGGGAGCTGCTCGCCACGTGTCACGCCTCCGGCTTCGCGGGACTGCTCGTCGAGGGAGTGGACAACTCCGTCGCGGGGGAGTGGATCGCGGCGCGTACGGCCCAGGTCGCTCGCCGTGCGGCGCTGGCCGAGGCGCCCCGGCTGCTGCGCCTCACGGATCGGTTGCAGCTCGCCGCCTGGGAGGAAGTCCTGCGCCGCGTCGCGGTCCCCATCAAGACGGCCCAGCTGGCGGCCGCGCTGCGCGTCACACGGGAGCACCTGTCGCGCGAGTTCGCCGCCGGGGGTGCCCCCAACCTGAAGCGCGTGATCGACCTCGCCCGCGCCGCCTGCGCCGCCGACCTGCTCGGCAACCCCGGGTACACGGTGCGGGCCGTGGTGAGGATCCTCGGCTACGCCTCGCCCAGCCACCTTGCCGGAGTGGCGCGGCGCGTGGCGGGCGCGACGCCCCAGGAGTTGCGCACGGTGGGGCCGGCGGGCGTGCTGGCGCGCTTCATTAGAGGAAGGACGAGGTCGAGAGCGTGAAAACGCGGAACTCGGAACGCGGAACGCGGAACAGCACGACGGTCGGCCCGCCTGTTCCGCGTTCCGACTTCCGCGTTCCGACTTCTTGTGATAAAATTCACAATCTTCTTCCGGTACCCCCATGGCCACCGATTCCATTCTGCGCCCCGGCGAGCTGAAACAGGTCCTCCTCAAGGAAATCCAGGCGGCCGACCTGGCCGAGCTCGACGTGCGGGAGGTCGGCACGGTGCTCGAGGTGAAAGACGGCATCGCGCGCATCTACGGGCTCACGTCGGCCATGGCGGGCGAAATGCTCGAGTTCACCGCGTCCGAATCGGGCGATAAGGTGGTCGGCCAGGCGCTGAACCTCGAAGAGGACAACATCGGCGCCGTGATCTTCGGCAATTACCTGGAACTGCGCGAGGGAGACGAGGTGCGTCGCACCGGCCGCGTGCTGGAGGTCCCGGTCGGGCCCGCGATGGTAGGACGGGTGGTGGATGCCTTGGGACGTCCGGTGGACGGCCGCGGGCCCATTCACACCACCAAGACCCGCAAGGTGGACATCGTCGCGCCCGGCATCATCAAGCGGCAGCCGGTGAAGGAGCCGCTCCAGACGGGGGTCAAGGCGATCGACTCGATGATCCCGATCGGTCGGGGCCAGCGCGAGCTGATCATCGGCGATCGCGCCATCGGCAAGACCGCCATCGCGATCGACACGATCATCAACCAGAAGGGCGAAGGGGTGATCTGCGTCTACGTGGCGATCGGCCAGAAGAACTCCACCGTCGCCGCGGTGGTGGAGCGGCTCAAGGAGCACGACGCGCTCGAGTATACGATCGTGGTCGTGGCCTCGGCCTCCGAGCCCGCGCCGATGCAGTACATCGCGCCGTTCTCGGGCTGCGCCATGGCCGAGTATTTCATGTACGACGAGAAGAAAGCCACGCTGTGCATCTACGACGATTTGTCGAAGCAGGCCGCGGCCTACCGCCAGCTGTCGCTGGTGCTGCGGCGCCCGCCGGGTCGCGAAGCGTACCCGGGCGACGTGTTCTACCTGCACAGTCGCCTGCTGGAGCGGGCGGCGAAGCTCTCCAACGAGATGGGCGGCGGCTCCCTCACCGCGCTCCCCATCATCGAGACGCAGGCGGGGGACATCTCGGCGTACATTCCCACCAACGTCATCTCCATCACCGACGGCCAGATCTTTCTCGAGACCGACATGTTCTACTCGAACGTGCGGCCGGCCATCAATCCTGGCATTTCGGTGTCGCGCGTGGGGGGGAACGCCCAGATCAAGGCGATGAAGCAGGTCGCGGGGCGACTGCGGCTCGACCTGGCGCAATATCGCGAGCTCGAGGCGTTCGCCCAGTTCGGCTCGGAGCTCGATCAGGCCACGCAGAAACAGCTGGCCCGCGGGGCCCGGGTCGTGGAGGTGCTGAAGCAGCCGCAGTATGCGCCGATGCCCGTCGAGCAGCAGATCATGATCATCTTCGCCGTGACCAACGGCTTTCTCGACGACGTCGCGGTGGCGCACATCAAGGGCTGGGAGCAGGGCTTCCGGGACTTCATGGCCGCCCAGCACCGCGACGTGGGTGAGGAGATCCGCGCGCGCAAGGTGTTGGGCGACGAGCTCGCCGCCCGGCTGCGTGCCGCCATCGCCGAGTACAAGCAGATCGCGGCGCACTGATGGCGAAGCCCCGCGAGCTGCGCCGGCGGATCAAGTCCGTCCAGAGCACCCGCAAGATCACCAAGACGATGGAGCTGGTGGCCACGTCCAAGCTCAAGCGCGCGCAGGACCGGGTGATCGCGGCGCGGCCCTATGCCGCCGCCCTCGCCGAGGTGATCGCCGACCTGTACGCGCCCGACCTGGCTGAGCGGTTTCCCCTGTTGCGACAGCCAAAGACCACTGACCCCGGGCGCAAGCCCGGGGGGCGCGTGGCCCTGGTGGTCGTCACCGCCAACCGGGGGCTGTGCGGGGCGTTCAACGCCAACCTGATCCGCGAAGCGCGGCGGCGCATCGAGCAGCTCGAAGGTGAAGGGGCGACGGTCGACCTGCACCTGATCGGGAAGAAAGGGATCACCTACTTCAAGTTCGCCAAGCGACCCGTGGCGTCGCAGCGGATCGACGTCGGAGACAAGCCGACCGCGACCCAAGCCGCGGAGGTCGTCACGCCGCTCATGGCGCAGTTCGAATCGGGCGCCCTGGACGCCGTGGAGGTCGTATTCTCCCAATTCAAGAGCGCGGTCTCGACCCCACCCACCACACTCCGCGTGCTCCCGATCAGTCCCCCGCGGGCAACTGACCCCGGGCGCAAGCTCGGCCGAGGCGATCCTCGAGCAGCTGCTGCCGTTGTACGTACGGAATCAGGTGTACCGGGCGCTGGTGGAGACGGCGGCGGCGTTCCTGGGCGCGCAGCGCACCGCCATGAAGAACGCCACCGACAACGCGGGGGAGATGCTCGACCTGCTGCAACGCACCTACAACCGGGCGCGTCAAGCGCAAATCACGCAGGAGCTGGCGGAGATCGTGGGTGGAGCGGAAGCATTGAAAGGCTAGGGACTGGGGGTTCGGGGCTAGGGACTCGGAACGACCCGAGCCCCGAGTCCCGAACCCCGAGCCCCCGAGAACCGGGACTCCTATGGCGAACAAGAAGCAGGACAAGGCACAGAAGCCGGCGGGCGCACCGAATGTCGGAAAGGTCGTCCAGGTGATCGGGCCCGTGCTCGACGTGGAGTTCGAGCCGGAGCACCTCCCCGAGCTCTACAACGCGGTGGTGATCGATCATGCCGGCAACGGCGCGCCCGCGATCCGCCTGACCGCGGAGGTGCAGCAGCACATCGGGCGTAACCAGGTGCGCGCCGTCGCGATGAGCTCGACCGACGGCGTGGTGCGCGGCATGGAGGTCGTCGATACCGGCCAGCCGATCACGGTGCCCGTCGGCGAAGCGGCGCTGGGGCGGATCCTGAACGTACTGGGCGAGCCGGTCGACGAAGGCGAGCCGATTCCGCCCACGGCGGAGCGGTGGCCCATCCACCGCGAGACGCCGAAGTTCGTCGACCTGGAGCCCAAGACCGAGGTGTTCGAAACGGGGATCAAGGTGATCGACCTGATCGCCCCGTTCGTGAAGGGCGGCAAGATCGGCCTGTTCGGCGGCGCGGGCGTGGGCAAGACCGTCATCATCCAGGAGCTGATTCACAACGTCGCCATGGGCCACGGGGGGCGGTCGGTGTTCTGTGGCGTGGGCGAGCGCACCCGCGAGGGGAACGATCTCTATCTGGAGATGAAGGAGAGCGGCGTCCTCAAGTCCTGCGCGCTGATCTACGGCCAGATGAACGAGCCGCCGGGCGCGCGCCTGCGGGTCGGTCTCACCGGCCTCACGGTCGCCGAGTACTTCCGCGACGTCGAGGGCCAGGACGTGCTGGTGTTCATCGACAACATCTTCCGGTTCACGCAGGCCGGGTCCGAGGTATCGGCGCTGCTCGGCCGCATGCCGTCGGCGGTCGGCTACCAGCCGACGCTCGCCACCGAAATGGGTGAGCTGCAGGAGCGCATCACTTCGACCAAGAAGGGCTCCGTCACGTCGGTGCAGGCGATCTACGTCCCGGCCGACGATCTCACCGACCCGGCGCCGGCGACGGCGTTCTCGCACCTCGATGCGACGGTCGTCTTGTCGCGCCAGATCTTCGAGCTCGGCATCTACCCCGCGGTCGACCCGCTGGCGTCGTCGTCGCGCATTCTCGACGCGCAGTATCTGGGGGAGCGCCATTACAAGGTGGCCATCGAGGTGCAGCGCATCCTGCAGCGCTACAAGGATCTCCAGGACATCATCGCGATCCTCGGCATGGACGAGCTGTCGGAAGAAGACAAGCAGCTCGTGGCGCGCGCGCGGCGCGTGCAGCGCTTCCTCTCCCAGCCGTTCTTCGTGGCGACTCAGTTCACCGGGCTCGAGGGCAAGTATGTGAAGCTCGAGGACACCATCAGCTCGTTCGAGCGCGTCGTCGCCGGCGAATTCGACCACCTGCCGGAGCAGGCGTTCTACATGGTGGCCGGGATCGACGAAGCACTCGAGCAGGCCAAACGGCTGGCCAGCGCCTGAGTGATGCACGTCACTGTGGTTTCCCCCGAGCGGGCGGTATTCGATGGTGCCGCCGACGCGGTGGTGGCGCCGGCGTTCGACGGCCAAGTCGGTATCCTCCCGCGCCACGCGCCGTTTCTGACGCTGCTCGGTGCCGGTGTGTTGCAGGTGCGGCAGGGGGGTGAGTCGAGCCGATTCCAGCTGGCCGGCGGCTTTCTGCAGGTCGTGGGTGATGCGGTGCGGGTGGTGGCCGATCGAGTCGACCCGGCTTGACAGATCCGCGCATCGCTCTTAGCGATGTGCCTTCGTTCTTCCCTTCATCACAGGCAACGGGAGGCGTCCACATGCGGAAGTGCATCGGCAGCGCGCTGCTCCTCGTGGTCCTTGCGACGTTCCCAGCTCTCGGCGCGGCCCAGCGGCGCCCGGCCGCACGGTCCGCGCCTCGGTCATCGGAACGCCCGTCGTTCGGGCTGCAACTCGATTGGGGCAACGATCCCAACTTCGGGATCGGTGGGCGAGGTGTGTTCCCGCTGGGCTCCCTGGTGCCCGGAACACCACTCGACGGCATCGTGTCGTTCGACTACTTCTTTCCCGGGAATAGCGTGAAGTACTGGGAGATCAACGGCAACGTCGCGTATCGCTTCCGCGTCCCGGCCAGGAGCTCCCTGCGGCCCTACGCGGGCGGGGGTCTGAACATCGCCCACTTTTCCGCCTCGGCCGGGACCTTGAGCGTCTCGGACACGAAGGCGGGTCTGAATCTGCTCGGCGGCACGACGTTCAAGGTGAAGGGGTCTAACCTTCTCCCGTTCGCAGAGGCTCGCGGAGAACTCGGCGGTGGGAAGACGTTCATTCTCACCGGAGGCGTTCGGTTCTAGGTTTTCGCGACGAGTCACACGGCTCGCCCGCCGCTCGCGGGCGGGCCGTCGTGTTTGGGGTTGCGGAACGATGGACGGCTGCCTGGGTACCCTGTCTCACGCTCTCTATTCTTTTCTTTTCAGGCAAGGAAGCCATGGGACGTGAGGCGGCGTTGCTGGTGGTGGCGGCCGTGGCAGGAATGGCGCCGGTCGCCCGGGCGCAGGCGACGGGCATGCCGTCGTTCAACGCGCCCTACCGGGCGTTTCAACGCTCGGAGCTGGGGGCCGTGTTCAGCTTTCCCGACGGCGGCGGCACGGGGTTCGAGGGCGCGTACCGCTACGCGAGCGGCACACTCGACGTCGGATTGCGGGGCGGCATCTTCGATCCTCCGGGCTCGGGCAAAGCGGTCTTGCTCGCCGGCGTCGAGGCGCGCGAGCGCGTGATCACCCACACGATCGACTTCCCACTCGACGGCGCCCTCGTGTTCGGCGCGGGAGCGGGCCTCGTGAGCGGCGGCTCGACGCTGTTCGTTCCAGTGGGCCTGTCGCTCGGCCGCCGCGTCGATCCCCAGGGAGCGACGATCAGCATCGTGCCCTACGTGCAGCCCACCGTCGGGTTCGTCGCGGGCAGCGGCCGCACCTCCGCCCTGGAGTTCGGCTTCGGCGTGGGCGCCGACTTCCGGCTGTCTCGGGTGCTCGACGCGCGCGTCTCGGGCGGCCTGGGCGATCATCCGTTCACCGGTGTGTCGATCGCGGCGGTGTGGGTGCACTGAGAAAGACAGCTTGTGGAGGTTGGGGAGGTTGTGAAGGTTGCTCCTTCTTGAGAGGTCATATATGAAGCGCATGGTGTCGATAGTGGGTGCGGTGATGGTGCTTGCGGCGCCGGCCGGGGCGCAGTGGCTCGGCATGCCGGCGTGGAACGGCCCCAAAGGGGGCACGGGTGTGACGTTCTATGGCGACTACGGCGCGCCCAACGACAATGCGGGGAAGGGCAACGCATTCGGCGGCCGGGTTGCACTCGGCGTGGGCACGATCACACTGACTGCGGGCGTCGCCTCGCGGAAGGTGGACTCCCTGAATATCCGTGTGACCTCGTACGGGGGCACGGCCGCTTTCCGCCTCATCGGCGGCAGCCTGATTCCCCTGTCGGTCGGGCTTCAGCTGGGCGCAGCGCACAGCGCCGCGGTGACGTTCGGCCAAGGGGGAGTTTACCTGGCACAGACCAGCGTGCTCGCAGCAGTCGGACTGAGTGTGCCACTGCCGACGCCAGGGATCAGCGTCGAGCCCTACTTCGCTCCGGGGATCCGGTACCACAAGATCTCCAACGCCCCCGTGGGCATCACCGATCACCAGACGAATTTCGGCTGGGTCATCGGGGGCAACTTCAGCTTCGGGCTCGTAGGGATCCATGTCGCCTACGATTCGGAGAAGTTCGACAACGGCACGCACGGCGTGCTCGGCGTCGGAGCCGATGTGGGCCTGCGCCTGCCGATGGGCTTGTAAGCCCTGTTCACAAGAGTACTTGAAGCCGCTACCTTTGGGGCGCGCCAAACCCGGCGCGCCCCGTCTGTTTCCAGGAGCCGTGTGAATCGCAGATTTGCCACGCGGGCGTCCGTCGTGCTGCTGCTGGCCCTCGCGCCGGCCGGATGCGCGCTCACCCTAGATGCGACGCATCTCGGCGTGCCGGTCTCGCTGGCGAGCTCGGCCGAGCGGCCCGACTCGGGCACGCCCTTCAACATCACCAAGCACTCTATCTACCTGTTGGTCGGGCTCCTGCCCGTCTCGCAGCCCAACCTCGAGGACGTGCTGGCCGGCCAGGTGGGGACCGGAGCGCGGATCGCGAATCTGCGCGTCAAGGTGCGGAGCCGCTGGACCGATCTGCTCGTCACGGGACTGACGCTCGGATTCGTGGTCCCGCGATCGGTGACATTCGAAGGGGTAGTTGCGGGGAAATAGTTCTAACCTCCCCCAACCAGTTTTTTTACCAGTTCCGTCGTCCGCTCCGCCGCCCCGCGTCCCTCCCGCACCAGCTTCTTCCCGGCGTCCCCCGCTTTCTTGCGCGTCGCGGGGTCGTGATGCCACACGAGCCACTGCGAGTGAAGCGCGTGCCGCCCGTCGCTCGCGAGCGCGATCGCGCCGCCCCGCTCGAGCAAGAGCGTCGCATCCCGGCTCATCTGCCAGTGCGGGCCCACGGCCACCGGCACGCCGAACACCGCCGGCTCGAGCACCGAGTGCAGGCCCGCCCGGTGGAACCCGCCCCCCACGAATGCCACGTCCGCGAGCGCGTACAGGTCGGCGAGGATGCCCACCCGATCCACCACGATCACCGGAGCGGCGGAGGTGTGCTCCACTTGCGACAGCCGCACCGGTCGCGGCAGCCCCAGCTTCGCGGCGAGCTGGGTGATGCCCGCCAGGTGGTCCGGATTGGGCTCGTGTGGGGCGAGCACGAGCCTCGCGCTCGGGACCTGCGCCACCAGGTCCACGAACGCGGGCAGCACGACCGCCTCGTCGGCGGGCCAGGTGGACCCCGCGACAATGGTGAACGTGCCGGCCGGTGCGATGGCGAGGCGCGCGAACGGGTCGCGCGTGCGGTCGAAGCGCTCGGCCCGCTCGGCCACGCTGTCGTAGCGCGTGTCCCCCGTGACTTGGAGGGCGCTGCGGCGTGCCCCCAGCTGCTCCAGGCGGCGGCCGTCCTCTTCGCTGATCGTGCCGATGCGGTCGAGCGCCCGGTAGGCTGGCTCCGCCCAGCCACGGGTGGGCCAGCGCAGCCGCGAGCTGGTCGGCGCCACGGTGGCGGAGATGAGGCCGAGCTTCACGCCGCGGCGCGCTGCCGCGAGCGTCAGTTCGGGCCACACGTCGAGCTTCGAGAACACCAGCGCGGTGGGCTTGAGCGCGTCGAGCACTGCCGCTACGTCGACGGGGCGGTCGAGCGGGAGATAGTCCGCCACGTCCGCCGGCAGCGTCCGCGCCAGCCGCTCGGCCGACGGGGAAAAGAACGTGTAGGCGAGCTGCCAGCTGGGCGCTTCGGCGCGCAGCGCCTCGAGCACCGGCTTCGCCTGCAGGCCCTCGCCCACCGAGGGGGCGTGCACCCACACGAGCGGACGCCCGGGATCGCGCTCGCTGCGGCTCCAGGCGGCCAGCCGCTCGGTCACGCCGCGGCGCGCGTCCAGCCCGCGGGCGAGCTTCTTGTCGAAGCGGGCGGCGAAGGGCAGGGCCCGGTGCGCCAGCGCCAGCCCCAGCCGGTACATAAAGGAAGGGCGCGCCATCAGCGCCCGGTCTTGGCCCGGTAGATCGAGTCCAGCACCGCGCGGAACACCGTCACCGGCGCGGCACCCTCGAGCAGGCCGCCCTCGATGTAGAAGGTGGGGGTGCTCACGGCTCCGGCACGGCGTGCCCGCGCGGCGTCGGCGTCGACCTCGGAGGCCGTCGCGCTGGCGGCCACGCAGCGCTGCAGCGCGGTGTGATCGAGGTGCGCCGAGTCGCCCAGGGCGAGCAGAACGCCCGAGGGCTTGGTGAGTTTGGCCCATTCGTCCTGGTGTCGGAACAGCAGATCGTGCATGGCCCAGAAGTGGTCCTGCCGGGCCGCGCACATGGCGACCTGGGCGGCGGCCCGGGCGTTGGGGTGGACGCTGGTGAGTGGCAGGTTGATGTAGACGAGGCGGACCTTGCCGGTGCTGATGTACTCCTGCTCGAGCACAGGCATGGTGCCCAGGGCGAAGGCGCGGCAGTACGGGCACTGGAAATCCGACATCTCGTACAGCGTGATCGGTGCATCGGGGCGGCCCTTGGAGCGGGCGGCGAGCGGGTCGGGCGTCTGGCGGGAGCCCCGGGAATCGAGGAGCGCCAGGGCGGCGACGGCGATGAGGAGCGCGCGTGTGATCATGCGATTCCGGCGATCAATTTGTACGGCACCGCCGGTCCGCGCTTGCCGTGTGTTCCATTATGGAACGTATGGCCGAATGTGTCGCTCTGGCGCACTCCGGCGATTCGTGCTATTGGTGTAGAGTCGGCGAGCCGTCTCGCCTTGATCCGACGTCTTGCCGTCACTGCGCGTGTTGCGCCCTATCCCGCCGTCATCGTGCGAGCGCGCATTTCGTTGAGTAGCAGACATGGAAGGGGAGGGCCGGGCCGCTCTCGTGCGGGTGGCACCGGTCGCGGTCGTCACGTCTACCTCGTCGGAGGGGACATGCAAAGCACACCCCGTCGGTTAGTTCCCATCATTCTCAGCGCGCTCGTCGCGCTTCCGGCCCTGCTCGCCGCGCAGCAGCCGGTGACCATCACCGGCAAAGTCACTAGCGACGCCGGACAGCCGCTGGGTCAGGTCGAGGTCGCGATCCCGACCATGGGCCTCGGCGGACTCACAAAGGAAGACGGTCGTTACGCGCTCGTCATTCCTGGCGCCCGCGTGTCGGGCCAAACCGTGACGCTCACCGCCCGCCGCCTGGGCTACAAGTCGCAGAGTGCTCAGGTCACGCTCGCGTCGGGTGGCGTGACGCACGACTTCACGCTCGCCTCCAACCCCCTGCAGCTGGGCGAGGTGGTCGTGACCGGTGCTGGGACGTCGGCCCAAACAAACGCGCTCGGGAATGTGCGTAACCACGTGGATGCGGACGTCGTGCAACGCGCGGGCGAAGTGAACGTCGTGCAGGGCTTGGCCGCGAAGGCGCCCAACGTCACGGTGATCCAGCAGTCGGGCGATCCCGGCGCCGGCTCGTTCATCAACATCCGGGGCGTCAACTCGATTCTCGGGCCGAACCAGCCGTTGCTGGTGATCGATGGGGTGCCGATGGACAACTCGGCCTTCTCCACGTCGAACTTCAACCGGCTCGACGACGGTGGCACCGGTTTCGGCGGCTTCGGGCAAACCGAGGGCACGGTGGTGTCGAACCGGGCCGTGGACTTGAACCCGAACGACGTCGAGTCGTACGAGATCTTGAAGGGGCCTGCCGCGAGCGCCATTTATGGCTCCCGCGCTGGGGCAGGCGTGATCTTGATCACGACCAAGACGGGCCGCGCCGGTCCGACGCACTTCACGTTCCGCTCCTCCACGTCGTTCGACGACTTGAACCACTCCTACCCGCTCCAGACGAGTTTCGGTCGAGGGGATGCGGGCGTGGCTGGGGACACGTCCATTACGGGTCAGTGTGGCGCCGGGCGTGCGACGGCGACGCGCTGCGGACGGTCGTGGGGGCCGAAGCTCTCCGGCGCGACGATATTCGACCACGCCAACGACATCTACCGTGTCGGCCACGCGTTGGACAACGGCATCACGCTCTCGGGCGGGAACGATCGCACCACGTTCTATCTCTCGGGGGACAATACGTACCAGCAGGGCGTCTTCCTCGGCCCGAACAACTACTTCTCGCGCACGACGGTCCGGTTCAAGGGCTCGCACCGGCTGGTCGACAACCTGAAGGTCGGCGCCGATCTGTCGTATGCCGACGACCGCGGCCACTTCATTCAGCGCGGCAACAACACCAACGGCGTGCAGCTCGGCGATCTGCGGCAGCCGCCCGAGTTCAACCCGCTGCCGTACTTCGTCAATACGGCCGTCGGCAAGCAGGAGCGCGCATACCGCTTCCTGCACCCCAACACCTTGAGCCTCACGACCGACCGCATCTTCGATAACCCGTACTGGACGTTGAACGAACAGATCAACTCGGCGACGGTGGGGCGCGTGTACGGCAACGTGAACGCCGAGTACACTCCGCTCGGGTGGTTGAAGTTCAACTACTCCCTCGGCGCAGACTACGCCGCCGACGAGCGCTTGGAAGGTTGCCCGGTCAGCTCGGCCGCGCCGTGCCAGGCCGGTCGCATGGTCGAGGGCAAGATCGTCAACTACTCGATCGATCACAACCTCACGGCGACGGCGACGTACACAGTCAGTCCCGACTTCAACGGCACACTTACGCTCGGGCAGAACCTGGATACGCGCAACGTGCGCCAGCTCGGCGCGGTGGGTCGTACGTTCATCGCCCTGCAGCCGTTCAAGCTCTCGAACACGGTTACCCAGGACCTGCCGGTCGACGTGGAGCAGGTCATCCACGATGTGGGGTGGTTCGGGCAGGGCACGCTGGATATCAAGGACCAGGTGCACCTGGCGGCGGCGATCCGCAACGACGGGTCCTCGACGTTCGGCCGGAGCAACCTGCGAAGCTGGTTCCCGAAAGGGAGCCTGGCGTGGGAGTTCACCAAGGCCATCGGCGAGCTATCCTGGCTGTCGTTCGGCAAAGCTCGCGTCGCGTACGGCGAGGCGGGGATCGAGCCGCCGCCCTATCTGACCTCGCAGACGTATTCGAGCTCGGAGACGATCGGCGGCGTGTCGCAGGGCACGGGGTTCATCCCCTCCCAGGGGGGGTTGCCTGGCTTGGCGTCGAGCTTCGTGAAGGCCGCCGACGTCCTCAAGCCGGAGCGCTCCAAGGAGTTCGAGACCGGCGCCGACTTCGGGTTCTTCAAGGACCGCGCCGACGCGAGCATCACCTGGTACAACAAGACGTCGTCTGACGTGATCCTGCTCGCGCCGACGAACTACACCTCGGGCTATCAGCTCCAGGCGAAGAACGCGGCCACCATCCGCAATCGTGGGTTGGAGGCATCGCTGAACGTACGGCCGGTGCAGCAGCCGGACTACGGGTGGGACGTCGGCTTGCAATGGGCTCGCAACCGCAGCCTCGTGACGAAGCTGCCGACCGGGCTGCAGTACGTCGTGATCGGGGATTTCAACCGCCAGATCGCGCAGACCGGCCAGCCGATCGGCGTGTACCTAGGCACCGGGTTCATGCGCTGCGGCATCTCGAACAGCGCGGACACGGTCGTGGTCGACGCCGCGGGCACCAAGGGCGTGCTCGGCACGTTCTGCAGCAGCGCACCGAAGGGGGCGCTGTTCATTGGGCCCGACGGCTTCCCGGTGCAGGACCCGGACCTGCGCATCGTGCAGGATCCCAACTATAACTGGACCGCCAACGTGCGGTCATCCTTCCGGTACAAGAAGCTCCAGATCAGCGGACTGCTGGACGTCCGTCACGGCGGGCAGATCTGGAACGGCACCAAGGGCGCGTTGTGGAGCTACGGCACTCATCAGGACACCGAGACCCGCGCGACCTGCACCAGCGCAACTAACCCCGCGTCCTGCACCGGGAATGTGAAGACGTTCGGGCAGGGCGGGTGGTGGGACGGACCGGTCGCCGGGCCGGGCAAAGGACAGGCCGTCTCGATCGGCGAGCCGTGGTACAAGTTCATCGCCGCGTGCCCATTTATCGGCATCGACGAGCCGTGCATCGAGGACGGCGGGTTCGTCAAGCTGCGCGAGGTGTCGCTCACGTACACGATCGACGCGCCGTGGGTGGCGCGCACCATCGGGTTCTCGAGCATCGATATCCGCGTCTCGGGTCGCAACCTGAAGACCTGGACCAAGTACACCGGCTACGATCCCGAGACGAACCTGGGCGGTCCGATCTCGTCCGCCGCAGGCGCGGGCGGTGTGGACTACTTCAATAACCCGCAGACGCGCTCGTTCGCGTTCGCGGTCACCCTCAACCACTAACCCCGAGGAGATCGACATATGCGTCGTAACACGAATGTCGCGCTCGTCTCGCTGGGGCTGCTCCTCGGGACGGCGGGCTGTAACAGCTTCTTGACCGGAGAAAAACTGTCTACCGATCCCAACAACCCCTCGCAGGCCACGATTCAGACCCTGTTCGTGGGCATTCAGGCCGGCCAGTTCGCGTTCCAAGAGGGCACCGTGGCCATGATGGTGTGCATGTGGGTGCAGCAGTGCGGAGCGACCAACGGGCGGTTCGTGGAACAGGCGGGCCGCTACGTGTTCGGCGCCGGCTCGAACATCGGCGCCAACGGCGGAGACTGGGGGCTGATCTATACCGCCGGCGGGCTCATCGACATGGACACGATCGCGAACATCGCCACGCGGGCGGGTGACAGTCTCTACGTCGGGATCGATCTCGTCTGGAAGGCGTTTACGGTCGGCAGCGCAACCGACCTGTGGGGGAGCATCCCGTACACGCAGATTCGCACGGTTACGCCACCCGATCTCGACTCGCAGGTGGTTGTGTACGATTCCGTCCAGCGGATGCTCACGCGCGCGATCACGGCCCTTGGGACCGGCACCAGGACGCTTCCGGCGCCGCCCGATTTGGTCTTCGGTGGCAGTGCCGCGAAGTGGATCGCTACGGCGAATACGCTTAAGGCCCGCTACTGGCTGCACCTGGTCGAGGCGGCAACCGAAGGGAAGGTTGCGGGTCTCACCCAGGCGGCGGCGTTCGATAGCGTGCTCAAGTACGCGACGCTCGGTATCAGCGATGCCACGGGGGCCGGCGATTTCCGGGCATTTCACAGCGGAATAGCCTACTCGCAGGCGAATATGTGGTTCGCATTCCAGGACAATTCGGCGTTCGGGGGAGATCTCGAGTCCGGCAAGGCACTGGTCGACTACATGAACGCCCGGAGCGACCCGCGGCGTGCGGACTACTTCTGCACCAACGGGGCCGGCGGCTACGAGGGAGACGACTTCAACACGCCACAGCCCGACGTCTCGTTCTTCGACTGCGAGCCGCTGCGGTTCTCGCCCGACTTCCGCGTGCCATTCGTGACCTACCAGGAGAACCAGCTGATTCTCGCGGAGGCGAACGCTGCGTTGGGAAACACCTTGGCAGCGCAGACGGCCCTCAACGCCGCGTATGCGGCTGTGCCCGGGTTGACATCGTCTGCTACCGGCGTGGTGGGACCGGCACTGCTCGACTCCATCATGTTGGAAAAGTACGTGGTCATGTTCCAGAACATCGAGGCGCTCAGCGACTACCGGCGTACCTGCATCCCAACCCTCGCCGCAGTCACCCCGAACGTGCTGAGCCTGGCGGCGGTGCCGGGTGAGCTCTTCTATCCGCAGGTCGAGCGGAACGCCAACTCTTACATCCCCACGGAGAGCCAGGAAGTCGCCGCCGGCGTGCGAACTCAGTCGGACGTGTTTCCCTGTACGGGGCCCGGGGCAAAGGCGTATCCCTAGGGCGGCGTGTGGGCCGAGCGGCGTGTGCAGGGTGCCGCAGGGAGTGGTGTAGTGGTATAATGGGGGAGCGGATCTCGAGGTCGGGGTTCGCTCCCCTCGTACTCGTGTCGAGAGGCGGCCGGTGTCGCGACCCGTTGCGTTCGTGGTGACCGTGGCATTGCTGGACGCGGCCTGTTACAACTACATGCCGATGCGACGGTCGAGCCTTGCTCCCGGGAGCTATCTCGCGGTCACGCTTACGGAGTCCGGGTCCGAGGAGCTGGCTCGTGCCCTTGGGCCCACGGCGTTCGTGGTGCGCGGGCGCTACCTGTCGGCGACGGACCGAGGGCTGGCGCTCGCCGTGGAGTCGGTGGAGTTGCGTCGCGGCGACATCTTGCGGTGGGCCGGGGAGACCGTGGTCGTCCCGGGAGAGTTTGTGCGGGAAGTAGAGCAGCGAACGATCTCACGCAGCAAGGTAGCGTTGCTGGCCGGCGCGGCGGTTGCGGGGTTCGTCGTCGCGAACCGGGCGTTTGGGCCGGCGTCGGATGGTGGAGTGAGCGGAGGGGGCGGGCCAGGGCCGAGCCCCCATTGAACGGAGTGCCTATGCGCGCATCGATGTTGATCGCCGCGGTTTGCCTCACGGCGGGCTGCTATAACTACAGTCCGCTCGCGACGCCGACTCCGGAGCCGGGCACGTACGTGGCCGTCACTCTCACAGACGCAGGGGCGCTGGAGCTGGCTCCCTACCTCGGGCCGAACGTGTTTGTGGTGCGCGGGCGCTACGTCGGTGCCGCAGAACAAGGGGTGCTGGTGTCGGTGTCCTCCGTCGAGCTCGTCCGGGGCGACCAGGTCGACTGGGCTGGCGAACGCGTGACGTTGCCGAAGAGCAGCATCGCGGCGGTTCAGGTGCGGCAACTGTCGAGGCGGCGCAGCGTGCTCTTGGTCGGCGTCGGCCTTACGGGACTCGTCGCTACCACAGCAGCGTTCACCCTGGCCGGCGGGCAGAACGCGGGCGGTGCCTCGGGCCCGCCACCCGTCAAGAAGTAGCGCCGTTCAGAACACTCCGACGCTCGAGCGGCGCAGGTCCGTTTCGAGCGTCCATTCGATGTATTGCCCGGACTGAATGATGAGCGTTTGAGTGCGCGCGAACGCCTCGCTGCCGATCGCCCGCCCGTACAGCTGCAGCTCGTGTCCCATACCCAGCAGCCGGATCGGGACGAACAACAGCGCCGCCGACGATCCCGTCACCATCCCCACGCGGGTTTGCTGACCGTCGTGCAGCACGTAGATCACCACGTCGAGATAGTTGTGGTTGGTGACGTTGAGGGCGATTTCCCCCGCAGGGACGTCGAAACCGGGCTGAGGATCGGACTTTCCGTGGTGGAAGATGAAGCACCCGGACGCGCCCAAGAGCAGCGCGACGCGCGCCGCGCGAAGTCGGACCCTCATGAGGCGCGAACGTAGCCCCGACACGACATCCGCGAAAGAGAGTTGGATCGAGCACGACGTTCATAACAGTTCTCTGACAGGTCACCCCGCACGCACGTTCCGTTATGAAACATCCGATTTCTTGCGGCGCGCCCTGCTTCTTCTCACCTTAGGCGTGCCGGTTCGCTCTCACCACCAGCCCTAGGAGAGTGGTCCATGTCCCACACGTCGTCGGCCTGCCGTCGATCTCGCTCGCCGGGTTGTTCCGCTGGAACGCGATGTAGCCACCGTAGACTAGACTGAGCACGGTCTAACAGACGTCTGTCACCGCGCGGTCACCCTTGGTGCGGGAGGGTGCGCGCGTCTCCTTCTATTCGAGGGCACATTCATGACGCGTCTAACCATTCGCTCGCTCGGCGTCGCGGCGGCGCTGCTCGGCGCCGCGGGTTTCTCCGCCGGGCCGGTGCAGGCCCAGCAGGGGTCGGTGGCTGGGCAGGTCTCGGACAAGTCCAATCAGCAGCCGGTGGCGGGGGCGGGGGTGCTCGTGGTGGGCACGAGCCTCCAGGCCCGCACCGGCCGCGAAGGGCGCTACAGCATCACCAACGTGCCGCCCGGGAAGTACGAGGTGCAGGTCCGCTTTATCGGGTACGCGACCGCGACCCAGCCGGTCACCGTCGCCACGGGCCAGCCGGCAACGCTCGATTTCGCGCTCACGCCGGCGGCCGTGCCGCTCGACGCGGTGGTCGTGTCGGCCACGGGCGCGGAGCAGCTGAAGCGCGAGCTCGGCAACAACGTGGGCACGATCGACGCGGCCAAGGCGGCGCAGGAAGCCGCTCCGGTGAACGCGGCCGACCTGCTCAACTCGCGCGTGCCGGGCGTGGAGGTGATGCAGAGCGGCGGCACGACCGGGACCGGCTCTCGCATTCGGATCCGCGGTGCGACCAGCCTGTCGCTCCGCAACGAGCCGATCATCGTGGTGGATGGCGTGCGCGTCGACAACGTGCCCAATGCGGACGGCGGCCTCGGTGCCTCGGGCGGCCAGGCACCGTCGCGCCTCAACGACCTGAATCCCGAAGACTGGGAGTCCGTGGAAGTGGTGAAGGGCCCCTCCGCCGCCGCGCTGTACGGTACCGACGCGGCGAATGGCGTGATTCAGATCCGCACCAAGCAGGGACGCCCAGGGCCCACCAAGTGGACCGCGTTTAGCGAAGGCGGCACACTGAACGACGAGACCAACTGGCCGACCAACTATTACGCCCACGAGGACACGTCGGCGGCGAATGGCTGCTACCCATCGTTCATCGCGATTGGGGCCTGCCCGAACACCGTCTCACAGGTCGTGATCGACAGCTTCAACCCGCTCAAGCAGCGCTCCCCGTTCCGCCAGGGCGTGCGGCAGCATTATGGCCTGAGCGCCTCCGGCGGTAATGAGATCACCACGTTCTACGTATCGGGCGACTTCCAGCGAGAGAAGGGCATTTTCGAATCGAACGACCTCAGGAAGACCAGTCTCCGCGCCAATCTGCGCGACCAGGTCAGCCGCTTGATGGATCTGTCGATCTCCACCGCATACGTCTCGAGCGATCTGGCGCTGCCGCAGAACGACAACAACAGCTTCGGGATCCTCCCCAGCGGGTTGCTCGGTGGCACCGACAGCACGGTCAACGAGGGATATGGATTCCTCACGCCGGCGCAAGCCGAGGCGGTCCAGGCGGGGCAGCGCATCGAGCGCTTTACGGGGGGCCTGAACCTCACCTTCCGGCCGTGGAGCTTCCTCTCGATGCGCGGCACGGCCGGGTACGACGTGACGAACCAGGGGGACACCTTCCTGAATCCGCCCAACGTCAATCCGTTCGACGTTGACGGGCAAGCGTTCACCTATAGCGCTCAAGTGCGCGCGTACACGGCGAATCTCGCGACGACAGCGACCTTCCGCCTGTCGCCCGAGGTGGCGTCGAATACGACGGTGGGGCTGCAGTTCAACAAGAACGTGTTCGATCAGGTGCGCGCGTCCGGGCGCAAGATCGTCGTCGGGACTTCCGGCGTGGCCGGGGTCGTGTTCCCAGGGGTGGGCGACTCCGTGGCGCCCCAGGTGACACTGGGCGGATATGTGGAGGAGCAAGTTGGGGTGCGCGACCGCCTGTTCCTTACGGGGGCGCTGCGTGCCGACAAGAACTCCGCCTTCGGGACGAACTTCGGCAACATCGTCTACCCCAAGCTGTCCGGTTCGTGGGTCATTTCGGAGGAGCCGTTCTTCCCACGGATGGGGTGGCTGTCGAGTCTGCGGCTGCGGGCGGCATGGGGCAAGGCGGGCCGGGCGCCCGGCACGCTCGATGCCGAGCGCTTTGCCGTGCCCGTCGCCGTCGCGGCGAGCGGGACCGACCTCCCCGGTGTGACGTTCGGAGGTGTCGGGAACGCCGGCCTGAAGCCCGAGCAGACCCAGGAGGTCGAGGCCGGGTTCGACGCCGATTTCGTACAGCAGCGCGTCCACTTCGAGGCGACGTACTACGACAAGACCTCGAAGGACGCGCTGGTCGCGGTGCCGATCGCGGGTTCGCTGGGCGAGAGCTTCACCCGCCTGGACAACCTCGGCCGGGTGAGCAACAAAGGCATCGAGCTGTTGATCACGGCGCAGGTGATCAACCGGCCGAACCTGACGTGGTCCGTCACGGCCAGCGGGTGGGGCAACAAGAACCGCGTGTTGGCCACCGACACGAGTAACACGCCGATCATCTTCGGGCTGGGCGGCGCGAGCCAGCGCCACCAGGTCGGCTACGTCGCCGGCGGCTATTGGGGCAAGTCGTACACGTTCGCGGATTCGAACAAGGACGGTCTGATCGATCCGTTCACAGAGATGACAGTGGACACCGCGGACTCGTTCAAAGGGGCGTCGGTGCCGACCCGCGGCGCGTCGTTCAGCACCGAGGTCAATTTCCTGCAGCACTTCCGTCTCTATGGGCTGCTGGATGGGCGGTGGGGCAACAAGCTGGACAACGCCACCGAACAGTTCCGTTGTCAGTTCGCCATCTGCCGCGGCTTCAACCTGGCTAAGTCGTCGCTCGCCGACCAGGCTGCGGCCGACGCCGCCGTGTACTATGGCCTCGAGACGGGATTCTTCGAGGACGCGGGGTTCCTCAAGCTGCGGGAAGTGTCCCTGACGTACACGGCTCCCGGAGAATGGGCCTCTCGCATCGGCGCGAGCACGCTGAGCCTGACGCTCACCGGTCGCAACCTCGCCACCTGGACCAACTACAGGGGTGCGGACCCCGAGATCAGCCAGTCCGGCCAGTTCAACTTCAGCGTGGCCGACTTCCTGAGTCAGCCTCCGGTGCGCTATTTCCTGGCGCGCGTCAACGTGACCTTCTAGAGCCCGAGGATAACTCCATGAAGCATACATCCAAGCTGCTCGCGCTCCTGGCGGTCGCGCTCGTGCTGCCGAGCGATGCCTGCAACGACCCGCTGCGCGTGAGCATTCCGACCATCGTTCCCCCCGGGTCGCTGAGCGACTCGGCGGCGCTGGGCACGCTCCGCGCCGGTGCGATCGGCAACTTTTCCATTGCGTTCAGCGGCGATCACCCCGATGGATCGGGGGGGACCGGCGAAGGCGTGATCATGTACGGGGGACTGCTCGCCGACGAGTGGATCGACTCCGAGACCTTCCCCACGCGCATCGAGGTGGATGCCCGCACCATCCAGGTGACCAACGCGGACGTGGATCTGTGGTACCGGCTGCTGCATCAGGCCCGGAATGCGGCGGAGAAGGCGGCCGCCCAGTACGCCGCCCTGCTGCCCAACGACGCCGGGCATGCCGAGATGTTGAGTCTGGCCGGATACACCTACCTCTTCTTCGCCGAAACGTACTGCTCCGGCGTCCCCGTGAGTCACTTGGACGCCGTCACCGGCAAGATCACCTACGGTGTGCCGCTCACGACGAGGCAGCTGATCGACACGGCGATTGCACGCTTCGACGCGGCGCTCGGCGTCGCCGCCACGGTGACCAATGCGACACTCAAGCAGACGATGACCAACCTGGCGAATGTCGGCAAGGCACGCGCGCTGGCCGACAGCGGTGACTTCGCAGCCGCTGCGGTCGCGGTCAGCGCGGTGCCGACGTCTTTCGCCTATTTGAGCGAGCACTCGGAGATCAGTACCTACGAAAACAACGGCGTGTTCAACGGCAATACGCAGGACCGTCGCTATTCGGTCGCCGACCGTGAGGGCGGCAACGGATTTCCGTTCCGCTCCGTGATCGACCCGCGGACGCCGGTGCGGCGGAGGACAGCCGGGAGCCGCAACGGGTTCGACGGCCTCACGCCTCAGTTCAACAACTTCCGGTTCGGCGACCGCAAGGCGCCGATTCCGCTGGCGACCGGAGTAGAGGCACGGCTGATCGAAGCCGAGGCGGCGCTGCAGACTGACACGGCGAACCCGTCCGCCGCGTTCTTTACCGCGCTGAACGATCCGCGGGCCAACCCCTCGAGCCGGTCCTATCTCAACCCCAGTCCGTTCAGTCGGACCGATACTCTCACCAACCCGATCCCGGTGCTGCCGAACCTGACAGCGGCGGACGATACCGCGGCGGGGGGGGCGGTGAACCTGTTGTTCAACGAGCGGGCGCGCTGGCTGTGGCTCACGGCGCACCGTCTGGGAGACCTGCGACGCTTGATCCGGCAGTACGGCCGGCCGGCGAACACGGTGTTTCCGACCGGGCCGTACTTCAAGTCCAACCCCTCGGTGTACGGCCCGGACGTCAACATCCCGGTGCCGATCACCGAGCAGAATAACCCGAACTTCAGGGCCTGCCTCGATCGGCTGCCGTAGGCTTCGCGCAGGGAGGATACGGGCGGGAGGGGCGACGAAGCCCCTCCCGTTTTTCCTTCAGGACTGGCCGGCTTTGGTCTTGATGACGATCACGCCGCTCCCGGAATTCGTTCCGTAGTAGGTCGTTCCCTCGATTCCATCGTAGATGTAGATGGTGAAGATGGACTGGGCGTCGATGTCGTCGAGCGCCCGGAAGTCGGGGATGCGCACGCCATCGAGCAGGATCGTCGGCGCGTCGTCGAGCAGGAAGCTCGTGCGGCCGCGGCGGCCCAGCTGTGCCGGACGGCCGTTGCGGTCGTCGCTGGTCTGGAGCATCGGCGCGCTCTGCTTGAGCACTTGCCACGCGGTGCGCGCTCCTGTCTTCTCAATCTGCTCGGCGGTGATGAGGAACGTGCCGGAGGGCTGGCGCGCCGTGACGTCGTGTTTGACAGCGGGGCCGCACCCCACCAGGGCGACGACCAACGACGCAGGGAGAGCCTTCATGGAGGCCTCGCGGTTCGAGGGCGACGGCGACGTGCTCCGACTATAGTCACGTCGGGCCGGTGCAGCGTCAAGCGGACGCCGGCTCGCGCGCTCCGGCTCGTTAGCGGGATTGTCCGTGCCGTGTCAGAGATTACGCCGACCGGCGAGGGACCTCTTGCGACGTCCCTGAATCCGCGTTATGTGACACCATGTAGCCCCCGTCGTGCCGTCGCCGCGTGTGCTCGCTCGTCCTGCCGTCGGGTGACACGCGCGTGAGCAGTCTATACACCACGAGTGCGACTTCGCCTGCGGCGCTCCCGCGCCGGAGGCACGCACGCTTTGGGGGGCTGCGGTATGCGAGATGCCCTGTCCGATCCACGGCGATATTGCCCGCCTTTCCCGCTTCTTCCTCGCGTCCGCTGTAGCCCCCAGGCTAGCGACACAGCCATGGCCCGCCGGCGCGCGCTATGGTGGCTTGGGATCAACTCCACGCTCGAGGAACCGGTCATGAACGGTGCAAGTATTCGCCGCCTCGTCATCTCCGCAGTCGCGTTATTGGGGGCAACCCGCGCACTCGCACAGCAGGCGTCGGTCAGCGGTCAGGTGACCGACTCCGCGTCCCACCATCCGTTGGTCTCCGCGCAGGTGTTTGTGGCAGGCACGACGTTGCGGGGGCTCACGGATCGGACCGGACGCTTCCACTTCGACAACGTCGCGCCCGGCGCGGTCACGCTTCGGGTGAACTTGATCGGCTACAAGCAGGCAACGCGATCGCTCACGGTGGCGGCGGGCGAGGCCGCGACCGCCGACGTCCCGCTGCAGGCTGCCGCAGTCGGCCTCGACGCCGTCGTAGTGACGGCGACGGGTGAGCAGACTCTCCGCGAGCAACCCAACGCAATTCACAAGTTCGACGCTGCCGACATTGCGAGCAAGGCTCCAATCGTGAGCATGTCGAATCTACTCAACGGGCGGGCGCCCGGCCTCGTGGTGCAGGACGCAGGCGGCACCACGGGCAGCGGCACGCGTACTCGGATTCGGGGGTCGAACAGCTTGTCGTTGTCCAACGAGCCGGTCGTCTACCTCGACGGCGTGCGCATCGAGAACGACCCCAGATCGATCTCGGTGGGCGTGGGCGGTCAGCAGCCATCGCGCATCAACGACATCAACCCGAACGACTTGGAGACCGTGCAGGTGGCAGGCGGTCCCTCCGCGGGCGTGCTGTACGGCACCGACGCGGCGAACGGGGTGATCCAGATCCAGACGAAGCAGGGCAAGCCTGGACCGTCGCGCTGGGAGGTCTACGCCGAAGGCGGCGTGTTGAACGACGTCGCGACCTATCCACCGAACTACCGCGGCGCGGCTGCGGTCGACTCGATCACGTGCACGCTGATCAGCCAATTGGCTGGCAAGTGCACGCAAGCGCGGCTGCACGTGTTCAACCCGATCCAGGCCTTCAGTCCGTTCCGCACCGGCCACCGCCAGGAGTACGGAATCGCGGCGTCGGGTGGCACGGAGCAAACGACCTACTACGTGTCCAGCCACTGGAATCAGGAGCTGGGCGTGTACCCGGTGAACGAGAACCGGCAGGTGAGCGTGTTGGCGAACCTCCATCAACAGGCGGGCTCGCGCCTCGACTTCCAGGCGCGCGCGGGGTACACGTCGGGCAAGCTGCGTCTGCCGGAGAATGACAACAACTCGCTGGGCGTGCTCTCGAGCGGGTTCCTCGGTCTCGCCGATACCGTCAACCACGGGTACGGCTTCCTCACGCCGCCCCAGAGCTACTCGATTCTCACCTCCCAGACCATCGACCGCTTCACGGGAAGCTTCCAGACGAACTATCGACTGTGGGAGTGGCTGGTTGTGAACGGAGTGGCCGGCGTCGACTTCACGAGCCGATTCGACGAGAAGACGTTTCCGACCGGGGCGATTCCCTTCGCGTTCAGCCCGAGCTTGAACGCGGGGCAGCGGACGGCAAGCCCGTTCCAGATCTATAACTGGACGGGCAGCGTGAGCGTCGCGGCATCGTTCGTCCTCACGCCCAGCGTTTCCTCTACCACTACGGCGGGCGCGCAGTACTTCAAGAACGTCTTCCACGGGGTGATCGCGAATCGGACGCTGGGGCTCGCCGCCGGTACCGGATCCCTGACGGGCGGCGTCGTACCGTTCGACAGCGAAACGACCCAGCCGTTCGTGACCTTCGGCAAGTTCGTGGAGGAGCGCGTGGGCATCCGGAACCGCCTGTTCTTGGCGGGCGCGCTCCGCAACGACCGGAACTCGGCGTTCGGCGCGAAGTTCGGCGATATCATCTACCCCAAGCTCTCGGCCTCGTGGGTGATCTCGGAGGAACCGTTTTTCCCGCAAACGAGCGCCCTCAATACGCTGCGTTTCCGTGCCGCATGGGGACAGTCCGGCGTCCACCCCGGGCCCCTCGCTGCGCTCGACTTCTTCAATGCGACGCCGGTCGTTGTGAACTCAGTTGACGTCCCGGGCATCACCATCGGGAATCTGGGCAATCAAAGCCTGAAGCCCGAGCGAACGCGAGAGGTGGAGGTCGGCTTCGAAGCGGACGCCCTCCGTCAGGTGCTACACCTGGACTTTGCCTACTACGACAAGGCGTCGCGTGACGCTCTCGTGGCACGCAAGTTGGCCCCTTCCCTGGGGACGAGCGATACGACTTTCGCGAATATCGGTGAGGTGAGCAACAAGGGCGTCGAGATCACGGCCGCCGTGCATGTGATCGATCGGCCGTCGCTCAGCGTGAACCTCACCGCGACGGCGTGGGGAAACCGCAATCGACTGGTCACGTTCAACGATACGACGATTAAGGCGATCATCTTTGGGCTGGGCGGCTTTTCGCAACGGCATCAGCCCGGCTATGCGCTCGGGAGCTATTTCTTAGTGCCGTACACGTACGCCGACCGCAACCGGGACGGCCTGATCGACACGAGTGAGGTGACCCTCGGGTCCGCCCCGCGGTTTCTCGGGCAGCCCTTCCCAGATCACGGCGTGACGCTCTCGGCCGATGTGACGTTGCTGCGGCACGTGCGGCTGTCCGCCCTACTCGATGGCCGCTACGGCAACAAGCAGCTGAACTTTACGGAAGAGTTCCGCTGCTTGCCGCCGCGCAACAACTGCCGCGCCCTGAACGACAAGACCGCGTCGCTCGCCGATCAGGCGGCGGCCGCCGCAAACATCAAGAACACGTCCGCCGGCTACGTGGAGGACGGCGGGTTCACCAAACTGCGCGAGCTGTCAGTCGCCTACTCCGCCCCTGACGCGTGGGCCCGGAAGTTCGGGGCCACCGCCCTCACGATCAGCATCGCGGGTCGCAACCTCGCGACGTGGACGAGCTACAAGGGCGTGGACCCGGAGCTCAACGAAGCAGGTCAGAACAACTTCACCACGGCGGACTTCCTGACCCAGGCGCCGGTGCGGTATTTCATCGGCCGCGTCACCGTCACCTTCTGAGCGGCGAGGGCTGCAAGCCATGATTGCCAACGTGCATCGAATCGATCTCCCCGAGACGCGCGCCCGAAGCGCGGCCGGTCCCGGGCTGGCGCTCGCCGTCGCCGCGGCGCTGGCGGCAGGGTGTCACATCCTCGACGTCGCCAACCCGGACATCGTCCGCCCGGAAAGCCTCAGCGGCCTGGCCGCCTTGCCCACGATCCGCGCGGGCGCGATTGGCGATTTCGCCATCTCCTACAGCGGCTCTGGCGCGCAGGGCTCGGGCGGCACGACCGAAGGACTGATCCTGCTCGGCGGCATGCTGGCGGACGAGCTGATCAACACCGAGACCTTCCCCGACCGCATCCTGGCGGATGCGCGGCAGCCGCAGATCGAGAGCGGGACCCTCCAGACGGTGTTCCGGAACCTGCACAAGGCGCGCCGCTCGGCCGAAATCGCTGCCCAGAAATTCCGTCAGTTCGCTGATACCACCATGGACGCCGGGTTGTCCGAGATGCTGAGCCTGGCTGGCTTCACGTACGTCGTCTTCGCGGAGAACTACTGCTCCGGTGTGCCGTTCAGCACGGTCAACGCCGACGACTCGTTCAGCTACGGCGGACCGCTCACCACCACCCAGATGCTGGATACCGCGATTAATCGGTTCGACCAGGCGCTCGCGGCGGCCGCGGCGCTCGACACCAGCGGCGCCAGCGCGGCTGTCCGCGCGTCCAAGATCGCCCTCCGGCAGGGCCGCATCAACTTGGCGAGTGTCGGGAAGGCGCGGGCCTTGCTGGACGAAGGCCGGTTCGCGGCGGCGGACTCGACCGCGGCCACCGTACCGACGGGATTCAACTATCTCATCCAGCACGACCTGAACACCACACGGCAGAACGACGGGGTGTACAATGGCATGCGGAAATTCAAACGGTATGGCGCGGCCGACATCGAGGGCGGCGTCGGGTTGGCGTGGCGGAGCGTGGCCGATCCCCGCACCCCCATCTTCCGTAACCCGACCACCAACAAGGGGTTCGACGGCGTGACCCCGCAGTACGACCAGAGCCGCTACCCGGACGAGAAGGCTTCGGTCACGCTCGCCACGGGCGCTGAGGCGCGGCTCATCAGCGCCGAGGACTCCCTGCAGCGCGGTGACATGGCGGGAATGCTGAGCCAGCTCAACGCGTTGCGCGCAGCCCCCCCGGCGTACTTCCTCAACGCCGCCGCCCCGATTCCGCCGCTGGCGCCGCTCGTGGCTCCGGTCGGGCTCGCGGCCGCCACCGACCTGCTGTTCGCAGAACGCGCGCGCTGGCTGTGGCTCACGAGCCATCGCCTGAGCGACCTGCGCCGGCTGGAGCGGCAATACGGCCGTCCCGACAATCAGGTATTCCCCACGGGCCCGTACTTCAAGAGCGGCTTGCAGTACGGCACGGCCGTGAACTACCCGGTGGCGATCGACGAGCTGAACAACCCGAAGTTCCAGCAGTGCCTCGATCGGCTGCCCTGAAGCCGGCTGGTGGGGTCAGGATCCGTCCTTTGTACGGATCAGGATGACGCCGCTGACGGCGTTCGAGCCGTAGTAGGTCGTCCCCTCGATGCCGCTCAGGATCTCGATCGAGAGGATCGTGCTGGCGGGAATCTGCGTGAGCGAGCGGAAGTCTACGACGTCCGCGCCGTCCACGAACACGCGTGGCGCGTCGTCGAGCAGGATGCTCGAGCGGCCACGCCGCTCGAGACCAGTCGGACGGCCGTCCCGCCTCTCGCTATAACGGAACTGCGGCGCGAGACGCTTCAAGGCCTCCCAAGCGTTTAGGGCCCCCGAGCGCGCGATCCGTTCTTCCGTGATGAGAATGCGATCAGCGTCATCGCCAACCCGCTGGGACGTCCCGTGAGGATGGAGGCACGCCGCGCACAGCCCCAGCAGCGGCAGCAACGCCGGCCATTTGCGGCAGGAAATGCGCATGTGGAACCTCCCGCAAGGCATCATGTCTTGCCTGCGCGACCGCTGTCAAGCGGCTCGCCAAGGAGGGCGAAGCAAACGGGTCCGCGATCACGTAAGCTTCTTCTCCACCATGCTCGTCACCCTCTGCTGCGCCCTGCTGCAGATCACCGTCCCGCCGCCGCGCGGCTACGTCAACGACTTCGCCGGCGTGCTCGATACGACGTCCGTCGCCCACATGACCGCCGTGATCACCGAGCTGCGCGAAAAGACGCGGGGCGAGATCGCCGTGGTGACCCTCTCGGACATCGGCGACCGGGCTGCCGCCGACGTGGCGCTCCAGATCGGGCGCCAATGGGGCGTCGGTGCCAAAGGCGAAGCCGGCGATCCGGCGAAGAACTTGGGCGTCGTGGTGCTGCTCGTGCCCCTGAAGAATCACCGGCCCGGTACGGGGCAGGTCTCCATCGCCACCGGACGCGGCGCCGAGGGCTTTCTCCCCGATGCCCGGGTGGGCCGGATCCGCGATGCGATGACGCCCTACCTCGCCCGTGAGGACTATGGCGCCGGCCTGGCCCGCGGGGTCGATCTGATCGCACAAGCGTTCGCGCAGGAGTTCGGTGTCACGCTGACGGGAGTCCCCGAGCTCCCGCCCGGCGACGGCGCCCAGCCGTTGCCGATTCCGCTGGGCTGGATCGTCGTAGCGGTGGTCCTGCTGATCGTCCTGTCGCGCGGGCGCATTCTGCTGTTGCCGCTCTGGTTCGCCGGATGGGGACGAGGGGGCGGTGGCTGGAGTGGGGGCCGCGGCGGTGGCTGGGGAGGCGGTGGCGGCGGATTCGGTGGATTCGGAGGTGGTGGGGGGTTCTCAGGTGGCGGGGCGGGAGGGCGGTTCTAGCGTCGCTTGCCGGAAAATCGGGACTCTTGACGAGCCCGCCGGCGGCCCGTATAAGCAGCAGTAACGCCGTCAGCGTTCGGGGATTCCCAATGGCCGTCATCCCTTGGGTCATCCGACAAGAGCAGTCGTGCGCGGATCCGCACCACCAGTCAGGTGGGGCGGCGCGGCGTTGTCCCTAGGCGCTGGGTGCTGTAGACCCGGGATTCAAAGGGGGATCCGTATGACCAAGGATCGTTGTTTGGTTCGTTCCATTCTCACCAGTGGCCTCGTGCTGCTCGCGCTGTTCCTCGTCGCCGTCGGGAGGGCGCCGACACAAGAGCCCACACACGTGGTGGGCCAGGTGCAGGATTCCGGCACGCAGAAGCCGATGTCAGGCGTGCGGGTCGGCATCATGGGCACGGTCGCGGGAACCTTCACGGACGCGAACGGTCGCTATGCGCTGGACGTTCCGGCGGGCCGGGACAGTCTCACCTTCAAGCGCATCGGCTATCGGCCTGTGGTCCGGAAGGTCGCGCCCGTCGTCGACGTCGCGATGCAGTTCCAGGCGATGCAGCTCGAGCCGGTAGTGACCACGGCGCTCGGCATCGAGCGCGAGGCGCGGACTCTGCCGTACTCGGCGCAGAGCGTCTCCGGCGAGCGGCTGACGGACGTGCCCACGACGAACGTGGTCTCGGCGTTGCAGGGCAACGTGGCCGGCCTGTATGTGACCAATTCCAGCAACCCGTTCGGGTCGGCGCGCATCGTCTCGCGCGGCGCGGGCTCGATCCTCGGCGAGAATCAGCCGTTGGTCGTCGTGGACGGCGTCCCGATCGACAACTCGGCGGCGACGAATAACGGCTACGGCGGGGGCTCGCTGGGTGGCTACGACGTGGGCAACGCGGCGGCCGACATCGACGCGAACAACGTCCAGTCGATCACCGTGCTGAAAGGCCCGAACGCCGCGGCGCTGTACGGCTCGCGCGCGGCCAACGGCGCGATCGTCATCGTAACGAAGAGCGGCAAGGGCGGGCCGAGCCAGGGCTTCGGCGTCACCGCCGTGTTCGGCACGACGACGGAGGCGCCCCTGCGGCTGCCGGACTACCAGAACCAATACGGCCAGGGGTTCTACGGCGAGTTCGACTTCGTGGACGGCAACTTCGGCGGGATCAACGACGGAGCGGACGAGAGCTGGGGCCCCAAGCTCGACAACCGGACGGCCGGGTGCGTCTACCCACGGGATGCCAAGGGGAATCCCATCGTCAGTGCCGGCTACGACACGACGAAGCCGTGCCACCAGTTCTTCGGCGTGGGGCCGTGGTGACTTCTGGAACACCGGCGTGATGACGAACCTGAACGTGGCCGTGACCAAGAGCAGCGAGCGCAACAACATCCGGCTGTCGGTCGGGCGCACCGGCGAGGCCGGGATGTACCCGAACAACGATAACACCCGCACCGACCTGACCCTCGCCGGCGGGGCGCAGATGTCGGACCACTGGAGCGCCGAGGCGGCGATCAACTACGTCAACAACGTCTTCCAGAACCAGCCCCAGCAGGCGTACGAGGAGACGGACCCGATGCAGGGGTTCATCTGGTTCGGCCGCCAGGTGGACACCCGGATCCTCAAGGACAACCTGTACCGTGACCTGAACGATCCGCTCACCCAGCAGATCATCAAGGGCGATGCGCTGCTGCGCACCGACGCGCCCATCCCCTACAGCTGGAACTACAGCTACCACCCCAGCCCGTACTGGGAGGCCACGGCCAAGACGACCGACTACGCGCGGGACCGGGGCATCGGCCACGTTGCGGTGACGTACAAGTTCAACGACTGGTTGAGTGTCACCGGCCGTACCGGTCGCGACTGGTACCAGGATCATTATCGAGCGAACTACCCGGTGAACAACATCTCTCCCTTTAACGGGGGCGGACTGCTGGACGTCGCCGAAACGCACAGCGAAACCAACAGCGATTTTCTCGTTACCGGCACGCGTCCGTTGCTCAAGGACCTGACCCTGACAGTCAACGCCGGCGGCAACGCGCGCGTGAACGACCTGAACGCGGCCGCCGGCATTGTCTCCCGTCTCGTGATTCCCGGCGTCTACACACTGGCGAACTCGGACGGCTCGCCGGCCGTCGGTATCGGCGTGCTGAAGAAGAAGGTCAACTCGCTCTATGGCCTGGCCAGCTTCAATTTCAAAGACTGGCTCAACGTGGATGTGACCGGCCGCAACGACTGGTCGTCGACGCTGCCCCGCAATCAAAACTCCATCTTCTACCCTTCGGTCGGCGCTGCCTTCATCGTCACCGACGCGCTGCGCGTTCAGAGCCACCTGCTGTCCTACGCCAAAGTGCGCGCCAGCTGGACGCGCGTGGGCAACGACACCGACCCCTACCAGCTCGCGGCCGTGTACGGATCCGGGACGGCGTGGGGTGGACAGCCCACGTTCACCGCGCCGAACCGCCTGCCGAACGCGAACCTCAGGCCTGAGCGAACCACGGGCGAGGAGGTCGGCGTCGATCTGGGGTTGTTCGACAACCGGGTCGCCCTGAATGCGACGGTGTATCAGAAGTCCACCACGGACCAGATTCTTCCTGTTTCCATCCCGACCGAGACGGGCTACACCGAGCACATCGTGAACTCGGGCGAGGTGCGCAACCGCGGGATCGAGCTGGCGACGACGTTCCGGCCGATCGACCGGCCCACCGTCCGTTGGGAAGTAGTCGCGAACTGGTCGAAGAACACGAACAAGGTGCTCTCGCTCTCGAACGGCGTGCAGCGCATTGTCGTGGGGAATTATTGGGGCGTCAGCGTGACGGCCGACTCCGGCCAGCCGTACGGCACTCTGGTGGGCACCAAGTGGATGCGCGACGACCAGGGTCACATCGTCGTCGACTCGGCGAGCGGGCTGCCGATCCGCGACTCGAAGCAGGTCGCGCTCGGCAACTACAACGCCGACTGGGTGGGTGGCATCACGAACACCTTCACCTATAAGAACCTGAGTCTGTCGTTCTCGTTCGACGGGCAGATGGGCGGCAGCGTCTACTCGGTGACGAAGTGGTTCGGTCAGTACTCGGGTGTGCTGCAGGCGACCCTGCAGGGACGCGAGCACGATTGGAACGACATGTTCGTCGTGCCCAATGCCGTCTACCAGAGCGGCAGTGGCGCGTTCCTGCCCGACACCGTGCACGTGCTGGCGCAGGACTATTGGCACAACACCTTCTACGCCAATGAAATGGGCATCCTGGACGCGAGCTACCTGAAGCTGCGCGAGCTGCGCCTCGCCTACGAGGTGCCGTCGTCTATCGCCCAGCACTTCGGCCTCTCCGCAGCGACCATCGCGCTGGTCGGGCACAACCTGCTGCTCTGGGCCAAGCAGCCCACGATCGACCCGGAGACCGCGTTCGATACCAGCAACCGCCAGGGCGTCGAGAACGGCCAGCTGCCAACGGCACGCAGCTTCGGCTTCACCCTGTCCGTGCGGCCATAGCCGCTTGGGAGAAAGGAGCCACTATGCGATACAAAATCCTGAGCGTCTGCGCTGCACTGACCATGGGCGGCGTTTCGTGCAGCGACCTGACGTCGATCAACCAGAACCCCAATGGCCCTACCGACGTGCCGCCGCCATCGCTCTTGTCGAGCATCATTCAGGCTACGGTCAACGGGGTCGGCGGCGTCACCAGCCTCAACATCCGGGGCGGTGGGCTCTGGGTGCAGTACTATGCCGAGATCCAGTATCGGGACGAGGACAAGTACATCGTGCGCCCCGGCACCGACGGTGAGTGGGGCTTCTACGCTGGACCGCTCGAGGACGCCCAGCGGATGATCGTCAAGGGCGCGGCCGCGGGTATACCCAATTGGGAGGCCGTGGGGCGGATCATGAAGTCCTACGCCTTCAGCGTCATGACCGACGCGATGGGCGACATTCCGTATTCGGAGGCGTTCAAGGGCGACACGCTCGTTGCGCCCAAGTACGACTCGCAGCAGGCAATTTACACGGCACTGTTCGCCGACCTGGCGAAGGCCAGCGGGCAGATCGAACCCGCGGGCATCGGCTTCACCACGGGCGACATCATGTACGGTGGCGACATGACCCAGTGGCGCAAGTTTGCCAACTCGCTGCGGCTGCGCCTGGCGATGCATCTGGCGAATGTCGATCCCGCCACGGCGCGAAGCGAAGCCCAGGCCGCCGTCACGGCGGGCGTATTCGACAGCAGCGGGGACAATGCCCAGCTCATGTACCTCGCCGGCGCGCCGAACCAGAACCCGATCTACAACGACGCCCGCGGGCGCGATGATTACGGCATGAGCAAGACCTTTGTGGACTCGCTCACGAGCTGGAACGACCCGCGCCTGCCGGTCTTCGCGCAGCTGAACGATACCGGCGCCTACGCGGGAATGCCGAACGGCCTGAACGACGGCGCCGGCCCCCCACTCAAGTATATCTCGCGGTACGGCGCCTACTGGCGCGAGACACCAAACGCGCCGATTGCCCTGCTGACGTACTCGGAGGTGCTGTTCCTCGAGGCGGAGGCCGCGCAGCGCGGCTGGATCGGCGGCAGTGCCGACTCGCTCTACACCGCGGCGATCCGAGCGTCGATGAAGCAGTACGGCGTCAGCGATTCGGCCAGCAACGCCTATCTCTCCGATACGGTCCGGGTGCGGTACAATCCCGCCACCGGTCTTACCCAGATCGCGTACCAGAAGTGGGTCTCTATGTTCATGCAGGGCATGGAAGCGTGGACGGAGGTGCGCCGTACCCAGGTTCCGACTCTGGTGCCCGGCCCGAACGCGGTGCTCGCAAAGATCCCGGAGCGCCTGCCCTACGCGGACAACGAGCTGGTGCTGAACAAGGCGAACGTCGACGCAGCCGTGGCGGCGCAGCACTTCACGAACAGCACGGACCTGCAGACGCCACTCTGGTTCACGGGACGGCAGTAGGTCGCCGCGCAAGTTCCCGACACGCAAGTCCCCGGGGAGCACGCCGCTCCTCGGGGACTTTTTCGCCTCAGGCGGCCGTCTTCCGGTCAGTTTCTCGCCGTGCTGTCCGCACGCTGCAGGAAGATCAGGATCAGGCCGTGGCCGCTGCTGGGATAGCCGGGCCGCGACGTGACACCCAGGGAGTAGACTTCGATGCGTTGCGCGTCCATGGCCTGGATGGTGACGAGCGGACAGGTATCCACGGTGCGTGTCCCGTCCACGTACACGTCCGGGTTGGAGCTGCCTGTGACACTGTCCTTGCCGCGCAGCTCCAGGTTGGGACAGCGGCTGTACTGCGACCAACTCGAGATGTGCAGCTGCGGCATCGCTTTCTTGACGGCGTCGAGGACGGTGCGGCCGGGGTC
>WNGK01001355.1_pt1 | contig 36801 bp, 28 predicted proteins | sample 5400601 | NCBI WGS metagenome assembly WNGK01 (sample SAMN13153376, study PRJNA577476) | soil metagenome | isolation source: 60 cm soil or saprolite under Garry oak tree replicate 1 | place: USA:California | collected 2016-06-15 | reverse complement strand
TATTTCCCTGCGTGCTGGCGCTCGTGATGATGTCGAGCCCTGGAATTTGCAGGAACTGTTTCTCGAGCGGCGTAGCGATGTTGTTCGCCATCGTGGTCGGATTCGCACCGGGATAGGAACACGTGACCTGAATAACTGGGTAATCAACCGCAGGCAGATCATTGACCGCGAGCTTGCCGTAAGTGGCGATTCCGGCGACGACGACCGATAGCGTCAACAGGACGGTCATCACTGGCCGGCGGATGAACGGCCCCGACAACCCCGAGCCTTTAACTTGAACCAACTTCGCCTCTGGTGGTAACGTCGGCCGTGCGGCTGCCTTTACTGGTTTTGCCCGGTCTTCTGCAGGATGGGGGGAATCCTGTTCATGATCCCCTGCCCCGTCGTGTCGCTCTTCTCCAGGCATATCGGGAACGCAATTCTACATTGGGGCCTTGGCAGCAACCTGACCGCCATTGGGTGGACCTGGAGGATTGTACGGTTTTGGATCGACCTTTGTTCCCGGCGCGAGTGCCAGCTGTCCGGTGACCACGACTGTCTCTTCTGCCTTGAGACCGCTTTCAATCACTATCGTATCGCCCTCCTGACGCTGACCCGGTTTAACCTGCCGCAGATCGACTGTGTTATCCGGCTTCACCACAAAAACAAATGGGCCACTCTGGCTAATTTGTACCGCTTGCGATGGCACTAGATTGGCATCTTTCAGGTTATCGAGAATGAAGCGCACACGGACAAATTCCGACGGCCACAGGGCATGATCAGGATTCGGCGTGACGCCGCGCGCTTTCACAGTGCCCGCGCCCGGTTGCACAGAAGTATCAATGAAATACAGGTCGCCCATGCGCGGCGGCATGCTGCCGTCTGGAGAACGCGTTTCCACTTTCACATTTGGGCCACCCAGATAACGGCGCACTAGCGGCAAGTCTGTTTCGGACACGGTAAAGTCTGTGTAGATCGGATCGAGCCCCTGAATCGTGAGCAATACTGCGCCGCCACCGCCACCGTTGCCGCCCGTCACGACATTCCCAACATCGACAAGCCGCAGCCCTGCCCGGCCATTGATAGGCGACTGGATATTGCAATAATCCAGATTCACCTGCGCCGCCGCCACTGCGCCTTCCGCAGTTTTTACCATAGCTTCGTCGCTTTTCACCGTCGCTTGAGCAGTATCCAAATCTTGTGGCGAGATCACATTCCTGGCGCGCAACTCCTGCTGGCGTTTTAGCGTGATTTGATCGAGAACCAGTTTCGATTTCGCTTGCCCGAGCTGACCCTGCGCCTGATCGAGCGCCGCCTGGTAGGGCCGCGGATCAATCGTGAAGAGCAAATCACCTTTTTTCACGTCAGCGCCATCTTGAAAATTACGGGCAACGATCTGCCCGCTCACCTGCGCCTGGACTTGAACCGTCTCATACGCGGCGCAATTACCGATTTCATCGAGGTAAAGCGGCACGTCCTTTGTAATCACTTTCGCGACAAGGACCGGTCGCGCCGGTGGCTGTGCAGCTTTGGCCTCGCTGGCCCTGTGCTGAAGGATCCGATACAGAACAAAAGCGGCCAGCACGACAAAAAGCAGATAAGCCCAGCGAGGAATAGTTTGGTTCGTGCGACGTGCGCGTTTCATTTGGTTTCTCTTGCGGCGCTCCGGAGCGCCTTTTTCCTTGAAATCGGATGCCGATGCCTCTTCTGACCGTTGTGACTGGGACAAACGGATGACGCGGCGCTTCTCGAGACTTTATCGTCCTTCTCCGCTTTTTGGCGAATGCGGGCCAACACCTTGATGCAGGTTTGCAGTTGAGATGCTGGGATATCGGCGAGCAATTCATGCCGAAGTTCATCTGCTGTGGCGTTGATCCGCGTGATGACACGCTGGGCTCGCTGGCCGAGTAGCACCATTTTGCAACGGCGATCGAGCGGTGAACTCTTGCGGGTGATCCAATCTTCTCTCTCGAGTCTATGTAATAATTTGACCACCGTGGGCTCTTCCACACCCAGGCGCGCGGCAATCTCCGCCTGAGTAAGTGCGTTTTGTGCGAGAGACAGATGCAATAGAGTGCGCCACTTTGCCTGACTCAAACCCATTGGTCTGAGGCGCTCGTCCAGTTTTTGCCGCCATGCACGAGCGGCTCCGTGGAGCAATTGGCCAAATGTTTCCCGGTCGGAGATCATGGCAGATGCGGAATTGCTTAGCATGCTAACCAATTCCGCATTTGCCAGTCTGTCAATCTTCCTTCAAGGCCGGACCTCGAAGAGAATCATTTTGCGTTTATGATGATCCTCGATGGCACTCACCTGATGCGCCTGGCGCGGGGCCCACTTTTGTGTCGTTGCCGCTTCGGCTTCGTTTTCGGTTTGAACGAGAAAGTAATGTGTGTCGGTCGGCAGGTTCACGACATAGCTCAGATACTTGAGCGGGGCCTTCACGTAGAAAAACAGCGGCTGATAATCGGGATTTACCGCGTAAAGCGTCTCGTCGCCAGGCACAACAGCGTTGATTTGAGCGGCGGCCTTTTTTACTTGCTGCCTGTTTTTTAAAACGGCACCGGTGACGGGATAACCGATTCCGCCAATTACGAGGCCTAGTCCGACGAAGGCTGATACCACCTTAGCCCAGATTCGTTCGTTTTCTGCCCCCGTTCCGTGAGGCCAATGCAGCGCACCGCAGGCATAGCTCATTGCCAGCAACCACGAGGCCGGAACCAGGGCCGGCATCGTGTATCGAGGAACCGCACCTGGCACTAGGCTCACGGCGAGAAACGGCACCGCGATTCCCCAGCCAAAAGCACGAGCGAGCTTCTGCTGCCGGGCTTCATCCTGGAATTTCGAAAAGCGCACAAATGGGACCAGGATTAGCCATGGCAGGAAATATACGAGGCCACGCGGAATATTTTGGACCCAGCTGAAAAACTTAAAATCAGTACCTGCCAGCCGCCCGCTGAATTGAATCGACCATTTCCACACCGCCACGTGGGTGTCTGTGCTCTTGGCAAAGGGAATGGCCCAAACGGCGAAGATGGCAAGCATAATGGCGACCGCAACGAAATGCGCAGGATGATAAAGAAGCCGCCAATTCTTCGTCTGCCATAAGGCGGCTAGCACGATCGCGTAAAAAAATGCCAGATGTGTTGGACCTTTCGTGAGGAGGCCAAGCCCAAGAAAAATGGATGCCGGAATCCAGATGAGCCATGCGGATTTCGTTTGAATCCAAAAGCTTAGCCAAAAGATGATCGCCAGACCGCATAGGGAAACATAGAGTGCTTCGATCTCGATTAACCGGCCTTTTTCTATGATGCCGATATTCGTCATCCAGATGAGTGCCGCGATTATCGATCCACGCGGGCCAAGACTGGGGCGCGCAACCGTGACAAATGCAATGGCCACCGCGAGCACTGCAACCGCCGAGGGCAGGCGGGCTGTCCATTCGCTACGCACACCAAAAAATTGGAACGACGCGGCCACCAACCAGTTCACCATCGGCGGCTTCCGGAAATAGGGATTGCTTCCCACTTGCGGCACAATGTAGTTGCCGGTATCGAGCATCCGGATCGCCGGCAAAATTCGCCGTCCCTCTTCTCCCTTGATCGCGAGGGCACCAAGCGCCGGTAGATAAATGATCGCCCAGGCGAGGAGAACGACAAGCAAGGCTCGGAAGCGTGAGTTCATTGGCTGTTGGATGTTGAACGTTGACGTTCTAACGTCAAATCAAACCGAACCGCAGCTTGACGAGGAGCCTTGCTGAAGTTAACCTAAGCGTCTAGTCCGCGCGCTGATCGGAGTGGGAACTGGCGTCCCACTCTTTTTAGTCTGCGGGCTACATGTTTTTATGAACGCGGAATTCATTGCCATGCTCGATTACCTGGAGAGGGAGCGCGGGATCAAACGCGAAATCCTGCTCGAGGCAGTCTCTAACGCCCTGCTCTCGGCTTCGAAGAAGAGCGTTGGCGCGTCGCGGGACCTGCGCATCGATATCAACCCTAAGACCGGCGAAATCCGCGCGCTCGCGAACCTGCTCGTGGTCGATCAGATCGGTAATCCACAGGATGAGATCGAGCTTTCAAAAGCCCGCAAGATCAAACCAGATGTGAAGCTCGGGGACGCCGTCGAGGTGGAAGTGACGCCGAGAAATTTTGGACGCATCGCAGCACAGACCGCCAAGCAAGCAATGATGCAGCGGATTCGCCAGGTCGAAAAAGAAATGATTTACGAGGAATTCAAGGATCGCGCCGGCGAAATCGTCAGCGGAACGGTGCGTCGCTTCGATCGCTCGGATGTGATCCTTGATCTTGGAAAATTTGAGGCCATCATGCCACAACGCGAGCGCGTGGTAGTGGAAGACTACAACGTCGGCGACCGGCTTCGTGCTTACGTCGTCGCAGTGGAAAATGGCATCCGCGGCCCCGAGATCGTCGTCTCACGTAGTCACCCGAATTTCGTGCGCCGTCTTTTCGAATTGGAAGTTAGCGAAATTGCCGATGGCACGGTGGAAATTCGCGGCATCGCGCGGGAAGCGGGCTACCGCACGAAGATTGCCGTCCGGAGCGCGAACGAGAAAGTGGATCCGGTGGGGGCCTGCGTCGGGATGCGCGGCTCACGCGTCAAAAACATCGTACGCGAATTGAATAACGAAAAGGTGGATATCATTCGTTGGAGTTCCGATCCGAAGGAATACGTTCTGGAAGCGCTCAAGCCGGCGAAAGTGAAGAATCTGGTTTTCGATACAGAGAAGAAGAGCGTGCAAATCTCCGTGGATGAGGACCAGCTTTCGCTCGCTATCGGGAAAAAGGGGCAGAATGCGCGTTTAACCTCGCGACTGACCGGCTGGGAAATTAATATCGGCAAGGACACGTCGGCGACAACCGCAGTGGAACAAAAAGTCGCGCAAGCGGCGCAGGCGCTCGCGGGTGGGCTGCCCATCACCGAAGAACAGGCGCTTAATTTGGTAAAATCCGGATTCACGAACTTGGAAGGGTTACGCGATGCGGAGGTGCAGGATTTGGTGGACATTCTCGCAGTCGACGAGACAAAGGCGCGCGAGATTCACGAGGCGGTGCACCGGCAAGAGCTTGTGCAGTAATATGGCTCTGGTTTAACACGCTCGAGCCATGAGCGAAATTTTAGAGCAACAACGATGGCAACAAAGATCAGCAGCAAGACTGCGGCGCGCAAACCAGCTTCGCGCAAGACACCTGCTGCCCATAAGCCTGCAGCCGCGCCGACAGCCAAGGTCCCGAAGAAAAAGCTAAAAACTGACGTCGGGCCGGCGCATACAGATGCGGCTGCACCGGCTAAACCGCGCGCTGCCGAGACGTCATCCGGAAAACTCGCGCGACAAACTGCTCCAGCGTCGGGCCATGAAGCCGAGAGGGTATCTCTCATCGAGAAGAAACAACCGCGCAAGAAGGCGGAAGACGGCGAGGTAAAAACGAAGAGCGACGTTTTACCTCCAATTTCACGCATCCGAGCGTCGCTGGAGACCCCGACTGCTCCTCAGAAATCCGCAGCGCCAGCAAAGACCGAACCGGCGCCACCACCTCTAACCGAAGCGCCGGGCGCTATTGCCGATGGCACAACCGCGCCAGCCACGACCGCAACTGCTCCTGCTGAAGCAGAAGCAGAGCCGCAGAAAGTTATCCTGATCAAACCTCCAATTGTGGTTAAGCAATTGGCAAGCGAGCTCGGCCTAAAACCGCATCAGCTCATCGCCGAGCTGATGACGTACAACATCTTCGCCAATATCAACCAGACCATTGAACCTGATATTGCATCCAAGATCGCCGAAAATCACGGGTTTGTTCTTGAAAAAGAACGCCGTGAAAAAGGCGCTGGCGTTCACAAAGTCGAACAGGTGGTTCTGGCGCCTCCGCCACCAGTCATTGAAAAGGAGGAGGAGCTCAAGCCCCGGGCGCCCATTATTACATTCATGGGGCATGTTGATCACGGTAAGACCACACTTATGGACGCGATCCGAAAGACGCGCGTCGCAGCGGGTGAGGCCGGCGGGATCACGCAGCACATCGGCGCCTATAGCGTGGATCGCAACGGAGCGAAAATTACCTTCATTGACACGCCAGGTCACGCCGCCTTCACCGCGATGCGGGCGCGTGGTGCCAATGTGACTGACATTGTTGTGCTCGTTATCGCAGCCGACGATGGGATCATGCCGCAAACGATCGAAGCCATCAACCACGCCAAAGCCGCGCCGCACGTCAAAATCATGGTCGCGCTTAACAAGATCGATCTCCCGGGAGCAAATATCGACAAGGTGAAAAAACAGCTCCAGGAACACGGTCTTACACCAGAGGATTGGGGCGGCGAAACGATCGTTTGTCCGGTTTCGGCCACCAAAGGTACGGGAATCGATCACCTGCTCGAGATGATGACGTTGCAAGCGGAAGTGATGGAACTCAAAGCATCGCCTACGGCCACACCGCGCGGCACTGTGATCGAGGCGCAAGTCGAAGGTGGGCGTGGCCCCACTGCCACCATCATCGTGCAAATGGGAACTCTAAAAACCGGAGATCCTTTCATCTGTGGCGATTACAGCGGCAAAGTGAAATCGCTGCTGGATGATCGCGGCCAGCCGGTGAAGAAAGCCGGTCCATCCACGGCGGTAAAAGTGCTAGGCTTCACCGGGCTGCCGAATGCCGGTGATGAGCTTCTCGTTATGGAGTCGGAACGTTCGGCGAAAACGTTGAGCGACGAACGCCTCGAAGCGAAACGCGCGAACAAGCTAAGCCTGCCGCAGCGTGCCACGCTCGAGAGTCTACTCGAAGCGGCCGACGGGAAAAAAGTTTTGCGAATTGTTCTAAAGTGCGATGCGCAAGGTTCACTCGAAGCGCTGGTCGGTGCATTGCAACAGATCGAAAGCAAAAAAGTCGATCTCGAGATTATCCATTCCGCGGTCGGACCGATTTCGGAATCGGACATTTTGCTGGCGAGCGCGTCGAACGCCGTCGTGGTCGGGTTCAACGTCAAGGTCGAAACCATGGCAGTCTCAGCCGCGAAACGCGAAGGCGTACAAGTCAAACTTTACAGCATCATTTACGAACTGCTCGATCAAATCAAAGAAGCGATGGCCGGCCTGCTCGAGCCCGAACACCGGGAAACCGTCATCGGACACGCCGAAGTAAAACAGGTTTTCCAATTGAGCAGAGGCACGGTCGCGGGTTGTTTGGTTACCGATGGCCGCGTTGCCCGCAATGCGCGGGCCCGCGCGCTCCGCAAACGGCAGCCGGTTTACGACGGCGGAATCTCGACGCTGCGCCGTTTCCAGGATGACGTGAAAGAGGTGCGTTCAGGTCTCGAATGCGGGATTAAGCTGGGCGACTTCAGCGAATATCAAGTCGGCGATGTGATCGAATGCTATCAACTCGAAGCTATCGCTCAGAAATTGTGATTCGTTAGATCGTTACAAAGTTACAAAGGTAAAAGGTCTCCGTTTGTAAGGTTGTAACTTTTGTAACGCTTTAACCCTTCACTTCCTATGAAACACCGCATGCTGCGCATTAACGAAGTTGTGAAGCGAGAGCTGAGCAGCATCATTGCACGAGAAATGAGTTTTGAAGGCGCACTGGTCAGCATCAACCATGTCGACGTAGCTTCCGACTTAAAAAACGCGCACGCATTTGTGAGCGTTCTTGGATCGGACAACGCAGAGAGTGTGTTGAACAAACTCGCGTCTCATCGTGCAACCTTGCAAGCTGAGCTTGCCCGGCACGTCACCATGAAATATACGCCGCATCTCATTTTTCATCTCGACGATTCCATCGAACGCGGCGCTCGCGTCATCGAGATTCTGCAGGAAATCGAGGCGCCTCACAGCGAGAACGAGTGAGCGCCGCACGATCCAAGTTCGAGGAAATTGGCCGGATATTGCGGGAGCATCAGCGATTCGCGGTCTTGAGTCATGTCCGCCCGGATGGAGATGCACTTGGCAGTCAACTTGCCCTCGCGCTTTCGCTTAAACAGCTCGGAAAAGAAGTTCGCGTGTGGAACGAAGATGGAATGCTGGAGAAATATTCTTTTCTTCCACGCGCGGAATTGCTGACCAAGCCGCCTTCCACCTCGGAAGTTGTCGATGTTGCTATCGCACTCGACACGGCAATCCAGAATCGGCTCGGGACCGCGCTGGCGGCTGTTCGGTCGGCGAAAATTTGGGTCAATATCGATCACCATCTAAGTAATCCCTGCTACGGCGACGTTGTTTATGTTGATCCTGTCGCGCCTGCCACGGCGGAAATCGTTTTCAGGCTGATCAAAAGCCAGGGTTTACCGTTCAATCACGATATCGCTGAGAATCTTTACGCCGCTATCTCCACGGACACTGGCTCGTTTCAGTATCCACAAACCAGCGCGCACACGTTCGAGATTGCAGCAGAGCTCATTCGCGCCGGTCTCGACGTCGGCCGCTTAAGCCAGCAGCTTTACGAGAATTATCCGCGACGCCGGCTGGAACTTTTGCGAGAACTTTTGCGTACCATGCGTTTCGAACACGGAGGTCGCATCGCGAGTTTTAGCCTGAGTGCAAGAACCGCCACAGAGCTGGGCGTTCTTCCCGAAGACAACGAAGGCTTGATCGATCAACTCCGCGCGATTCGTGGCGTTATCGTTGCTGTCTTCTTTGAGGAATTGGCCGAAGGTAAAGTGCGTGTCAGCATGCGCTCGAAAAGCGACGCTGTGGATGTCTGTGCCATCTGCCAGAAATTTGGGGGTGGAGGACACACTCTCGCGGCGGGCGCGCGCGTGCGTGGCACGCTCGCCGAAGTCGAAAAGAGAGTCTTGGAGGAAATTGGTGACGTCCTTAAATCCCACTCCTGACGGCGTTCTCCTCGTGGATAAAGCGGAAGGAATGACTTCGCACGACGTCGTCGCGCTCGTGCGTCGCAAGCTAGGGATCAAAAAAGCTGGCCACTGCGGCACGCTCGATCCTATCGCGACCGGATTGCTCTTATTAACGCTCGGACGCGGGACAAAAATTCAGGATTTGCTGATGAGCGAAGACAAGGAATATGCCGGAACGCTGCTGCTCGGCATAACGACCAGCACGCAAGATCGACAAGGTGAAATCATCGCTCGGCGGGAAGTGCCGTTGCTCGATGAAAATACAATCCGCGCTGCATTTGAGAAGTTTCGCGGCGATTTTTATCAAATGCCGCCGATGGTCTCGGCAAAAAAGCATGGCGGCGTGCCGCTGTACAAACTGGCGCGTCAGGGAAAAGTGGTCGAACGCGAGCCGCGCCTTGTTCATGTTTATCGTTACAGCGTAGATCGAATCGCACTTCCAGAAATCGATTTCGGTGTCATTTGCAGCAAGGGTTTTTATGTTCGCACTTATGTTCATGACATCGGCGAAGAACTTGGCTGCGGCGCGCACTTGAAATCGCTGCGCCGCACAAAATCCGGTCGTTTTGATGTCGCTCGAGCGATCAGTGTCGATCAAATCAAAAACGCGCCACGCGAAGAAATTCTCAGCCGCCTCCTGACGCTTCCCGAAGTCTCACGCATGCGCGGCGCATGAATGGGAAGACAAAATTCAACTGATGGAGACGCTGCATTCCATCTCCGAGCTAGAGCATTTGCGCGGCCCGCTTTTTCTCGCCATTGGCGTCTTCGACGGCGTGCATCTTGGTCATCAAGCTGTGATCTCCACTTCAACAAGGCATGTGCGATCGGCTGGCGGAACACCGGTTGTCATAACGTTCGATCCACATCCACTCAAGGTGTTGCGGCCACACAACGCGCCTCATCTGCTTACTGCCACCCAGCACAAAATCGCGTTGATTCGGGATTTGGGCGTCGAGCATCTTCTCGTCATCAACTTCGACAAAAAATTCGCTGCTACTCCTCCAGAGAATTTTATCGAGCAACTTGTCGCACATTCGAAACCGCTACGCGAAATTTGCGTCGGACATGAATGGTCATTTGGAAAAGACCGGAGCGGCAATCTCGATCTTCTCAAAAAACTTGGTGCGCAATTTCATTTCGACGTTGTTGGTATTCCACCAGTGAAAGTGAATGGCACAGTCGTTAGCAGTACAGCTGTTCGGCAAGCCATAGAAAGAGGCGATTTTGCGACTGCCGCTGCGATGCTGGGCCGCGACTACACTATCCTTGGAACCGTAGTGCCCGGGGATAAGCTCGGGAAGAAACTCGGTTATCCCACTGCCAACTTGAGCGCGCATAGCGAGCAGTTCCCGCCGAACGGCGTTTATTTAGCGGAAGCGTGGATACATGGAGTCTTGTATCACGGCGTTGTCAATCTCGGTTACCGGCCAACGGTCAGCAGCGGAAAATCCGAGCGCGTGCTGGAAATCTATCTGCTCGATTTCGACCGCGATATTTATGGTGAAGATGTGGAAGTTCGCTTCACGCGCTATCTCAGGCCGGAACGAAAGTTCGACAGCCTGGAAGACCTTGTCCGGCAGATCGAGCTCGATGTCCGACAGGCGCGCGAACTTTGTGCGATCTAATGCAAGGCATCGACCTCATCGAAAACTGCAAGGGTCACAAGACGACCCAGATGCAAGTGCTATCTAAAGTTGCAATTCGCTCGTCTCCGAGAGGGCGGCAATAATGCCACCAGCCATAAGTAAAAGACCGCTTACAAACGCGAGTGCAAACAGCCACGATGTCGGCAACGCGGCCAGCCGCGCCGTCGCTAGCACCAGAAAACGTCCGCCGTCCGACAGTACGTATGCCAGCGCGCTCGCGAGCAAGGTGATTCCGAGAAGAATGACAGAATGTAACGAATCCCGACCTTGCCGGGGCGGGGGCAATTGCTGTAGAACGCGCGCAGTAAACCCCTCGTCATCGATGTATGGCGCCGCCTCACGCAATTGTCGATCAAGCGAATCTTCCTGCTGTTTGTCGTCCATCTTACTCAGGTTCCCATGCTGCCAGCGTGCGTTTTAATTTCTCTCGTCCTCTTAACACATTCGTCTTCACCGTACCAAGCGGAATATCCAATACCCGCGCGGCTTCCTCGTGCGAAAGGCCATTTTGGCAGCAAAGTAAAATCGCCGAACGCTCGTGCAGGGGAAGCAAACTCAGCGCGTACATAAGATCATGTTTTAGACCAGGATCGGCCACCTGCGGATCCCGTTCGGATTGCAATTGTTCTTCATCGATTCCGACAAATTCCTTGCGGCGACGCGCATCTTCCCGGAAACAATTGTAAGCAATGCGATAAAGCCAGGTTGAAAAACGGGCTTCTCCGCGAAAGGTGCGGATGTTTTTGTAGGCACGCAGGAAAGTCTCCTGAGCCAGATCATCCGCGAGCGCGACATCAGTTCGGCTAAGTTGGCGCAGCAGGCCTCGCACGCTCGACTGGTGGCGTCGAACCAACTCACCGAAAGCGTGCTGATCATCATCAACAAGAACTCGCGCGACAAGGTCTGCATCGGTCAGCTCCACGCTCGCAGATTACGGTATCGGCGGCACACTGTCCTTCTTCCCCTCCAGCTTCCACACCAGCAGATAACCCGCGCCAATTAAAAAAGGAATAAGCCCGATGCTCCACGCGCCACTCTCCCAGTCGCTTACGGCGCCGAGGAAGATCATAAGACCGATGCCGACCATCACCAGGACCACACCACGCCGCATGTCGGAGCGCTGCCGCTGTGCAGGGGGAGGGTTCAGCAGGGCCTCAGGCACTGGCTGTCCTTTTTCCACCATCAAGCGAACCGTTCGCTGAAGTGATCGAGTTCTCGAGAAGCTGAAATACATGATAACGGCGACAATCAGGACCGGCATTCCAAAGACCGCCAGCATGGTGATAAGAACGATCGGAATCACCTTTGCTGGAATATCCCCGTCCGACTTCCCGTGATCGGCGTCGGTTTCGTGGTTTCCTATTGTGACATTGAAATGCCTTTTCTGTTTTTTCCTGATCGATTTCTCTATTTCGCTCTCAGACGTGGAAGCCGGGGAGACCGTCGCCGTTGCTGCTGGTGCCGTGGTGAGTGGCGACGCTGTCGGGCCCTGCGCAAACAAGCCCGCCGCCAGCGCGATCGAGCAAAAGCAGACAATGACTGATGTTTTCATAGTGATCATTTGGAGGTGAGATGCGGTCAACGCCCCGTTTGGATTCAAAAATTTCGAGGATCTTTAGATCAAGCAGAACAATTAAAAGGTTGCGCCACGCGGGTCGCTGGACATTATTGTTCCCCTCAAAATTGCGGGTGTAGCTCAGTGGTAGAGCACCTCCTTGCCAAGGAGGACGTCGCGAGTTCGAGCCTCGTCACCCGCTGATTTTTCTTATAGCCGCTTCGCCGCCTGCCGCGCCGTAGCTGCGCGAAAGCGGATTCCGTGTAGCCGCTTCGCTGTGCGAAGCGCCGCTCTGATGTGTAATCCAGCGACGCATCGCGTCGCCGGCACGGCGACGGCTACAGCAGGCGGGCACCACAAAATCGGTTTGTCCGGGACGGCTGTGGCGGTAAAATACCGCGCCATGAAAACCACATCCCTCTTCCCCTGCATACTCGTTGTAGGTCTTCTCTGCCTTGGCGTGCCTCTTCGAGCCGCGAATGAACCCAAAGATAACACTCCATGGAAAATTACCGGCCAACTCGAAGAAGCCTGTTCGTGTGACGCTGCGTGCCCCTGCTGGTTCGGTTCTAAACCGACCAAGATGACCTGCAGCGGCGGGCAGGTGCTTTTTATTGAGAAAGGTAATTACGGAAAGGTCAAACTCGATGGGCTTGCCATCGCGAACATGTCGCAGAGCCCGGAGCGCGAGGCCATGATGGCATCCTTCGGAAACTGGAACTTCTCCTACAATTACATTGACGAGAAGGCGACTCCTGAACAGCGGAAAGCGTTGGAAGCCATCGCCGCCAAAGTGATGGTGCCGGGTGCATCAAAGAAAACCGAAACGCGTTATGTGCCGATCAAACGAAAGATTGAGGGCAAAGATCACGAGATCACGCTCGGCCATTACGGCACGTTCCGCGGTCATCTGGTTGAAGGCGGCCTGGGAGGTTCTCCGAAGATCGTAAATCCGCCGGGTGCCGATCCGATTCATCACCAATATGCGCAAGGGCGTACCTCAAAGATGACGTACACCGATGCAGATCAGAATTGGGCTTGGGAAGACTCGAACTATATGTTTGGGACGTTCACGATCGACAATGTCCAATACGAAAAATTCGCGGCGGGTCTCGCCCAAAAGATGGCGCAGATGAAGAGTGAAAAGGCGCCCGAGAAAAAATAAGATCGGCACCGCGATCCGGGTAGCGCACGCGTCTCGCGTGTTGGTTTTGGCGTCGCGCCGAAACAGGCTTTTGATAGAGTGCTCACTCAGCGTGTAGTGATGCGTTTCGAAAAGTTCGCGAAAGCGTGACGCTTTCGCCAGACACGCGAGACGCGTGCGCTACGCAATCCATGTATCTGTGGCGCAAACTAGCGGAGCCGCGCTGGCTGAGCGCGCGCGAAGACATTTTGCAAGCGCGTTCACCCTGCCGACTTGCGATCATCTCAAGACCGGGACGTAAGCGGTTGCAACTCGAAATTACATGCAGGTCGCGGAATGATTCGCAAAAGCTCGTTGAAGAATTCGGCGGACACGCCGAGAAACTTTCTCGCGATTGGCTAAAACGATTTACGGACGGGGAAAAGAGCAAGCCGCTCAAGATTGGAAAACGACTGGTAATTTCAAGGAAGGCCGATTCCCAAATCATCTCGGCGGTTGGGAAACCGCCGCTCCTTGTTATTCCGGGAGGTAGAGCATTTGGAACAGGCGAACATGCAACTACGGTGATGTCCCTGCGGCTGCTCGAACAATTGACTCGCGGATGGAAAAACGGCTGGTCGCTTGTCGATCTCGGAACGGGGAGCGGCATTCTTGCTCTCGCGGCAAAGCGCTTCGGAGCGCGCCGCGTGCTGGCAATCGATGTCGATCCGGTTGCGATTTCAACTGCGAAAACAAACGCGCGACGAAATGGAATCGGCGGCGTCGATTTCCAATTGGGCGACCTGCGACACTGGAAACCGCCTCGTAACATCGACATTGTCACGGCAAATCTGTTTATCGGATTGTTAATGAGGCTCCTGCCGAAACTAACACACAGCGGCTGGCTGATTCTCTCCGGTCTGCTGCGCACACAGGAAAATGAATTCCTTCGTGTTCTGCGACGGAATAACATTGAGATCGTGAAGGTAAAGCGTCGCGCGAAATGGATTGCTGTTTTGGCGAAAAGTAGCGCGTGCTTCCCGCCCGCCGCGGCGGGCCAGAGGCTCGCGCCACTTTGAATTTGACGCGATGCACAGCGGACAGCTAGGTTCCCGCAGCCTGGCGGCTTCGGTTTTTCTGCATTCCACGCGGTTTAATCATAAGCCGCGAAGTATAAACCATGCAGAGCGAAGAACTTTCCTACGCAATCATCACGCCATACTCGATGCGCAAGTCGCGCACTGGCGGCATCGTTGGCCGGCTAATTTCGCGCACTGGACTCGATCTGGTTGGCGGACGCATGTTTGCGCCGAGTACGGAATTGGCAAAACGCTTCGCGGAAACGATTGTCACGGAAACGGACGCAGGTCATCGCGCAACACAGGAGTTAATTCGCGATTACGTCCTAAAAAATTTCACGGGGGTTATTAACGGTCAGCGACCTCGGGTATTATTCCTCATTTTTCGCGGGCCGGATGCAGTGGAAAAGATTCGTCGGACTGTAGGGCACATCGTACACGAGCGCACCAGTGGCGAAACAATTCGCGACACGTACGGCGATTACATCACCGACGATTCCGGCAAGGTAACCTACTTTGAGCCCGGAGTGCTGGCGGCTTTCGATCCCAAAGCGGTCGAACGCGAGTTGAAACTCTGGACGGAATTCTCCGACCGAGATGGCGGGATCCTGGATTACTCAATCAATTTCCCCGTCGGCGTAAAAATCGAGAAAACACTCGTCCTGATTAAGCCGGATAATTTCAAATTCCCTAATCTGCGACCGGGCGGTGTGATTGAAGTTTTTTCCCGTTCCGGCCTTCACATCATTGGTTTCAAGGTCCATCGGATGAGCGTCGCGCAGGCGGAGGAGTTTTACGGACCCGTGCTGGCGGTCCTTGAGAAGAAACTGGGCGCAAAAAGCGGGCGCGAAAACTGGGAAAGCATTGTGGAATTCATGGCCGGACGGAAACCGAGCGAATGTCCGCCGGAAGAACGCGATATTCCCGGCACCGAAAAATCCATCGCCATTGTTTATCAAGGCGAGGACGCGGTGCGCAAAATTCGCGATGTGCTTGGCCCGACCGATCCGGCGAAAGCGCCGCCAGGCTCCATCCGAAGAGAATTTGGCCGGACAATCATGATCAACGCCGCGCATGCTTCCGATTCTGCCGAGAACGCGCAACGCGAAATGGCGATCGTCCAAGTCGACGAGAATAACTTCAAACCTTTGATTGAAAACTTCTATCGTCGCCAATAGTTTGCGCTCCCATTTTGAACAACCTCACCACTAGTCCTACTGCCATGGAAATTTCCGAACGCGCCGCTCAGCTCAGCCCTTCGCTCACGCTCTCGATCGATAGCAAGGCCAAAGCCATGAAAGCCGAAGGGATCGATGTTTGCGGCTTCGGCGCAGGCGAACCGGATTTTGATACGCCAGAACATATCAAAAAGGCGGCGATCGAGGCGTTGGAAGCTGGCTTCACGAAATATACGCCCAGCGCTGGCATCCCAGAGCTGCGCCAGGCGATCTCGGAAAAATTAGCTGTCGACAACGACCTGAATTATCGCGCCGCCCAAGTGATCGTGAGTAACGGCGCAAAGCACGCCTGTTACAACGCCATTCTCGCAACGTGCCAGGCGGGTGATGAAGTCATCATTCCAGCGCCATATTGGGTCAGCTATCCCGACATGGTCAGATTAGCCGGCGGCGACCCGGTGATCGTGCCAACTAGTGAGCGCAATTCCTGGAAATTTCGCGCGTCGGATTTTGAAAACGCGATGACGCCGCGCACAAAGATGTTGATCCTGAACAGTCCAGGCAATCCGACCGGTTCCGTTTATACGCGCGAGGAAATGCAGGCGATTGTCGATGTCGCCGCTGAAGAGGACATTTATATTTTGTCCGACGAGATTTACGAGAAGCTCGTTTATGACGGCGCAAAGCACGTGAGCGTCGCGTCGCTCTCGAAGGAAGCCTACGATCTCACGATCACAATCAACGGGTTCAGCAAATCCTATGCGATGACGGGTTGGCGCCTCGGCTATCTCGCCGCGCCGGAAGCGGTGGCGAAAGCGGTCGATTCCATCCAAAGCCACACCACCTCAAATCCTTCCTCCTTTTCACAATATGGTGGACTCGCCGCCTTGAAGGGTGACCAGCAACCGCTCGCTGATATGCGCGAGGAGTTCGATATGCGGCGCAATTACATGTTCGATCGCGTTTCAAAAATTCCGAACGTGACCGCGGTCAAGCCGCAGGGCGCCTTTTATGTGCTAGTCAACATCAGCCAGCTTGGCCTGACTTCTCAAAATTTCGCCGATCGTTTGTTGAGCAAAGCCAATGTCGCAGTTATTCCCGGAGCCGCATTCGGCGACGACCGCACCATCCGGCTCAGCTACGCTACAAGCATCGACATAATTAAAAAGGGCCTGGACCGCTTCCAGGATTTTTGCCGAACGCTGTAACAATTGCGGATTGGCGATTTCGGATTTCGAAGTGGAGCTACTAGCGGATTAATCCGCAATTCGCAATGTCTTCTGGCTCCCTCGCGCTCATTCTCCACGCCCACCTGCCGTTTGTCCGGCATCCTGAGCACGAACATTTCCTCGAAGAAGACTGGCTCTTCGAAGCAATCACCGAGACTTACATCCCGCTGCTGCAAATGATGCAGCGACTAATGAACGACGGTGTGCCATTCAAGCTCACGATGTCGATAACGCCCACGCTCTGCGCCATGCTCCAGGATCAACTTTTGCGCGAGCGCTACGTGCAGCATCTCGATCTTTTGATTGATCTCGCCACGCGCGAGCGAAAACGGAATCGGAATCATCAAGAACTTCAGCAGCTGGCCCGCTTCTATTTCGACATTTTTTCGGCAAGCCGCCGTTTCTTCGTTGATGAATGGAAATGTGATCTGCTTTCTGCTTTTCGCGAGTTGCGGGAGACGGGTAGGCTCGAAATTATCGCCAGCGCCGCCACGCACGGTTTGCTTCCCATTCTCCAGCAGCAATCACCTCAAGCCGCGCGCGCCCAGGTTTTGATCGGACGAGATCTGTATGTCGATCTTTTCGGCACCGAGCCGATCGGTTTTTGGCTGCCGGAATGCGCTTACGCGCCCGGACTGGAATCGCTTCTGCAAGGGGCAAACATTCGCTGGTTCGTTCTCGACGCCCACGGTGTGATGCTTGGAAAACCGCCGCCGCAGCGCGCGATTTATGCGCCTTGCTATGCGCCAGCCGGCCCTGCCATTTTCGCGCGTGATCGCGATTCGAGCCGGCAAGTCTGGAGCGCGCAGGAGGGTTATCCGGGCGATCCTGCTTATCGTGAATTTTATCGTGATGTTGGTTTCGATCTTCCAATGGAGCATCTGGCGCAAATCGCGCGGGGCCAGAGAAAATTCGCCGGCATGAAATACCATCGAATCACTGGGCGCGATAAAGAGAAAGAATTGTATGATCGAGAGGCGGCAGAAAAAGCGGCAGAGACGCACGCCGTGCATTTTCTGGAACAGCGACAACGGCAGATTTGCGAAATCAGCGGATTAGGTTTCGATCCGGTGATTGTGGTGCCATTTGATGCCGAATTATTTGGCCACTGGTGGTTCGAAGGGCCACGCTTCCTTGAACATTTCATTCGCAAAGCTGGCCGTGAACAAGATCTTCGCCTGACGACGCCGAGCGATTATCTCGCGGCTCACCCCACTCTCCAAATTATTCAGCCGGCGGCTTCGACGTGGGGGCAGAACGGTCATCTCAGTGTCTGGCTCGACCAAACCAACGCCTGGATTTACCCGCAGCTGCACGCCGCCGCGCGACGCATGAGCGAAGTCGCACGCAAATACGTGAACGGTGCGGACCCCCTTGCCGACCGCGTGTTAAAGCAGTTGGCGCGCGAGCTTTTGCTCGCGCAATCGAGCGACTGGGCGTTCTTGATAAAAACCGGAACGGCGCGCGAATACGCAACCAAACGCACGATGGACCATCTTGCCCGCTTCAATCGATTGCACGATCAGTTCGTCGCGAACGATGTTGATGACGAATTTCTGCGCAATTGCGAATGGCGCGACAACCTTTTCCCAAACGTGAACTGGCGATACTACGTTAGCTGTAGCGGCGGTCTATGACGGCCGTTGAATTAATGCGACGCTCATAGAGTGCCGCTACAAGTAGCATGACAAAAAGGCTTAGCGTCGCGATTCTAATTGCCTTCGCCTCGATTTGCGCGGCGATGGGGCAGGAATCGCCATCGCCAATACCGACTGCTTCCTTAGCGCCTTCGCTGACGCCAGCGGAATCACTGTCGCCTTCGCCAAGCGCGTCTTCAGCGCGCAGCGTTCAGCTTAGCTTCGTTCCACCACCGCTTGAGGGCACGATCAGCCTCGGCATTTACGATGAAAGCGGCAAGCTCGTGCGCGTTCTCCATCAGGAAGCTGAATTGAATGAATTCACAATCGGCGCGGACGCCCTGGTAACGCAATGGGATGGCAAAAATGACGATGGCGAAGATTTACCTGCTGGAAAATATCGCGCCCGGGGTTATCTCGTCGGCCATTTTAAAGTCGAAGACCTCGACCAGGGGACGACTCTGTCCGTGGAAAATAACGCAACTACGAATGTGAAGGTGAAACTCATGCCAAATCCGCTGGCGAACGACAAACGCTTGATCGTCGATCTTGGTGTCGGATTCGATAGCGACGGAAGCTACTTGAAGACGAGCGACGATCTGCCGCTGTTCACGGTGAGCGAGACGCCGAACTTAGTCCGCGTATTGATCGCAAAGAAAAGTGAAAAATCTGTCAATGTTTGGCAGGACGACAGGACGTTGGTTCGCCAATTTCGCGTCTCCAACGTTGACAAGATGATGGCTTTTGATTGCGGCGAGTTCGAATTGAAATGACTCTCATTAAAACTCGCTTCAGTGAGATATCTGTTTAGGCCGATCGGGGCACGCGCCCCAAGTGCCGTTAGGCACGACATGTTTGTAGACAGCCGGAAAGAAAATTTCTCAAGCTCCGCCAGGAGCGCCATGTGTGTAATGGAGAAAAAGCATGTCGCCTCTACGGGGCTGATGCGCTTGGAGGTAGCTCTGCGCTATAAACATACCGCGCCCAACGCACTCAAAATCGCGAACCGGCGCAACCGCTGGTCACAAGACAAAATCTCTGCTAGTTAAGCGTTCATGGCTTCCGCCTCAGAGTTTCAACATACCGTTGGCAAGATCGCCAGCCTTAGCGGCACGTCACTGCACACGGGCGAAAAAGTCTCCCTGAAGTTGCATCCGGCGCCGGTCGATCACGGGATTAAGTTCAAGCGCAGGGATTTGCAGGACGAGCCGACGATTGACGCCACGATCGACAATCTCAAAACCGTCGAGCGCGCCACGACCATCGGCGAAGGCTCCGTGCGCGTCCACACGGTCGAGCACGTTCTCGCCGCTCTTTCAGCCATGGCCGTGGACAACGCCATAGTGGAAATGGACGCAAACGAACCGCCGATCGGGGACGGCAGCGCGCAGCCCTATGTCGATATTATCAAGAAAGCCGGTGTGACCGCGCAGGAGGAGCCCCAAAAGTTTTTCGACGTGCGCGAACCGATGCACGTGGAATCGAAAACCGGCGCGCTGCTTGTTTTGCTGCCGGATGAGAAATTCCGGATTTCATGCACACAAGCCGGACCAAATAACCGGTTCACGCAGTTTCTCTCGATGGAGGTTACACCCGCGGTCTTCGAGCGCGAAATCGCCCCGGCGCGTACATTTGTTTATTACGAAGACGTTCAGTCACTCATGGAGAAGAATTTGATTAAAGGCGGTAGCCTTGAAAATGCGATTGTCGTGCGCGGGGAGGCAGTGTTAAGCAAGGAACCATTGCGTTTCGCCGACGAATTTGTGCGGCACAAAATTCTCGATATCATCGGCGATCTCGCGCTGGTCGGACGGCGCATTCGCGGGCATTTGGTAGCGGTAAAACCCGGCCACGCTACGAATGTGGAGCTGGTTCGCGCGCTTTCACGCGAGCAGACGCGAAGAAGCGCGATGGCTGTATCCCGGATGATGCCGGCCGGGGATGGCGGGCTCGACACTGACGAGGTCATGAAAATCCTGCCGCATCGCTACCCTTTTTTGATGGTCGACCGGATTATTGGCTTTGAAGGCGAAAACAAAATTACCGGCGTAAAGTCCATCACGATTAACGAACCATTTTTTCAGGGGCATTTCCCCGGTCATCCGGTCATGCCGGGTGTGATGCAAGTGGAAGCAATGGCACAGGTGGCCAGTATTTTGTTGTTTAAATTAACGAAGACGTCGAGTCGTGTCGGCTACTTCATGAGTGCGGACCAGGTGAAATTTCGCAAACCGGTTTTCCCTGGGGACACGATTTTCATTCACGCGGAACTGACAAGAGCGCGCGGCAATCGCATGGCAAAGACTAAATGTCATTGCGTCGTTAACGATGCCGTCGTCTCGGAAGGCGAACTGATGTTCACGTTTCTCGATAAATGACGCGGAAGGATTGATTCTCCGCTGTGGAGTTGCAGATCTCTTACAAACTCGCACAGGTCTTTATGCCGACATTATTTGGAGTCCTCGCATTCTGCTCTTCGCCTCTCCCCTTGCGCAAAGGGGAGAGGATCAAGGTGAGGGGTTCGAGCAAAGGTGCTGACAGATTAACCCTCACCCTCCCCTCTCCCTCATCAAGGGAGAGGCGTCAAAGGGCGCCTATCCCTATGGGTTGGTTCGGTGATTGGCGGCCAGCGCCCCGAGTGCGGCGACCAATGGCAGTGCAGCCACAAGTTTTTCGCCGCTCCCCTTGCGCCAAGGGGAGCGGATTAAGGTGAGAGGTTTGGGGGAATGAGCGACGTGCAAATTCATCCGACGGCGATTGTTGATCCTGGCGCGGAAATCGGTGCCGGAACAATCGTCGGGCCGTATTGCGTAATAGGACCCGACGTCGTGCTCGGCCAAAACTGCTGGTTGCAGCATCACGTCACGCTTTGCGGACCGATGAAGGCCGGGGCAAAAAACAGATTCTACGCGTACTGCTCCATCGGCCAACAAACACAGGATTTAAAATATCGCGGCGAACCGACTTATCTGGAAATTGGCGACGAAAACACATTCCGCGAATTCGTAACGGCACACCGTAGCACGACAAGTGAAGGCAAAACGCGGGTCGGCAATCATGGAAATTTTCTTGCCTACAGCCATATCGGGCACGATTGCACCGTCGGAGACGACGTCATTTTCTCCAATAACGGCACATTGGGCGGCCACGTCCGGGTGGGAAATCATGCAGTCATAGGCGGGCTGACGGCCGTGCATCAATTTTGCCGGATCGGACGGTTCGCGATCACCGGCGGCTGTTCCAAAATTGTCCAAGACGTTCCGCCGTTCATGATCGCCGACGGCAATCCCGCGGAAATTCGCGGGATTAATCTGGTCGGTTTGGAACGCAAGAATTTTCCGCCTGAAAGTGTGAAGCTAATCAAAGAAGCGTTCCGTCTAATTTACCGTTCGAAATACAACACGCGCCAAGCGGTAGAAGCGATGCGCAAGGAATTACTGCAACAAGAAGAGATCACGGAGATCATCGAGTTCATCGAGCAAAGCGAGCGCGGAATTATTCGGTGAGTCCCGGCGCATCGCCGGAGGCAGAGGCAGCGGACAGAGCGGGACAACAAAAAAGCGGAGACATTGCTCAGCTTTTTTGATAAGAAACACTTTTAAACTGGTGTATTCTCCCCGTCAACGTCCACTCGGTCGTCGCAGTCGTCGCGATTTCAGAAAAGCTGAGGCGGAATGCTTGATCGAGCGAATTCGGCGCAGCCGAGTTCGGGTTTAGAAGTAAGCAGTTTGCTGGCAGAAGCTCCGCTCAGGCTCTAAGGCTTCTGAGATTCCAGTAAGTCTTGTTCCATCTTCTTCAGCAGCGGGGCTGCGGGCGCATCGGAAGCAGTTCGCAATGCTTCTCGGATAAGATCGACAGCGCGCTTTGGCTTCTTTTGTTTGACCCACGCGTCCGCTTCTTCCAAGACCACCCGCAGAACGTCGTCGCGGTTCTCATAACAAGCTCGCGCTTGCTTGAAATCATTTGTCGCCGCTGAAAAATTTCTGTCACGCACTTCTATCGAACCGAGGTCTTCCAGCATAGGACAATTCCAAGCGCTGACCGCCGCTTTCGCAGCCAACGCACGAAATTCGGAAGCCGGACGCGCAGCGTTTTTCACTGTGAACTCGTGATATGTTTTCCAGTCGCTCAAGGCTTTTGCGGAATCATTTTGTGCATCGATTTGGAGCCACGCTGCGTAAGGCCGATAAAGCGGATCGCCAACCATCACCGACATCCAGGAGAGCGCCGGGATGGACATGTAAGCACTCTCGGCAAAGGTGAAGCCATGCAGCAACCGATTGTTGAAGATATCGAGGTGCGAAGTGAGTTGCAGGTACGGTTCGTAAACGTTGCCCAGACTCGCGGCCGCGCCTTTGGAAACAAGCGGACCGACCCAGTTCGCATTCTCATCGCGTAGTGTGCTCGCGCTAAATGAATGGATGTGAACCGCGATCGCTCCCGCCACAAAACGAAAATCCGGGCGCGCGAACGGACCTGCCACAGTGCCCGCATACCAACCGTAATAGAGAGCGCAATCGGTCGTCGGATAAACATCAGGAAAAAGTGCGGGCGTATCCTCGTACACGACCGGAATCCCGACTTTGTGAAGCTGTCCGACAATCTCAGCGAGCCATTCGTCGCCGGCGGTCAAACCAGCGACATTCTTGTTTGCAGCATCGACGTACGCGCGCCCCCAAAGTCCGGTCTTCTCCGTTGCTATTGCATCGGCGATCAGGGCCCGCACTGTTGCGGCCGCTGGCGCGTCGAGTCGGCAAACGAGCAACAATGTCGGATCGTTGAAATCGCTGATCGCACGGAAGCTTCGGAAATATGGATTCTGAGTCGCGCCGGAAATTTGACGCGAATGAAGAGCGAGCACAGCCAGCTCAGAATCAACTGAGGCTTCGTTGCGGCTTCCTATCGGGACCGGTCGCGGCTGATCTCCGGGATAGGCCGGAATCGAGCGAATTTTAAGCGGAATCCCTTTGATCGTCGCCACAAAATGAATGGCGCTCGCTGTGACAACGGGCGATTGCTTTCCCGATTCATTCAACGTCCACCAGTGACGTTGTTTGAAGATTTCACGAAGCGGATCAGCAATGGTCGTATCGTACTCTTCGCGGCTGATTTCTTCTTCGGTCGAACAGGTGAGTCCCATAACATGATCTGGCGCGATGCCGCGCTTTTCGGCGTAAAATTTCGCAAGTTCAACCGAATCGGCGACGGCTTTGTTGTAAAGAACAATGGTCGATTGCGCCAGTGGTTGCTCGGCGGCGGGAGCATTGATCGAGAGCACCCAGCCTGCGCATAAAGCTACGGCGAGGCGGGCGAGCAAGAGAAGACCAAAATATTTCATCTAGAAACTGATCTTCAGGCCGTCGTAAGCGATATGCGCGCCAGCGGGCAACCGCGATTCCGCCGATTGCGGAAGCTCGTGGGCAATGTGCGTGAAATAAGTCGCCTCTGCTCGCACGCGCGAAGCGACTTCCAAGGCTTGCCCAACACTCAAATGCGTCGGATGTGGTTTGTCGCGAAGCGCATCAATGATTAGCGCTTTCACTTGTGAAATTTGCTCCACGATTTCGTCCGGTACGGCGCTGCAATCGCTTAGGTAGGCGACAAGTCTTTGATCTGCGCGCGAGAAAAGATAGCCGTTCACGATCGAGTCGCCATGCGGCACCAGCAATGGAGTGATCAACGTCTCGCCTAGTTTGAACGGCCCATCAATAATGTGCGGCTCGGGCTTGAGATAATATGGAACCGGATTGCTGGTGTTGAACGCGAACCGAAACACGCGCTCCAGATCTCGCATCGTTTCGGGCGATGCATAAACCGGCATGGAGCCGCGTGCGTGAGAAAATCGCCGCAAATCGTCAAAGCCCATGATGTGATCGGTGTGCGAATGCGTGAAGACGACCGCATCAACACGCCGAATATCCTCGCGCAGCGCCTGTGTCCTGAAATCTGTGCCAGTATCCACGACCCACGAACATTCCGGTGTTTCGATATAGATCGAGGAGCGCAGCCTTTGGTCGCGCGGATCGGGCGACCGGCAAACATTGCAATCGCAGCCAATCATCGGCACACCCTGCGACGTTCCGGTGCCAAGGAAGGTCAACCTGAGTTGAGAGTTGAGAGTTGAGAGTTGAGTTGGCAAGCTGTGACTCTCAGCTCTCAACTAATAACTCTCAACCTCCCCAATGCCTGCCGTTCTCACTTTGCTGCGAATCAAGAATCTCGCGCTCGTGGAAGAACTCGAGTGGCAACTCGGGCCGGGGTTCGTTGCTATCACCGGAGAAACCGGCGCGGGCAAATCGATCATCATCGGTGGGCTGCAACTGTTGCTCGGCGAGCGCGCCGACAAATCGCTCATTCGCACTGGGGCCGATCTGTGCACTGTCGAAGCAATTTTCAGTGGTGAGGATCTGCAAAAACTAAACCCACAACTTGTCGAAGCCGGAGTCGAACAGTGCGAGAACGATCTCGTCATCAAACGAAGTTTCTCGGCCAGCGCCGGCACGCGCCAGTTCATCAACGGTTCGCCAACTACCTTGTCGATTTTGAAAAATCTTGGAGACGACCTTGTCGATCTTCACGGGCCGCACGATCACCAATCTTTGCTTTCGCCCGAAACACAATTGGGATTGCTCGATTCGTTCGCATGTGCTCGGGAGCAACTCGACGAATACCGGCAGTACTACCGGCAATTGCAGACGTTGCTCGGGGAACACGAAGCTCTCAATACCGCAGAAACGGCGCGCGAACGGGAACTCGATCTCCTTCGCCACCAGACGAACGAAATTAAGTCGGCAAATCTGGTCGCTGGAGAAGAAGAAGAAATTGAGAAGCGCTACAAACTGGCCAGCAACAGCAAACGGCTGATTGAGCTGGCCAACGCGGTCGCGAACAAACTTTCCGAAGCAGACGATTCCGTTCTCTCTCAGCTCGCGGAAACCCAGCGCCTATTGCGGGAATTGGAAAAGATCGACAATTCCCTCGCGCAATTTTCATCGGCGCATGCTGCCAGCGTGGTCGAGCTTTGCGAAATCGCGCGGGGGCTTTCCAGTTATGCGGAAAAGCTCGATCTCGATCCCCAGCAGCTCGCCGCGCTCGAGCAACGCGTGTCGCTCTTTGAAACTTTAAAGCGTAAATATGGCGGCTCGATCGCGGACGTGATCGCGTTCGGCAAGCACGCAGCCGAGCGGATGCAGAAAATTGAAGGGCGGGATGCCGAACTGGAGCGGCTTGCAAAAGAAATCGAGAATGTCCGCACACAAATAAACCGCGCTGGCGAAGCGCTCCGCAAATTGCGAGTGAAGGCTGCACCGGAACTTTCCGAGACCATCCGGCGCAACTTGCGCGATCTTGGGTTCCGCCAATCGGACTTTGAAGCAAAGGTCGATGCACTCGACGAACCGCGTCCGAATGGATTCGATTCGGTGGAATTACTTTTTTCGCCGAATCCAGGCGAACCGTTAAAGCCGCTTCGCGCCATCGCATCGAGCGGCGAAATTTCGCGCCTGATGCTGGCGATCAAATCTGGGCTGGCGGCGCATGACGCGATTCCCCTGCTCGTGTTCGACGAGATCGACACAAACGTAGGCGGCGAAATTGCGCATGCGGTCGGCGCAAAAATGCAGACACTGGGCCGCGATCATCAGGTAATTTGCATCACGCATCTGCCGCAGGTTGCCGCGACTGCTTTTTCACACTTCGTTGTGACAAAGGAAATCGCCGGCGGCAGGACCTATTCCCAATTGCGCGAGGTCAGTGGGAAAGGACGTCAGGAAGAAATCGCGCGGATGCTCGGTGGCAAAAGCGAATCTGCGATGAAGCTTGCGGCAACGCTGTTGAAGAAACGGGGCTAACTACCACGGAGGACACGAAGAGCACGAAGGTTACAGAACGAAACGTATGATGCCGTTTTGCAGCTTTGTGACGCAACTCCATCTGAAACGGGATGCGCGCGTGCGAGAGCTCACAAGCTAGGCACCGCCGGCGGTCGATTCGAGCAAGCCCGGTCCGAGATTGCGATGAACTTCGATCGCGCATCCGACGATCGCGCTCGTGATCTTCGTAGTGGTGAAGAACCTACCCGATTTATTTCTTTACGGGCCCGAGCGGGAGCACGGTTCCGCCGAATAATTCATTGAGCACTTGTGCGAGCCCGGCGTAGATCGCGGAGAAGCCGCAGAGGATTCCCTCGTAGCCGGTGAAATGTTTGAAGCCGACACTCGCGCCCGTGTAATCGCCGATGGCAAGCATGAAGAAAAGAATCGTAAGCGTGGCAAACACGACTTGTAACGCGCGGTTGAGCTGCAACGTGCCGATAAACATGACGGCGGTGAACAATCCCCACATGGCAAGGTATGCAGCCATCGCCGTGTCATTCGAGGGCGCGCCCCATCCTAATTTTGCCAGAAGAACCAGCGCGACCAACGAGAGCCAGAACAGCCCGTAGGAAAGAAACGCGGTAGTAGCGAACGTGTTCCCTTTCCTCCATTCCATGATACCGGCGACAATTTGCGCAGCCCCGCCGTAGCAAATTCCCATCGCCAGGATCATGCTATTGAGTTCATAGAAGCCAGCGTTGTGCAGATTCAGCAATACGGTAGTCATGCCGAAGCCAAGCAGCCCAAGCGGAGCGGGATTTCCTGTCGTATCTTTGATTTGAGTGACGGATTCGTTCATCGCGCAGCCAGTCTGCCGAAAGGAAGATCGACAACGCAACAATAATATCGGCTAGCCGCAGCAAGCGGCCCCGGCTACAACAGTACGCGTGCTAAATTACATCTGGCTTGCGCTGGTTTTGCTTGCTGTAGCAATCGGCGGCTGGAACGACCGGTTTAAAGATGTGACTGGAGGCGCACTCGATGGCGCGAAAACCGCCGTCACGATTGCGTTGGCGCTGATCGGGATCATGGCGTTGTGGCTCGGCGTGATGCGTTTGGCCGAGCGCGCGGGACTGGTGCAGAAGATCGCGCACGGTTTGCGACCCATCATGCGCCGCCTTTTTCCCGACGTTCCGCCTGAACATCCAGCGATGGGTTGCATGGTAATGAACATGTCGGCCAACATGCTCGGCTTAGGCAACGCGGCTACGCCGCTTGGCTTGCGCGCAATGCGCGATCTGGAGTCGCTGAATTCGCGGCCGGGCGTCGCGACAAACGCGATGTGTACGTTCCTGGCAATCAACACCAGCTCTGTGCAATTGATTCCTGCGACCGCGATCGCAATCCTTGTCGCGTCCGGATCGACAAGACCGACAGCGATTGTTGGAACGGCGCTGCTCGCAACGTTATGCGCGGCAAGCGTCGCGATCATCTCAGTCAAACTTTTGGAAAAATTGCCGATCTTTCGGATTTCGCCGTGCGATCAAACGACGAAACTCGAGCGGGATTTTGAGAAAGCGGAAATTAAAGAAAAGGCCGGGATTAGCGATCCAGGCTACAGTGTCTCGCAAGAACCGCCGAGGCGATTGTCGATCTTGGGTTGGATCGCTCTGGCTGGACTCGTTCTTTTCTTCCTCGCTCTTTTTGTCCGGATGGTGGCGCCAAATTTGTTTGGTATTGCAATGGCGCCAGAAGCGACGACGCAGAATGTTTTTGTCCGCAGCGTGAATGCACTGTCGATCCTGGCGATCCCGTTTCTGCTTAGCTTCTTCCCGCTCTATGCAGCGGCGCGCGGCGTAAAAGTCTATGACGAGTTTGTCGAGGGTGCGAAAGAAGGCTTCGGCGTGATTCTGAAGATCATTCCGTTCTTGGTAACCATGCTGGTTGCAATCGGGATGTTTAAAGGCGCCGGCGGCATCGATTTGTTGAGTCGCCTGCTTTCACCAATCCTGACGCCACTGCAATTTCCAACTGACCTCCTCCCACTTGCCCTGATGCGACCGTTGAGCGGGAGCGCGACGCTCGCTTTGCTGACGGACATTGTCCATCGTCTGGGACCGGACAACATCGTTAGTCTGACCGCGGCGACGATTTATGGGAGTACCGAGACCACGTTTTACGTTGCGGCGGTTTATTTTGGGGCCGTGGGAATAAAACAAACGCGACACGCGATCCCGGCGGGTTTGCTGGCCGATCTGACGGGCGTCATCGCGTCGGTAATAATCTGCCGGGCGGTGCTGTAAAGGCGAGGTTACAAAAGTTACAGGGTTACAAATGTTACTTGGTGCAGTCTCAGTGAGCGAGCTTGTAACGATGTAACCTTTTTAACGATTTAACTTGTCGGCGCACCAGCGTCGAAATTATCGTGCGATTTCTCGCAAATGATTCAACGCGATTATCTCATCATCGGTAGCGGCATTGGCGGAGCAAGCACCTGCGAAGGAATTCGCCGCCACGACAAGCGCGGCAGCGTTACGCTGGTCGGCGCGGAAGTGTTCCCTCCTTACAAGCGCTGGATTCTCTCGAAGAGTTTTCTGCGCGAAAAGAACCCTCAGCTCAAAAAATTGCAGGAACCCGATGAACGCTGGTACCACGCGCACAAGATCGAGACGCGATTCGGGACGGTCGTGACGCAGTTCAACATCGACCGGCGTCTGGCAGTGCTTGCTAACGGCGAGAGCATCGAATTCAACAAGGCGTGCCTAGCGATGGGGAGCCGTCCGGTACGACCGCCCGTTGCCGGAGTCAGTCTCGGTAATGTGATCTATCTGCGAACCATTCGTGACGCGCTCGCGTTAAAGGAGATGGCGAATCTGGAAAAGAGCCTCATGGTCGTGGGCGGCGGGCTACTCGCGTGTGAGGCGGCAGCGAGTTTGCGAAAGATGAAACTGAAGGTTGGTCTCATGCATCGTGATTCTTATTTGTTGAACCGCTATCTCGACTCTGAGACAGGCGGGTGGCTTACGGACTATTTTGCGAAACACGGGGTGGCAATGTCGATGGGCGAAAGTCTCAATGGCTTTGAGGGCAAAACTGTCCTTCGCAATATCCAGACAAAAAGCGGGAACCGGTTCCCCGTCGGTTTGGCTGTTGTCGCCTGCGGCGCAGAACCAAATCTCGATCTGGTCCGCAACACGCCTCTAGCCGGACCCCATGGGTCGCCGGTCACGGACTATCTCGAAACTGAAGAAAAGGGAATTTATGCGGTCGGCGACCTGGCATTTTATCCGGACAGAGTGATGGGTGGGATGCGGCGTCAGACGCACTGGGACAACGCGCGCAAACAAGGCCTCATCGCCGGCGCAAACATGACGGGCAAGAAACGCATTCGTTACGAGCAGCTTCCCTGTTTCTGGACGGAGATGTTCGATTTGCGGATGGAGTTCGTCGGCGACTTCAGCGTGCTGCCGACCCATGTCGAGCTTCACGGGACGTACGCGAAGAAAAAATTTGTTGCGCGCTATTATCAAGGGGAGAAGCTGCGTGGCATTCTGCTTTGTCAACAACTTCCGCGCGAGGTCGAATCGGCTAAGACGCAGTTGCGTCACGCACTCGGCAAATAGCGCTTAGCGCCGGCCAATTCTGAAAAGATCGCTCATCGATCTTCCAGCCTGCCGTTCCTTAATACGCGTCCGCTGGCATCTTCAACGCGGAATTGCTCACGCGCACGAGCTTCCAATCCCAAGGTTTGCCAGAGAGGCGATGCCACTCCAGTTCGAATGGCGCGGGTAGTGCGTTGACGCGTTCGTCGAGCAACTCCATCACATCATTGTCGGTGCTATAGAGCACAATCTTGCTGGTCCATATCGCGCGCAGCGTTTCGACCTGCACACTTGGGTTGGATGCGATGATCCTGGGTCCACGCACCCATCGGAAGCCTTCCCGCATGCGCTCTAGAAGGCGTACTCGGTCGTCGGCCCACTGATCGTGATAATCGCTCCCGATAAAATCGACCGCGGCGGTCCAGTCTTTGTGTTCAATCGCGTGGAAGAAGTTCTCGGTGTGACGCCTTGCCTGGCGCTCAGGCCGCCATAGCCAGACGAGATACAGCCCGATGCAAACCGCGAGAGTAAGACCGGCATAAAACCCTCCACGAAACGAAATCGACACAATTGTGACTTTATTCTCTCCCGTAGATGACGCGATTTCAGCCCGCAGGATAAGCTGGCGGCAAATAGACGTTAAAAGTCACGGCCAGCTTCTGCGCCCTGGTCGTAAAGCGATGTTTCACGCCGCTTGGAATCATGATCACGTCGCCTCTCTTTAAGCTCAGACGTTCATCGCACCTCGCCAATCAGCTCCCCTTTCAAAATTAACAAAACCTGATCTCTGGTCTCGTGCGCCTCGGCTTTTTCCCCAGACGATTTGCCCGACGCGAGTGTCATCACCACCGTCTGACTTCAGGCTCCCGTCCGTAGAACTTCAAACCAATCCCTTCGCCTTGCCTCTATTGTCGCTTTCATTAAAGCAGTTTAGTCCCATCGAAGAATTTGACGGTCAGCTTTTCAATGCCTCGATCTGGTCGAATCGAAGATTGCTGCTGCCCTGACCACGCCCGGTCTCGCGGGAGCGTCCAATCCACAAAAAAGTGCTGCCATTGTACCACCGCGTGCGCTGGTAACTTCGCCGCAAAAGAGTGCCGGCGGCAGGAACTTCTTCTTCGTTCACGTAGTAAGGCGTGACCTCCTTTATTAGTATGCCCTTTGCTTTCACGATTTCGTCTGGGGTCCCATCAAGTTTCGGCATGGCAGCGCGCTGAAATAGAATATCCTGATCGCTGCCCGGTTTGTGCACGGGGAGAAAAGGAATCCAATTCTCCGGCACCGTCGTCCCTAGGACGTAACGTATGCTCGCGGTCGATCCAACGATCGGTGGCGGCTCCACTCCGGTTTTATCGGCAGCTTCGTGGCCATTGATTCCAATGGCGGTAGCATCGGGGATGCGCTCCTCGACTCCCCAAACCATGTTCGCCATCTCATCGCGCATAAAATTCACTTGCTCGATCGGTTCACCTTCCAATGTCGAAATAAGCGTACCGGGAAGGAAGAATTGGCGGTTGTACTCACCGATTGCGTCCTTGTTACTTAGATTGAACATGCTCCATCGCTGCCAGGCACTGTCTTCACCTGCGTCCGCGGCTCGTATAAGAGTGCGATCGCCGAAGACATCGGTGACAACCAGGCCGGTGATTTCACAAAGCGTGTTCACTCGCATCACATAGGGAATAACGAACCAGTCGTTGCCGTAGATAAGACCCATCTCGGCGAATACGAGAAGAAGATGATCGGTCGTCTTTGCGTCCAGTTTGCCGAAATTAACCTGTCGATCCTCCATTTCCCAGAAGCGCGGGTTGGGCATTCCTTTGAAAGTTGCGGCAGTCGGCAGGAACGACATTGGCGGAACCTCCGGCGTCGTCGCCACCGACGCGGGCGCATTATTGGATAGCGGCGCCGCATTCGGATCGACTTCGAACGAAAACCAATCAAGCCGGCCTTCGTGATATCGGTCCGCAGTGAGAACCATTTGTCCGTTCGCGGCATCCGGAGCGGCGACCCGGAAACGATAAGTGAGCCGTTGAGGATCCCATGCAGTCTTGCTTTGTGTTGGTGGCTGCGAGTATTGCCGTTCGAACCATCGGACTAACGACTCAGTCAGTTTAGCAACAGTCTGATGGTCGCCAGTATCAATATTCGCCTGCGTGCTAAAAGTGCCATTGCGAATGGAATTGAGAAGCGCCTCTCCGTCGATGTCGCGTCTTTTCGTGGCGGTGTAAAGATTCAGACCATCGACCTGGCCTCGAAAGCTCTCCTCCTGATCTTGCACAAACGGGAATGCCGTTCGGTAGTTGCTGATGTATTTATCGCGCAAACTCGCGGTATGAAGTTTCAGGAAATAATGACCAATCTGCACGCGGAGGACGTGCGTAAACGGAACGTTCTCTCGCTCGACGATTGTTTCGAGGGGAATGTCCTCGCCGTATTGGCGACCGGTGTCGTCCCCGAGACTAACTCGATCAAGATGCAATTGGGCGGTAAGCAGACGCGCGTCAATCGCTGATGCGGCATCTTCCGCTTCCAGTTCTCCCATTTGCCATTGGCGGGTCAACATCCAGAGAGGGTCGCGCACCTCCGCGCGCAAACTGCGAGTGAAATCTTCGGTGCGGGCGCGCGGTTCGAGCCGGTTGTACGCGGTTATGACCGGATCGCGATAGCTTTCCGCGAGCAGATTGAATCCTGCGGCGGCGCCGTTTTGAAAAATATTCTGGAGATTGGGTGTCGCCATGACTTCATCCGCTCCTTGTAGTGGAAATGCCCGCGACTTGTTGGCTGATCACGTCGATGTTGAGCGAATAATCGAGCGAGATCGTGCTCTGGCCAGTGCTGAATTCTGCGATGGTGGAAGGAACGAGCGTGGCGAAACCACCAAGTGTCTCGATGATGTCCGGTTCAACGGCGCGCAATTTAGCGCGGTCGAGAGTATCGAGCACACTGCCAGCGAGATCTTCCCATTGCCACTTCCCCGTTTCTTGCGGCGTCACCACGAGCAAAATTGCCGCGGGCGGCGCGCTGTTAGGCTGATCGTAATTGAATGCGATACCGGTAACTTCGTCTTTTCGCGGCAGGGATTCGGTCCATTCGTCGATCAGAAATCCCGATTGAGGTCCGCCCGGCGCGAAGCCTTGTGGCAAACACTGGACGATCGCAATTGTGTCGTGAACGATCGTGGTCCCCTGCGGAAAATCCATTCCCAGCCACGTATCGTGATCCCGGTAGGGAAGTTGGAGCGGGCGGCAAGGGCCGGATTCTGCGCCGAACGTTTGCGCGAATATCAACACGGTTTGGAACGTGTGCACACTCGGCCGCACCAGAGAAACGCCATGCATCCATTCCTCCACTGGCAGGTTAACCTGTTTTGTATTGCGAACATAATCGAGTAACTGACCGCGATTGGCGTCCGCCTGCAAAACATCAGCCAGATTCCAAAGTAGAAATTTTGGAAGCAGCTTGAAATCGTCGCCGAGAAAACTTGTCGCCATTTCGACTAACAGAGCCACTTGCTGCGAGGGCTTGATATCGGCCGCACTTAGAAGAGCGAAGTTTGCGTCGTACGCCGTTTTTGTCTCTTCGTAACGATTGACTAACGACCGGCCTTGACCAACGAGCGACTCGCGTTCGACATTGTCGAATCCGACCATCGACAGCGGAAAGGCGTGGACCAGTCCGGCATTAGCGACATCAATCAACCGATCGCGCAACAAATCGACCGCTGCTTTCGTTTGCAGCGTTTCGGCATCGTCCGCCGCGGAACCAAGAGACGTCATCAGTAGATCGAATTCGGAGCGAAGAACGGCGACGCGCGTTTGCAGATCGGCGACGTCGATATTGCCCGGATTATCAGTTGAAACTCCCGATGTCTTCGAGGCTGAGATGAAATCATTTGCTCGCAATGGCCGCGCTTTTCCGGCCATTTCGCGTACCGCATTCGCCAAAGGCAAAATCTCAGCGAAGGACCGGAGCTCGAGATTGGCGCCGCCACTATTGGCAAATTCGATTTTCACAATCGTCGTATCGCTCAAGGAATGTTGTTGCGCGAAGTAGTAGCGGATCCGCGATTCCAATTCCGAATACCCGGTAGCCTCAATCTTCTTTGCAATCAGATAAATGAAATCGAGCGGCTGCAATCCGAGATCGGCCAGGCTTACCGGGTTTTCCAAAGGCGACGACGACGCATCGAGCAGAAGAACACCATTGGCATCCACCGCGCGCACCAGGCAGCGAACGGTTTCCGGGTCGCCGAGCAATTCACCCACCCAATGGTTGAACGCCGGTTCGGTCTGCGCCCGCAGCGTCAGTGGTATCGCCGGCCACGGATTCACGGTCAGATCGGAATCGAATTGAATCGTTAGGCGATTGGTGAAACTGAGATCAGTTCCGCGCGAGGAGTTGATAACTTCGATCTCGACCGGAAGTTCTCCGCTCGAGATCGACTGCATGACCGCACCAGCTCGATCGAAATTTCCCAGCGCCAGCTGGTAGGCACTTTCCGCCGTCAACAAATCGCGCAATGCATCGAGCGAGTTTTCGAGATTATTTTTTTCCTTCGTGATCGCATCGATCTGCGACGCGTCCAATGCAGGTAGATCGGACACGCCATACGGAAATGCCGCGGTCGTTGAGCCAAGATCGAGACCATTAACGACTTCATAATCTTCGATCACTTCCGCCGGCTCGGGGTACCCCTGGCGCGGAATTTTTGTTTTCCTGATCGGGAAGGCCTTCCGGAAAATCGGTTTGAGGTGATCGAGGATAACAGGATTAACTGCGCGCGTGGTCCAGTCGTGCAGACCGCGCTCGAATAAATATCCGAGTAATACTTCTAGCGACTGTCCGTTGCGCACGCCGTCGATGAGATATTTCGCACGCCGCACGCGCTCCGATGAGAGATTAACGGCGAGCTTGTCGCGCTCCTCCGGAGAAGCGTGAGTGAGGTATCCGTTGCGCAGAATCGCGGCCGCGGTGGCATGATTGAGGGAAGGCGCGTGAACAAAGCCGCCATTACGAGGCTGGACATACAAGTTCTCCTTGTTTTCGCGCAGCGGCGGCGGAAGAGCGTCGTCGGCCAACGGCATGCGTCTCTCACGCATGAGCCGAACGTTTTCAAGATAACCATAACTGCCGATATAAATTCCGGTCTGACGTTCGCGGCCACCTTCATTCAAGCCGCGATGCGAGCGAGCTCGCCGGTCGAACAACGCCGTCTGCCAGCTATCGAGACGATAATTCAAGGTGTCGATATGTTCGGCGAACACGCGCTCCAATCGCGCAGTCGGAGATTTGCTCAGTAGTTCGAGCGCACTCTTTACTTCGGCAAAATGGGAGCCGATATCGCTTTCAGCTCCGCGGGAGAAACGATCGAGCTGAACAAACTCGAGCAGCGGTCGGTTCGACGTTTCCGTCGGAATAACACGATTCGCCGGTGCGCGAAAAACTTCCCACGGCGACACGTCGGGCTGGGTGCTGATATTCATGAACTTCCGGCTTCGCACCAGCTCATCCGCCACAATACCGTTCGATGAGAGCAAGCGGTGAATCGCATGCCGCGCTTCACTCAGCAGCGCGTTATGCAACATCAAATAAAGAAGTGCGTTCGGTTTATCGAGTCCGCCGAAGTCCTGTTGTTCCAATTTGTCGACGTCATCTGCGTTCTGCAGCAGCCAGCGAATGTAATTCCGATTATCAGTGTAAGGTGGGTCTTCCGATAATGGCTGATTCGTTACAAGATTCTGTCGATCAAGCCGGGTATGATAATGCCGGTAGATCAGCTGAAACAGTAGCGGTACCGGCTTGATGGTGCCGTCGTCGCGCTGTGTCTGATATCCGAAGTCCGCCAGGAATTGCCGTCCTGTACTGTTCTCGAGTTGCTGCAGGATGACGTCCTCGATGTAACGGCCGCCGCTTTGGAATTGCTCGAGGTTATGCAGGTAATCCAGACTGTAACCGACCCGCTGATAATAATCGGCTGAGGTTGGCTGCAGACCCAGCACATTCATCAGATTTTCGCTGGCGTTACCGGCTTTGCCGATATGGGCCAATTGCGAGCGCAATGTTTCCCATCGCCCCTGCAAATGATTGAGTACCCGATGAACAGCCGGCTCAAACGAATCGAGGAGTAATGCCGTTTGGCCATAAGTCCATTTTGGAAAAGCGCTGGTGAGCAAAATTCCATAAGGCTGATTGCCAACACGAATCGCGGAGATCGGCCCTCTTCCCGTCACATGCTCGGTAAAGAGGTCTCGCATCTGGGCGATGGTGTCATCGCTCATTACTTCATTGAGCATGCTGTGCAGATAATAACCGAGCGTTCCAGCGTAGAGCGCCTTGTTCATCGCAACCGCTTCGGCGTGATCCATCCCGTCGCTGTAGTTGATGTGTTGCAGCGGCCCGTAATTGATCCCGAGATATTCCGCCAGACGCTGGCCGTCACTGGCCTTTCCTCCGTCCGGCTCGAATTGAAATAACGGATCACCGCTCTCCACAAAATAGCTGACATCATGAAGCCAATCGTCTTTGCCAAAACCTGATGAGTCGCTGTCAGTATTGTTCGTGGCGGTGCCTTGCCTAACCAGGCTGAAGCCTTTCGCGGAATAATGGTGATTATCGATGAGGTCCTCGACCAGTTTCTGTCCGTCCTTGTCGTCCGCAGAAAGTTTCAATCCAATCACAAGTAGCTGATCGAAACCGGCCGCCACGTCTAACTGTTCGAGCACCAGGCGAAAGCCCATGCCGTGTGCGATCGCGAGTGGGAAATCGGCCATCCAACGAAAATCGTCGCCAAGATTGAGCCGTTGCTCCGAATCGCGACTGATCCCGGGATTGCCATTGTCCTCCAAGGGCGCCGGACCAACGACGAGAGCATCGTCGATTTGTGCCCCGACCGCCGATTTGACCAACCCGCCACCGCGATACGCCATCAAAACGAACCGGTCTGGCATGACCAAGCTGTGTGGTGCTTCAGACCAACTGTCAGGCTTCGTTAGGGGAATCTCCGGAAATTGGAGGTCATCATCACTTGCCGGTGGAGGCGTGGTCCAATTCAAGGGCTTGGTTTGAAGCGCAACCCACGCCGCGCGGTTCGC
>WNGK01000999.1_pt1 | contig 36802 bp, 37 predicted proteins | sample 5400601 | NCBI WGS metagenome assembly WNGK01 (sample SAMN13153376, study PRJNA577476) | soil metagenome | isolation source: 60 cm soil or saprolite under Garry oak tree replicate 1 | place: USA:California | collected 2016-06-15 | reverse complement strand
CGCGAGAATACCTTCCATCTCGTCCCTGCGGAAAACGCGCATGGTCTGAGTCCTGACGTTGCCTAGTGAGCCGATCTTAGCCGAGAAAGCGGTCATGGTCTCGTCGTCCGGCGCGTCGAACAGGACGACGACATCGTACCCACCCATCGTCCAGAATGCGTCGGTGATCTTCATGCCCATTTTCTCGGCCTCGGCGATCGCAGCCTCGGATCGTTTGATGGTGTCCTTGACGTTGCGGATGCCCTGGTCGGTAAACTGAATAAGGCTCACATACATAGCCATAATGATCGCTCCTTTCGTTGAGTGTTACATAAAAGACTATCGCAGGTTCGCGTGTGCGCAAAAGCGACGTGCTTGGCAAACAGTTTTGGCAACACGGCTGCAATGGCGATTTTGAAGGCCAGTTTTTGAGTCTATAATGGGATTAGCCCGGATATTTGATATCCGCTCGACTGGGAAGCCGAGCAGCCCTTTCAAGGCCACGCAATTCCGCGTTTTTCTAACGTGTTGTTGCCGGTACACTTTGGTCGCAATCGCTCGTTCGGTGGAAATAGCTGGGTTACCCAGCTATTTTAAAAAGTAGCTGCCTTTCAGGCGCATTTTTGCTCGGCACCGTGAAAAATGCGGGTTAGACTGAAAGATTCCACACAAACCTCGTTAGGCGAATGAGACAGTTTCACCGCCAACCACCAAAAGCGAAAAATCACTGTCCTGAAGTCACTCGCTCATTCGTCGCATCATTGAACGAACGAAAACCATCAACCAATATACAAGTAATATATGACCACAGTAGCCACACGCTTCTCAGGCGGATGCGCTTGCGGCGCGATTCGCTACGAATCCACAGCAGAACCGGTTATGATGCTTCACTGTCACTGTCGGGATTGTCAGCGCTCTAGCGGCGGTCCGTTTTCATCTTTCGTCATCGTGCCAAAGGAAGCTTTCAAGCTCTTGCAAGGCTCGCTGCGCTTCCATGCCTCCCAGAGTGAAGCCGGTGGCAAGACCCATCGGGGGTTTTGTCCCAACTGCGGCTCGCCGATTGTGGGCAATCCCGACGCGGTTCCTCAATTTGTCGCGATCAGAACCGCGAGCCTGGACGATCCGAGCTGGTTCAACCCGCAAATGGATGTGTGGATATCGGACGCGCACTCGTGGGATCACATGAATCCCGCGTTGCAAAAGTTTGAAAAGTATCCTTCGCAGGCATAGCAGTGCTGTCGCGAGCGTGCTCTGCGGCAAGAATATCAAGAACAAAAAGAAAGACACAAACAAGGAGAAAGACATGAATAAAAACAAAGGCATGAAAGTACCGAAAGTGGTGTCGCCGGAGGAGTGGGAGGCCGCGCGCCAGCAACTGCTCGTTAAGGAGAAGGAGTTGACCCACACCCGTGACGCGCTGGCCGCCGAGCGTCGGCGGATGCCGTGGCTGGCCGTGGAGAAGGAGTACGAGTTCAACGGGCCCCAGGGCAAAGCGAGCCTGCTCGATCTGTTCGACGGCCGCCATCAGTTGATCGTCTACCGCGCCTTCTTCGAACCCGGCGTGCACGGCTGGCCCGACCATGCCTGCGTCGGCTGCTCCATGGTGGCTGACCACGTTGGCCACCTTGCCCATCTGAACGCCCGCAACACCACTTTGGTGTTCTGCTCGCGCGCGCCGCAGGCGGACATCGAACGCGTGAAGGCGCGGATGGGGTGGCAGATTCCGTGGTACACCATCACGGACGACTTCGACAAAGACTTCGGCGTTGACGAGTGGCACGGCACGAACGCGTTCATCCGCGACGGCGACCGCGTGTTCCGCACCTACTTCATTAACAACCGCGGCGACGAGGCGCTCGGGAGCACCTGGAGCTACCTCGATATGACTGCGCTCGGGCGCCAAGAGAAGTGGGAGGAATCGCCCGAGGGCTACCCTCAGACCCCGCCGTACGAGTGGTGGAACTGGCACGACGAATACGGCGACGCCCAGCCGTCCCAGGAGTGGAGCGCCCAGGTCGAGCGCGGACTTCGGGCTGGCCAAGGACGGCGACGCCCGTGATCGCTCACGTCGCGGGCGTGCGGTGGAGGAGTCGATCGAACGTGGGACGGAAGGGAACGAACGATGAAGGACACTCGAAGGAAGGAGACAAGAGCGATGACGAAGCACATGACCGGGACACGTGAAGAGTGGCTCTCAGCGAGGCTCGAGCTGCTCAAGGCGGGAAGAGGGTTAGAGCTTACTATTGACAATTCTGTTTTTAGATCGCGGGAGCCGTGGGAACGATCCGATTAGTTGACCCGACCTTTGCCAAGGCTACGGCAGGCAGGGAGCGTTAGTTGAGAGTTGAGACGCGGGCAAGTATTAAAGCTTATGGGACACAATCACGGTAGAGATAACATGAGGAAACGCGCGGTCCGCCGGAAAAAGACGGAGCGCCTCGCCGCCGCGAAGAAAAACAAAAAGAAAACGGCGAAATAACGCTACGCGGACGCAACGACCAGAACAGCACAGCCGGAGCTGACGACACGCGAACTGCGTCACCCGTGCTCAGCGCTGTCGGTTACCGCCAGTAATGAGTTGCGCGAAATCGTGGCCCTGATTGAAAAAGAAGAAGCTGTGTCAGATGTAGGACAGCGAAGGCGCGGCTTCCTTGTGCAAATCGTCACGAACTGATAAAACGGCGACCGTGATCAGAAAGATCTTTCAAATCGTTCTGTGGCTCGCTGCTGGCGCTTACGCGGTTGTGGGTGTTCTCGCCATCACAGGCGCGCTGGGCAGCGCTCGCGAAGCGGATTCGCTGCGCCATGCCTACATCGTGTTCGGCTCCATGATCCTGATTATCGGCGCAACGGCCGCCTTCGTGACCTTTTTGGCTAACAAATGGGTAGGCTTTTTGTTCGTTGCGCCTCTGATTCTTTGCCTCGGGCTTCCGGTCGGGTTCTTCGGGGCTTTCTGGATCGACATGGAAAAAGGTGAGGTCCATCGCCGGCAGATGGAGGAGTCGGTCCGCTCCGGGAGATATGCCTTTGGCAATCAGCCGGCGCTCCTAGCCGTCGCGCAGGCAATTTCAGCGAATGCTCAAGACGCGATCCGCGCGGCCGCGAAGGCCGTTCCAGATTTGCAGGCGCCCGGACGCGACGGCACGACGCTGCTTTGTTGGGCCGTCAGGGAAACCTGGCAGCGTCCGCAATTAGTTGAAGCGGTGAAAACGTTGTTGTCGCTCGGCGCCGACCCGAACTTCACCAATGGCCATCGAGATTCATTCGCAATGGGCAATGCCGTCCATGGGTCTGCTCTTCTCCTGCGCAGCATGCTCGACGCCGGCGGAGATCCGAATGCTCGGAACGAGTTCGGGTGGCCGATCGTCTTTATGCATTTCAAGCTCGGTTACTACAAGGATGAGGAGAGAGCGCGGCTCGACCTGCTCCTTGACCGCGGCGCCGATATTAACTCCACGGTGCCCGAAACAGAATCGGACAGCACGGGCTATACGTTATTGCTTTACACCACCCAAAATGGGCTTCATGACAGCCGCGAGTACGCGGATGCCCTGCACCTGCTCGAACGCGGCGCGGATCCGAACCGAGTCGCCGCTGATGGAATGACGCTCGCGAAAATGTTGGTCGAGCATCGGAAACAGTTCGAGGCTGGAAAGGGAGCGCCGGCGGAGTTTGTGCAGCTTTGGGAGTGGGCGCAAACACATGGGATAATCCGTTAGCCGAAGTGACGCACTAAAGGGCGATGTCGTCTTCACATATGAGAATGAGAATTCATTCGATTAGGATCTTTCTATCGCTGGTTGTCGTCTGCAGCACCGTTGAGGCACAACAGACGCGCCCCGCTGCTTCTCCGACAAAGCCTGTATTTGTTTTCAATGGCGTTGGTTATTTTCATCGTTGGTCGAAGAACAATCAGCACGAGTTCACACCCGAAAAGCAGGAAGACCTAGATAAGTGGTCCGACATGATGACGGTGAACGCGTATCCGGATGTCCAAGATGGCGAACGTCTGGCCCAGACTGCAAATGCTGTTCTGGACAATTACAAGAGACACCAGGCAAAGGTGCTCAAGACAGATTCCGTCCCTCGGACAGCAGATTGGCCGGCGGAACATTTTATTGCGGTGGTGTTTGGCCGGCCAAATTTCATCGAGGTGGCATTTGCCCGCTTCAAGCTGGTGGATGGCACGGGATGCTCGTTTGTCTATTCACATCGCATTTACGGAGAGAAAGTGGGAGACGAGATGAGCGCCTGGCTCAATGCCAACGGAGCGGCTGTTGAAAAGGCATTGATGGAATGGAGCTCAATGCCGTCCCCAATCAAAAGCAGGTGGGATTGACGCTCAGTATTAAGATCGCTGGCCGCGCCGGAAAATTAACCGCAGATTGAGCGGATTATACAGATTTGAGAATCGCGGTAGTCGCCGATCCGAGCGCGGAAAACGATCCGATCCCTTCAAGCGATGATGCGGGCGTTCATCGAGATCAAAAAAATGAGTTGCGAGCGCTCGATGTAAAACATAGTATTACTTCATGACGAAAACGATTTCGAAGGTTGGAAATTCCCAAGGCATCATTTTCGATGCGGCGTTGATGGACCTGGCGCGAGTGAAGGTCGGTGATCAGCTAAACGTGACTGTTCATGAAGGCGGCTCGATCGTTTTGACACCGGTCCGTCCAACCATCGCGCCCAAGGCGGCGGCAGCGGCGGCGAAACGATTGATCAAAAAGAATTCCGCTCTCTTCAAACGCTTGTCTTGAGCGAACCGATCAGGCATCTGACTGTTTCGGCCGTAAAGGCGATTCATCGCGAGGTTCTGGCAGCGCATGGCGGAGCGCGCGGTATCAAGGACGAAGCGCTCCTCGAATCGGCGGTGGCGGCACCAGAAGCCACGATGATGGGAGAGCCGCTCATCTCCGATCCAGTAGAAATCGCCGCGGCTTATCTTTTTTATCTTTGCCGAAATCACCCCTTCTTTGATGGGAATAAGCGAACCGCGCTCGCGGCCTGTTTGGTTTTCCTCGAGAAGAACGATTTACTACCGAACGCGAAATTGTCTTTGCACGAATGGGGTGGCTTTGTCCTCGATGTCGCCGAGAGCCGACTGGACCGCGAAGAAACGACCGCTCGTCTGCGCAAATTGCTAAAGGGACGCAATCCGAAGAGTTGAGAGCGTTAGTTATGAGTTGAGAGTTGAGCAATCAACAGTAAGCACTTGCAATGATGCGAAAGAAAACTCACGAAGCCTCCACGCGGCCTAGGTTGTTAGTCCTTGTCGATGAATCGAACATTGGCAGTTCGGTGCGCACAACGGGGCGCGGTCTGGATTGGCTGAAGCTCCGTGATTTTCTTGCCGGGCCAGACACGGGACGTGACCTGATCGAGATGGTGGTCTATGCCGGACTCCCGCCTGCCATGCCGATCTGGCAGGAAGAGCGCGATAAGAAGAACAAGTTCGTGCAGTGGCTGCGCTCCAATGGATTCATGGTCGTAACCAAAGACGGGGCGCCCGCCGAAGAAGGCCGTTACAAGGCGAACGTGGACGTCATGATGGCAATCGACGCGCTCGAGCTTTCCGTCGAGATGCGGCCCGATGTTGTCATTCTTGTAACCGGCGACGCCGATTTCGCTTATCTCGCCATAAAGTTGAGGCGACGCGGCATCCGCGTGGAAGTGGCCTCAGTCGCGCAAAATCTTGGGAACATATTGAAATCGACCGCGAACGAAGTGATCGATCTAGCCCCGTTGTTCAGGACCTTTGAGATAAAGAACGTTCGGGATTCTGCGACGCCTGTAGCCTTACGGCCGCAGCAACAGCAACAGACGCACCGCAGACGACGGCCACGTTTTCGCCCGCGCAGCTAAATCGCAGGGGACACGCCCGCCGCACACCGCGGCTCGCTCATGCATCGTACGCGGTGTACGACGCGGCACTCCGCTCCAATCGCGAAACGATTTTGAACGACGTTCCCTGCGGGAAGGTCTACGTTCCCCATATGACCAAACTCATTGCGTTAATAACAGCCGGACTCTTTGCGGCAGGCACGATGTTCGCAGGCGAACACGGCAACTGTACAAAGCAAGTCGGAAACGAAGCGAAGGCGGCGTGTCAGGTTTCGTTGGCGAGTCTTAACCTGACACCTGAGCAGAAGACGAAGATGGACGCAGCTATGGCAGAGCATCAGAAGGCTGGTTGCTCTGAAGCGAGCGAGGCCAAATACATGCAAGAGGCAAAAGCAATCCTGACCAAGGAGCAGTACGCGAAGTTCAAAGCCGAATGCAAGAAAGCGGAGCAAGGTAACACGCAGACCTGATCGCGGACTTACAATCAATCAAAGCTTCGCGCCGAGACCAATCTCGGCGCGTTCTGCGTACGAGATTCTTTGACGCGACCACGTGATTGGGGCCTGGTCACGAGCGGGGATCGCAGGAATTTTGCTGTCGTCACGGAGACCGGCGCTACGGCCCGTAAGCCAGCTTAAATCGAATTGGGTTCTCCTCCAACCTCGACTAGCAATTGCAGCTTTTCCCGCAATTGCATGCCTTACCGTTATTCATCGGGCAATTCTTGCCGCTCTTCTTGCACGCAGGCTGATCTGCCGCAACCGCAGTCGCGCAAATCATCGCCGCGAGAATCGAAAAGAGAATTTTGGCGTACTTTTTCATACAGATTTAATCTGCCGCCGCAGCTAAAGTTGCGCGAACGAAAAGATGAGCGGCAAGATCCAGACCCGAGAATTCTCTATCGACGATTACGACGCGGCGCTTGAGCTGTGGCAACGGGTTGAAGGCCTCGAGATCGCCGAGGGTGATGACAGAGAAAGCGTTGCTCAGTTTCTCGCGCGCAACCCGGGGCTGAGCCGAGTGGCGATCGATGGACCGACGATTGTTGGGGTTGCGTTATGCGGTCATGATGGACACCGCGGACACATCTATCATCTGGCGGTTGATCCTGCTTATCAGGGACACGGCTTCGGTAAACGTCTGCTTGATGAATGCCTCGACGGTTTGCGCCGCGCCGGCCTCAAGCGAGCCATCATCATGGTCGCCGACAATAATCGGCGCGGCCGTGAATTTTGGCGTCGTTATGACTTCGAGGAAATCCCCGGCGCAGTCGCAATGGGAATTGATCTTTAGCCGAAGATCGGCGGTCATAGACCGCCGCTACAGAATCAATTTGCTCCCTGTTCGAGAAGACGATGAGGATCAACAATAGACCGGGTGGATCCTCTTCGCGTCGGACTATCGAGCAGTTCCATGAGACGCGACTCGTAAGAATCACACATGGGGGATTTGCCATCTGGCTGGATCCATTCGGGATGTTGGATCCGGAGGTCGTCGTGAATCTGTCGCCGAAGCTCCGCGTAAGTGTGGATTTGATGAGGCGCGGCCGTTGGTTTGGCGAAAGATTCAGGCGTGCCGCGGGACGGTTTATTTAACTTTCCTCGCTGAGCGCGCTTCGTTCTGAGACTAACGAATTTCATAAATGCCTTTCCATCTGCGGTTGACTGCTCCAAATCCGCGCGGAACGAGGAACCATCTTCATGAGGTACTTCGAAAGCAGCCTCACTTTAGGATGCCTCAAGGCTCCAGGTGAATCTGGAGATTGTGCTAAGCGGTGTCTCAGCGAAGGTTAAGCCCTCTCAACCGGTTTTCAGGCCGCCGAAAGTGCGTTGGGGCGCCGGATGACGTAATCAACACTTTAATACGTGATTCGAGCATTTTGTCAAGCGATTTTTCTCATCCTGCTCTATCAGGTTGCAAGTAAATCGGCGCGGCGTCTAAAACTCCTCGACCGCAGATGAATGGACATTTTAGATAATTCTGGTGAAGCAACTATCGCCTGGCAGGTAATCGACAATCGAATTTAATAACCCCATGCTTCACGAGACTGTCTTCCGACCCTCGCTGCTATTGGTTATTGCTATTTTCGCGCTAATGGCGTGCCTGTGCGACCAAGTACAAACACAAGCATCACAGACCGGTGCACCCGGCCCAGGTTTCTTTGTTGAGATCGAAGGATCGAAGCTGTATTACGAGGAATGCGGCAGCGCGCCGCAAACGGTAGTCCTCGTTCACGACGGCGTAGTCAATTCGGCCGTTTGGGATGATGTTTGGCCTGAATTCTGTAAACACTTCCGTGTCATCCGCTATGACCGCCGAGGGTATGGCCGTTCTCCGGCACCTACGACGTGGTATTCCGAAACGGATGATCTGTTATCCCTCTTGCATCATTTGAAGGTAAGCCGCGTTGCGCTCGTCGGCAGTTCCCACGGGGGCGAGCTGTCGATTGATTTCACGCTTGCTCATCCCGAAATAGTTCAGCAGCTTGTGCTGGTGGGCGCGGTCGTAAGCGGCATGCCGTACTCGCAACATTTCCTCGATCGCGGCAAACACGCATTCGAGCTCTTGGGCAAAGGCGATGTGAAGGGGGCGATCTCGGAATGGTCTAAAGATAAATACTTGATTGCACCAGGGAATGATGCGGCCAGAAAGCGACTTTTCGATCTGCTGTCTGCGAATCCGCAGGACATGCAGCATCCCGACTATCCACTTCGGAACAAGCCATCGCTTCCCAGACTGCACGAGATTCACGTACCCACACTCATCCTCACCGGCGATGCCGATGTTCCCGATGTTCACGCTCATGCCGGTGCGATAGAAGCGGGAATACCAAACTCATGCCGTGTAGTGGTTGCGGGCACAGGGCATATCATGTATCTCGAAAAACCAACGGAGTTCAGCCGATTGGTCATCAATTTTATCGAGCAGAATACTAATTAATATCGGGCTGTCCCATGACGTGTGCGGCGAGCGTAGCCGGCTCGCTGAGAGGTGAATTCGAACCGCACGAGCGTCGTCGCCACCGAAAAGAAGCGCTCAGGTCGTGCGGGGCAGGCTTTCTTCAATCTGGTTGATCAAGTCGGGAATATTGACCGGCTTGGCGAGAGATCGATGCCCTTCGATGCGAAGGCCAGCCTTTGTCTCAGGTTCTGTGACTAACGCCGTGAGAAAGATAATCGGCGTGCTTTGCAATTCCGGGTCGGCCTCGATTTGTGCCGCTACCTCGCCTCCGTCTGTCTTTGGCATCATGATGTCCAGCAAGATCACATCCGGCCTAAAATTCTGGGCGCTTTGGTGAGCCTTGGCAGCATCGTTTTCTTCGAGCACAAGATAGCCGCCGGCTTTTTCGAGAAGGACTTTGACGAGGCGGGTGCTTTCCCGGTCGTCATCAACAATCAGGATGCGTCGCTTTTCTTGCACCAGCGCCCTGGCGATTGCATCGATCTCGGACTGATCGAACCAATAAACGTGAGATTGCGGTGGATTCTCACCGAGGATGTACGAAGCATTGATACTAAATCCGTTCGCCTCCTCGACGACTTGGATTACACCGGATACTTCCAAATCTATTCCGTCTCTCACGGGTCTGAACGTCACAGTCTGTCCATCGATCCTCTCAGAGGGAATCGGCAACGTAACTGTTGGCGGTCTATAGCTCATGGTACGCGTGTTAACCTCGCGGTTTAGGTGGTTCGCCGGGCTTTGCGGCTTCGCCTGGTTTCGGCGGTGCGCCGCCTGCCGGAGGGCCGCCGGGAAGTTCGGCGTCGGCGGGAACTGCCAGTATGTCGGGTTCGGTGAATGATTCTGGATGATTCGCCAGTTCTTTTCGGAGCGCGGTAATTTGTTCGGCTATGACGGGACTGGCGCTGTTCCCCCAGTCGCTTCGCTCGTACGTAAGAACGTCGGCAATTTTTTGGTCGGTCAATGTTTTGTCCCAGGGTTGCATCACCGCCGCGCCGTATTGTTGGCCTTTAACTTTGACCGGGCCTTGCAAACCTTTGAGGACAATCATAGCAGGGCGACGCGAGCCGCCTGTTGTAAACTCTGAACCTGCAAGCGGTGGATATTGGCTGGGCACACCGAGGCCGTTGGCTTGATGACAGGTCTGACAATTCGCTGCGAAAATCTTTTTGCCGCGATCGTGCGGCGATAATTCGGCAGCTTGCTCACCACCGGCAGGGCCCGCCGCCGCTTTCTTCGCTGGAGGCGGAGCGCCCATCGGGTCAAGTCCGCCACTGCTAAAATTTCCCGAGTAACGACCGAGATATGCGCCGCCAAAAAAAACTGCGAGCCCGTAAATCGCAATCAGCCAAATCGAGAGCGGCTCGGCGCCGACACGCGGTTCGCGTTTCTCGCGTTGAACGGCGGCGTGCACCTGTTGGACATCGGCTAGTTCGCCGTAATCCATTCCCTGACCCACCCCGAATGCTTTCGGGGCTGGCGATTTCGGTTCGTCGTTCATTGCATTGTCATTTTGCTGGCGCGGGGGACGGGGATGCAGCCGCTGGCGACGCTGTCGCACTCGCCGCAGGTGCGCCTCCGGCTGATCTGACTTCTTTCAATGGATGCGATTGGTTAAGCGACATCAAATAGGCGACCAGACATTTTGCGTCGAAAGTGGGAACAACCTCCCAGCCTTCAGGCGGCGCGTCGGAACCGGTAAGCTGCAGAGCATCGGCTGAACGTGCGTCACTGATGCGGCGCTTTTCATAAAGAAAACGATAGGAAGGCATGTTTGAATCGATGTTGATGCTGCGCGGCGAATAAAGATGCACATGATGCCAGGCGGCGGAATACATCGGCTCGCCAATCGTTTCCATGGGCCACATCGCTGCTGCGGTCGGGCTTGGTGGTGCAGCCGGACCTGCATTTGCGATTGCTGACGGGGACGGCGAAGCGAGAGGCACCTTCGGCGTTGGGGCTGCCGGTGCCTTTGGCGGAGGCGAACCTGGAGACGTTGCCGGCGATGACGATCCAGCGGCCGGGCTGGAACCGCTTGGTGCAGGCGCGCCACCTTGCTGCACAGGACTGGGACTCGCGCCAGGCGGAACAGGACTTGGTGCAGGTGCGGCACCCTGCTGCGCGGGTGAAGCCGTCGGAGTTGCAGCGCCAGCTGGCGGAGGGCTCTGCTGTTCTGCAGGCGCGCGTGCGCCGATATTGGCGAGGTCCTGGCCCATGCGCATTTTCCCAAGAAATACCGGCTGATCGAAAATGTAATCGCGCGGCGCGCTGCGGCGATCGCCCCATTTTCGCTCGATATCGTCCGCCGCGTAATCGGCGCGCACCTGCTGACTGTGACAATAAATGCAGCCGTTCGCGGCGTAAACGCGTGCGCCGCGCTCCACCATTCCTGATTGCGGCTGAGGATAAATATCTGTGCCTTCCTCGTCGGATTGGGGATTGAGATGTCCGATTTGCCAATTCGGAATAAGAGTCAATCCCACCCATGAGAAGACGAACGTGCCGAAGATTCCGAGAAAGAGAGGGGCGAGTCCTTTCATTAGTGCCCCCCAGAAGTCTCCGCTTCAACTGGGTTGAGAAATGTGGGGACAGTGGATGTCCGTCCCAATCCCAAAAGCATCAATCCAAAGTGATACGCGAAAATAAAATGCGACGCGGCGAGCAAAATTCCCGACAGGCTGCGCCCACGCAGATACGGCAACACCGTTTCCGTGCTCTCGCTGAAAACGAGCGAGGGATTCTCCATGTTCGCGCCTTGAAGAAACCCGCCCGCGAGCAGCATGAGCGTCATCAGTCCGATGCCGTAGGCTGATGCCCAGAAATGCAGTTTGATCAGCGAAGCGTAACGCCATTCGCGGCCGACCAATCGCGGGACGATGTAGTACATCGAACCGAAAATCACCATCGTGAAAAACGCGTAGAGACCGAGATGCGAGTAAGCGATGCTCGCCTGAGTGAAGTTGACATAGCGCGCCACGGAGCGAAGCGAGATCAAAACACCGATTACGCTAAAGATCGTGTAAGACATCGCCCCGAACACGGTGAACCGGAGCGTCGGGCTGTAGCGCATGAGCGGGAAATAGCCCTGCATGGTCATGTGATGATTCAGGCCGACAGTCGCGACGGGAATCATCGTCAGAATGGTCGCCGCGATGCTGGCAGTGATCATCCATGCGGGGAATGGTCCATCCACGAGTCGTTGCATTCCCGTCCAGCTTGAGAAAAGCGCGTAAGTCCAAAAACCGATCGTCGCCAAATGATAACTGTAAACCGGGCGACCGATCACTTTGGGAATCATGTAGTACGCGGTGCCGAGGCCAATCGCTCCGAACCAAAGAAAGAGCAGATTATTTGCGTACCACCAGCCGACCGCCGATTGCAAAACTCCTTGCACCGGCACGACGAAAAGCATCAACTGCCCAGCCGCGTAGAGCCATGGAAACCAGAGAAACGCGCCGAGTAAATACCATTGTGTAATGTAAATTTGTTCGCCGCGCCGATAGCGGAACATTAGCACCGCCCATGAGACCACGAGCGTGTAAGCGACAAACAGAATGATGGCTGCGTAATGCGGAAACTCGAGCCATTGATAGCCCGTGCTGTCGCCGAGCAGGATTCCGCCGACGCCGAGCAAGACGCCCAAGTTCCAAAAGCCAGCGCCCGCGACCAGCAGCAGCGGATAACGCAGCACGGTCCGGCACAGTCGCGCCATGAGCCAGATTGCAGTGCCCATTCCGGCCATGGACGCCCAGCCATAAACCATCACGTTCATGTGGGCAGGCCGCACGCGTCCCCACGTCAGGAAACTTATGTCCGAAAACAGATCAGGTGAGTGGAGCTTGAATGAAACGAAACCGGCCAGCAGCGTACCGAGGATCAGCCACGCCATCGCCGACGTATAAAACATCAGCACCGGCACGCGCGTTGACGCGTCGATGTACGCGCGCTCCAACTGCTCTGCGTCACCGGCAGCGGCGGACACGGACGGTTCTTTTAAGGGAATCTCAGTGGCGTTCATCTTCGGCAAGCAAGATCGAGAAGCCCGCTGTGGCGTAGCTTTTCAAGTTGGCAGACGCCCAGCGTGGTTATGAAAAGCGGCGGAGCTCCACGGCACTCCAAAACGCAAGGGAGAAATGTGCGGTGGCGATCACGGCCACCTCTTGGAGTGCGGCAGTACTCTGCCGCTTTCAAAACGTTAGACGCGTACCCGACTTGCGGCCTGCAGATTGAAAACTTGCGCCACGATAGCCGCAGCCTCGATGGCTTCATTGCGCGAGAAATCGAAATATTCATGGAGTTTTGGCCGGAGCCGGCGAAGCAGATGGTGGCGATGCCTGCGCCGCTGGCGAAGGCGACGCGGGCGCAGGCGCTGAAGGCGATACAGCAGGCTGTGCGGCGCCAGGTTTCGGAGGACCGGCCGGCGACGGCGAAGCGGGACTAGTTGTAGCCTGCGCTTCCGGAGTGGCGATCGGACCCGCTGGCGCTGGCTTTTGCTGCGCCAATTGCGCAATTGTCAATTCCACCGCGCGACTGATTGGTATGCGAACGACGCCCTTGTTTTTGTCGATCCAAGCGTAGCTGTTCAGCGCTTTCTCTGCGTCTTCGCGCACGCTTTTTAAAGCTTCCATGCGCTTCTTGGCACGCGTCTCTTCGTAATCACTTCCACGCGGCGAAGGCCCAATCACCGCGAGCACGATCACGCCGAATACTACGAAGAGAAGCACAACCCCTAACCACGTGGACAACGGGGCGCGGGAGCGGGTAATCTGGCGAAGAGATTCGGGGTCGGCCATTTCAGTTGACTAATTTTAGTGATTCGATCAGACGCGGATCGCGAACGGGAAACAGCGAAGTTCTGGGCACGAGTCGCAGATAAACGAAACCGAGCGTCGCGCCGATGGCGATGAGGGAAAGCAAATCCCAAATGCTGACATGCACGCCGGTGCCATGTAACGCAGGTAGCACAATGAGGTACATGTCGAGCATTTGCATGAAGACAATCCAGCCCGCCACGATACAAAGCCGGTGCGGATGTTTTTTGATCGAGCGCAAAAGCAAAATCGCAAACGGCCCAAAGAAGCGTCCGACCACGAGGAGCATGCTCAGTGCCCACCAGGATTGAGTATTTCGGGCGATAAAAAATTGTGTCTCTTCCGGAATGTTTGCATACCAGATGAGCATGTACTGGCCGAAACCGATGTAGGCCCAGAAAATGCAGAAGGCCAGCATCCATTTCCCCATGATGTGATAATGCTCCAGCGTCACGACATCCTTCAGGTAACCGGCTTGACGCAAAGCGGTGATAACCAGCACAAGCAACGACATCGAGCTGCCGGCGGCGCCCGCGAAGATGTACACGCCGAACATCGTTGAGAACCAGTGGTAGTTCAGGCTCATTAGCCAATCGAACGCGCCGAAGGTCAGACAAAGCGCAAACATCGGCAGGCTCGCGAAGGACACCCGGCGCATCCAGATCGTGAACTGCGGGTTGCCGTCCCTGTCCTGCCGCACGGAAAACCGACGCAGCAGTTGCGACGCTACGATGAAGTAACCAAGGAAGACGATTGCGCGAATGAGAAAGAAGTTAAAATCGAGATAAGCACGTTTGAAATCGAGCGCAGCCTCGTGCCCGGGCGGAATGTCCATCCAGGCATAAAGATGGTGACGGAGAAGAAGAATCGGCACAAAAAGCAGTGCGAGGACCGCCAACAATGCGGCAATGTTTTCCAACTGACGGCGCACCACCACCGTCCATTCGGCATCTGTAGCGTGATGAACAATCGTCCAGAAAAAGCAGCCCGCGCAGAGCGTGAAGAAAAACGCAAACGCAAACAGCCACGAATAACTAAACTGATGCGGATTCACCACTGCGCCCAAGGCGCACAGCACCAACGCGACCAATGCAACCGATCCAAGAAGGAATGAAAGACCCGCAAAGCGGGTGCTCTCGAAATATTCGCCTTCCGGCGTTGGGACGGTTTGTGAACGTTCGCTCATTTTTTCTCCAGTTCGCCGCGATGCTCTTCCGGAACATCGGCAATCGCCGCGTTTTGACTGCGCTGTAAAGCGCGCACATAAGCAATGATCGCCCAGCGATCCGGCACGATGATGTTTGGCCCGTACGCCATCATGGTGTTTTTCCCATTGGTGACGGTGTTGAAAATCTCGCCGTCCGACATTTTGCGGAGGCGTTCATCCTGAAGGGAAACTACAGTCGCAAGACCATACTGCTTGGTGATGCCATTGCCCGCAGCGGTGGCACCGTGGCACATCACGCAGGTGATATTGAAACGCTGCTGTCCGCGCTCCATCAACTCGCGGGTAACTTTCAGCGGAATACCGGTTCCCCAGTGATCGCCCATCTTGCCGGTGTTGTAGTAATCGGTGCCGGCGCTAAACCTTGCCTCAGGATGCGACCAGGGAGCGACCGCGGCTGCTTCTGTCTCGGTCGCCTCCGGCTTCGGCATTTCGTAACCAATCGGGACAGTGCCCGCAACCGGCAGGCGCGGGCCACGTCCATCCGCGAAGAAATCGAGCGGCGCTTGTGCACGCACTTTCATCTGCCGCACCATGTCGGGAAAAACTTCCAGCGGCGGTTGAATGCTGGTCTGCCCGCGAAACCCAAACACTGCGAGGATCGCAATCGTGCACAGAAGAAAAATCACCAGAAATCCGCGCAACATGCTTAGTCCTCGTGAACGATCGTGATGTGTTGGCCACCGGTTTGTTCCAGCAATTCGCGGACGCCAGCTTCGGTAAATCGTGGATCGCGCGCTTCAATCGCCAGGAAAAATCCGTCGTTGGTCACGCGGCTAAATCGTTCCCAGTTGAATATCGGGTGATACCAGCGCGGCAACCCGTTCATGCCGAGCATTGCGAAAAATGAAGCGAACGCGCCGAAGAGCACGGTCAGCTCGAACATGATGGGGAAAAACGCCGGGACGGTCCAAAAATTCCACGGCTTGCCATGCACATTGACCGGGTAAAGACCCCATGAGGGTCCAAATTCGACGAGGGCGGCGGTAAGCAAGCCGGACACTCCGCCAAACAAAACCCAGCCGCTCAACCACGATTTTCCCAGTCCCATTGCTTCATCCATTCCATGGATGGGGAACGGAGAATAGACGTCCCAGCGTCGGAACCCTGCATCGCGGACGCGCTTGGCTGCCTCGTAAAGCGCGGCCGCGCTTGGATATTCCGCGGCCATCGCGTAAACCTTGTGACCAAACGGGGTCTTCATCATCGTGGGCGCTCCTTTCCGCCAGGAGACACCGACTGAATTCCTGGAGGCGTGGTATAATGCGGGTCGGCTTCTGGAACGGCAGTCTTTACTTCCGACATGGCGATCATGGGGAGAAAACGAACGAAGAGTAGGAATAGCGAAGTGAAAATCCCGAGCGTGCCGATGTAGGTCCAGATGTCGACCCACGTTGGATGAAACATTCGCCATGACGACGGCAGAAAGTCGCGGTGCAATCCGCCGACGATAATAATGAAGCGCTCAAACCACATGCCGGCATTCACGCACATGGCGACAAAAAAAACGACTAACACGTTGCGCCGACACCACCGGAACCAAAACAGTTGCGGTGAAAGCACGTTGCAAAAGAGCATGCCGAACCACCAGTACCACCAGTAAGGTCCGAAAACGCGATTCCAAGACCCGAACCGCTCGTAAGAACTGCCGCTGTACCACGCGATGAAAAATTCCATCGTGTAGGCGTAACCAACGAATGAGCCGGTGAGCAAAATGATCTTTGCCATTTTGTCGATGTGCTGCGGCGTGATGACGTCGTGCAACTTAAACATGGCGCGGCACGGCAACAGCAACGTCAGGACCATGGCAAAGCCGCCGAAGATCGCGCCTGCCACGAAGTACGGCGGGAAGATTGTGGTGTGCCATGTCGGCAAAATCGTCGTCGCGAAGTCAAATGATACGACGCTGTGCACCGAAAGAACCAGGGGCGTGGAAAGACCGGCCAAAAGCAGATACGCCATTTCATAATGCCGCCAGTTGCGGTTGGAGCCACGCCAGCCACAGGCGAAAACTCCGAAAAGGAGCTTTCTCACCCTTGTGGTTGCCCGGTCGCGCAGCGTCGCCAAATCCGGAATCAAACCGGTGTACCAAAACAGGACCGAGACGGTGAAATAGGTCGAAACGGCAAACACATCCCACATCAGCGCGCTGCGGAAATTTTGCCAGATCGCCCAGTTGCTAGGAATGGGCGCGAGATACCATGCCATCCAGAACCGGCCGACGTGGATGCCGGGAAAAATCGCTGCACAAATCACCGCAAAAAGCGTCATCGCTTCGGCCGAGCGGTTGATCGAAGTGCGCCATTTCTGCCGCAGCAAAAAGAGGATGGCGGAGATCAGCGTGCCCGCGTGTCCGATCCCGATCCAGAAAACGAAGTTGGTGATCCCCCAAGCCCATCCGACCGGGATGTTGTTTCCCCATGTGCCCACGCCGGTGGAAATCAGGTATCCAATGCAAAAAAGTCCGAAGGTCGCGGCGCTTCCAGTGATCGTAAACGCCACCCACCACCAGCGCGGCGCGGGTTGCTCCACCACACCCGAAATGCGCTCGGTCAGCCAACTAAAATTGCGCCGGTGCAGAACAAGCGGTACGCGGGCGATCTGCCGCTCCGCCTCTTTAATCGTTTCCGGCGCTGTTGGGGCTGCGTCCATGTTCAGATTGCCAACTGCCGATTGAGAAAGATCTGCAAGCGCCGAGGTCGCCGCGCCGCGAACCCTCCAGCATGAACGCGCCACAGGCGCGTGGCTACAGCGCAACATCGACAATCGTAAATCGAAAATCGAAAATTCATCATGCTGGTTTCTCCTCCAAACTTGCGACTCCGATGTTCTCCGCGTCAGGCATTTTCGGGTTCGGATTGCGAATGCGTGCCAGATAACTTGTTCGCGCCCTGATGTTCAAGTAATCCAGTAACCGATAGTCGCGGTCCTGCCGTTTCAACTTTGAAACGCGGCTTTCCGCATCCTTGATATCGCCAAAAACAATCGCTTCCGTGGGACACGCTTGGGCACACGCTGTGGTAAACGAATCGCGCGGGATGCGCACGTCCGGCGAAGCGCCCGCGCGCGCGAGGGCGGCGATCTTTGCTTCCTCAATGCGTTGCACGCAGAAGGTGCATTTCTCCATCACGCCGCGCATGCGTACAGTCACGTTGGGATTTTTTTGCATCTTGATGGTGTCCGGCGCGCCCTTGGTGGTCAGCGGCGCGAAATATTCTTCGTAGATGCTTAATGCGCCGGCGATCTTTCTCTTGCCGACTGGTCGCTGGTTGTAATCGAAATAATTAAAACGGCGCACCTTGAAGGGGCAGTTATTCGAGCAAAATCGCGTGCCGATGCAGCGATTGTAAGCCATGACGTTGAGACCATCCTCGCTGTGAAGCGTCGCGTTGACAGGGCAAACGGTTTCGCACGGCGCGTTCTCGCAATGCTGGCAGGGCATTGGCTGTTGCACGATCTCGGGATTCTCCGGCCATTCGCCCCGATCCTGGTTGTACGGCTTCTTGCTGGCGTAATAGCGATCGATGCGGAGCCAATGCATGATGCGGCCATGCGCCACCTGTAATTTGCCAACGATTGGGACGTTGTTCTCGGCTTGGCAAGCGAGCACACAGGCGTTGCACCCAGTGCAGACATTCAAATCGATACTCATTCCCCACTGCTGCGGCGCGTCCAGTGGCGGGTGCGTGTATAAGCTCGGCGGCGGATGCGGCAATTCTTCTTCACCGGGAATTTTCTTCGCGAACTCATTATTTGCACGATAGCCTTCCAGCGTCGCTTCGCGGACAAGACCGCGGCCTTCAATGCTGAAGTGCTCCTGCGTGATCGACAGCGGATAAGTGCGACCAACGTTCTTCACCTGCACGCTCTCGATCCCCTGCCCGCCCGCGACAGCGAAATGCGGATTCGCCGCCGTCCGCAAGAGGTAGCCGTTGAAGCCGGATTGCGCCGCGATGCCCGGTCTTTCTTTTAGCGCTCCACCCGCATATGGCAGCTCATAGAACTCCGGCATCTTCCGCCCGTAGCCCAGCGGAACTGTAATGGAATCGTCGGCATGACCCGGCGACACGACCGCCGCAATGACAAGCTCGCGCCTGACTGGCTCCCCACCGGCGCTCTTTTCATTAATCGCGATCCGCAAGAGATCGCCGGTCTGCACATCGAGCTTTTTCGCATAAGCAGGACTGATCAACGCTGCGTTGTCCCAGGTCAGCTTCGTGATTGGGTCAGGCAATTCCTGAAGCCAGCCGTTATTGGCGTAGCGGCCGTCGTCCATCGCATAACTGCCTGCCAATACAATCTCCGGTGAATCTCGCGTGGGCGATGGCGGCAACATCCACGAACCTTGGACGAGGGCACCTGCCGCGTTTGCATTAAACGAGGGCGGCGCCTGATCACGCGGCTGAACGTGCGAAGCAAAGCCGTCATGAAGAAAGCGCGACCACGCTGTCTGAAAATCTCCCGGCGGACTGGTGCCACGGAAAGTTTCTTGCACGAGCTCAGGTCCTTCCGTTTTTGGCCTACCCAGCAACGCGCTGAGCAGTTCGATTTCCGAGAGACCGCCGAAGAGCGGCAGAATCATCGGTTGGATCGACAAGTACTCGCCCCGGGATGTGAGCGCGTCACCCCACGATTCCAGATAATGGGCGAGCGGAACGTGCCAGGGGCTGAGCGCCGACGTGGCGTCCTCGTGGTAACCAAGTCGCACAATCTCCGGTACCTTTTTCTGGAGATCAGCCCAGTCAAGTGGCAGCTTTGTCTCCCGATCCTGTACCAAACCGCGTCTTGCGTTGTAAACGGGATCACCGCCAAGAATGAAAAGTTGCTTGATCCGACCATCGTTTATGTCCGATGCCAGTTGTGAAATATCTATCGTGCGCGGATTGTGCGGAACCTGCCGGACGAGCAACGTCTGGCCGAGATTTTTCAGCGCGGCGTTGATTGCGTAAACGAGCAATTGCACTACAACTGGCTGATTTGGACCTGCCAGCACCAAGCTGGCGCCCGGTTTTGCGAAAAGATCATTCGCTGCCTCGCTAAGCCATTGCTCATCAAAGGTCCCTTCGCCTCCCGCACCTTGTAGATTGTCAACGACCGCGCCGAGCGCTGGATCGTTTGTCGCGGCCAGAATTTTTTTCGCGAGCGCGTGGGTGAACGCCGCAATCTGGCTCGCGGGACAACGGAGCCGGTGGTCCGCTACTGCGCCGGTGAGCGTGAAACGGTTTTCGACCACATAAAGGCGATTCATGCTGTCTGCCGCAGAATTCACCCGCCGGCGCGAAGTGAACGCGCGCACCGATTCGAGATCGCCCTGCCCGCAATCGAGAAAATCGCTGTCCAGAGCGAGAATCACATCTGCTCGATCGAATTTCGGGATCAGCCGTGCGCCTGCACCAAAAGCGCTCTGCGCAGCAAAGCTTTGTTCCTGACTCAGGAGCGGCTCGTAAACGGACCAGCGCATGCCGGGGAAAACCTTTTCCAGTTCTGTCCGCAATCGCTCGCGTGTGGGCGAATGCGTTTCTTGGACAAGGAACGCAAGACCCTCCCCATGCTGAGCAAGCAGCATTTTGCGGAGTTCTCCGATGTAGCTTTCAAATTCTTCACGCTTGCTCCCTTTTCCCTTGTGAACAAACCGCCGCGAGCGCGACGGATCGTAAAGATCGAGAATCGACGCCTGAACAAAAGTGTCGGTTCGCCCAGCGCTGGCCGGATGCAACGGATTGCCTTCGAGCTTGATGGGGCGCCCGTCCACGGTCGTGGCGATAAGCGGAATTGCGCCTGTGCGCCGGGGCATCGCGGTCGCGTAATACAGAAATTTTCCGGGAATCGTCCACTCCACGTTTTTTGTGAACGGAACGAGATGCATCTCCGGCTTGCGACAACTCGTTAGGCCAATCCCCGCCAGCGCCATCGACGCACCCATTAATTTCAGGAAATCGCGCCGCGACCATTCGTCGCCGTTCAGCTCTGCCGCGCCCACCGGAAATTCTCGTTCCAGCCATTGGCGAAATTCCGGCGTATTGTTCAACTCGCCGAGACCGCGCCAGTAATGCTTGCCTGTTGATGGCTCTGGCGGATGATGAAAAACGCGTTTCATCGGTGGCAACCCTGACAATTTGTTGGTGGATTGATGTTCCAGCGCTCTTTCAGCGTCTGGCCGATCTCGGTTTGAGTGAGTCGTTTCTTCTTCGAAAAATCTTCACGCCCATCGCTTGGCTGTCCGTATTTCGCTACAAACTCCACCGGTTTCACATCATCCGGATTCCAATCGAGATTAAAAACCTGGTCTTCCGGTCGCAGAAAATTTTCCGGATGCCGATGGCATTCGAGACACCATGCCATGCTGTGAGGCTTTGCCTGATAGACCACCGGCATGTGATTGACCGGACCGTGGCAACTGAAACAACTGATGCCTCGGTTCACATGCGCTGCGTGATTGTAATAAACATAATCGACCGTGCGATGGATCCACACCCACTCGATTGGGTCGCCCGTTTCCCAGCTCACCCGCACCGGCTCCAGCTTTGGATTGTCCTTTTGCACCTGGGTATGGCAGTTCATGCAGGTCTGTGTATTGGGCACATTCGAGTGCGCCGCCACCTCCACAAAACTATGGCAATACCGGCAATCCATTCCCAGTTGCGTGACGTGAATGTCGTGCGGAAACGGCACCGGCTGTATCGGTTGATAACCGACTTTGGTATATTTTGGCGTCACGTAATACCACGTCCCTGCGGTCAATCCACAAACGATCACGATGCCGCAAACCACGAGTTTAGGCGGCAGCCAATTCGTCCAGCGTGGAAAAAAATTTGCCATGGTTACCAATCGGCATCCGCGCTGGCGCGAGGTACTCGCCAGGATGCCAACAAATGGGAACTGTGCTTAGGATGTGCTTCGTTCAGACGCTGCAAAGGGTTCAGGTTAATTGCTCGTCCGAGGGGCAACGAGGATTCTATAAACACGCCGCGAGAGGGCAAAATAAATTTCGTCATTCACATCGATCCAAATGTTGCGTGGTGATACCCGATCACGTCAAAACTTCGCCAAAGCGTCAAGCCCTTAGATCGACATTGATCCTGCTAATGCTGTAGGGGAAGCTGACAGCTTCCCCTATAAATAAATTCAATAATAGTGAAATCATTTCGATCGGCGCATTGGCTGTTTTTCTTTGTCGCCGCATTTTCTGTGACTGCAATGACTCGCGCGCAAGAACCTGTCTCAAGCGAAGCCGAGCGGCGTCGAATCAATGTTGATCTCGTCCTTACCAATGGGAACGTCTACACAGTCAACGAGAAGCAGCCCAAAGCTCAAGCGATCGCGGTAAAGGGCGGCCGCATTGTTTTCGTCGGTTCGGATGAGGACGCAAAGAGATTTCACGCCGCGAAGGTTGTCGATCTTGTCGGTCACACCGTCGTGCCAGGCTTGACCGATTCACATTGCCACATCTTCGGAATCGGCGAGCGCGAGATGCAGCTAAATCTCGAAGGCACAAACACGCTCGACGATTTTTTGAGCAAGGTGAAAGCACGCGTCGCCCAGACATCTCCCGGCAAATGGGTCACTGGCCGCGGCTGGATCGAAACATTTTGGAAACCGCCGCAATTTCCCAGCCGCCTGGATCTCGACAGAATCGCGCCGGACAATCCTGTGTTCCTCACCCGCGCTGACGGTCATGCTTCACTTGCCAATTCCACAGCGCTAAAGATTGCCAAGATCGACAAAAGCACGTCGAATCCTTTCGGTGGCGAAATTTTGAAAGACAAAGCAACGGGCGAACCAACTGGGATGTTGCTCGATAACGCGCAGGATCTGGTCGCAAAAAATATTCCGCAGCCGACTCAAGGCGATCGCGAGAAAGCGCTGCTGCGCGGAATCGATCGCGAGATCAGGCTCGGCTGGTGCGAAATTCAAAACGCCGGCAGCCAAAAGGAAGATATCGATCTTATCAGGAAAGCGTTCGAATCTGGTAAAATTAAAATCCGATTCATCAACGCGGTGTTCGGCCCTGGCGAAGACGCGGCGCAGTTCCTACGCGCAAGTGGAATGGGCTTCCAGCCCATGGCCCATCGGCACGATGCCGCTGCCACGTTGGCTCCAGCAATCAACGCGTTCAATCATCATTTCACGCAGCGAACAATCAAAGTCATTTTTGACGGCGCGCTTGGGTCGCGCGGCGCGGCCTTGCTCAAGCCGTACAGCGACGCGCCTGAAACTTCCGGTTTTCTGACCGAAAAACCCGAAGAGTTACGTCCGATGTTTGAAGAAGCGTTGCGTCGCGGCATTCAAGTGGAGACACATGCCATCGGCGATCGGGCGAACCGGCTGATCGTCGATCTTTACGAAGCGGCATTCAAAGCGGTTCCGCCCGAGCAAAGGAAAATCAAAGAACCACGCTGGCGCGTTGAGCACGCGCAGATTGTCGATCCTGCCGATCTGCCGCGGTTCGCGAAACTCGGCGTGATTCCATCGATGCAGCCCTCGCACGCCATCAGCGATTTGTTTTTCGCACCAGCGCGGCTCGGAATGGATCGGCTCGCTGGCGCGTATGCGTGGCAGAGTTTTCTCAAATCCGGTTGCATCATTACTGGTGGCTCTGATGCACCCGTCGAGCGCGGCGAACCGATGATCGAATTTTACGCTGCGGTCGCGCGCAAAAGCATCAAAGGCGAATCGGGTGAAGCATGGCATCGTGAACAAGCGGTTTCACGCGAGCAAGCGCTAAAAATGTTCACGATCTGGCCCGCTTACGCTGCTTTCGAAGAAAACGACAAGGGCTCACTCGAAGTTGGCAAACTCGCCGACCTCACGGTGCTCTCGAACGACATCATGAAAATTCCAGAGCTAAAGATTCTGGAAACTCATACTGTCATGACCGTGATCGGCGGTGAAATTGTATTCGAATTGAGTCGTCAGCGATCGTGAAGCAGAACAAAAGTAGAATCGATTTCGGCGCGTTCTCTATTCCGTGCCATCGCGATACTGCCGCATTAAGTACGCGCTCACTTACGGAAACATTCATGTGAAGAAAACCGCTGCCATATGACCCGAATTTGCGCCTTCGTTCTCACCGTTGTTGGGTCTGCGTTTGCTGCAGTGCCAACCGCCGATTCTCTTCCGGAGTTTATCCACGTGGATGGCGAGCGGTTGCGAACGCAAGACGGGGCTGACTTCGTGATCCAAGGTGTCGGAGTAGGCTCGCTCCGGGCTGAGCCGGTCGAGAAAGATTACGAAGCAATTGCGGGTCTGAAGTTCAACACTGTGACGCTGATGCTCAGTTATCGCAGCTTCTATGCAGAAACTGACCCAGGGGATTACATCGAGTTAGGCTGGAAGCGCCTAGATGAACACGTCGCTCTCGCCCGCAAATATGGTCTCCACGTCATTCTGCAAATGAGCAGCGTGGAAGGCGCGCAATTCGTGCCGATCAAGGGCGTCGCGTTTGATTACCGAATCTGGGTTCAGCCCGAACTACAAGAGAGGTTTCTCAATCTTTGGCAAGCAATAGCTGAGAGATACAAGGACGAGCAACACATCCTAGGATACGGCATTTTCTCGGAACCGGTCGTATCGGGGACCGCTCAGCAGTGGATTGATCTCGCCAATAAAGCCGTATCTCGTATCCGGTCCGTCGACAAGAATCACGTCCTTTTCGTTGAGCGTCTCTATGGAGAATTCGGTACGCGTCGAGAGATGTCGGGGATCGATTTCAGCCCGGAGCGCTCGTTCTTCCTCGTTCCCGATCGGAATGTCGTCTACCAATTTTACTTTTTTTGAACGCGATGAATATACGCATCAACAGGCACCTTGGAGAGAGGATCGCGACAAGAATCTCCGCTATCCGGAGCTATCTTTCGAAATCGTTTATCGCGAGGCCCTCAACGACCGAGGTCGCGTCTTCCGCTTTAACAAGCAGTATCTGAGTTTCTATCTTAAACGGCAGCTTGAATTCGGCCGCAGGCATACGGTGCCAATGTTCGTGTGGGCCTTTGGACTGATGAAGAACTGCTTTGAGGGACAAGGGGGCTTGCAATGGCTGCGGGATACCAAGGCGTTGTTTGAGGATTACAATCTGAATTGGAGCTACTCCGATTATCGAGCCGACGATTTCGGCATTAACGATAATCCCGAAGCTGTGCGAATCCTTGCTTCACAATTGACAACCAAATCAATTCGATGACACGCATGATGATAAGAGTCGCGGCAGTTCGAAATCTTCCGATACGAGCGACCTTCGCACTGCCCATTTGCCTCTTTTGCTTCGTATTGGCCGATTCGCCATCGCCCGCGGCCACACACGAGCACGAGCATCCCGTCCCGGAGAAGCTCGGCGTCGTGAGCTTTCAAACGTCGTGCTCCGCCAACGTGCAAAAGGAGTTTGAGCGGGCTGTGGCGCTTTTGCATTCGTTTGCATACTCGGCGGCGGAAAAAGCGTTTCGCGAGGTGATAGCCAAAGATCCCAATTGCGCGTTGGCACATTGGGGCGTGGCGATGACTTACTTCCATCAGCTTTGGGAGCCTTACGTTGCGCCGGAAGACATCGCACACGGCCAGCTAGAGATCGATCAAGCGCAGCGGATTGGCGGGTCTGAAAAGGAGCGAGGATTTATTGACGCGTTAAGTACGATCTATGCGAAAGCGGATTCTGTGCCCTACCGCGAACGCGCGAATGCTTATACACTCGCCATGGGCAAACTCGCCGAGGGAAATCCCGACGATGTCGAGTGCCAGGTCTTTTACGCGTTAGCACTGATCGCCACCGCCTCACCGACCGACAAAACTCACGCAAACGAGAAGAAAGCTGCCGCATTGCTCGAGCCGCTATTCAAGAAATATCCGCAGCATCCCGGTATGGCGCATTACCTGATTCACGCGTGCGACAATGCCGAAATGGCGCAGCGCGGTGTGGCTGCGGCGCGGGCTTATTCGCAAATTGCGCCGTCAGCGCCGCATCCATTGCACATGCCTTCGCACATCTATACGCGATTGGGAATGTGGCAGGACTCGATCGGTTCAAACCTCGCCGCGAGAACCGCCGCGCATGCTCAAGGCGACATCGGCGAAGAATTGCACGCAATGGACTATCTCACCTACGCCTATTTGCAGCTGGGTCGCGATGCCGAAGCCGAGGGCGTGCTTGAGGATTTGCATGCAATGAAAAGTCTGCGCGCGGCCGAGTTCAAGATAGGCTACGCGGCGAGCGCCATGCCTGTGCGCTACGCCATTGAACGTCGGCAATGGGCGGAGGCTGCTCAGCTTGAACCGATCTCCGGTACGCAGCCGCACGTTTTCGCCATCACGGTGTGGGCGCGTGCCATCGGGCTCGCACGTACCGGACAACCGGCGGCTGCGCGACAAGAGCTCGACCGCTTGAAGACAGCATACGGGAAGCTACAGGCCGCCGGTGATGACTACTGGGCAGCGCAAGTTCAAGTCCAGTTGAATGAGGCGCTCGCGTGGATAGCGCACGCCGAAGGAAAAGATGATGAAGCTCTCCAGCTCATCCGGGAAGCCGCCGATGAGGAGGACGCAGTCGAAAAGCGTCCGGTCACGCCGGGTGCGATCGTTCCAGCGCGCGAACAGCTGGGTGATCTCCTCTTGGAATCAAATCATCCGCAGGAAGCCCTCAAAGAGTTTGATCGTGCGCTCACAATGACTCCGCAACGCCGCGCCGCGTTGAGGGGCAAGGCTCTTGCCACTGAAATGATCGCAGCTATCCACTAGCGAAGAGCGATAGTGCAACGGCAAAGAGTGTGACCCTGCCAAGGTCAAGCTACGCCACGGCCTTCGGAGGATTAAGACTGGATTCCTCCAGTGCTGCACGGTCCCAATCACCTAAAGTTGATGCGGCATCGTAAACGCTCTGCGCAAAATCCAGAAGGACATCGTCCGGTGATGGCGCAGTCCGGACCACATCGTACGGAAGAACGAACTCGTGCAGTTGCGCCGAATACGATGCTTCTGCCGGACGCACTTTCGCCTGCCCAAATCCCTGCGGCTCGGGATAAGCGTAAGAGTAGAAGATTGGCGTCGGGCTGGCTGCGTTGCCCGGCCAAAAACCGACGCTGTTGACTTCCTGCGCGTAGGCTTCGCGAGTCACGCGGTCCGGCAGATGCGGAATTCCACCCGGATGCGGCGGCGCGGCGCGGCCGGAGAATCGCGTGACTGCGAGGTCAAAGCTTCCCCAGAAGAAATGCACCGGACTGCATTTTCCGCAGAAACGCGAGCGAAACTTCGTAAGCACTCGAGTCGCTTGGACCAAGACCCGCCAAAATCGGTTCGCATATTCCGGATCGTATGATCGGTGGGTCTGGTCCTGGTCGAATGGAATTGGATCGGCAATTTCGTTCGGGACGTTGTCGATCTTCACGTGCAAGTTGAGCTCATCAAGCGCATTCATGGCCGCGTTGTAAAATTCGGCAACTGATTGCGGCCGCATCTTCAATGCGCGAACGCCGCCATCACTTTTCAAGATGCGCAATTCGTGATCGATGAAATCAAAATCGATCTCGAACATGTGAAGCCCGTGCGGGATCGGCGAAGTCGTCAGGCCGCGTGAAGTCACGTACAGCGTGACGTGCCAGGAATGATTGATCCAAGGCGTCAGCGTGAGCCGGATCTTGCCCACGATCTGCGTCCACATGTGCAACGTCTCGGCCGTTGCCTGCCATTCATTAAAAGGCAGATCCGACCAAGAGGCGTCGCGCTCAGTCATCGTTCCCGAGTTTAGAATCTAAAGTCGCCTTCGCAAACCTTCTCACTCAACTTACGTCTGTCACTGGGAATCTCGCGCTGCCGAAGCTTCAGGCAGCACTTCCTTTTCCACCGGGGCATCGCACGCGGCGACCAGCGATCCAGAATGAGCGGCTCGATGGGAAAATCCGGTTTACGGATGCACTTCCTTTGACCATCACAAATTTATAGTCGCCGCTCGGCGATCGGTTTGCTTATGAGTACAGATACCCGTCGTGATATTGACTCACTCGCGCCCGCTCGCTCGGCCTAAAGGCTTGCCCATCTATGTCACGCGGTTCCCGCCGGCTCCATTCACGCTGCGGCGCGACTCTCGAAAGAACAGAGCGCACTACGAATAAAGATATTCGTCATGGTATTCTCTCTGCGGGGCGAACTGGATGTTTTCGTTCCCAGTTTCGGGATACTCGAAGATTTTGCCTTCGTAATTGCGGATGACGATTTTTTCGTTGTCGTGATAGAGAACGCAACCGGGATTGATCGGCACTTTTCCGCCGCCACCCGGGGCGTCGATGACAAATTGCGGCACAGCGTAACCGGTGGTGTGCCCGCGCAGGCCTTCGATGATCTCGATGCCTTTGGCGACGGAGGTGCGCAGGTGCGATGACCCGTTGATCAAGTCGCATTGATAGATGTAGTACGGGCGGACGCGGCACATGAGCAGTTTGTGGACGAGCGTTTTCATAGTTTCGAGATCATCGTTCACGCCGGCGAGCAAAACGCTCTGGTTGCCGAGCGGAATGCCGGCATTTGCGAGGCGCTCGAGCGCTTCCTTGACTTCAATCGTCAGCTCACGCGGATGATTGACGTGCACGCTCATCCAAAGCGGATGATGTTTCGCCAGCATCGCGCATAGTTCGGGCGTGATCCGTTGCGGCAGGAAAATTGGAACGCGCGTGCCGATCCGCAGAAATTCGATGTGCTTTATCGCGCGCAGTCTCGAAAGCAATTTGTCGAGCTTATCGTTGCTGAAAATGAGCGCGTCTCCGCCGCTCAAAAGCACGTCACGCACTTCGGTGTGCTGTTCGAGATAACGGAACGCTTCTTCGAAATCGGTGTGCAATTCCTGTTCGCCAACACCGCTGACGACCCGACTGCGCGTGCAATAGCGGCAATAACTCGCGCAGCGATCCGTCACCAGAAACAAAACGCGATCCGGATAACGATGCACCAAACCCGGCACGGGCATGTGCGAATCTTCGCCGCACGGATCGGCCATGTCGTAAGGCGACGACCAAGTCTCTTCGATACGCGGAATGACCTGACGCCGGATCGGATCGTCCGGATTGTCGCGCGGGATCAGGTTAAAAAAGTGCGGCGTGATTGCGAGCGCGAGCTTGTCGCCCGAAAGCAGCACGCCGCTCCGTTCCTCGTCGCTAAGATCGACATATTGCTCGAGCCGGTCGAGCGACGTTACTCGGTTTTTAAGCTGCCATTTCCAATCATTCCACAGTTCCGACGCGAGCCCGCCATTGCGGGACCAATAGCCGGGCGCGTGTGAGACGAAGTCTTTCCCATCCCCTTTTTTTGCCGCAAAAGTGATCATTTTGTTGGGTAAACACAAAAAAGTTAAGATCGTTAAATATCGTGTCAATGCAGGCACTCGGCCGTGCGCTACGCACGCGGATGAGCGAGTATCCGTGAGCTATTTGCCGCCGAGAACGCTCAGCTCCCAGCGGTAGCCATCGGGATCGTGGAACCAAAGGCCCATGTTTTTCGAGCCGGGTGCTTCGGGTCCGATTTCGTCGCCGGGGTCTTCAATGGCTGCGCCGATGCTCTTTAGATGGGCGAGCGCCTTTCGTAACGTCGCCATGTTCGGTAGATGAAACGACATATGATCAATCGTTTCGGGTGAGGGCTTCCCCTTGAAAAGGGCGATGGTGACGTAGTCGTTACCGACGGCAAGGCCATTATCGAACTCGAATTCTTTTCTTAGTCCAACGCGCGCTCAAACCATTTCGCGCTCTTCTCTGGATCGCGCACTGCTAGCCCAAAGTGGCCAACCTCGCCGAGCGTGAAAGGTACCTTCGCCATCTCTCTCCTCTTACTCCCGACCCCAGATCATGGCGACAGAGGTCGTCAGGCTTCCGCCCATGTTAAAGGTGAGGAATCTTTTAACGTTTTCGATCTGACGCGCGCCAGCTTGCTCGGTGAGCTGTTGATACGCTTCGAACACCTGACGCACACCGGTCGCACCCACCGGATGTCCATCGCCAATCAAGCCGCCACCGGCATTTACCGGAATCGTGAAAGACGCTTTTAGTTTTTCGGCACGCACCTGCGGCAGTGCCGTGGCGCCGCTTTTGACAAGCTCGACTCCTTTGCGGTAATCGAAAAGCAATCGTGCACTTCCGCGCCTTGCATGTCGCGTGGTTTCAAATTTGCCATCGAGAAGGCTTTCTCGGCTGCCTTTCGCGCTGTCGAAAATGTCGGCGCATCTTTTTTGTCGAGCGGCAGATAATCCGTGGTATGACCGTAGCCGAGCAGGCGCACCGTGTTGCTTTTATCGCGACTAATCTTCTCAAGATACCTTCCGGAGACGAGAATGACCGATGCCGCGCCATCAGTGATCTGCGAACAATCGGAAACCTTAAGCGGAGGCGCAACGCTCGGATTTTTATCGGACACCTGCGATGCACAATCGAGCGTAAGATCGGCATCACGCATTTGCGCGAGCGGATTCAACTTGGCGTGTGCGTAATTTTTCCATGCCACCTGGGCGAGGTCCGCTTCGGTCGCGCCATATTTCTCAATATAAATTTGCGCGATGCGCCCAAATAGTTTCGGAAACATGAAATCGCCATATTCCGGTTTCTCGTTGTGATAATCGGCGGCCGCGCCCAGCACATCGGAGCCATCGAGCGACGACATTGTCTTTTGCTGTTCAGCGCCGACCACGAGCACCACGTCATAAAATCCGCCCATGATCCATTCCGCGCCGAGCAACACCGAGAGTGCGCCTGATGCGCACGCCGCTTCGGTATGAATGGTGGGTATGCCGTGCAATTTCGGATCGATCTCGGGAATAAACGCGCCGAGCTGCAACTGCTTGGTGAACTGTCCGGCATTGAAGTTTCCAACTACGCCCGCCTGAATTTCAGCAGGGTCAATCTTCGCGTCCTCGATCGCCTTTTTGCCGGCCTCAATAATGATGTGCCGGATGGTTTTGCCTTCCTTCTTCAGGTTGCGCTTAAAATCCGTGCGCCCTCCGCCGAGAATGAAAACTTCGTTCATAACATTATTAATTTAGCTGTTCTTCCTACCCTGTCATCCCGAACGAATGTGAGGGACCTCACAAAAAACTTCCGTGCCTTCAGAACTCCTGGCGGCCTGCCACAACGAATTGACGTGGCACGCCGCTCCTATCTTGGAAACAATTCGCGAGTAGGCGAGATCCTTCGCGGTCTTCGCGGCTCAGGATGACATGCTTTTTAATTCACCCACCGAAGGCGTCGAGCCCTGTGATGTCGCGACCGATGGCTAATGTGTGGATGTCATGCGTGCCTTCGTATGTGTAAACCGTCTCGAGATTCATCAGGTGCCGAATGACTGGATAACGGTCGGTGATTCCCGCAGCGCCCAGGATATCGCGGGCCTTGCGCGCGCATTCGAGTGCCATCCATGCGTTGTTGCGTTTCGCGAGCGAAATTTGCGCCGGCGTCACAGCGTCTGCCTCCATCATGCGCGTAAGACGCAGCGCCAGTAATTGCGCCTTGGTTATTTCCTGCACCATCCAGACCAGTTTTTCCTGCACAAGTTGGAAACCGGCAATCGGGCGGCCAAATTGTTCGCGTGCTTTTGCGTAGGCAAGCGCCGTCTCGTAACAATCAATCGCCGCGCCAATCACTCCCCACGCAATGCCCGCGCGCGCCTGCGCGAGACAGGACAACGGTGCGGTCAATCCTGAGGCTTGGGGCAAACGATTCTCCGCTGGTATCCGGCAGTTTTCGAACCAGCACTCCGACGTACGCGACATGCGCAGGCTGAATTTTCCCTCGATATCCTGTGTGCGAAACCCCGGCGCGTCCTTCTCCACGATGAATCCGCCCACACGCCCCTCGTCGTCCTTCGCCCAAACCACCTTCACATCTGCGATGGAGGCGTTGCCGATCCAGCATTTGCTGCCGTTCAAGACATATTGATCGCCATCGCGTCTGGCACGGGTTTCCATCCCACCTGGATCGGAGCCGTGCCGGTGTTCGGTCAGCGCAAAACAACCGACCTGTTCGCCCGATACCAGTCCCGGCAGCCAGCGCGTGTGCTGTTCAGGTGAACCGAAGGAATGAATCGCTTGAATCGTAAGCGCGCCCTGCACAGATGCTAGCGAGCGCAGACCCGAATCGGCGCGTTCAAGCTCCTGCATGATGAGCCCATAGGCTGTGTAACTCAACCCCGCACAGCCGTGCTCCTTCAGATATGGGGCGTAGAAGCCTAACGAGCCCATGCGTCCGGTGAGATGTTCCGGAAACTTCCCCGCGCGATGATGGGGGACGATCTCGCGCATGACTTCCTCCTCCACAAAACGCCGCGCCCGATCTCGGGCAGCGCGCTCGTCGGACGTGAGGAGCTCTTCGATGCCGTAATAATCCAGCGAGGTTGGCGTCATGTCTTGCGTCTCCGGTCGGAGCGACACTATTACGCCCGCTAGTGCCAATCAATAAGATCGACATCGCCGAGGTGGCCACGATTGAAATTCAACTCGAATCATGGAAATAGCAGTAAGCCATGGCGCGACTTCAACATCCCGCCTGGCCGCGCCGCCTCTACCTCGTAAGGGTGCTAGCGCTCCGGATCGAACCAACGCCGAGCCGGAAGGCGAGCGCGTTCGGTTGCTTCCGCAAAGTTCCCGCTCGGAAAAAGACTAGTGCCCATCAGCACTTCAGTCGCACATTCACATCCGGCCCATGATACAGCGTAACCTTTTTTGAGCACGACACCGAATTAATTGCTCGAAACATCGAACTAGGGCAGCGCGATGTTGAACTGGACGGGCGAGCCTTGATACGAAACCTGGCCGCGGAAAAGCAATTGGTTTCCCCAGTATGCCTCAATGAAGTAGGGCTGGGGTTGCGGAGCAACATTCGCAAAAAAATACGCGCCGTTGGGGGCAGTGAATGATGGCGCACTACGACCAACGACTGGGTGGACGAGATAAACCGTAACGCCGCCCACCACTCCGCGTTGCTGGGAGGCAACCACGCCGGAGACGGGCGGAGCGGGCACTTGGGCGCGAACAAACCCGGGCTCCATCACCGCCATCACGGCTAACAGAAAGAGAAATCGCAAGAGGTTCATAAATAGTTCACGGTTTCTGCTGTGGCTGTTTTTGAACCGGCTCAAGATTTACGCCGGCGGGTACCGGCTCGATGTGGCCGGGTACCGGCGGCGCGGCGACGGTAATCGGCCCGGAATTGGCCTTGGAGAACTTCAGGTCGTCGGGCAAAGCGAGTCGCTGCTGCCTGGCGTCTTCGATTTTCAGCGTCTTTACGACTGTCTGCGGTTCGTAGCCGGCTGCGTTGACTACCACTGTAAATCGCTGGTTATCTACTCGCAGCTGCTTGTCGACCTGCCCATCAGAGTCCGGCGTAAATGTGTCTGCATATTGGACGCTTACAGTTACCTGGGAGGGTTTGTCGATCCAGATCTTCCCAACAAGGTTCAAGGGCGGAGGAGTCCTGGACGCCCAAATGGCGAGCGCAACGAAGGCAAGGCCGATGACAAAAAGGCCCAGAGCGGGGTAGGTTGTGCTGATCTTGACCTTATCCGCGAGTTCCACGGTCAGGCTTCCGCCTTTCACCGCTGCCGAGAGCTTGATAACGCCCGTCTTTAACAGCCAGATGGCGCCGCAGACCATTACGATTCCGCACGCTCCGCACGCGTAAATGGAAAAATTATGCGGGTCCATGGCTGGGGATGAAACAGAGATTGTCCCCGGAGTGATTCACGTCGTCGCGTGACACCACTTCCAGAATCATCATACAACGAGATTGCTAACTGTTCGGGGAGAAGACAAGTCTAAATCTTCAATCCGCTAAAACGTAGAGTCGAGTCCACACACATCTGGCATTTCATTCCGACCGCTTTTTTTTCGTCTGGCCCAGCCATTGTGCCTAATTTCGAGATTTTAATTGCATTAGGCGGGACAGCTACAGCTTTTGGGGGCGTAAATATTTATGAGATCGTCTTGACGGTTCTGTTTCGCAAACGGCTTTGAAATTTGTTTCGGATCATGGAAATAGCAGTGGGCTATGGCACGACTCCACGAGTATCAGGGCAAAGCCATTCTTGCCGCCAACGGATTCAAGATCCCGCGTGGCCGCGCCGCATCAAATGCCGATGAAGCCGTAGCAGCGGCCAAGGAACTTGGCGGCGAAGTAGTCATTAAAATCCAAGCGTGGACCACCGGGCGCGCTGGTATCGGCGGAGTCGCTTTCGCCAAAAAGCCAGATGACGTGCGTGCGCATGCTAAGCGGATGTTGTCGATGAAAGTGGGACACTTTCCAGTCGAAGCGGTACTGGTTGAACAGAAGATCGATATCGACCGCGAATTTTTTCTCTCGTTCGCCATTGATGACACCGCTCGGGCTCCGGTAATCATTTTCTCCGCTGGCGGCGGGACGGGAATTGAAGAGCGCGCTGCGTCGACGCGGCGCATTTCTTGCGATGTGGACCGCGGACCTCTCGATTCGGCTGTTGACGAAGCCGTTGGCGGGTGCGGCCTTCCGCAGGCGCATTCGAAGCAGTTGGCCGAGTCGATTCGAAAATTATTTGTCGCCGCGCGCAGCGTTGAAGCGCGCTCGCTTGAAATTAATCCGCTCGTACTGACCAAAAGCGGCGAGTTTGTCGTAGCCGATTGCCGGATCACGATTGATGATTACGCGGTCGCGCGACATCCCGAACTTGGAATTGAAATTGCCCGTGAGTTTGATCATCCGCCCACGGCACTCGAACGCATCGCGTACGCTGTCGAACAAAATGATCATCGCGGCACATTTTATTTCGCGCAATTAGCGACGGCGGCTGCCAAGGGTTCTAAAGGCTTAGTTGGATTTCACGGCGCGGGGGGCGGCGGATCGATGATGTCGATGGACGCCATCGTAAACGCCGGATTCACCGTCGCCAATTTCACCGACACAAGTGGCAATCCGTCGGCATCCAAAGTTTATCGCGCCGCTCGGATCATCTTGGCGCAGCCCGACCTGGTGGGGTATTTCGGTTCCGGCTCCGGTGTCGCGAGCCAGGAACAATATTGGTCTGCCTACGGACTGGCCAAAGCATTTTGGGAACTTGATCTCGACATTCCCGCGGTGATTCGTTTGGGCGGCAACACCGAAGACCGCGCCGTGGACATTTTGCAGCGAATGTCCAAACTGCTTCGCGCACCGGTCGAAGGCTATCGCAAGACCGACACGCCGGCCATGATCGCCGGCCGCTTCGCGGAACTCGTCGAAAGTGCAGGCGGCGCAAAATGGAAACCCCGTCCGCCGCGTGTGCCCAAGTTCGTAAAGGACCCATCATCGACGATGTTCCCCGTAAAAAATGGCTGCGTGTGGATCGACACGGCGAAGTGGCCGCAAATTCGCAGTGCGATCGAGACGCACTCTGGCGAGTTGATTGTCGACCATGCTGGCGCGCCCGCGACATCTCTACCGAGCGAAGAACTTGCCACCAAAGATTCCGAGTTGCTCGCATGCGATGTGGAGTCTCGCCTTGCCGGACTCGAAGGCTTCTATTTGGAACTTGATATCCCTGGACTAGACGAACTCATTGGAGGCACGCGTTAAATGGCAATTTTGATTGACGAGACGAAGCGCGTGCTGGTGCAGGGTATCACGGGGCGCGAAGGTCGTGCGCGTACGCGCCTAATGCGCGAGTACGGAACGAATGTCGTTGCTGGCGTGACGCCGGGCAAAGGCGGGCAGAGTGTCTTGGGCGTGCCCGTGTTCAACGCGCCGCAGGAAGCGGTCGATTCATTAGGTAAGATCGACATCTCGGTCCTTTTTGTGCCGGCGGCTGGCGTAAAGGAAGCGGCGATTCCCGCGATTGATGCCGGGATCAAACTCACGGTGCTGGTGCCCGATCGCGTGCCGGTGTGGGACGCGATGGAGATCGCGGCAGCAGCAAAAGCAAATGGCGCTATGTTTCTTGGACCAAACACGCTCGGAGTGTTGAGTCCGGGGAAGGGCGTGGTCGGCATGATCGGTGGTCGCGCTGAAAGTGCGCGACAATGGTTCAAGTCCGGCGTCCCGAAGGGAGTGGGAGTGATCAGTCGCTCCGGCGGCATGGCTTCAAGCACTGGTTATTATCTGGGACAAGCAGGAGTGCGTATTTCAACCATCGTGCACATTGGCGGTGATGCGGTCCTTGGCGTTCGGATTCCCGACGCGGCGCTGATGTTTGAAGCTGATCCGGTCACGGAAGCCATTGTGATCTTTGGCGAAATCGGTTCGTCACAGGAGGAAGAATTGGCGGAGCTCGTTCGCGATCGAAAAGTTACCAAGCCCGTGATTGCATACATCGGCGGCAAAGCGGCGCGCGAAGGCACCCGGTTCAGTCACGCGGGCGCGATCATCGAAGGCGGCCGCGGCACGCACGCCGGCAAAGTGAAGGCGTTGCGTGAAGCCGGTGCCACGGTGGTCGATGCGTTTGGCGAATTGCCGGGTGCAGTCGCGGAGATTCTCAAGAAAATGAAAGGACAAAGTCTCATGAGTGAAGCCGACAAGAAAGCAACATGGAACACCGCTATCACGCGCGTGGAGCCTAACAAAGTGGCGGTGCGCGGATACGATATCGCCGAGCTCATGGGACGAGTCTCCTTTGGCGCGGCGGTATATTTAATTTTGACCGGCGAACTGCCATCGCCTGCCGTGGCACACTTGATGGATGCGATCCTGGTATCGTCAATCGATCATGGCGCCACACCACCGAGCGCGGTGGCTGCGCGCACCGTCGCATCTACCGGCGCAACGTTGAGCGCCTCGATCGCCGCCGGAATCATGTCGATCAATCGTCATCATGGCGGCGCGATTGAGGATTGCGCCCGCCAACTGAAAAAGATCGCCGATCGCGCTACCAGTGAATCCATCTCTCTGGATGAAGCCGCCGCGCGCACGCTCGCGGCCATGAAGGAAGCGGGCGAACGCATGCCCGGATTCGGTCATCGCTTACACAGCAAAGACCCGCGTACCGCACGTCTGTTCGAGCTCGCGCGCGAAGCCGGCGTGGACGG
>WNGK01000606.1_pt1 | contig 36802 bp, 31 predicted proteins | sample 5400601 | NCBI WGS metagenome assembly WNGK01 (sample SAMN13153376, study PRJNA577476) | soil metagenome | isolation source: 60 cm soil or saprolite under Garry oak tree replicate 1 | place: USA:California | collected 2016-06-15 | reverse complement strand
ATTTCCCGGGGGAGGCTTGGGCCCAGACAACAGGTTCTCTTGGTATCTCGGTGGTTCGTGGAACGTACAACACAATATAACCTTGAACTACGGGGTCCGCTATGTCCGTGACACAGGTCGCACTGACAGCGATATCGCACCAATCCCAGTTCTCAATCAGTTTGGTGCTGGTCTGGGAAACCGCGTGCGCCAGCCCAATGACAGTTTCGCTCCACAGCTTGGGTTCGCGTGGGACACCGGCAAGAATGGCAAGACTGTGATCCGTGCCGGAATTGGATTGTTCTATGAGAATTCCATTTGGAACAATAACCTGTTTGATCGGCCAGGCCGCTTGCAGCAGGGCCTTTTCCTCGGATTTCAAGACGATACTGCGGCATTTGCTGGGAAACCCATTGGAACCGTGGCCTCCCAGATCATCGCTGATCAGCAGGCGTACCAGGCACAGACCCTCGCCGCTGGCCCGGCAAGCAACGGTTCTTACATTGGCACGACTTTGACCGACGCTATCGACGGCACCAGCACTGAGCTATTTGCCCCCAATTACAGAACTCCGCGTTCCGTACAGATGAACATCGGAATCCAGCACGAGATTCGGAGAGGGACGCTTCTGACTGTAGACTATTTGCGAAATGTAGCGACGCACAATCTATTGAGCGTGGACACGAATCACATCGGCGACGCGCGCTATTTCAATATGACCAATGCACTGGCTGCAGTGTCCGCAACCAACAGTGCCTTTAGTTGTGGGAGCGGAACCGCGTCCGCTGATATCAACTGCGCCATAGGCAACGGCGCAACCATTGCTGACTACGCGGGGAATGGCCTCGATTCCGGTTACTCCCTTTGCTTTGGCTCCCCTTGCGCGCTCGTAGGAGCGCCGGCAGCAGCTTTCCCTGGCGTCAACCAAAACCTCGGCGCGAACCAAATGCTGTTCCCCGTTGGCCGCTCCGTCTATAACGGATTGCAAACCTCGCTGCGGTCGGACGTGCACAACCCGTTTCCGGGAGCCAAGTCTTTGAACCTGCAAGTCTCGTACTCTTTCTCGCGCTACGTTTCCACAGCGCGAGACAGTGATTTCATAAACTTCTCTGCCGATAATGCGAATCCGCTCAGGTACATTGGCCCGAACGGATTGGATCGAACCCACCAACTCTCGTTTGGTGGGACGTTGGACTTACCCGTCAAGTTCCGCGCAAGTCTGATTGGACACTTCGACAGTCCTCTGCCGTCGAGCGTTACTTTGCCGGTGAGCGGACTTCCGGGTGGCATTTTCCAAACCGACATAACAGGGGATGGAACTGGGGATGGGAGTACAGTTTCCAACGGCGGTCTAGGCGATCTTCTTCCTGGCACCAACATTGGTGGTTTCGGACGTAGCTTTGGCGTGAATGGCCTGAACCAGAAGATACAAAGTTTCAACAGCAATTTCGCGGGCGGACTTACGCCCGCCGGTCAAGTCCTGGTCAACAATGGATTGTTTACACAGGCCCAGTTGATTTCCTTGGGAGGCGTGATTCCAACTGTAGCCGCCGCGCCCCAAGGCGCAGTGGGCCAGGCATGGCTTAAGACATTCGACTTTGGCCTGAGCTGGGCATACACCTTCAAAGAGCGGGTCGAGGTGCGGCCCGGGGTCACTTTCTTCAACGTGTTTAACTTCGCCAACTTCGACGGCGCTGCTGCCCCGTTCAGCAGCATCCTGGACGGAACGCCAGGCTCACCCAACGGCACCACAAATCCTCAGCCTAACGATCTCCGGCTAGGTCTGGGCACGGGCGTGAATGCGCTTGGCGCGCCACGTGCCATCGAGTTCGAGTTGAAGCTGTCATTCTAGGTACGTTTCGAGACTGGGCCATCGCTCACCAGCGATGGCCCTCTTCCTCCCCGAAAGCGACTACAATTTCCCCATGCCATTCTCCGACTCCCCCTCTCAGCGCAAACCGAAATCTCCTCCTGTTGATTCCACCAATGAAGAAGCGGCTTACCTCAAGAATCTTGCGGAGAAGCAGAGGCCGGTCACCATCAAGCTGGTTGATGGAGAAGTTGTCGGCGGATGGATCGAGTACTACGACCGCAACATGATTCGCCTGACCCGCGACGGGCGTCCGAATTTATTTATTTTCAAGACCCAGATTGCGTACGTGGCAGAGGGAAGCCTCTAGCTCCTAGCCGCTAGCTTCTAGCAATCAAGAGCCCACCCAGAGTCGTCGAGTCGCATTAAATTCACAAGGTGTGGTTTGCTAGAAGCTAGCAGCTAGCAGCCAGTAGCTGACCCCCGCTTCATCACCTCTGCGTGAATTCATCCGCATGCACCACAAATTCCGGATAGGCATCTGCGCCGAGCTCGTGCAAATCCATGCCCTGCCGCTCGCCGTCGGCAGAAACGCGGTGTGGGATAACGCGGCCTAGCAGCCAGTTCAGGCCATAGGTTATCGGCAAAATGAATCCGATCAGGGTTGCCACCCCGACCAGTTGTGCCATGAACTGATCGGCGTCTCCGGAAAAGACTCCAGCTGCCAGAAGCCCCCAAATCCCACCCATCGCATGGACTGAAACCGATCCGCAGGGGTCATCCACTTTCAGTCCGAATTCCAGCCACTCGACTGACAGAACGACAAGCACCCCTACGACCAGGCCGGTGAGAATGGCTGTAGCCGGCTTGAGTGTGGCGCACCCGGCACTGCTAGCGACCAAGCCCGCCATCCAGCCGTTTGCGATCAGTGATGCGTCGGGCCTGCGGAAGCGCACGCGAGTGACAGCAGCGGCAGCGAGCGCAGCGGCTGCCGCTGAGAACGTCGTGTTGAGCGCGACCAGCACCGATTTCTCGGGCTGAAGTCCGGTGTAAAGAATTGCCCCGGCTGAATTCAGTCCGAGCCATCCGATCCACGCCAACATGCACCCGAACAAGACGAAGACGCCGTTATGGGCGGGGATCGCGGCGGGCATGCCGTTTGGCGAATACTTTCCGCGGCGCGGTCCGAGCAGCCAGGCCAGCGATAGTGCAGTCAGGCCGCCTGTGGCCTGAATCACGCCAGAACCCCCAGCGTCGATGAATCCTACCGATCCAAAGTTTAAGAGAGCAACCCTCGCATGCCAGGCAAAACAAGCGAACAAGGGAAAGGTGACACCTGCAAGAAAGATTGTCGACACGCAGGCTGCACCCAATCGCCACCGGTCGGCGGCTGCACCTACAGGAATCAGAGAAGAGAGTGCCACGCTGAACAGTCCGGTCAACGATAGCAATGAGATTGGCGACTCCCAAGCCAGTCCTCTCAGAAAAAAGCCGGTCGGCAGCAGGACGTGCGCACCGCCGAGGATAATGGTTGGCCGGTATCCCTGAATCGCGAAGCCGCAGACAAAATAAACAACAACTGCCACGCAGATCACGCAAAGAGCAGACGTCATCGCGTGTGCAGCGCTGCGCGAGCGTCCCAGTCCTGTGTTGATGAGCGCAAGCCCAGCGATCGCGAATGGAACTAGCAGAATAAAAACGAGGCAGAGCGCGGATGAAAGTTGGTAGCTGTCAGCGGAGTTTGCGGTCATTCGTTATCCTCGCTGACAGGCAGATGCGCTCGCGCGAAAAGCGCCAAACCGAGCACCTCAACCGCAAATCCTGCCAAGATGAATCCGGATAACGCGCCGCCATGAAGCAGTCTTATAGCTGCAATCACGATCCCGCATCCCGAGAGCAGCAGAAGAAATCCCAATTGTTTCATGATCGTGTTCCGATTATCACAATACAAGTCGGCGAATTGAGCAAGGTTATATTTTGATTGCGGCCGTGTGGGTCGGACATTCTTGTCCGACGCAGTTGATCGGGGTGCTCTTCGCGAGCGACTAGCATGCTATTGGACGCGACGCTGGTGAATTTCCAGAAATGAATGAAGCTGCTGGAAGACTATCCAATCCACACGCTGGGTTTGGGTTTTGTCGGACAGGAATGTCCGACCCACACCACCCGTGTGATAGGCTGGCCTTTCTGCGATGCCAACTGCTGATCCGCTCAAGAGCGAAGCCCCCGATTCGTTGATGCTCACGGGCTTCTGGTATCGCGCCCTGCCGTCCAATCAATTAAAGCGCGGCCAATTACATAAAGCCATGCTGCTGGAAATTCCGCTGGTGATCGGACGGGACCGCAACGGGCTGCCCTTCGCCCTTCGCAATGCCTGTCCTCATCGTGGCATGCCGCTCTCCTGCGGGCGGTTCGATGGACAGCAGGTGGAATGCAGTTATCACGGTTGGACATTCGATGCGCAGAGTGGGCAGTGCCAGCTCATTCCCTCACTCACGTCCGACCAGAACCTGAAAGTGGACCGCATTTACGCCGGCAATTACCCGTGTGAAGAGCGAGACAGTTTCGTCTGGGTGTACGTCCCGGATCCAGGGCCAGCCAGCGCAGGATTTACTCGCCGCGAAGAACCGGCCAGCTCCGCGCCTGCGGTTCCTACATACGGCGGAAAATATAAGACGGCATATCTCAGCGCCGATCTGCCTTGCAGCGTGGACCACGGCATCATCGGGCTCATGGATCCCGCGCACGGGCCGTTCGTGCATCAGGCATGGTGGTGGCGTTCGCGGCATAGTATTCACGAAAAACAGAAACAGTTTGAGCCGATCCCCAAGGGGTTCCGCATGAGCGCGCACACGCCCAGCTCGAACAGCGCGCCGTATAAATTGCTGCGCATGTATGCCGATGCCGACTCAATCACGACGACGATTGATTTCGTGCTGCCGAACTTGCGATACGAAACCATTCGAGCAGGGAAGTACTGGTTCTCTTCACTCACGACCGTCACGCCGATTACGCGCGATCACAGCCGAATCGATGTGGTCGCCTGCTGGAACATCTTCCGCTGGATGCCGCTCGGGCCGTCACTATTGAAATTTGTCTTCGCAAAATTCGTCGAACAAGACCGCCGCACGATGGAACTACAAAGTGAAGGCCTGAAGCACAATCCGCACCTGATGCTGATTGATGATGCCGACCGCCCCGCGAAGTGGTACTTTGCCCTCAAGACCGCGCATTTAGAAGGAAAGCGCACCGGTGCAGAAATGAAGCACCCGATCACCGGGCCGGTGGTGTTGAAGTGGAGAAGTTAGCAGTGGTCAAGGGCCAGTCCCCGTTGGTCAACGCAGCTTACGAGTGCAATGGCGATATTTTCAACCGTTACCGGCTGACCTCTTTGCGTTCTGCTCCTGTCGTCCCTCTCGGTGGCCCGAGATTTTTCTTAACAGCCGAAGAGAGATAGTCCTGCCAGATGTATTCAAGAGCTTCCGGAAGTGTCTGCTGTACAACCGCTCGGTCAACGTGCGTGGCGTTGCGGGCAAAGACAAATTGATAGTGATACCCCTTGGCCGCGAGTACCTTCGCCATAGTCTCGTTGGCGAGAACCCAATCGTGCATGTTGTCGCGCATTACGTTCGGATTGAGAAGGTCCCGGTCGCCAACTTCCATCCACATCCGTATCGGCTTTGCCGGGCTGTTTGGGATGAGATGCTCGTGAAACTCCCAGGCACCGTGCGGCGTTTGCGGATTGTACGGCCACTCCTGGTTTACAAACGTTCCGGAATAGGTAAGGACTCGGTGATAAAGTTCAGGGTGATACCAGGCCATGATCAAGGCGCAAGCGCCTCCTGAGCTGTACCCCATGGTCGCCCTGCCATTCGGATCTTTGGTGAGTTTCACGTGAGCCTGGTTTTCGACCATAGGCAACACTTCCTTTTCCACAAGCTCGGCAAAGACGCCGGACATTGTGTCGTACTCAAGGCCGCGTTCACTTCCTTGCGCGTCTCCGCCTCCGTTGCCGATAGAAATGGCAATCATCACCGGGACCTTCCGCTGCGCGATCAATGTGTCCAGAGCCGAAAAGAGCAAGCGATCGGGTCCGTCCGTCCCGACGATGAAAGGCGCGACACTACCGCGCACGTACTGCTTGGGGACATATACAGCCACCTTCCGCGTATACGGCGCGGGGTGGCTTGTGGTCACGACGAGCTTTGCGGGGTCCGCGGGATCGACGGTCCCGAAGGTATTAGCGTCACGTGCGATGCCTGGATAGATATTGCTTTCGGATGAGCTCATCGTCAACTCAATTACCGTTCCTTTCGGTACGCCGTCCTGGAGAGACATTGAGGGAGCAACATTGTGGGTAGGCCCAATAACGAAATTACCGTCCGCATTCGCAGGAGGGGTTGATCCATCGGGCAATTCCCTCGCCGTGACATAGCCAGGGCTGTTCGGGTCGCGTGTTGGCGGAGTTGGGCGTTCCGCGTGTGAAAGAGACTGGGTGAATGCTGGATAAACAATAGCGATCGGGCTGATCAGAAGTAGCATGCTCAGAAAACGCGGGATTGAAGCTATGCGGCCCTCTTGCGGCATTTAAAGTTCCTGATTCGTATTCGGGCAAGCCGAGAGCATGGTAGCAAAGAACTTGCCGTTGCGTTCTTCCACCAATCCTCGGTCTGTTATTGTCGGATGCTTCCGCAACGAAAGCCGAAATCGTTCCCGCCTGCCAGCTGACGATAGCAGGCCAAAGCGCTCCCGATCGGTCAATGCATTTATGAAAGAACGCCCCGCTTCAGAAGGTCGAAGCTGGATGTGGCGCCGCCTCCGCTACGCTGTGCAGGGCTTCGCTCCGCGAGGGCGGCTAGAGAGTGACTTCAGGGGTTTGTGCGGGTGGGAAGAAGTGCAGGAGGGCATAGGCAAATCGGCTAGAGAATGGCATTTTACCTTGGGGGAAAGATAAGCGTTAGCACGAATGACCTTTCCCCCAAGGAGGCAACTGCAATGAGTCGCGACCTGAAGTATATCGGCATGGACGTGCACAAGGAAGCGATCGTGATCGCCGTCCTGAATGGCAGTGGGAAGCTGGTCATGGAAACTATCCTCGAAACCAAAGCCAGCAGTCTTCTGCAATTCATCTGACGACCGCTCACTGCCCGCTCGCCATTTTCTCCTCAGCCACCAGCCAGTCCAATGCCTCTTCGCGCGTTTTGAACGTCGGCAGGTCGCGCTGAGAGAACGCCTTAAGATTTTCGTAGAAAACCTTGGGCAAGGTCTCGGTCCCTACCCAGGCTGAACGCTTGAGGTGCGGCCGGTCATAGACCGTGGCCTGTTTCAGGCTTTCAAATGCTGTCTTGTCAAACTTCGACCCAGTGAAATCGGCCAGCAGAAGGACTGAGCCGAGCGGCTCCGACGCAAGATATGTGGGAACCAGGCGCGCCAGTTCGGTCATTTCTGCCGAGGTACAGTTGGAAACATCTACCAGCAGCACCTGCTTGCCTCTGTGAGTAATTAACCGGATTCGTTCTTCCATACAAGCCTCCTGGAAGACGCAATCGGACAGGGGCCGGTTAGGTGGACCCCATCGCACAGCTACATCTTCATGTCCTTCATATCCTTCTTCACCGGACTCTTGGCTTTGGCTTTGCTCTTCAGGGCCTCATCGGGGGATATCTCTTTCCCATCTTTGTCCACGTAATGAATATCAAAAGCCGCGTCGCTGGCCAAGAAAAACGTGCAGGCGGCAACGCAGGTGAACTGGTGGACGCTCTTGGAAGGCATCTTCACATAATCTCCAGCGTGCAACACGACCGCACTGCCGTCTTTCATTTCTCCTTTTCCGCTTCCCAAAACGAACATCAGTTGTTCGGTAGCCGTGTGCCAGTGCCACGGAATAACACAGCCTGATGTCGTCTTCAGAAGAATCACGGAGCCGCCCTGCGTCGGATCGCCGTTGAGAACAGAACCTTTTGCGCAAGTTGGGACTCCAGGGAAGTTTACAAACTTCTTGGCGGCAGCAGCGGGATGCGCCATCTTGGCATCTTCGGCATGTGCCGACTGAAGTGTGGGTCCAACCGCCAGAATCGCGTACAGCAAACCATAAGCCGCAAAACGCATGCGCTTCCTCCTGAGTTGAAGTTGCGCTGGGGAGTATAGCAGCAGGAGGGAAGCAATGCACACTGCAGCAGGGGTCAGTGGGGTCAGTGGCTAGTGCTTAGTGGTCAGCCGGATTTTAAAATTACTAACCACTAACCCTGATCTCAAACCCCGACCGGCTGCTTGCTCGCCACCGGCACCGGAGTGAGCCAGTTAAACCTATCAGGCTGTTCGCCGCGCACAATCCCGAAGAACTCGCGTTGCAGGGACCGCGTAATAGGACCAACATTGCCGTTGCCAACGAGGATGCGATCCACAGAACGGATCGGCGTAACTTCGGCAGCCGTGCCGGTGAAGAAGACTTCATCCGCGATGTACAGCATTTCGCGCGGAATACCTGCTTCGACCACCGGAATGCCAAGCTCCCGCGCCAGCTTCAGAATCGAATCACGAGTGATTCCTGGAAGCACCGAATTTCCCAGCGGGGCAGTCTGCAGCACGCCGTTTCGGACCACAAACACATTCTCCCCGGAGCCCTCGCTGACGTAACCGTTTGCATCGAGAGCGATGCCTTCCGCGTAGCCGTTTACCGTCGCCTCCATGCGGATCAGCTGCGAGTTCATGTAGTTCGCGCCAGCTTTTGCCAACGCGGGCAAAGTATTGGGAGCAATGCGGGTCCACGAGGAAATGCACACGTCGACGCCCGCGTCATCTTGCGTCAGGTACTTACCCCAGGGATAGTTCGCGATGTAAACCTCGACCGGGCATTTGTTCGGTGACACACCCGCGTCACCGTAGCCACGCAGCGCGATCGGACGGACATAGCAGGGCCACACGCCATTCGTTTTTACGAGCTCTAGCATGGCCGCGACGAGGTCCTCTTTCGAGAAGCCAACATCCATCCGATAAACTTTCGCCGAATCCAGCAGCCGCTGCATGTGATCGTCGGCGCGGAAAATCCCCGGACCAGAAGGCGGGGCATAGCAGCGGATTCCCTCAAACACCGAGGAGCCGTAGTGGATGACATGCGACATCACATGGATGGTCGCGTCCTCCCAGCGAATGAGCTTGCCGTTGTGCCAGATTTTGTCAGTCTTTTGTAGTGCCATCGAGACTCCTCAAAAGGTGTAGTGCCATCGAGACTCCTCAAAAGGAAGCGGGCTGCTTTGATTATAACTGGGCGGGCAAAGCCCGTGACGTAGCGTTGACAAATCCGGTGCGGTAACAAGTTTGCGGCAGGTCAACAGATGCTTTCGGATTGTGGCGGTTCTCCCAGGAATCGAAGGTTATAATCTTGCCACCCATGACCCTTGCCTCGGGCACGAGAATCGGTCCTTACGACGTCCAGTCGCAACTCGGCGCAGGCGGAATGGGAGAGGTTTATCGTGCTCGCGATACGCGGTTGGACCGCACCGTTGCTATCAAAATTCTGCCAGCGCATCTCTCCGGAAGACCCGACGCCCGCGAGCGCTTTGACCGCGAGGCAAGGGCGATCTCTTCGCTGAGTCATCCCAACATCTGCCATCTGTACGACGTGGGCACGCACGACGGAACCAGCTATCTCGTCATGGAATATCTCGAAGGGGAGACTCTTGCGAGTCGCCTGCGCAAAGGCCCCCTTCCACTTGAACAGCTGCTCAAGGTTGGCATCGAAATCTGCGAAGGATTGGAGAAGGCACATCGCAGCGGAGTGGTGCATCGCGACCTGAAGCCTGCAAACATCATGCTGACCAAATTCGGCGCCAAGCTCATGGATTTTGGTCTTGCTAAACCTGCGGTAGCAGCCATCGCGGCCGGTTCATCTTCCGCCTCGCTAGCGACTTTGTCCCAGCCGCTGACGGCGGAAGGAATGGTGGTGGGAACATTCCAGTACATGTCGCCGGAGCAAATCGAAGGCAAAGAAGCGGACGCGCGCAGCGACATCTTCGCGCTGGGTGCCGTGCTGTACGAAATGGTGACGGGAAAGCGAGCGTTCGAAGGGAAGACGGCAGCAAGCACAATCGCCGCGATTCTGGCAGGCGAGCCAAAGCCAATCTCGACGGTTAAGCCGCTGTCACCTCTTGCATACGAATCGTTAGTAAAGGCGTGTCTGGCCAAAGATCCGGATGAACGACTGCAGACGGTGCACGACGTCAAGCTGCAATTGCGGTGGATCGGGGAATCGGATTCAGCTGGCGTCCCTGCAAGTGTCCTAGCGTACGCCAGAGTTGGGACCGCATCGGTTGGCTGCTCGCCGCTTCGCTGGTATTGCTGATCATCGGTGGCGGTGTGACGTGGTGGATTAGTGCGCACCAGACTCTACCGGCGACCTTCTTTTCGAGCGCCTTCCCTTTTCCTGCGAACGATGTCGCCCTGTCGCAGGACGGGCGGAAGGTTGCGATGGTCGCCTATTCGGATCAATCAAACAAATACGTGATCTGGACCCAGGACGTGGGAGGCCGCCGCGCGACCATCGTGCCGGGAACGGAAGATGGATTTCACCCGTTCTGGTCGCCGGATGGCCGTTCCATCGGATTTTTCTCGCAAGGAAAACTCAAGAAGGTAGACGTTTTCTCGGGAAGATCAGCGCAGGTGATCTGCGATGCTCCCCATGGCCGTGGCGGCGCCTGGAACCGGGACGGAGTGATCTTGTTTTCGCCAGACGGGTTTGCCGGACTGTCCCGGGTGTCGTCGGCGGGCGGGACCCCGACGGCTGTGACCCAGGTGGATGCTTCGCGCTCCGAATTCAGCCATCGGTGGCCCGTATTTCTGCCGGACGGCCGACACTACCTGTATCTCGCCGCCAACTTTTCGGGAAAATTGGAAAAGAATGAGATTTTCCTGGGTTCGCTCGACTCAAGCGCGAAGCGGCCAATCGTGAGCGCGAGTTCAAACGCCGCGTATGCCGATCCGGGTTACCTGCTGTACCTGCGTGACAATGCCCTTGTCGCCCAGCGGTTTGACACTCACAACTACGTGCTGAGTGGAGAACCGCACAGCATCAGCGACGAGGTGCAATACTTCCCCCTCTTGGATCTTGGAGTTTTCGACGTGGCCGGCAAAGATACCCTGGTTGTACAGACCGGAAAAGGCGCCAACAAATCCCAGATGGTGTGGTTTGACCGAAACGGCACACAGGTGGGTACCGTCGGAAAGCCTTCGGTCTTGGCAAATCCCCGGATTTCCCCAGACGGGCGACGCGTGGTCATTGACCAAACCGACAGTGACGGGCGACACGACAACATCTGGATTTACGGGGTCGGGAACGAGGCAGCCGATCGTCTGACCTTCAGTGCGGCGGCGGACCAACTTCCCATCTGGAGCCCTGATAGCAAGCACATCGTCTTCGGTTCGAATCAAAGATTCCACTTCACCCTGTACCAGAAGAACTCGGATGGCTCCGGATCCCCGCAAGAGATTGCCGACCTGGGCGCGGAGCAACAAGGTCCCTGGGATTGGTCGCGAGACGGCAAGTATCTGCTCGTCATGAAGAACGCCGAGGTATGGTATCTGTCTGCACCGGATTGGCAAGCAAAGCCGTTCCTACAGGGGAAGGCGCCCTTTCGCAAACGCGCAGTTTTCGCCGGACGGGAGATGGGTGGCGTATTCCACGAATGAGTCGGGGAATTGGGAGGTTTACATAACCCCATTTCCGAGCGCAAACGGCAAATGGCAAGTATCCAGGGGAGGCGGAGAGGAGCCCCGCTGGAGGCGGGATGGCAAGGAGTTATTCTACCTGTCCGGGGAAGGGAAAATGATGGCGGTGCCCGTGAAGACCGATAGCAACTTCGAGGCAGGGGCACCTGTAGCGCTGTTTCAGACGCATACCCGGCAGCAGATTTCTTTCATGGACGTGTTTTCCTACGACGTGACCGGCGACGGCCAAAGATTTCTAATCAACACTAAAGTGGACGACCCCGGTGCCGCTCCTTTGTCGATAATTCTGAACTGGGCATCCGAAATGGAGCGATAACTGGGGGCCGAGAACTCCAAGGCGCCGAGAAAAGCTGGTGGATAAAGCCCGCCGGCTCGGTTCGCGTTACTGCATAATTATCTTGCCGACCACCGGAACCGGGAGCGGACCCTGATCGAGCACCAGATCGTGGAACTTAAGTAGATCAAAATTCGCACCTGCTTTTGCCTGATATTGTTTTCGCACTTCCAGCCATTCGCGAAGCCCCACGTAATATGTTGGGAGCTGAGTGGAGCTCAGCTTCGCCCGCACCAGCTTGCCTTCTGCCTCTGCCTGGGTCTGAAAGGCGTCTTTGGTCATGAGGTCCATCGCCTGCTCGTCCGTCATTCCCATGGTCTGCATTTTGATGTCAAGGATGGTGTTTGAAAGCAGGCGAAGGCGAATCTTCCGCATCACCAGCCGAAAGCGTGGATCGTTGTTCAGAAATCCCTCGTCCATCATGACCTGCGCAACGTACTCGGCCCAGCCTTCGACATACGCCCCATTGGCAAACAGCGAGCGCAGCAGCCTGCGTCGCTCGGGAAGAATGCTGTTCAAATGCTCAAACTGAATATAGTGTCCGGGCAGGGCCTCATGAATAGTCAGCCACCGCAGCGTGTAATTGTTGTACTCGCGCAGCTTTGATTCAGCTTTGTCGTCCGGAGTCTTGGGATCGATCGGTGTGACCCAATATTCGGCCTCGGCTTGGGGCTCAAGCGGCGGCGCGTTGTGGAAGCCTGCGACCGAATAGATTCCGCGCATGAACGGCGGCGTAGGTATCACTTTCAGATTCTCTCGCGGGCTCAGGGAGACGATTTTTTTCTCGCGAATGAACTGCTTGATCCCCTCAAGGTCAGCTTCAATCGTTTGCTGCAATTGGTCTCGCTTGCTGTGATCGTCGGATATCCGGGCAAGCACTTCGCCGATGATCAGGTTCTCGCGCTCTCGCCCAGAAAGATCGGAATGATCGCCATGCCCGGGATACATCTGCTGGAGTAAGGGCAGAGCTAATTGCAACATTTCCGCGCGGACCGACTTCAAATCCTGCTCTGCATCCGCCAGTAATTCTTCCGGCGTGATCGGAGTCTCCATCACCAGTTTGAATTTTTGATCGTAAAGCTCTTTGCCCAGACGCCAGGTCAGCTTCGAAGGTCGTTTGCCTAAGTCGTCTTGCAGCCACTTGGAAAAGTCTTTCAGCGCCGCGATTGTGGGAGGCGCAATCTGGTTGTACTGAGCCTTCAGGGCTGAGTCCGCGGGAATCTCGTCCTTAACCGTGTTTTCGACAAGATCAACATTCCCATCATTTTCTTCAATCGCAGTTTTCACGAAGATTGGGTCGGCATCACTCAGGTAGGACTTCACCTGGTCCAGCAACGCGGGTAGGGCCTTCATGCGCGCCAGCACGTGACCCAACCGGACTTGCTTGGAGGCGTACTCCTGAGTCAAAGGCAGAAAAATTGCGTTCCCGATAAGTTCCACTACTGCGGTCGGATTATGTCGGTAATTCTGAATCTTGTCGAACTCGAGAAGATTGAGGCCGATCTGATCGTCAATGAGCTGCCAGTCGGCCGCATCCTGCAAACTTAGTGCTGAGACCGGGGTCTCAGCGCGGAAGCGCTGGCGCCAACGCTCATAAAACGCTCGCTGCTTATCAATCGCCTGTAGGCTCAGGTCATCAAGCATCGCATCCAGTTCGATGGTTTTGCCCGTCTTTGGGTCGAGGTGTTTGTGATATCCAGCAGCGGAAGCGCCGGTCGGCGAGAGCGCCAGGGATTCTTTTATGAACTGGTCGCTAAGCTCCGCGAATTTGGCCGAAGTGGCAGGATTCGGTGATGGACTCGCTTGCAACGTAGTTACGATCAGGGCAGCGCAAAGCGCAACGCCGAGGAATGGACTGTGTGACATGGGTGAAAGTATATACACACCACAGCCGGCGCGCGGACGGATTGGATTACTGAGCTCTGCAAAATACTGTGACACCTTAGCGTTAGGTCGAACTTGTGCGCCGACTTAATCGACGGGCGATGTGCTTACTTCGGCCACAGCCATCCGAACGTTCCCGCGGTAAGCAGTCCGTAGATCAGGCCGTCGATGATGTGTTTCAGAGTCACGCCCCAGGTCTCGCCTTTCCAGATCGCGTTTTGAATCAGCGCCAATGAGTATCCCAGGAAAGCGGTTGCGCCCGCGACGCGGAAGACCTCGAGATATTGCGTGCCGGGAACTCGCGTGCGTCCCGTCAGGTAGGCGGTGAAGATGCTGACCAGCAGGCAGTAGAGAAACCACTGGGCAAGAAACTTTCCCAGCGCAGGAGCTCCACTGGGCCTCACCGTGATCAGGCCGACAGGCCCACGTTTAAACTTTTCCACCACCTCCGGCGACTTCATCTCCTTTTGAGTGCAAAACGGAAAGACATACACGCGACCCGGCGTTACCCCGGTGGCCCGCAATACATCCAGGACCTTGTCTTCCGCGGGTAACTTGCGGTAATCGCTTTTGTGGATCGGTAGCGCCATGTGGATAATCGAGCTGGCGATGAAGACGATCACCGCTGACAGCAGGATGGGAAGCCATAAAGCGGTAATGGAAACCATCATTCCTCCTCGTGAGCCTGAAACAGAAACAGAAGACCCGCAACGCCGGGCCAAAGCCTACTCTGGATGGAAACGACTAGTCAACTCGGGTTCGGCGCGGCAGTTTGCCAGGCGCTTATTCGCCCATTGCGCGGCTTCGACGACCACTGGATCAGAATCATTGCAGGCACTCTCTGCGACTGTTAGCAGACGTTTATCTCCGCTGTTGCCGATTGCGATCAGCGCGTTTCTGCGGAGGCCGGAACGCTTGGCCCGCTTCACCGGAGAGCCACGAAACTTTTCTCGGAATTCTTCGTCGCTAATTTCTACCAACCACGCCAGTGCCGGGTTAAGCAAGCCTTCACGAGGTTGAAACTCCGGGTTCTCGCTAGCGGGCGCTTTCCGGTTCCAGGGACAAACATCCTGACAAATATCGCACCCGAAGACCTGCTGTCCGATTCCTTCGCGCATCTCTTCCGGAATTGACCCGCGCTTTTCGATTGTGAGATAGGAAATGCATTTATTAGCGTCGAGTTGATAGGGAGCAATCAGTGCGTTCGTAGGACAGGCATCGATGCATCGGGTACAGCATCCACAACGATCGGGCGCGGGGACATCGGGCGCTAAATCAAGCGAAGTGACGATCACACCGAGAAACAACCACGATCCAATCTTCTGGTTGATGAGGCAGGTATTCTTGCCGAGCCAGCCCACCCCAGCATATTTAGCATAGACACGCTCGACGACGGGTCCAGTGTCTACGTACGAACGAGTCTCAATCAACTCGCCAACACAAAGCTCCTTGAGCTTACCTTCCACCTCGCGCAACCGCCGCAGCACGGAATCGTGGTAGTCCTCGCTGGTCCATGCGTAGCGCGAAATCCATCCGCGATCGGGATTGTCGACTTGGGTCGAATACGGATGAGCGGAGTTGTAGTTGATCGCGCAAACAATCACACTGCGCGCCCAGGGGAATGCGGAATTCAAGGAAGCCCGGCGTAGTTGGCCCGCTTCGTCGCGTGACTCCAGATACTTCATCTCTCCCGCGCGGCCGGCTGAAATCCACTCAGGAAAACGCGCCAGCTCCGGATACTGCTGCACCGAAGCGATTCCAGCCAGGTCGAAACCGGCGTCAGCAGCCCACTGCTTTATCGATGCGGCGAGTTCAGTGCGCGGAGACAAGCTACCACCTTCTCGTCTAATTATCTCGTGGATAAAGGGAGACGAGCTAGTCAGTGGCACTCCAGCGGGCAGGGAGGTGAAGCGGCCTTATTCCCTCGTTTTCTTCTTGATCTCTATACTGAGCCGCTTGATCTTTTGGTTCAGCGTGGAGAGAGGGATATGAAAGCGTTCGGCGGCTTCGGTCTGGTTCCAGTTGCACTTCTCGAGCATGTCGATGATGATTTGCCGCTCGCATTCCTCCATGACGTCAAAGAGGGAAGCGTCAGCCCGGGCTTCGATCAACGGAAGCGCGCCGCGTCCGGCAATATGATCGGGAAGAAGCTCGGGCCCAATCTCCACGCCGGATGAAAGAACCACGGCGCGCTCGATCACGTTTTCGAGCTCTCGGACATTCCCGGGCCACGAATAGCTCAGCAACGGACGCAGCGCCTCTGGCGTCGTGCGGCGCGGCTGGCGCTGATTTTCCTCCGCGTATTTGCGCAGGAAGAATTCAGCCAGCAGCGGAATATCTTCTTTACGTTGTCTGAGCGGCGGCAAATCGATGGTGATGACGTTCAGGCGATAGAAGAGGTCTTCGCGAAACTTGCCCTCGCGCACTAGTTGGCGCAGATCAACATTGGTAGCGGCAATAATACGAACATCCACTTGCAGTTCATGCACTCCGCCCAGATGCATGAACTTGCGGTCCTGCAGCACGCGCAAAATTTTCGATTGCGTGTCGAGGCCCATGCTCCCAATTTCATCGAGAAAAAGCGTACCGCGGTCGGCGATCTCGAACAAACCTTTCTTCGAAGCAATAGCGCTGGTGAACGCGCCTTTCACGTGGCCAAACAAAGTGGATTCGAGCAGGTCCGCCGGCATCGATCCGGTATTGACTGGAACGAAAGTCCGGTCGCGGCGCGGAGAATTCAGATGGATCGCCTTCGCGATCAGCTCTTTTCCGGTTCCACTTTCGCCCTGAAGCAGAATGGTTGACCGGCTGGGAGCAACCTGCGCCACCAGGTCAAAAATCTTTAGCATGGGCTCGCTCTTGCCCACGATATTCTCGAAGTTGTAGCGCTGCTTCAACGCGCGCTTGAGCTGGATGTTTTCTTCTTCGGCCCGGCGCCGCGCCACGGCCGCGCGAATGTCGGCCAGAAGTTTCTCGTTGTCCCAGGGCTTTTGTAGAAAATTCGCCGCTCCCGACTGCATTGCCCGCACCGCATCTTCCACCGTGCCGTATGCGGTAATCATGATTACGGAAATCTGCGGATCGAGCGAACGAATCGACGGGAGCAGCTCGATTCCATTGCGATCCGGCAGAGCGAGATCAAGCAGCACAAGATCGAACGGACGATCTCCCAGTTTCGAAAGACCTTCCTCTCCGTTCGCCGCAGCTTCTACTTCGTAGCCCTCGAACTCAAGCAATGTCTGCAGCGATTCCCGGATCTCAATCTCGTCATCGATGATGAGAATGCATCCCTGAGGCGAAGGCGCCACTTCGCTCATGCGCCGCGAGATGACGGCAGCCTCAGACATTTACAGCCTTCCTCAGCAACGGGAAATCAACATAGAAAGTTGTGCCTTCTTCGGGCGAACTCTCGACGCGAATCTTGCCCGCATGCTCCTGGATGATGCCATACGTCACCGAAAGCCCAAGACCTGTGCCGCGCTTTTGCCCATTTTGCGGCACATTCTTAGTGGTGAAGAACGGATCGTAAATGCGCTGAATGTGTTCCTGCGAAATCCCCAGGCCCGTGTCCGCGACGATCACACGCACTCCATCTCCGTTCGAAGTTACGATCCGCAGCGTGCCTCCATTCGGCATTGCGTCTTTCGCATTCAGAAAGAGGTTGAGGAACACCTGCTGCAAACGGCCGGCATTGCCCTGAATGCTGGGAAGGTGCGGTGCCAGTTCATCCTGCACGCGAATCTTTGCCGTCTTGAACTGGTGCTCAAGCAAGCTCAACGTGTCGCAAATAACCCGGTTCACATCGACTTCAGCAAACTCGGCGCCGCTGGTGCGTGAAAAGTTAAGCAAATTATTGACAATCTCCGACGCGCGGAACGTCTGCCGGGTAATCTTCTCCAACACTGAGCTCTTGTGCTCATCTCCCTGGAGTTGCTTGGACAGCATCTGCGCGTAGGAGGAGATTACGGCGAGCGGCGTATTCACCTCATGTGCCACCCCGGCCGCGAGCAGCCCGATGGAAGAAAGCTTGTCCGCTTGCGAAAGCTGGTCTTCCAGGTCCACCCGCTCGGTGATGTCGTCCATGATGATCAACCGTCCGACGACGTTAAATTTCTTCGTCACCAGCGGCGCAATGGCAACATTCACGGTTCGCGTTTCGCCAGTCGGAGCCGCAAGCCGGAACTTGTACAGATTGTGAATGCCAGGACTCTGCCGGACACGAGAAAATTCTGCGACAAACTCGGTCGGGAAAATCTCGCCAAGTGTGCGCCTCAGTGCCTGCCAGCGGGGCAGGGCATACATTACTTCCATCTGCGAGTTCCACGACTCAATGCGATCGTTGAGATCAACGGCGAGCACGCCCACATTGATGGACTCAACAATGTTCTCGTTGAAATCCTTTAGCCGTTCATACTGCGCCGCCTTCTGTTCCAGCGACGCATACAAACGACCGTTCTGGATGGCGATGGCCAGGTAGCCTGCCACAGTTTCCAGCAGTTCGACGTCCTCGCTGGAAAGGAAATCGCCATCAGCCGTCTTCCCCAGCCCAAGCACGGCAACCGTGTTCTTTTGCGCCTGACAAGGGATGTAGTAATTCAGCTCGAGCCGTGCGATGGTCTCCTGCGCCGCGGGAGTTTCGCGCGGCACGAAATGCGTATTTTCGAAAAACAGGTGCCCTTCGGCCGCCTCCGGCCGCGGCACGTTCAAGAAATTGAGATCAAGCCCACTCGTCTGCTGGATGCCAAATGATTTTGCCAGCGAAAAGGCGCCGGGGAGTTCTCCGGCGAGAAAGATGGCCATGCGGTCGACCAGAAGCGTTCGTGTGAACCTGTCGACAACCGCGCTCAGCATTTTGTCGAGATCGGTTTCGGCGTTCAGTTCACGTCCAAATTCAACCAGGGTTTGCCGATAGTCGTAACGAGTACGGTAGAAAACCCGGTCAATCCGATCTTGAATCCATTTGCGGACTGGATCGGCAAGCAGTGCTGTGACCACAATCGCCAGCACCAACCCAGTGGTGCCGGCGCTAGGAACGCGTGTGTGCACCACCTCCGCCACCAGACCCACTATCGTGAAATAGACGCCCGCAATGGCCAGAGCCGCGAGCGTGTACGCAGCCCCTCGCTTGAATATCAAATCTACGTCCATCAACCGGTAACGGAAGATGGCATACCCAAATGTGAGCGGCAGAATCCCGAGCGACAGCACCGACACTTTCATCGCCGTAGTCGGCAGAATTCCGATCAGATACGGGATGACGTAAAACAGAGTAAAGGGGGTAATTGCCAGGACAGTCCCGCGTGTCAGCCATTTTAGCTGTTGGCGCAGAATAGGGCGTTTTGCCTCGCGATAGCTGTGCAGCAGCACCCCGGCAGCGACAATGAAATAAATCCCGAGGTACGACATCCACAGCCGGTCGAGTTGCCACCGCAGATTTTCGCTCGCCTGCGAGAAGACGAACGCCATCACGTGATACGAAAACAGCAAAAGGCCAGGTAAGTAAATCGACGGGACAATCCAGCGGCGTTTGCGAATAAAGCTGCTTTCCTCCGGAAACGTCAGCACGAAATGGAGCAACAGCGCAGGTTGCAGCATGTTGGCAGCGACGTTGCCCCAGTAAATAGACCAGTCGAACGAATTCAGCTTTCCGGTGAAATGGAACGCGTGGAATGCGAAGGACACCAGGCAAAAAACGTAGAAATGCGTCGAGCCCGGAGCGGTCCAGCGCCGGAATAGAACATACAGGCCGATTCCGAGGTAAATCAGAGCAATCAGGCGCAGCCAGTCGTTCGAAGCACGCTCTCTCGGCACCAGAATCGGTGTCGCATCCAGAGAAACGCCCGCGCGCAGCACCGAATACGTGATCTTTGACCACGCCCCGTCCTGGTACATCTGGCGAACGACGCTATCAACGCCTTTTACCGCATGCCCGTCAACCGCAGTTAGCCGGTCTCCTGGCTTGATGCCTGAGCGCGCGGCAGGGCCATTTGCGTCCACCCGGTCGGCGACCAAGCTACCGCCGCTCTCCACCCACCAGACTCCGTCATAGGGTGTTACAAACTGACTTTCTTTGCGAAAATTGATCCACCCGAGCGTAATGGCAGCGGCCGTGAACAGCGCCAGAAATCCGGCGGTGAAACGAATTTGAGAATCCCGGTTCATCCCTAGCCCGCGCGACAGATGCTGAGCAGTTACACCCATCCCATAAGACTGATGCACGTTCTCTGCCAAGACCGCTAGCGGATTGGACGTGGTAAATGCCATGTTAGTAAGCGCTTCCAGAATTATAGAAGCGTCCGGACTGACGAATTATGTTTTTTGGTAGGAATCTTTAAAATTTAGTAAGTTGCTGCTGTTCCAAAAGGTTAGGGCTTATATCCGACGAAAAAATCAGGGGAGCCGGAGCTCCCCTTTACAGAAGCGACAGAGGCGATATCTACTCAAGTAGGAATCGCAATAGTTCGCCGAAGTTGTCCCGGACCGAAACATCACGCCGACAGCAAAGAAATCCGGAACAGGATTAGTCAGTGTCGCAGGAACAAGCAGGTAGCTTCTCCGAGCAATGGATCAACGTTGATGGCCTGCAGGTTCGTTTCTTGCACTCAGGCCATGGTACGCCCTTGGTTCTGTTACACGGCCTTCTCGGCTACTCGGCCAATTGGCGTTACGCCATTCTGCTGCTGGCGAAGACGTACGAAGTCTTTGCTCCTGACCTGCCCGGTTCAGGACTTTCGGAATGTACTTCAGAACTGGATTGTTGCCTCTCGTCCGCAGCCGGACGTTTGCTTCGATTTCTGGACACCGTAGGGATTGGCGCCTGCGGCCTGGTTGGAAGCTCCTACGGCGGGTCGACGGCCGTGCTCGCCGCAAGCTTAAAGCCTTCACGTTTCGGCCGTTTAGTCTTGGTCTCACCCGCAAACCCCTGGTCACGAATTGGACGAAAACGCCTGACGGTGCTGCGGGTTCCCGGAGTGGGCGCCATTTTCCCGCCTCTAGCGCGATGGGCGAGGCCTCTGCAAGGCTATTTCATTCGCAGGATGTATGGGGATCCTAGCCGCCTCAGCGCCGAAACGCTCGCTAGCCACTTACTTCCAGTGCGTCGACAGGGTATCTTGGAGCATGGGGTTGGCATTGTTCGCACTTGGTCGGCGGATATGCGGTTGATGGAGACCGCCCTCGCTGGCGTCTCGAAGATTCCGACATTGCTGGTTTGGGGTAGTCGAGACCGTACGGTTGACCCATCTTCTGCTGTCCCCCTTAGTCGGCGCTTCGAATCAGCACAAATCGCGACCATCGAGGGCGCCGGCCACGTGCCGTATGAAGAATCTCCAGAGAAATTCGCTCAGATTGTCTTAGACTTCCTCGCCCGCACCAGTTCTGCTGCCGTCGGTTCCGAACGGGTAGTAACCTGACAAGGCTGGCAAACGGTGCTACGCTCAAATTTTTCGAGAATGGTGTCCGCTACCCAATCCATCTCAGCTAGCCGATTTACGAAATTAGCAGCAAGCTTTCGCGCCGAGAATTCAGGCGCATGGCTGCGATTCCTGTTAGCGGCAGTTGGACTAACGCTGGCCTTCGGCGCTGCCATCTTTTCCACCGCCGCCCGCGACGCCGGAAATGTCCTAGCCACGGTAGTTCTGGCAACCATGGCGTTGTTGTTGGCGGCGGCAGTGGGTTTGGGAATCGTGCCCTATCTGGCACGCCGAGTTGGAGCAAGACGGCTGCGCGGGGCATTGGATTTTGAGGTGACCAGGGCGGGCGCGCTCTATGCGGTAGTTGTGCTATTGATCGGCGTTGCGGCCCTGAATACCGGCAACAACCTGCTTTACATCGTCGTGGCGGCGATGCTGGCAGCCATTGCAGTTTCTGGTTTTGCTTCCAGCATCTGCCTGTACGGACTCGAGTTGGATCTGAAGATTCCCGATCACATTTTTGCCGGAACAGAAATTCCCGCAACCGTCAGCGTTCGCAATCCGAGAAGGTGGGTACCTTCTCTTTCGGTTTCAGCAGTCCCAATCGAAAAAGATAAGCAGCGCAACCGCTGGCGTTGGGTAGCGACAACCTTCCCGGTGCCTCCCTGGCGTCCTCCGGAGCGGCAATGGCTACAACTTCCCGACCGCAAACTGCGCCGGATCACGGTTGGGGAGCCCTCGGGCGTCTTTCATCAATCGGCCTATTTTCCATTGATTCCGCCCAAGGCCCAGTTGCAAGCCGAGGTCAAACTTACTTTCCGGCGCCGCGGCCGATATCAGGAGCGTTTCAGCCTCTCCACGCGGTTTCCCTTCGCGTTTCTGGTAAAGACACGGCGGGTAGCCTTGGCGCGCGAAGTCCTCGTTTATCCAGAACTGACGAACTCTGAAGAAGTGGTCGAGCTTTTGCCAGTCCTGAGCGGCAAATTAGAGGCCTACCTGCGCGGACGCGGCGCCGATCTTTACCGGATACGCGAGTATCTACCGGAAGACTCTGCGCGCCATGTCGACTGGAAAGCGACCGCTAAATCTGGTTCCCTTAAAGTCCGGGAATTCGCTCGCGAAGATGAACGCCGCCTCCGCCTCGTTTTCGATAACCCCGCACCGGGATTGCTGCCACCCCACGCTTATGAGCGCATGGTTTCGCTTGCCACATCGCTCGCGTGGCGCTTGACCCAGGAGCACGTCTTCCTTTCGTTTGTGTCGCAGGAATACGAGGGCATTGGCGACATATATGGGTTTCTGCACAGCATGGCCAGCATCTCTCCCAAATCGGGGCAATCGCTATTGGAGACGCTGCGCGGTTCTACCGACTACAGCGTAGTCTTCACCGCCGAAAAACGAGGTACGATTCCCGCCTCTATGTGGGCGACCTCTTACTTCGTGTTCGCCGACTGACCCTGGGCTTGGGTACAGCAACTTCCCCTCTTGCGGCAGCGGCGAATTAGGACTATATTCCACACCTGTCTCGTCAAGTTGGCGCTCCATTCACTTCGTTCGAGGTGACTTATGCGCATTCACGACCTGGTTCGTGGGCAGGAAACCTACCGTGCTGACGCAAACCAGACGGCTCTCGAAATTGCCCAGGCCATGGTGGCCAGAAACATCGGGGCGGTTCCGGTCATTGAGAACGGCATTCTGGTCGGAGTCTTTTCAGAACGCGATCTCATGAAGCGTGTCGTGGTTGAAGGCCTCGATCCCGCGACCATCAAGGTTAGGCACGTAATGACACCCGAGCCCCTCACTGTCTGCCCACAAGAAGAACTGGAGACATGCCGCGCTTTGATGAAGAAACACGGCTTCCGACACCTGCCGGTCTGCGAAGGCGCGCAACTTACCGGAATGGTGTCGATGCGCGACATTCTGCTCCACGACCTAGACGCCAAGGACGAAGAAGTGCGCATGATGAGGGCCTACATACAGGCCGCAATCTGACAGCGTGCAACACCGTTCTTCTGGGCGACGGTAACCATTACCCTGGTTACCTCGGTTCATAGGGCTAATGGGTGAAAGCTGCTAATGTTCCTTCCAGAAATTGGGGCCTTGGGTCCCCGATCGGAACATGTCCAGCTCCCAAATCCAGCTTGCGCTGTGGGTCGTCCAGCCCGCCTTGCAGGCGGTGGCCGCTGCGGTATTGTTCCGCCGTAAGCTGCACAAGGATTTCCCTACATTTCTTACCTTCCTGATCGCGCAGGTTGCGATTTTTGCTGTTGAGTATCCGGTTTACCAGTGGGGCAGCCGCGAGGCCTATTTTTATGTCTTCTGGATCGCAAATTCGCTGAATCTGATTTTCGAATTCAAGATCATTCATGAAATCTTTCTTGATATCTTTCGTCCATATCACGCGTTGAAAGACCTTGGGACGGCGCTGTTCAAGTGGGCTGCGCTGATCATGATTTTGGTGTCTGTCGTTCTGATCTCAATCAGCCCTGGATGGGACGATCCGGTTGCGAACACCATCACGGTCGCACATCGGTGTCTTCGCGTCATCCAGAGTGGCCTGGTTCTGTTCCTGCTCGCCTTTGCCAAACACCTCGGCTTTTCTTGGCGCCGACATAGTTTTGGCCTGGCATTGGGTTTTGGTCTCATGGCAGCGGCAGAACTTCTGACCAACGCCCTCTACTCGGGAGTGCATATTTCGGTAGACGTGGTGAACTCAATCAATATGCTAACGTGTAGCTGCGGTGCATCGATATGGCTAGCTTATTCGCTTCTAAACCGGCGCGAAGTGGCAATACCAGTACTGGTTCCGCAGCGATGGGACGAAGCTTTGATGGACATGCAGCCTCACAATGAGACGGAATCGCTGATTCCCATGTTCGAGCACATGGTGGATCGTGCCTTCTCCAAGGCCCAAGACACTCACGCCTAGACGTTCTGTTCCGGCCAGCTGTCGAAATCTGGACTCCCACTCGGTCCGAGCAAATCAGGAATTTTGTTTTCCGCCCTTGACACGCCGGATATAATTCCAGCCAACGAGGGTTTCCGCTCCCAGGGAACCCGCATGTAAGGAGAAAGCCATGAAACGTGCGGTCAGGACTTTGGTCCTGGTGGTAGCCGCGGCTTGCACTTGTTTGGCAGCGGCCGCTCCGATCAGCACCACGCTGAACGAGGGCGGTCCGTGGCCAGTGTGCAGACTCAATTGCGGCAAGTAGTGCCGTAACCATTTGGATGTTACGGACTTGTGGGCCGGAGATTGCTAAAACAATCTCGGCCCTCTTTTCGTTTTGGGTCGCTTTTGGTTCGTGGACTAAGCCGCCAAATTCGCAGTCCTTAAGCTTGCCAAGAGCTGCTCCGGAGTCTCCACCGGCGGTTTGCAGGCGAATCCCGAACACACCACCGCGACCGTTTTGCGCTGGGTTACCGCGGGCAGTTGAGGAATTGTTGCCGCCAGCGAAGGCGGAAGGTTCTGTTGCACCGCCTGGTTGAATTTGAACTTGAGTACAGCGTGCCCGACCCTCGAGGATGCGACTGCCGATGCATAAAGTTGTGACCCGGCTTCGTCTTCTCCCACGACGATAACTTGGGTGGGCGGAACGGAGAAGTGCACAGCCGCAATTCCATAGGTGGCCGCGAAAAGCCCGTATTGCCCGGCACTCCCCGCCAGGAGTTCCAATGTCTGCTCCGCCTTCTCCCGATACGCAGGCTCATCGGTATAGCCGTGAAGCCGGAGAAGAGCAATCGCCGCCACGGAGTTGCCGGCGGGAGTAGGCGAGTCCTGAAATGGCTTGCGAGGACTAGCGAGAACACCGAGCGACTCCGGTTTCAACTGTGCGTCCAAAAATCCGCCTGACACCGAATCATAAAATTTCTCAATCATGTGATCGGCAATTTGCTTTGCCATCCGGAAGTAGGTGATGTCCGCAGTCGCTTCGTACGCATCCAGGCAAGCAATTGCGGTGAACGCGTAGTCGTCAATAAAACCTTCGGAGTCACGCTTTGCAGAGCTTGGGTCAGAGTACGCGACCACATGATTTAGCCCGATTTCCGGATGCCACGACTCCGCCAGAATTCTGTCCAATGATCGCAACGCGAAGCGACCCGCATCTGCTAAGTCCAGCACAGTCGCGGCTCTTAAGTAAGCGGAAATGCAAAGAGCGTTCCAGCTCACATAAACGGTCTTGTCGATGTATGGCGTCGGGCGTTTCAGACGCGCTGCATACATTTTTTGTTTAGCCGACTGAAGCAGCTCGCGTACGCGTTCTTCCGAAAGCTTCAGGCGGCTTGCAATTTCCTCGAGCGGCGCGCGTTGATAAAGAACGTTCTTCGCCGGATTGTGGCGCATCTCGCCGACTTCGTTAATGTCGTAATGCAGGCAAGCGACACTGGCCTCGTCTTCGGAGAGAACGGCCTTAGTCTCATCAACCGTCCAGGTGAAATAGTCGCCGTCGTCATCCATCGAAATGTCGGCATCTTGCGAGGCGTAGAACCCGCCGCGCTCGCGATCGCTGACCCAGTCATCCATCCAACGAATAATGTCGCGCGCCACCTCCGCAAAAAACTCAGAGCCGGTCGCCTGATATGCGTGAACGTAATTCTTGAGCAGCTCAGAATTGTCGTAAGACATTTTCTCGAAATGCGGCACAATCCAGCGCTCGTCGACTGAATAACGATGGAACCCTCCGGCGAGCTGATCGTAAACCCCACCCCGCGCCATTTTTTCCAGAGTGGTGGTGAAGACATGTCGAAGCTTCTCAGCATCGCCTGTGGAGCGACGGGCGTCCTCGCCCGTCCTGACATTGTCCGTGTAGGGACGGGCGTCCACGCCCGTCCAGCGGAGCGAAGCTCCGCGCTGGTATTGATCAATCATCAAATCAATCATCGAAGCATGCGGAAACTTGGGCGCACTCCCGAAACCGCCCTGAGCCTCGTCAAACATCTTGAGAGCCGAGTCAACAATCTCCTGAATAATCTTTGGCGAGAAATCCCCAGTCTTTCCCGCGAATGACTCCGAATGAGCGAGTGCCCCTTCAACCAGCTTGGCCTGCTCGACCACATCGCCATTCTTTTCGCAATAAGCGTCGGAGATGGACATCAGCACTCGCCGAAAACTAGGCCGGCCATAGTGGTCCAGGGGAGGGAAGTAGGTTCCGCCATAAAATGGCTTCCCGTCAGGAGTGAGAAACGCCGTCAGAGGCCAGCCACCCTGTCCGCTGATGGCCTGCACCGCAACTTGGTAGCGGCTGTCAATGTCGGGACGCTCGTCGCGGTCCACCTTGATTGCAACAAAGCGTTCATTCACAATCTGCGCAATTTCCGGATCGTCATACGATTCCCGGTCCATCACATGGCACCAATGGCACCACACCGCGCCAATGTCGAGCAGGATAGGCTTGTTCTCCCGCTTGGCCACTTCAAACGCTTCTTCGCCCCACTCGTGCCATTTGATGGGCTGGTGCATAGCCGAGCGCAGGTAAGAGGAAGAGGCGTGGGAGAGGGAGTTGAGGACCGAGCCAAGCATAACAACAGTCTACAGCCCTGAGGGCACTTCGCCGGAATTGAAACCAAACCGCACTCGCGCCCCCAACCTGCCACTCTGGTTGCTTCCAGACCCAACAAACGCCTTCACTTCGGTCCAAAGCAGGTAAATCCGTAGGGACCCTGCTTGCTCACGTCTCCAATCCACTGGTCGGAATTGGCGGCCTTGTCAATGGTGGACTCCAACCCAAAAAGAGATTTGGGAGCACACGTGCAACCATGGTAGTGCTTCACTCGGTGAGTGATCCCGCTTACCCTGAGCTCGATTATTCCCGTGGGCATGTCCGTGCATCGCCCGCAAGTGCACTTTTCCTCCGAATAATCCTTAGATATCGATAAGAATTTCGCTTGCGTAAAGTGCGACAATAGCTCAGCGATGGCTGTCATTTCGATTCGTCCATCTCGTGCTGCTTTCTCCTTTACATTTCCCTGGCCGGTGTACTCCACGCGCCCATCGCCATGAATCGTGACTGTATATGCCGGACACGTGCCGTAACACGCAGTTCGCTCAAGACGAACTGTGAGTGTCTTGAGGTCGGCATCAGATAGGGAGGTCAAATCAGGGGCTGGATCGCCCGGAGAAGCGATAGCAATATTGACCGTTAGTAGTGAAGAGATGACAACCAGCACAGCCACCGTAAGTCTCCGAAATTCCACGCCCGCCTCCTGACGAGCTGTTATGGATGGACTTGCATCAGCTACCACACCGGACAACGCCGATCACTAGTCCGTCTTGCGGTATTTGACACCCGGTTTAAGCAGACAGTTCCACTCTCTCGTAAATGCGAGATGCAGAGGCTCCCCAGCACAGCTTTGAAATGACTAAGCGGTCGTCAGCTTTTTAACAATTCCGTAATACAAGTTCACTGCTTCAGACAATTGATTTTTTTTCACGTACTCCCCCTCCGTGTGCGCCAGATGAATTGATCCCGGCCCGATCAGCATGGGCTGCCCCCAATTGCTGAGCGCGGGGATGTCGGTGGTGAATGCCGCAACCATCGTCGGCAAGCCTTCGAACGTGCGCAGGCGAACCATCGGAATTTCCAGCGTGAACTCGATCTTGGCTAGGTCGCCGACGCTCGCAACGATTTCTTGGCGAAGATTCTCTGCAGGCCCAACCAGCCTATAGAGCAACTGCGCGCGAGCTTGGTCGGCAATCACATTGGGCGCGCGGCCGCCTTCGATAGTGCCGATGTTCAGGGTGCAAGGGCCGATCTCCGGATCCGAAGGCAGATTCATCTGCTGCAGGCGATGCAGCGTTTCGATCAACTTGTTAATCGCTGAGTCGCCAAGCTCCGGATAGGCGGAGTGCGCCATGCGTCCGGTGGCGGTGAGTTGCACGCGAAGCGATCCTTTCGATGCAATGGCAATGCGGTTCTCCGTCGGCTCTCCGTTGATGAGGGATTTGCATGCGTTCGCCTGCTGGTTGGCGACTTTTGCGCCCCCGCTGTCGCGTTCTTCGCCCACCAGGAATAATAGGCCGACGTAAATGCCGTCGTTTTTCAGGGCCTCGGCGGCGGCAATTTGCGCAGCGATGATTCCCTTGGCGTCGCAGGCGCCGCGACCGAAGATCCAGTGCTCGTCTTCGGACGAGGCGATGAACGGCGGAACCGTGTCCATGTGCGTGGAGAAGACAATCGCCGGACTTGGTTCTTGTGGTGAAGTCGCGTAGACATTGGCACGCTCACCTTCAACGGGCATACGTCGCGAGTTGTAGCCAAGTTTTCTCAGTTCCTGCTCGAGGAAATGCCCCACCGGGCCTTCGTTTCCGGTGATCGATTCGATATCCACGAGCTGGCGGGTGAGTGCGACGATGTCCATGCGAGATCAAAAGAGAATAAACCACTAAGGACACAAAGGTACACGAAGGAACGCCAACTGCGCATTAACCAGGTGTTCTTTGCGATCTTTGCGGCGTTTCTTTGCGACCTTCGCGGTTTAAGATTTTGTACTTCTTGCAACAGGAAATTGTGTTCAATGCGACGGTATCCGCTCAGGGGTTGCCGGATATACTCCCAGGATGCAGTCGCAATCGGGCGCGATACGTTCGCTCTTCATCGATGGTCCAGCGGGCCGCCTTGAAGCGCTACTCAACTCTAGCGGTGAGAACGCGACCCACGCTGCCCTGGTCTGCCATCCGCATCCGGTTTATGGCGGCACCATGCATAACAAGGTCGTTTTCCACGCCATGAAAGGGTTGAACGGCTTCGGATTTCCTGTGCTGCGCTTCAACTTTCGCGGCTTCGGACTGAGCCAAGGAGAACACGATCAGGGAGCGGGAGAAGCCGATGACGTCCAAGCGGCGTTTGACTGGCTCGACCGCGAATTTCACTTGCCAATGATTTTTGCCGGATTCTCATTCGGAGCTGCAGTGGGATTGCGAGTGGCCTGCCCGGACGATCGCGTGAAGGCCGTGATAGGCCTCGGCATTCCATTGTCGCCGGGGGATGAGCGCAGCTACGATTTAGATTTCTTGCATTCGTGCGCCAAGCCCAAACTCTTTGTCACCGGCAGCCGCGATCAGTATGGGCCGCGAGCGAAGCTGGAAGCTCTTGTGAATGGGCTGCCCGAGCCGAAAAAGCTGGTGATCATCGACAGCGCAGATCATTTCTTCGAAGGTCGGTTGCGCGAGATGCGGGAAGCGATAGAAACGTGGGTTGATAGAAACCTGGGTTAAGGGGAAGATCGCCGTATGAATATCCCGCGGGCGAGATTTTCGGGAGGGCACGGCTTCAGCCGTGCCGAAAAGCCTTTAGGTATTGGGCTTCAGCCCCTGAGGTGCGCCATTCCCGAGGCAACCGGTCCCTCAACCGCTAATGCCCAAGCCAAAAATCGCCAAGGTACTGCCCGGCTGGAAGCCACGCCCTCCCGGTCGCATTTCCTGAATTGTTGCGAACCAAAGTGGTCTAAACGCGCAAATGAAACAAATTGCACACCATATCTTCGATCATGCCTTGCGCGCATCCGGCATTAGCGAAGCGTTCGCGCGACACGTGCACTGCGAACGCGGAGTCCTGCGGGTCCGCGAAGATCTTTACGACCTGAGCTCCTACAGTCGCGTTTTCGTCATTTCGATTGGAAAAGCTGCGCACAGCATGCTGATCGCGTTGCATGAACAAGCCGGACAACGTTTCGAGGGCATCGTCGCTAGCCCAGTCGAGCCGGAATTCCAAGTTCGCGGCTTTCGCTATTTTCTCGGCGGACATCCCATGCCGAGCGCCGACTCTATTCGAGCGGCTGAGGCCATGCTGAAATCTCTGCATGCGATGAATGAAGCTTCGCTCGTGATTTATCTGGTGAGCGGCGGCGGCTCAGCCACTGCGGAAAAACCAATTGACGATGAAATCTCGCTGGATGATCTCATCGAGACCTATCGGGCGCTGGTGCATTCAGGCGCGCCGATTGGCGAGATCAACGCGATTCGCAAGCATCTTTCGGCGATGAAAGGCGGACGGCTGGCGCAGGCCGCCTATCCGGCGCGGCAGGTCTCGATTCTGGTTTCGGATGTACCGGATAACATTCCTGATGCGCTGGCTTCGGGGCCAACGATGCCGGACTCCTCTACCGTCGAAGACTGCTACGCGATCGCTACTCGGAGGCCCACCCCAGCCTTTGAAAACCGCAAAGGGTGGGGCCGCCGTTCGATGGTTGATCAATTTCCGGCATCGGTGCGGGAACTCTTCGAGCGTCATGCGCTCGAGGAAACGCCTAAGTCCGATGATCCGGCATTTGTCCACGCGCGCTGGTGGACGATTCTGTCGAATTCCGCGCTGCTCGAGGCCGCGAAGCGCGAAGCTGAGCGCCAGGGTTTCACGGTCGAGATCGACAACAGCTGCGATGATTGGGATTACGCCAAAGCCGCGGACCATCTCTTGCAGCGCCTTTCAGAGTTACATCAGAAGCATGAGCGAGTATGTCTACTCTCCGGCGGAGAATTAACCGTCCGTGTTGAGCAGGGAGGAACTGGCGGACGCAATCAGCAGTTCGGCCTGTACTGCGCGCAGAAAATCGCAGCACAAGATATTTGTTTGCTCAGCACCGGTTCGGATGGCCTTGATGGCAACAGCCCGGCAGCGGGCGCGATTGCCGACGGCACAACTCTCGCAAGAGCAAAAGCCCGCGGACTGGATGCCTCGGCTCACCTCAGCGCCTTCGATGCATTTCCTTTCTTCGAAGCGCTGGGCGACGCCATTGTCACCGGCCCCACGGGCAATAACTTGCGAGATCTCAGGATATTACTTGCCTATTGAAGTGCATGTGGAGGGACGGGCGTCTCGCCCGTCCAGCCGGGCGGCGACGCCCGTCCCTCCACAATCAAGCTTCGCTGGAAATTAGTGGCAATACAAAGACACAGCGCTAAGCGGTCTTCTTCGCAGCCACAGGTGGAGGCATCTTTGCCATAGCTTCCTCCTGCGCGCGCTGCATTTCCTCCGGCGACATGTCTTTGAAGTGCGTCGCCAGAGACCACTGATGTCCAAACGGGTCCGCCACTATGCCGTAACGGTCGCCCCAGAACTGGTCCATAAGCGGCATCTTGACTTGTGCGCCGGCGGACAGGGCGCGGTTGAAAGCCTCGTCCACGTTTTCGGTGTAAATGTGAATGGTTACGCCAGCGCCGCCACTTGAAAGCGGCGAGAGGTTCCCATATTCCAGAAACTCCTCGTTCAACATAAGCATCGAGTCGCCGATGCGCAGCGCCGCGTGCATGACCTTGCCGTTGGGCATGCGTGCTACGTGCAGGACCTCGGCTCCAAGAGCATTCTTGTAAAACTCCAGTGCATTGTCCGCGTCGCGGACGGTCAGGTGCGGTGTCAGAGTATGGAATCCAGTAGGAACAGCTTTGACTTGTTCAGGCATGAAAGTCTCCTCAGGCCGGACATTCTAGCCGAAATAATTGTTAAGAATTGTCAAAAAATCTTGGTGACGCCTTCTTTGAGGACCAGGACCCGCTCGTTGATTCCGGCGGCGGTGGCCTCCTGCTCCAGAAGCTGCAGCGGCTCGTCCATCGGCTCGTGCGACAAGCGGAAAGTTCCATAGTGCATGGGAACCATCCAGCGCGAATTCAGGTCGAGGAAGGCGCGGGTGGCGTCGGCAGGACTGGTGTGAACATTGCGAAACGAAGGTGGATTGTAGGCGCCAATCGGAAGCAGCGCAAGCTGAGGAGCTAGCCGCATCCCGATCTCGCGAAATCCGGGAAAATAAGCCGTATCTCCGGCGTGATACACAGAATGCTTCCCGTCGCGTAGCACGTAGCCACCATAGCCACGGTAGGCATCGCGAAGAATGCGAGCTCCCCAATGCCGTGATGGCACGTGGGTGATGGTTACGTCACGATGCCGGTAGCTACTCCACCAGTTCAGCTCAACCACGTCACGAAATCCCAAGTCGGAAACCAGGTCGAAGACATGTTCCGGCACAACCACAGTCGGTGCCGATCCTCGCGAGCGCTTCGTATGTTGGACCAGCGCCCGCAGCGACGGCCGGTGCAGGTGATCAAAATGCGCATGCGTAATGAGCACCACGTCAATGGGCGGAAGGTCCTGTATCTTTACCCCAGGCTGGCGCAATCGTTTCAGGACAAAAAGCCAGCGGGCAAAGTTGGGATCAACAACGATATTCTCCCCGCCAACCTGCAGAAAAAAACTGGCATGGCCGATAAAGGTGACACCCATTTCGCCATCGGAAACCAGCTTTGGTTTATGCGATTCGCCCATGCGCGGCGTGACCGCCGAATGCCGAATCAACCGGCCAAATTGCCGGGCGCGCTTTCGCAAAGCCGGATTCTTGAGCGCCTGTTTCAGCATGAAGCAGCTCTTAGTTGTTAGCTGTTAGCTCTCAGCTCTTAGCCCTTAAGCTCTAGCCTGTAGCCTTACCAGTCTGTTGCAAAACACCACCGGAACCTGTTTTGGGAGGGCACGGCTTTAGCCGTGCCGTTAAGTGCCCAAAATCAATCCGGCTTTGGCCGCTGAGCGACTCTCGCCAACACCTGAAGCTAGTTTTTCAGCAACCTGCGAGATCAACAGCTTTGGCTAAAAGCTGATAGCTGAAAGCTGACAGCTAAAAGCTAAAAGCTATCTTCATTTTACCAATCGCCAATCATTTGCTTGACCCGCCGCGATTACGTCAGTTCTAATTCTCGTGGTCTTATCTGAAAGCAGGAGCACACGATGCGAGTTGCATTTGTAGGATTAGGAATCATGGGCCACGCGATGGCCACGAATCTAGTCAGAGCAGGGCACGAAGTCACGGTTTGGAACCGCACTCCGGGAAAAAAAGTCGAAGGAGCGCGACTGACAGCTTCTCCGGCGGAAGCTGCGCAGGGTACTGAGGTGGTTTGGCTTTGCGTTTCTGACACTGCTGCAGTCGAGAACGTGCTGTTCGGCCCGAGCGGAGTTGAGCAGTCACTCGCTGAAGGCACGATTATCTCCGATTCCAGCACCATCTCGCCCAGCTCCACCCGTAAGTTTGCAGAACGAGTCGCACGCAAAGGGGTTCAGTACGTGGACTCGCCAGTTACTGGATCGAAAGCCGGGGCCGAGAGCGGTACGCTGCTTTTCATCGTCGGTGGCGACGAGCAGGCGATCGAAAGACTCAAGCCGCTGTACGCCGCGATGGGCAAGAAAATCTTCCGCATGGGCGAAACCGGCAAAGGTCAGTCCGCCAAGCTGGTGATGAATCTGCAAATCGCTCTCATCTACGAAGGCTTCGCCGAGGCGCTCACCCTCGCGGCCAAGCTGGGCGTCGACGCCGGAAGCCTGATCCAACTAGTCAATGCCTCGATGGTGAAATCGGGAGTCGTCGAATACAAAGCCCCATTTGTACTCAACCGCGATTTTGCGGCGAATTTCCCGCTGCGGCTGATGCGCAAAGACATACTCCTCGCGCTGGAGGCGGCCAAAGAGGCTCGCGTGAAACTCCCCGGCCTTGAAACCGTAGAAGAGATATACGAAATGGCAATCGAGGATGGTCACTCCGAACTTGACTACGCCGCCACGTTGCTGCTGCTCGAAAAATGGGCGGGCGTGGAAGTGAAAGGGCAGGCAGCATAGGAGCACGTGGGTGGCGACAAGAGACTTCTTGAAAAGACAGGATGAGTGCCGGAAGGCACGGTATGTGAAAGCCCGGCACGGCAGTGCCGGGTCGAAGTGGGGGGAGTATAGAGTCCCGCAGGGACGGCACCTTTGCCCGCAGTTCTCACGATTTGCCTCACATTTTAGAAATACCCAGAAAGAGTGCCCTGGGTTTCTACCAGTTGTCTTGAGTCGTGGTTACAGAGTGTCGTACCTGCGGGACTCGATCATAATCTCGCCAATACCCGGCACCGCCGTGCCGGGCTTTTGCTTGCCGTGCCTTCGGCGCTGGCGCAGTGACGACCCAAATTGCGCGGAACCTTGGCCGCGATACTCTGCTAATGGGAAACGCCATTAGGTATGAGTGTGCCGCGGCGAATCTTCAGCAATCGAGTAATATGATCCGGCCTGGATGTCGTAGAAGTCTCGCAGCAAGTGAAGACAAATGCCCGATTACATTGGCGCCATCGATCAAGGAACGACCAGCACACGGTTCATTATCTTCGACCGCGCGGGCCAGATCGTCAGCACCGCGCAGGAAGAGCACGAGCAGATTTACCCCAAGCCGGGCTGGCTCGAACACGATCCCGAGGAAATCTGGCGGCGCACGCAAAACGTCATTAATAAAGCAATGAAAGCTGGCGGCTTCGCCCCGCGTGACCTGGCGGCAATCGGGATTACCAACCAGCGTGAAACCACGGTCGTCTGGAACGGGAACACCGGGAAGGCTGTCTACAACGCGATCGTCTGGCAAGACACGCGCGTTGCGGCAAGCGTCACCGAGTTCGCAGCCAGCGGAGGACAAGACCGCTATCGCGCGAAGACCGGCCTTCCCCTTGCGACGTATTTCAGCGGCCTGAAAATTCGCTGGATTCTGAACGAGGTCGCCGGAGCTCGCGCGCAGGCCGAAGCTGGCGATTTGCTCGCTGGCACGGTTGACAGTTTCTTACTCTGGAATCTCACCGGTGGTCCGGACGGAGGGGTTCACGTCACTGATGTCACTAACGCCAGCCGCACTCAGTTAATGGATATCGCTACCTTGCAATGGGACAGGGAAATCCTGAACGACTTCGGAATCCCCGTACAACTGTTGCCGAAGATAGTCTCCAGCAGTGAGCTTTACGGTTTCGCAAAGATTCCCGCGATTCAGGATGTCCCAATTGCCGGTGATTTGGGCGATCAGCAGGCCGCGCTGGTTGGCCAGGCGTGCTTCAAGCCTCGAGAAGCCAAGAATACGTACGGCACCGGCAGCTTCATGCTGCTGAACACGGGCGAGAAGATCGTCCCGTCGAATTGCGGCCTGATAACCACGGTTGCGTACAAGTTAGGCGGCAAGCCGGCGCATTACGCGCTCGAAGGCAGCATTGCGATCACGGGCGCGCTGGTCCAATGGCTGCGCGACAATCTTGGTCTGATTTCGTCCAGCGCCGAAATCGAGAACTTGGCTTCGAGCGTCAGTGACAACGGTGGCGTCTATTTCGTTCCTGCGTTTTCCGGTCTCTACGCGCCTTATTGGAAAGACAGTGCTCGCGGCGTAATCGCTGGCCTCACGCGCTACGTCAACAAGGGGCACATTGCTCGCGCAGTTCTGGAAGCGACCGCCTTCCAGGTGCGCGAAGTCGTCGACGCCATGGCGAAGGATGGCAACATCGATCTCGATTTCCTGCGTGTAGACGGCGGAATGGTGATGAACAATCTTCTGATGCAATTTCAGGCTGACATTCTGGGCAAGACTGTCGTTCGCCCGCGAGTGAATGAGACGACAGCTCTGGGAGCGTGTTACGCTGCGGGCCTGGCAGTGGGCTTTTTCAAAGATACCGACGAGCTCTGTGCGAACTGGAAAGCCGATCAGCGCTGGGAACCGAAAATGGACGAAACATCTCGTGAACAGCTGCATCACTTCTGGAAGAAGGCAGTCACCAAGTCATTTGATTGGGTCGAATAGAGCTTGGTGGCTGGTTGAAACTCGGGAAGCAGTTTGCGTTGGGCGGTTTTTGGGTGGAGCAGCTTCCAGCCCTGCAATTCATGTGCAGATGATCCGGCTTTAGCCGCTGAGGTGCATGATCTGCGAAGTCCCAGGGCTAAAGCCCAATTTCTTTGGGCGGCCGCTCAATGCAGGACTGGAAGTCCTGCTCCGCCCAAAGCTCCGGGGGATGATGCAGAATTACGGAGGCGATTCAATGCATGGGCCATTTCTCGGCGAATTCATGGGTACCCTGGTTCTAATTCTCCTCGGCGACGGTGTCGTCGCCAACGTCCTCCTTAGAAAATCAAAAGGCGAGAACTCCGGTTGGATTGTAATCGCAACTGCATGGGGAATGGCCGTGGTTGCAGGAATCTGCACGGCAGTCGCGTGCGGCAGTCCAGGCGCGCACATCAATCCGGCAATCACGCTGGCGGTAGCGCTGTTATCCAAGAACTGGTCGAACGTCGCGTTGTTCTGGGCGGCGCAATTTCTCGGAGCATTCGCCGGAGCAAGCCTGGTTTGGCTGGTGTATCTGCCACACTGGCGAGAGACGCCGGACAGAAGCGCGAAGCTAGCGGTCTTTTGCACTCAACCCGCCATCCGCCAGCTTCCCGCGAACTTGTTGTGCGAAATTATTGTTACCGTTTGCCTGATTGTTGTTGGCTTTAGCTTCGGAAGTAAGGAACTCGCTCCGGCAGGGCTGGCGCCGGGCTTCAGTCCGTGGTTCTGGGGCGTCCTGGTGTGGGTCATCGGATTGAGCCTCGGTGGGCCGACAGGATATGCAATCAATCCCGCGCGCGATTTAGGTCCGCGCATCGCCCATGCAATCTTGCCAATCAGTGACAAAGGAAGCTCTGACTGGGGATATGCTCTGGTGCCGATCATCGGTCCATTCATTGGCGCAGGCATTGCAGCTGCGATCATCAAACTTGTGGGGATCAGCTGAGCACTTTCCATCCATGAGGCCCATCCCATGAAGCGAGCCGAGATGTGGCACCGCGTCCGCGCCCACCCGAAGCCCTGGGACATGATCGTCGTGGGCGGCGGCGCAACCGGCGTCGGAGTGGCCATCGACGCTGCGAGTCGCGG
>WNGK01001402.1_pt1 | contig 36840 bp, 40 predicted proteins | sample 5400601 | NCBI WGS metagenome assembly WNGK01 (sample SAMN13153376, study PRJNA577476) | soil metagenome | isolation source: 60 cm soil or saprolite under Garry oak tree replicate 1 | place: USA:California | collected 2016-06-15 | reverse complement strand
TGGCGCGAATGCTAAAGGGCCTGCCGGTAGAGGTCCGAACAATGGGTCCAACGCTAAGGGGCCCGCCGCCGGTGCGAACGCGAGAGGAGGTCCCGCCGGGAAAGGTCCAGCTGGTACGAATGCCAAGGGTCCTGCCGGGAAAGGGCCGGCTGGCGCGAACGCCAGAGGTCCGCATACGCCCCCGGGGAAACAGGTAGCGCTGAAGGGAGGGGGCTCGGCGCACATCCGTCCCAATGGCCAAGTCCGTTCCATCGATCGTAACGGGATGCACATTGAACACGGAGTTCACGGCGGCCGCAGGATCGTGAGCACGCGCAACGGTGCGCGGGTCGTGACCGTTGGAAAGCGTGGCGGATATGTGCAGCGTCCATACTTCGAGCGTGGTGGCCGCACCTACGTGCAGCGCACGTACGTGGTCAATAACGTGAGCTACACAGGCGTTTATCGTTCGTACGGATACGGAGGCTACTGCTGCTACTACGGCTACTATCCCCCGTACTACTACCACCCTGCATATTATGGATGGGCGTATAATCCGTGGCCCGCTCCAGTGGCCTACGGCTGGGGATGGGGCGGAGCGCCGTGGTACGGATACTATGGCGCCTACTACGAGCCGTATCCGGTGTATCCTTCCGCGGCCTTCTGGCTCACTGATTTCGTGATTGCCGCGAGTCTGCAGGCGGCTTACGAAGCGCAAGCCAATGCCATGCCATATCCCAACGCAGCGGACGGGACGCTGGTGGCCAGCTTGCTTCCTATGGCGGCCGCGTCCGGGTCGGAGACGGCGAAGCTCAGTCCAGAAGTTAAGAAGGCACTGGCGGATGAAGTAAAAGCCCAATTGGCTGCCCAGCAAGCCGAGGCGGGGAAGACCGGTTCATCGGGTGGGCAGCAGGCGGCCGACAGTAAAGCAGCCCCGCCGGCGCTGGATCCTGCTTTCCGTACATTCGTAGTCTCTTCCGATCTGACCCTGGTGGCGGACGGCGACGAGTGCGATCTGTCGGAGGGAGATGTCATCACGCGAACCACCGAGACGCCGGATGATGACAAGAACGTGAACGTCAAAGTTGCCGCGAGCAAGAAGTCGGACTGTGCAGTGGGCAAGGAAGGGCCGGTTTCACTGGATGATCTGCAGGAAATGCACAACCATTTCCTCTCGCAGCTCACCAGCGGGATGGGAGAACTCGCTAAGAAGCAGGGTACCGGCGGCCTGCCGAAAGCCCCCGATACCAGCACGGTGGCGGGAGACGTTCCGCCCCCTCCAGCGGATAAGACTGCGCAGAAGGCTCTGCAGGAACAGCAATCCGCTGCCGACCAGACGGAGTCCGAAGTCAAGCAAGAGGCCGCGTCTGATTCCGGCGGGGGTCAGTAATTAAGAGAACAGGAGTGGGAAGGGAGCGTCGGTTTGACGGATTCTCCCTTTCTCGCGAATTTTCTCGGCACATCTGGAATTGTGGCACGCAGGAATTGAGGCACGCATACGAGAAACTGCAGGAGGCTGTCATGATGTGGGAAAGATTGAAGACTGGTATTCCGGGACTGGCACTCATCCTTACAACGCTGGTTGCGTGGTCGGCGTCGCGAGCGCAGGGGCCCACATTGCAGGAGCAACTGGCCGCACAATATAAGGTGGCGAAGATGGGGTCAGATACCAGCGGCTACTCCATAGTCGAGCAAGGTACGCTGCTGGCCATCCAAAAGGGCGGAATCCTCGGCGTGCCGTACACCGATCAGGCCGTTCTCTCCACCAAGTACGAAGGCGGAACCGTCCATTCTCCGAACACCTTCTTATCGAAGGGAATCGGTTTCGGCATGAAGAAATTCGGGAAGGAGCAGAGCACTCACTTATTTCAGGTGGGAGACAAAGTGTACCCGTCCAAGATCGACGTCAACGTGAGCAAGGATCTTGTCGCTTTGAGCATCGTTGCCTGTGACACCTGTAACAAAACCGATCCGCCGACCTACAACAAGGCGATCGTGGTATTCCAGTTCCCCAAAGGGTCCTTGGGGAAGGCGAGCGCGGGTGAGGTGGAAGATACGATCGGCCAACTTCTTTCCATTAGCAACGACGAAGGTCAGCAGGACCAAAGTGCCCAGCAGGGTGGTCAACAGGGTGGTCAACAAGGCGGTCAGCAAGCAGGCCAGGGGCAGCCGGCGGCACAAGAGCAACCGCAACCCGAGCCTCAGACCATTCAAAAAGGACAGACACCGGACGAGGTGCAGGGCGCTCCCGGACGAGGTGCAGGGCGCTCTCGGCAAGCCGGAAAAAATCGTCAACCTCGGCGCCAAGCAGATCTATGTGTACAAGGACCTCAAGGTCACATTCTTGAACGGCAAAGTGTCAGACGTGCAATAGATCGATCGCGCATGAGTCCGGTTAAGGCGTTGAGCAAGCCAGCCGAATAAGTTCGGCGGTGGGCGTTGCAAACCGCCCCCTACCATAATTCAATCGTGACCCGTAGCCAGGCTCACGGAGCCGCCCTGCACTGTCGTGCCATAAAGATTGCCCGCGTTGTCCATCACCAAATCAGTGTCGAGGTACTCGCCATCGGCGCCTCCGCTGAAGGCATGAACCACGGTTGTAGTGCTGGCCGCCCTGGCGCCAATCACGAGCATCGTCATGGCCACAAACTGCGCTAGAACCACGCTCACGAAACCCGAGAATTTTCTGTTCCCCATTTTCCCCCTCCGTGCCGCAGCCTCTTTCGCGTGAAAATACAGGTCACGGTGACGCAATGGGTTGGAAATATATCAATGAAATCCAGGCAAAGCACAGATCTGGCGCTGATTGGACAATCTTTTTGCGACCGAAGAGCACAAGACTGACACCGCCACACGCGTACTGATGTGACCATCGGCGCCTGGGCAGTGATCGTGCATGGATAGATCTTCCACGAACGGTGTGGCAATCGAATTTCGCGACGTTTCCTATGTCTCTCCTACCGGCCAGGAGGTATTGTCGGGACTCAATCTGGAGGTTCTTCGCGGAGAGACTTTCGTCCTGCTGGGGCGCAGCGGCTCCGGCAAAACGACGACTCTGAAGCTGGTAAATCGCCTGCTGTCACCGAGCGCGGGGGAAGTTCGCGTGGACGGCGCGGCGACTGCCGGAGTCGATGTGATTGCTCTGCGACGCAGCATCGGCTACGTGATCCAGGATGTAGGTTTGTTTCCTCACTTCACCGTGGAGCGGAATATTGGCTTAGTGCCACGGATCGAAGGCTGGGCCGAAGATCGAATTCGGGAGCGGGTGCAAGAGCTGTTGCAGTTGGTAGGGCTGGAACCACGGCTGGCGTCGCGGTATCCACGACAGCTTTCAGGTGGGCAGCGGCAACGAGTGGGAGTGGCACGTGCCTTGGCTGCCGATCCCGCGCTTCTTTTGATGGATGAGCCCTTCGGGTCCCTCGATCCCCTGACAAGAGACGAACTGCAGCGCGAATTCCTGCTATTGCAGCAGCGACTGCACAAAACCGTGGTGTTCGTCACGCATGATGTTGGCGAAGCGTTGCGGTTAGGGTCACGCGTCGCCTTAATGGAGGCGGGACGGCTGGTTACGGTGCTGGCTCCGCAAGAATTTTTGCGATCTGGCGATCCGTGGGTGGTCGCTTATATGAAGGCTTTCAAAGCAGGACTGGACTCGGCTGCGAATCGAGGCACGGAATGAACATATTTCAATTCATGGTGCAGAACCATGATCAAGTGCTGGAACTCACGCTGGAACACCTTTGGCTGGTTGGGATATCCACGCTGCTGGCAGTGCTGATCGGCATACCGCTGGGCGTTCTGATTGCGCACTGGCCGGTATTGAATAAGCCCGTGCTGGCGAGCGCCAACATTATTCAGACGATCCCGAGCTTGGCGCTGTTTGGTTTTCTGCTGCCTCTGCCCTGGCTGGGCGAGCGAGCCGACCGTCTGGCAATTCTGGCTCTGACTTTGTATGCGCTGTTGCCGCTGATTCGGAATACGTACACGGGAATTCGGGGAGTGGATCCTGCCGTGGTGGAAGCGGGCCGCGGCATGGGGCTCACCGATCGTCAGCTTCTTTTTCAGGTGGAGTTGCCGCTGGCGGTGAGTGTGATTCTCTCGGGAGTGCGGGTGGCGGTGGTGATCTCGGTGGGACTGGCGACGATAGCTGCAGCCATTGGCGCCGGCGGACTGGGAGAATTCATCTTTCGAGGGCTGGCGATGGTGAACAATCAATTGATTTTGGCGGGTGCGATTCCGGCGGCGGCGCTGGCCTTGTTCGCCGACACGAGTTTGGGTTGGCTGGAGAAGCGTCTGCGGCCACGATGAAAATCTGCCGAAATCGCCCAGAGGCAAGGATGATCGCGACGGTGCGAGCCGGATGTTTTCGAGCCGGCCATTCGTTTGTATCGGTTCTGGTCGCTGCTGTCCTATCCCTGTCGTCATGTGCGCCTTCTCACTCTGACCGCGTCGTCATCAGCTCCAAGAATTTTACTGAGTCGCTGATTTTGGGCGAGCTCATGGCGCAGGAAATTGAAGCCCACACTCCCCTCAAGGTAGAACGCCGGTTCTACCTCGCCGGAACCTACATTTGCCATCAGGGAATCCTGGCGGGTCGAATCGATATTTATCCGGAATACACGGGCACCGCTCTGACCGCCATTCTGAAACAGAAGCCGGAGAGTGACCGCACCCAGGTTTACGAGCGTGTGAAGAGTGAATATGAGAAGCGACTGGGACTCACGTTGGGACCCGCTTTCGGCTTCAACGATACATTTGCGATGGAAATCCGTGGTGAGGAAGCACGCCGCTTGAACCTGAAGACGCTGTCGCAAGCTGCCGGCTACGCGCCGCGATGGCGAGCGGGGTTTGGTTATGAGTTCATGGAACGGCCCGATGGGTACAAAGGCTTGGTAGCCGCCTATGGTTTGCATTTCGCGGAGGCGCCGCGAATTATGGATCTTGGTCTGTTGGCTCGGGCGCTCGATGAAGGTCAGATCGACCTGGCCGCAGGGAATACGACCGACGGATTAATTCCAGCACTCGATTTGTTTGTCCTCGAAGACGATCGCCACTACTTTCCTCCTTATGAGGCGGTGCCAGTGGTTCGCCGCCAGACGCTGGAACAGCATCCCGAAGTTGCAGGCATTCTGGCCGAGTTTGCCGGAAAGATCTCGGATCAGGAAATGCAGCAACTGAACTATGCGGTGGATGGAGAACATCGCGACGTGAAGGAAGTGGCGCGGGAGTTTCTGCGCAGGAAGCAGTTGCTGTGAGGTTGATGCGTCAAACTGACATGGATCCTTCGAGCGTTAGCACCGCTTTCCCCTTAATCATCACTCGCTCGCCGGAGAGTTCGCACCAAAGGTCACCACGGCGTGCGGAAACTTGGCGAGCATGCAATTCCTTTTTGCCCAGCCGTTTCCCCCAATAGGGCGCCAGCGAACAATGCGTTGAGCCGGTAACGGGATCTTCGGGAATGCCGTAACTGGGTGCAAAATACCGCGACACGAAGTCAGCGTCCTTTCCCGGAGCAGTAACGGCGACGCCGAAGGGGTGAAGTTTTCCCAGCAGAGCAAAATCGGGAGGTCAACCTGCCGCTGCGGGTTTCGAAACGGACAGATTCTCGATCCGGGTGGAGGATGTTTAGGATGACGAATCCCGAGGCGAGCGTCGCATGTCCGCAGAGGTTCACTTCGCACGTTGGAGTGAACCAGCGCAACCCGAAGTTGTCGCCTTGGGGGACGAGGTACGCCGTTTCAGAGAGATTATTTTCTGCGGCGATGGCCTGAAGCAGTTCATCCTCCGGCCAACTGGCTAGGGGACAGACCGCCGCAGGGTTGCCCGTAAAGATGGTGTCGGTAAACGCGTCTACTCGAAACACAGATACATGCATAACAGTATTTTTCCTGAACCGAAAACCCTGCACAATAATCTAAGTTTGGGCATGGCAAAAGCGCTGCCTTGGCCTACCCAAGGCATTGAGGCCAACGTCCAATGATAGCCTCTGGACCTTATACCGGCTGCAGTCAGGGAGCGAATGGGAACTCTTCAGTCCGATTTCGATATTAGCGCCCGCCCCGCTCTAGTGAGACGTTGGGCGGATGCTCGCCGGCGCAGCGATGAAATCTTCGAGGTGGTGAAGGCCGACTCTGTTTACGAGCGCCCGATTCCAGAGCGTCATCGCATCGTCTTCTATATCGGACATTTGGAAACATTCGAGTGGAATCTTCTCCGCGAACGGGCGCTGAGCCTGAAAAGTTTTCATGCCGAGTTCGACCGGCTGTTTGCCTTTGGGATTGATCCCGTCGGTGGCGGGCTGCCTAACGATCAGCCTTCAGATTGGCCGTCTGTGGCTGCGGTCAGGGACTACGTGAACCGGATTCGGCAGGCTTTGGATGAGAACCTATCCCGCAAAGATTTCGATGCGGCGGCGAACGCCGGCGAGTTTTCTTTGAACACCTTGCTCAACGTAGCCATCGAGCATCGCCTCATGCATGCGGAGACGCTGGCTTATATGCTGCACCAATTGCCGCTCGATCGAAAAGGGCGGGTAGCGGTTCCTGCAATTCGTGCGGGTCGCCCGGTAGTGCCGCAGATGATTGATATCCCAGCGGGGGCGGTTACGCTGGGGCTTGAACGCGGCAGCGACAGTTTCGGTTGGGACAACGAGTACGAGGCCCACCCGGCGCACGTCCCGGCTTTTTCCATTGACCAATACAAAGTAACCAATCAGCAGTATCTGGAATTCGTCCACGCGGGCGGGTACGACGCGCCTTCTCTTTGGACGGCCGACGATTGGAGTTGGAAAATCGAGCACAACATTTTGCATCCTATTTTCTGGACACGGGTTGGAGACGGCTGGCTGTATCGCACGATGTTCGACGAGGTGCCGCTGCCGATGGACTGGCCGGTGTATGTGAGCCAGGCTGAAGCCCATGCCTACGCGCGCTGGGCAGGGAAGAGGCTACCCACCGAAGCGCAATGGCATCGCGCGGCGTACGGTACCGCCGACGCCAGCGAGCGGAACTACCCGTGGGGAGATGCAGATCCAAATGCGAAGTTCGGCAATTTTGATTTTGCTGGATGGAACCCGACTCCCGTGAATGCGTTTCCCGAAGGCAAGAGTGCTTTTGGCGTCACTGATTTAATGGGCAATGGATGGGAATGGACTTCCACAAAATTCGGTCCCTTTCCCGGATTCGAGCCGTTCCCGTTCTATCGAGGTTATTCTGCGGATTTTTTTGATGGCAAGCACTTCGTCATGAAGGGTGGTTCGGCTCGTACCGCGGCGTGCATGCTCAGGCGCTCATTCCGCAACTGGTTCCAGCCCCACTACCAATACGTTTATGCCGGATTCCGTTGTGTGAGTAGCTAACCGTCCGAAGGAGGTTCGACGAATGCTGACGCATGCGATCACCGCCAATCCCACCTACGAGTTTGCCGCGGATGTGCGTGCCGGACTCACTAAACCGGGACAAAAGGAATTGCTCTCCAAGTATCTGTACGACGACGTGGGCTCGGCGCTTTTTGAAGTGATCAGCGTTCTTCCTGAATATGGTCTCACGCGGGCTGATGAACGGCTTCTGCGGCGGCACGCTCGCGATGTCGTCGACCGTCTGTCACTGCCCGTCGCCGTGGCCGAACTGGGCAGCGGCAGCGGCAAAAAGACGCGCTGGATTCTCGAGGCGCTGGGCCGTCGCCAGCGGACTCGGTATTATCCCATTGAAATCTCTTCTACTGCGCTGGCGATGTGCGAGCGCGAGCTGCGTGATATTGATTCGATCAGCATCTTGGGTTGCGAGCGTGAATATCTGGATGGACTGCTGGAAGTCGCGGCTGACCGGCGGAGGGGACAGTATCTTCTGATCCTTTTCCTGGGCAGCACCATCGGAAACTTCGATCGTCCAGCGGGAGTGCGTTTCTTGCAGGAAGTGCGCCATATTCTCATGCCGGGAGACGCAATGCTGCTCGGAACGGACCTGGAAAAATCGAACGCGCAATTGCTCGCGGCATATGACGATGAACTTGGCGTCACCGCGGCGTTCAATTTGAATGTCTTGGCCCGTATCAACCGGGAACTCGGAGCTGATTTTGCTCTTGACCAGTTCGAGCATGTTGCCCGGATCAATCGCGAAGCTCGGAGTGTCGAAATGCATTTACGCTCCAGGCGTCGCCAGACGGTGACCATAGCTGCTTCGGAGCTGATGGTGGAATTTCAGGGAGATGAGACTATTTGGACTGAAAGCAGCCACAAGTACTCCTCGGAAGAAGTCTTCCAACTGGCGCGCGATGCCGATTTCCGCTGCGAAGCGCAGTGGGTCGATCAGCAGTGGCCTTTCGCAGAGAGCTTGCTGGTTGCCGAATAGCGGCGTTTTCAGCTCTCCCTCTCCTCTTCACTGCCGGGGCATTCATGGCCAGCACTTTCTCAGCGTAAATCTTTGTAAAATCATCACTTCCCCCTCCGCAAGCCATGTAAATTAAGTGAAGAGGCTATGAAGAAGGTAATGGCAGCCGCTTTTGCCGTTGCATTTGTCGTGACGGGTTCCGCCACGTCACTCGGTCAACAGCCGGGAAGTGCGGAGCCACGGGCAGGATCGATCGCGCGGCGCATCGGTTCTATCAAAGCCATCACCGGTGGCAACATCCGATTGACGCCTGACTCGGGTCCCGAAGTAAACGTCACGGTCGATCCTACCATCCAGATTCTGCGCGTCGCGCCGGGCGAAAGAAATCTGAAAAACGCTACGCGTTTGCAATTTGAGGATCTTCAAGTTGGCGACCGGATTCTGGTTGCCGGGAAGCCGGGCAGCGCCAGTAATTCGATTGCGGCTTCTTCCGTTGTAGTGATGAAGCATTCTGACGTCGAAGCCCGTCAACAACATGACCTTGAAGACTGGCAAAAGCGAGGATTAGGTGGATTGGTGCATGCCGTGGAACCGGCAAGCGGAACCATCACGATCTCCATCTCTGGCTTCACCGGCAACCAAACCGTAATCGTCCATACTTCGAAAGACACGGTGATCCGCCGCTACGCGCCGGATTCAGTGAAATTTGATGATGCAAAGTTGAGCACACTCGAAGAAATCAAGCCGGGCGACCAGTTGCGCGCGCGGGGCAATCGCAGCGACGATGGGAGCGAATTGACCGCAGGTGAAATTGTTTCCGGCACGTTTCGCAACATCGTGGGCACGATCAATTCGGTTGACGCAAGCACCGGAACCCTCAGCGTTCAAGACTTGCTGACCAAAAAGCCATTGCAGGTGAAGGTCGCTGCGGAATCGCAGTTGCGCAAATTACCGGTGCCGGCGGCCCAACAGATCGCCCGGCGCCTCAAAGGGACGCCGGGGACGGAGACCAATCGAGGCTCGGCTAGCTCGGCACCCGGTGCATCGGGGAGTGAAGGCGGTATCGAAGGCCGCTCCCGATCCCGAGGAGCGCCCGACTTTCAACAGATGCTCGGACGAATGCCGGCCGCCTCCCTTGCGGACCTGCAAAAAGGGGATGCCGTGATGATTGTTTCGACTGAAGGTAGGGCATTCTCTGGGGGAACTGTGATCACGTTGTTGAGCGGCGTCGAACCCATTTTGCAGGCTGCCCCAAGTGCGAGCCAGGCAGCCATGCTAACGCCGTGGAGTTTAAGCGCTCCCGCCGGAGATGCCGCTAATCCATAGACAGCGATCACAATTTCCATTGAGCCATTGTTGTAACTGTGCCGGCCGATTCTGTCAGCGGAGTGGAATGATCGGATGAAGTTCTGTAAACCCCCCAAATGCTGCCCTCTCGTCGTCATCTTTTGCTTTGCCTGGTTACTTACCAGCGTCTTGCGTGCGCAGGATAAACCGGTTGTTCTGCGCGGCCAGGTGACAGATCCTTCGGGCGCTGCGATTACCAATGCGAATGTCGTGATCACTCCGCTAGCGGGCTCGCCGGTGACGACCGAGACCAACGCCCAGGGAATCTACGAGTTTAAAGGCTTAGCGCCGGGAAAATACACGCTAAACGTCATCGCGCAGGGCTTCACCACCTACGAGAACGACAGCGTAGTGATGACCCAGGGTGGAGCTCAGACGTTGAACGTCTCCCTAACGATTGAGGTGGAGGAACAAAAAGTCCAGGTATCCGATAGCACTCCCACCGTCGATGTAGATCCTTCCAACAACGCTGGAGCCATTGTAATTTCCGGAAAGGCACTGGAGGCTCTACCCGACGACCCCGACGAGCTGCAATCGGATCTCGAGGCCTTGGCCGGGCCTTCCGCCGGACCGACTGGCGGACAGATGTATATTGACGGATTCACCGCCGGCCAACTTCCCCCTAAAGCTTCGATTCGCGAGATCCGGATCAATCAGAATCCTTTTTCGTCGGAATACGACAAGCTGGGATACGGACGGATTGAAATTTTCACCAAGCCCGGGACGGATAGATTTCACGGACAGTTTTACGTGAGCGGTAATGACTCTCGATTTAACGCACCGAATCCCTTCGCTGGCGCGGAGCCACCGTACGAATCGACACAATTCAGCGGAAACCTTAGCGGTCCCATCAGCAAGAATGCGTCTTTCTTCGTCAACGCGGAGAGACGGAATATCAATGATCTGGCTGCGATCAATGCTCTGACGCTCGATCCCGCTACTTTCGAGCCGGCAACGATCGTCGAGGCTGTCCCGAATCCACGGCGTCGCACCAACATAAGCCCGCGCCTCGACTACCAGCTCAGCAAAAACAATACGTTGACCGCTCGCTATCAATACTACCGGGACACGCAAAACAACGATGGCATAGGCCAGTTCAACCTGGCTGCGCAAGGCTATAACTCGGAATCCACCGAGCACACCCTGCAGATCAGTGACACCCAGGTCTTCGGCTCGAAAATCGTGAATGAGACGCGCTTCCAATACCTGCGGGAACGCGATGGCCAGCTCGCGCTCAGTACGGCTCCCGCAATTGACGTGTTAGGCGCATTCACTAGCGGGGGCAACAATCAAGGCACCATCATCGACCATCAAGACCACTATGAGTTGCAAAATTACACTTCATTGATTCACGGCAACCACATCCTCAAGTTCGGAGGACGTGTGCGTGCCTTGCGCGACGCGAACAGTTCGTCTTCCGGCTTCAACGGCACATTCATATTTTCGTCTCTTGATCGGTCCTCGGATACTCCCGCCAACTGCACACCAGGCGGCAGCCCGATTCCTTGTCCGATTTCGTACTTGTACGCGCAGCAACAGCTTCAAGGCGGAGCCGCGACCACATATGCAACGCAACTTTCCATCACGACAGGGATTCCGAGTGCCGAGGTTAAAACCGTCGACGTGGGCCTTTACGCGCAGGATGACTGGCGTGCACGTCCGAACCTCACGTTAAGTTACGGTTTGCGCTTCGAGACACAGAACGATATCCATGATCATGGCGATTGGGCGCCCCGGCTGGGCATCGCATGGGGAGTCGGCGGGAGCAGGAGTTCCGTGCCCAAGATTGTGCTGCGTGGCGGTGTTGGACTCTTCTACGACCGCTTTCAAGCGGAACAGATCCTCGAAGCTGAACGCTTGAACGGCGTTACCCAACTGAAGTATGTAATCAACAACCCGACTTGCTTCCCGGTTCCGAGCGCGTGCAGTTTGTCAGGCGCAGTCAGCACACCGACGATTTATCAGATCAGCCCCAGACTGCGTGCGCCCTACACTCTACAGTCGGCGGTCAGCGGCGAGCGGCAACTTAGCAAGTCGGCAACTTTGTCGGTCACCTACCTGAACTCTCGCGGCTTCGATCAACTGCTTACCATCAACGCCAACGCGCCTGTTCCGGGGACGCCCGACAGTAAGCTGCGCCCCAATCCCAGCGCGGGAAACATCTTCGAATACGTTTCCGAAGGCAACTTTCAGCAGGACCAACTGATCGTTAATACCAACGTGCAAGTGGGATCGAAGATCCAACTGTTTGGTTTTTACACGCTCAACTACGCCAACAGTGACGTCTCGGGGGTTTCCAGCTTTCCTTCCAACTCTTATCACATCAGCCGCGACTACGGCCGCGCGTCGTTCGCCACCCGCCACCGGCTATTCTTCGGCGGCACGTTCGCTCTTCCCTATGCGTTTCGACTCAGCCCGTTCATGGTGGCGAGTTCAGGTTCGCCCTTTAACATCACCTCGCCCAACGATCTAAACGGTGATTCAGTGTTCAATGATCGTCCTGGATTGCTGACCCGAGCGACCTGCTCCACTGTAGTGCCGCCCCCGTCTTCGAATGTTTATTGCACACCTCTGGGGACGTTCGATGCGAGGCCGGATCTGGCGTCGATCCCTGAGGGAGCTCTCCCCATCAACTATGGTACCGGTCCCGCACACTTCGCGTTGAACCTGCGACTTACCAAGACTTTTGGATTCGGCCCCAAGGCGCCAAACAAAGCGACTCCCAGCGGCGGGGCCATTGAGGGCGGACGCGCAGGCGGCGGTGGCGGCGGCCATGGCCACGGTCCATTATTCGGAGGCGGTGCTATGGGAGGCATGCCCAGCGCCAGCGACCGTCGGTATAGTTTGACGCTTGGTGTTTCAGCGCGGAATGTATTGAACAAAGTGAACTTGGCGAATCCCAGCGGCATTCTGGGCTCAACCTTCTTTGACCTGCCGAATGCACTTCAGGGCGGACCATTCTCCAGCGGTTCAGCGAATCGGCGCGTCGACTTGCAGGCGACTTTCGCTTTTTGATTCCAAGTTGTCAGAGATGCTGTGGCGTTTTTGTGCCCGACATCCAGGTGCAACCTGTTTCACATCGTGCAACCAGTTTCACATCGAGGCCCTGCCAACCCGCGTCATGGGTTGCAAACACTGACAAACAAGAGATATATATTCACTCCTCCTTGGCCCTCGGCTTGCCGATAGAAGTTCTGGGTGAGCTTGAACCCCCTTCAATGGAGGGTGCTCTGGTATGCTTCCTCGCTTCTGGCCGGTGGTTGTGCTTCTAGTTGTTCCTACGATTTGTGCAGGCTCACGGAGTAATTCTGCCGGGCCAGCGAGACGGATCTCGCTGGCGGAGAACGAGAAAAAAATCTGGAGAATCCCAGCCCGTGACTCTCAGTTCGACGATGTGCTGCATGCTGACGCGCGCTCGCGATGTGAAGATACGCAGCCGCCCGAAGCCCTGGCCACTCCCAACCCCCTACTGCCCGCAGCGAAAGACGGCACAAGGGTGAAAGTCAGTTTCATCATTGGGATCGATGGACGGGTGCACAGTCCACTCATACTGGAGAGTGCTGGGCCGACAGGCGACCGCAACGTATTACGAACCGTCCGCTTCTGGAGATATCGTCCCGCAACCTGCAATGGCGTGCCGACAGAGACCGAGGGCAAAATCGAGTTTTCCAGCCGTTGAGCTGCCCCGGTTTGGGCTAAAATGGCGCAAGGAATGGGTATGGTGGACGGTCACGGTGGATAAGGATAAACAAGTTCCTAACAAGGCAGGGTTTCCGCCGTCGCGGATGGCTTCCGACGGCAGTGCCAACCTCGAAGACATGCCGAAGCGGCTGGCTCCCGAGAGGAGACACCCGAAACATCAGGATTCTATTGCTGCCGCGCTGCAGGCGGTTCAGCGCCTGGCTGCCGAGACCGATGTCGAGGAAAGCGCAGAAGATGCCGCAACGGAATTTAGCGGGCATGGGCTGAGCGGCCTCTGCCCAGTTTGCGGATATCAGAACCGTGAAGGTAATAAGTTCTGCGGCATGTGCGGCCTTCCGGTAGACGAGATCGAAGAATCGAAACACGAAGTTTCACTGGAAGCCCAACCGGAGGTAGCGGCCCCGCCAAGGCCCAGATCTCGAGAAGCGCTCCATGGCACGCACCATTATCACCATCACTATCACCACCATTATTTTCCGGCCGGACAGGAGGGCGCGGTCGCTCGTCCCCCAGCCGAAATTTCCCGCGAAGCCGACAAACTACGATTGACGGCCGCAGCCAAAGGCGAGTCGATGAGCCGCGCTGAGGCAGCAGTGCGCCGCCTTACCCAGGAGTGGGTTTTGTCCTGCAACACCCGGCAGCTCGATGATCTGCTCGATCTCTACATCACTGACGCGCTGGTGCTGCGCACTAACCTCCCGCCGGTCAGAGGCGCAGCAGCGGTTCGTGAATTCTTCTTTTCCGCGCTGGATACCGGCTTAGGAGAGGTTGAAGTTGAACCCACACGCGTGGACGTGGTTGGCGACATGGCATACGAAGCTGGCCGCTGCAAAGCTTTGGTGCCCTCCGCCACGGGTAAGAGACGCGAAGAGCGTGGCAAGTATCTCTGGGTGTTTTCGCGTCAGAGTAACGGGGAGTGGAAGCTGGCCGCTGATTGCTGGTCCAGCGATCTGACGCTCGCTGGTCAGGAGTCTGACATTACAACCGCCACCAGTGCTTCCGGTCAGGGATTGAAGACCAACCTGCCACGAAAGAGCGCGTAAAAAGCTCAAGCGCCGATAAGGTCTCAACGACCCACGCCTAACTTTTCCAAGTCCTTCTTCAATTGCTCGACGTTCTGCATCTCGATCGTCTGCATGCCTAACTTCGCGGCGATCTCCAGATTCAGGGCGCGATCGTCGACGAAGCAACATTCATCAGCAGGTCTTTGCGTGATTTCCAGCGCGAGGCGATAGATTCCGCTTTCCGGTTTGCGCAGGCCGACGAAACAGGAACTGACGAAGAGTTGGAAAATCCGGCGCAGCCCGAAGTTTTCGATGCGATAGAGATTCAGCTCTCGCGACTCATTGTTGATTGTGCCCATGAAATACTTGTTCGACTCCGCAAGCGACCGGGCGAAGTTCAGAACATCCGTCAGAGGCTGCGACAACGAGAACATGAAGTCTTTGAAGGCCTCTCGCGGGAAGGGCCGCGCGCGATAGAACACCGTCCTATCGAGATACTCGTCCAACGTGATTTTGCCGCGCTCAAAAGATGAGATGACCATCTCGTGGCGGTCATGAAACTCTTCTTCATCGAGATGAAACCGCTCCAGCGCGCTCATCCTCTGGACCCGGTCCCAGGCGTTGGTGAGGAGCACTCCACCCACGTCCCAGAAGATGGCGTGAATCGCTGACAATGAGAGCCCTCCCGCCGTTGTGTGGTGATTCGTGCCGTCTAGTGCCTGTAAATCGTCGTGTCCGGGTGATAACTGCGCCAGTCGAACCAATAATCTTTCAGCGCGGGAATACGCGCCAGGCATTTTCCTTGCGCCGCGCCCGAAGCGGAGCAGCCTTGAAAGTTCCACTCGCTGGCGGTGGCGGAGTCCAGCAGCGCCCAGTCTTTTGTATCGCCCTTCAAGAAGAATTCCGCGTCTTTATCGTCCACCCGGCTGACGAACGTGCGAAATGATTTTCCATCCGGCCCCACGACCAGCAATACCGGCGTGCCGTGAACATGGTCGATGATCGGCGATTGCTTGACAACCGTTTCCCAGGGATAAGCGCGCGCCACGCCGCCAATCTCGAGGCCCACTACTACGTCTCTCGATTTCAATTCGGCGCCCGGAAAGCTGATCACCACAGGAAGTTTGGCCACTTTCGGTTCCCACTTGCTGTCATACTCTTTGGCGTCTTGTGCGACTGGAGCTAGCACCTGCCCGCCTGCGGTTTCCCGCTTCCACTGCCCGAAAGTCAATTCGTCATTGGGAACCAGTTCGAGCGCGGCCCCTTGCAGCGGACCATAAATGGCTTTGCCGGTAATCTGCTGCCACCACGATCCGGTTTCGCGGTCACGCATGAGGAAGTTCTGGTTGTTGATGCCGGCCAGATAAAAGTGCAGCACTCTACCGTTCAGCGTCCGCGTCCACACCAGACCGGTGTGACAAAGAGTTCAATAGGTCACAGCGATCGGCACTGCATTCACGACGTCGTTGAGAATGTGGTGATAGGCCATTTCGCTGATCGGATAGGTCCGCGCGTCACTGCCCAGGCGCACCGCCATGATCATCTCACCGGCATCGAGTTTGCTCTGGGCCTCGGTTTCGAATCCTGGCACGGCAATGGGATGGAACATCCACTCGAAATAATTCATGCGCGCCATGACCGCGGAGATGGTAACCAGCAGCAGAGTCAATGCCAGGAGAGCTTTGCGCCAGCGAGTGGCAGTTCTCCACAGCGCGAAGGCGAGGAGGAAGGCGGCAATGGCTGCGAGCAGCGAGTCCAAAGGAGCTCGCTGGCGCAGGGCTACAGCAAGGAAAAGTGCGTGTGTCGACTGATGACGGAAGGGACGAATGATGAAGGCAGGGACAAAGAACAGGGTAATCGCGGCGAGAGCGCAGACCGAGAATGCTGTCCAAAACCAGAGTGAACTTCGGCGTTGACTTTTTCGTTGCGGTGGCGAGGACAAAGATACGCTCATAGAGGCTCATGCGATTCTAACCTGACGGCGATCGGAGGTGCTTGCCGAGTGAATCGGGCAGATAAAGATGGGACAAAAAGTGACCCCGATCGATGGGATCGGGGTCTGGGAAGCGCCTGGTTGTGCCGAGGCGCGTTTAGTACATTTCTTCGCGGGAAGCGACCACCAAATAGTGCATGGTATTCCCGATGTTGGCCCAGCAACTGTTGAACTGGATACCATTCGTGCCGCCGCCGTTCCACGCAATTTGGGGAGTCCCCAGCGTAGCTAGTTGCGTATACGGGGCCGTTGAATTGTTGGTCTTGGCCAGAAAGATCGATCCATTGAATTGTCCGTTGCCGCCGCCGCTTTCCGACAACGATCCCTGCCCAACGACCAGAATCAGCCCGTCGAAACTCGAGTTGCCGGTGATGTTCAGCGTTCCGGTTACGACGAGGACGCCGGCGCCGCTGGCGTTGCCGAAGTTGAAATCACCGTTCACATAAGTGACCTGAGGGGCAGCGTCTGTGCCGTAGGGTCCCGATCCGTTGCACGGAGCACCCATGCCGCAGCTGTACGTTGTATCGGCTCCATTGGCGAGCACAGAAACCATGTTGTTGAGTGCTGCCGGACTTGACCAGATGCCGGTGAACTGGTTCCCGCCGGTCGATCCTTCATTGACAATCGACGGCGTAGGTCCCGTTCCTGTGTAGTTAGCAGTGCGGTCAGGGGGGACTGTAAGGTTAGTTGTGATGCCGTTTGCACCCGCGGTATCGCCGGTGCTAATGGCTGGCGTTTGCGCGGGGAGGGTAGAGGCACAAGAGGCTTGCCCGCCGGGTCCAGTAAATGGCGTATATATAGCCGCGTTCGCTGGATCGCCACTGTTGTTGCCATTGGCGAAGTACTGATTGGAACTGGGCGTGGGATTGAACACAGCGGCAGGCCCATCCAAAGCCAGAGCGCCAGGGGGTGGCGTGATGTTGTAGGCGGCAGATTCATATTGGCCGATTCGTCTGCTGCCCTGCGGCGTGATGGCCATGGTGGTAACAAGGTATACGGGCTCAACATAAAGGCCGGCGGCTTGCGCTGCGGCGCAGTTGGGGTACCCGAGCGCACTCGCTACCACCTCCTGGTTGGTCGCCGAGTTCCAGCAGACCTGCGAAGCGAGGTTAACGCCCGTCTGGGTCGGATCCACCAGGGCATTGGGGAAGGTTCCATTCTGCTTCAACGTGATGCGGGCCCACTTGTACTTCAGGGAAGAAGCTGTATTCGTGTAGGGCGAAACGCTGGCCGTCGTGGTCACGTTGTTCAATGGTAGAACTCCCGTGGCGGTACACGGGGCGCCTGGGGGGGCGTATGCCACCGGTGAGCCTGGGCCAAACGATTCGTGGCAGAACTCGTCATCGAAGTAGGTGGTGCCGAATGCCCTCGGATCCACCACATCGGCCCCACCAGAAGGATTGAGGATATAGAGAACGGAATTCGGCGTCCCGGGCATCGTAGTCGGGACGGCAATGGGAAATGTGGCATCGGAGCGCATCCGGTCACGCATTTCTTCCAGCCCGGCCCGCATGGCAAAGAAAGCGGTCTGCGTATCCTTGTAGTTCGCATTGATCGAGGTTTCGGTATTCGACATGTACACCATGCCCAAGCCTACGGCGGAAATGAGAAGAAGCGCCAGGAGGGCAATCAGAAGAGCCACTCCGCGTTCTTTGTGACGCATGTCGTAGTTGCGCATATTGAAAAACTCCTTCTTAGTTGTTCACCAGGCGAGCGTTCCCCACCAATGTCGTCACCGGCCGCGTGTTGGTCTTCAAATCGACCCCGGTCGTCGCATTTGCCAGGAGGTTGATGGTGAGGCGGATCGACTTGATACAACTTACGGAACTGACGCTGCACGTCAATATTTGCGTGCCGCCTGGGGTAGTGATGTCCTGGGGGAGTTGGACAATGCCGCCATTCTGGTCATAGGCCTGAAAGACCGGATAATCTTTGAAGGTGCTGATAGCGGCGTAGTAAGCAGTATTGGTGGCTCCCCAGTAAGTGTTACCTGCTATCAGCAACCCGCCGCCGTATTGCGCAGTGCCGCCGGGTACTCCGCTATTGACCACGTTCTGCAATTCCTGACTGAACGTAGTGTACGGGGCTTGGCCTTGGGCGGGGGGCAGGATCCCCGCCACTTTCGGCATTTGGCTGCGCTGGACGGTGCAGGGGCAGGTTGTGGCAGGTGGATAATTGCCCGCGGCATCCACCAGGCGATACACGACCACGTCCACAACGCCGTCACCATCCACATCACCTTCAAAAACGACCTGAGTGTTGGAAACGGAAACCAGGCCGACGGCCACGGCCGGGTTCATTGCTACGGCAGGACTGGTGTTGTCTGCCGGACAGTTATTAGCGACTCCTGCGGTACTGACCATGCGGCAGTTGGGATACCCCGCCTGATGCAGGTCGCGTTCAAACTCATCAATGAACTCGCGTCCTTCCTGGGTCAGGTCAACCTTGGTCTGCTCCGCCTGACTGCGCTGGGTGGCGAGGTCGATCCCATTGAAAACGGCTCCCAGCACGATCGTCAGAATAGCGCACACGATGACCAGCTCGATCAGCGAGAAGCCCTTTTGCGAAGGAAGCGATGTTTGTCCGGGTATCTTCATGATGTGCATATCAATGTGCTCAGTTTTCAATAAGCGTGCGCAGCGTGGTCGGGATCGCAAAAAGCATGGCAGTGGAGGAGCCCTGTGCCGCAAGTTGCCGCGAGGAGACGGTCAACATGCTGATGCGGCTCAGGCCGTTCGCATTGGCATTGACTTGCATGATGTTCCAGCGGACTTCATAGATATCTCCGCTGCAGGTTTGATAGTCCATGGCATAGCCGTTGACCGCGGAAGTTGCCAGGGCAGGAGTCGGTTGAGTCCAGTCAATGTCTCCCACCTGGGACGGTAGGGGCGCCGTCCCCGCGGTATATAGGGTTGCGCCGGCTCCGGCGGGAAAGGCCCCCTGCACCAGTAAGGCCTTGTGTTGATTCGCTAAACCAGCGGTAAGGCCGCAATCGTAAATCGTGACGGCTCCCGTTTTCGGATAGGCGGGTAACGTCGCAAACATCTCCAGGATCTCCTGGTCCAGAACCACCGCCGAGCTGTCCGTCTTGTTCCGCGTGTTCGATTGCATGCCCACCAGGATCATGATCATCGATCCCAACATTCCAACCGTGAGTATGGTCATGGCGATCAGAAGTTCGATAAGCGACATTCCACGCTCACCGAGTCTCGCCCCATACCGAGCACGCCCAGATCGAATTTTTGGCGATTCAAACATTCTTGGTCCCTCAGTCTCGTTGTACCCAATTGCCATTGCTGTCGGAGGTCCAAACCTGCACGCGTCCGCTAGGGCTGACCGCGACCGCACCCCAACGGACATTTCCCGTGACCGTCGATCTCGACAGAAACACGACGAAGCCCTGACCCGGAGTTTGCGGGCAGGCGTTCCCGGCCGCAATACAAGGAAGTCCGCGCGCATTGAAGTTCGGAGCAGATCCACCAGGGTTGACAGCGAAATTCAGGCCGGCGACGAAGGTTCCTTCGTTGGGGGCGCCGCTGCCGATTCCAGGGTGGACGGTTAGCGCGGTGCCAAGGGGCATGAGGGGGTCGCCGTTGGCGTAGGCCCCGCTCTTGGGAATATCGACATAATATCCAGCGTCGCCCGAAGGCAATGCGACCGGGTTGACCCCATAAAAAGTATTTTTTCGGACCGCCTGGATGCGAGCCGACTGCAAAAGACCGCCGAAGTTCGACGCAGAATAACGAAGATTGATGTCGCTGATCGTGTTAAACAAGCCAGGAGCAGTGATCGCCCCCAAGATCATCATCACGGCAATGACGATCATCATTTCAATCAGGGAGAAGCCCTGGTTGGCTTTTTCGGTCTTTTCTGTCGCAAGGTCCGGCATATTGAGGCTCGAATATCCCTTATCGGTTCACGGGGAGACCCCGTTCAAAAATCATCGTAGGGGGGGTCTTGAGATGGGTCAAAGCACGGGAGTCCAATCCGGGTACACCGGTCTTTCGTAATTCTGCTGGTTACGATCGTCACCTATTGAGAACGCATCACTTAGAGCTGCCTGAGGGAATTCTTACCGAAAGAATTATGACTGCGGTAACTTGTCTCACGCGCGGACGGCTACTACCATGTCGCTCAGCTATGAGTTTGTCGTCACTACTGATGTGCGCGGACGGACCGTCGGCGCAGATATTGCGGCGGGTCCTTGAAGAACTCAGCATTCGAGTGGAGTCTTGTGCCGACACCAGGCGCGCTGCCTTCCGGCTTGCACAAGAGCGCTTTGACGCAGTGATCCTAGACTGCCAGCTCCAGAAAGACGTCAACGCACTTCTGCACGAAACCCGGGCCTCGCGGCTGAATGATTCAACCTTGGTCGTAGCCGTGGTCGAGGGCCAGCAGAACGTTCGCGAGATGTTCGCGCTGGAGGTTAATTTGGTGCTCTACAAGCCGCTATCCTACGAGCGAGCCCTCAGTAGTTTGCGTGCCGCGCGCACCCTGATGCGCAAAGAGCGTCGCCGCACGCCCCGCGCTTCCGTACATACTCAGGCCATGCTCGACTATGCCGGCGGCGACGGCGAAAAAGCCACCCTCGTCGACCTGACGGAAAAGGGTATGGCGGTTAATTTTGGCAGGAGGCTGCCGCCGACCTGCAGGCTCTATTTCCAGTTTGCATTGCCCGGGCAAGGCGTCAACGTACGCCTCTCCGGCCAAGTTGTATGGCAGGAGTGGACTGGGCGTGCGGGAATCCAATTCGTGGACGTGCCCCAGTCTTCCCTTCGAGCCTTGCGCGCGTGGCTGCGGCTTAACGTGCCGGATGACTCCGAGGAGGCACCTTCTCTTTCTACTGTCACCGTCGAGCTGCAAGACACTCCATTGCCGGAACCCTCCGCAGCGAATTCGGCTCTACCCATAGCCCGTGTGAGTGCTGTGGAGCGTGGCGACGCTGCGCAACAGAACTGGGCGCGACTGCGCTCCGAACCCGGCAACCGGCGCGCGCAAACCCGCTATGTCTGCCGCATAGGTGCGGAAGTGTATCGGGTGGGAACCACCATCCCTCACCGCTGCAACCTTACCGACTTGAGTTCGGGTGGTTGCTATTTGGAGATGGCGTCTCCGTTTCATAGCGGGGCGTCAGTCGAAATTGTTGTGCGTACTCCCGAACAGAAACTAAAGTTGGTGGGAAAGGCGCAGTCCGCGCACCCCGGTTATGGGATGGGCGTGGCTTTTACGCTGAAGACTGAAGATGAGCGCAAGGGAGTGCAGCAGTTGATCGATTTTGTTGCGGCCACCGCCCAGAAGATGTAATCGATTTCTTTACCGCTTTACCGCCGTCTCTTCGGCTAGCGCGGTGCGGAAATAATCCAGCGACATGCGCAAGCCAGTTTCCAAATCAATTTTCGGTTCCCATCCCAGCAACTGCTGCGCTTTTGTGATGTCGGGGCGCCGCTGCTTGGGATCATCCTGTGGCAGCGGTTCGTGACTGATCTTGCTTTTCGATCCTGTCACCTTTAATACGTGCTCGGCGCATTCGAGAATCGTGAACTCGTTGGGATTGCCGATGTTGACTGGCAGGTGTTCCGAAGATTTCGCCAGACGCACGAAGCCGTCAATTTCGTCGCTGACATAACAGAAGCTGCGAGTTTGGCTACCATCGCCGTAGACGGTGAGATCCTCGCCACACAGGGCTTGCTTCATGAAGTTGGGAACGACCCGCCCGTCGTTGAGTTGCATGCGGGGGCCGTAGGTATTGAAGATGCGCGCGATGCGCGTGTCCACTTTGTGGTAGCGGTGGTAGGCCATGGTTACCGCTTCGCTGAAGCGCTTCGCTTCGTCGTACACGGAACGCGGGCCAATGGAGTTTACGTTGCCCCAATATGTTTCTTTCTGCGGATGCTCGAGCGGGTCGCCATAACATTCTGAAGTGGATGACACGAGATATTTCGCTCCGTACTGGTGGGCGACATCGAGCGCGTGAAATGTTCCCAGCGACCCGACTTTGAGAGTTGGAATGCCGTGGACGGTGTAATCCACCGGGCTTGCAGGGCTGGCGAAGTGAAAGACGTAATCGACGTGGCCTACATCGAACGGCTCGCAGATATCTTTCTCCACCAACTCGAATCGAGAGTCGTGGCGAAGATGCGCCAGGTTCGAGCGCCGGCCAGTCAGCAGGTTGTCCACAACAATTACGCGCCAGCCTTCGCCGAGCAAGGCGTCACAAAGATGAGATCCCAGGAAACCGGCGCCACCGGTGATGAGAGCGCGCTGTTGGTTCATGCTTTCTTCACGCCGTTTTTCAAAATGCTGCCGGCGGGCACCCCGTCAGGATGGGAGGCTGCACGACCCACGCTGTAGTAGGTGAAGCCATTCGCCGCCATGACCTCCGGATCATACAAGTTCCGCCCGTCAATCACGATGGGATACTTGAGTTCCCGGTTGAGCCGGTCGAGATCAAGATTGGCGAACTCTTCCCACTCGGTGAGAATCAGCAGTGCATCGGCGCCACTGGCAGCCTCGTAGGCTGAGTTGGCGAACTTGAGATTGGAGATCATCACTTCTCGCGTGCGCTCCACGGCCGCGGGATCATAGGCAGTAATCGTGCAGCCTTCCTGCAACAACGCCTGCACCAGAAATATCGCCGGCGATTCGCGAATGTCGTCGGTGCCGCCCTTGAAAGCCAGGCCGAGCACGCCCAGGCGCTTGCCGCGAAGAGTCCAAAGAGCGCTGCGTACTTTGCGGAGGAAGCGCTGGCGCTGATCTTCGTTGATGCGCATTACCTCATCCAGAAGGCGGAAGTCGTAGCCGCACTCGCGCGCGACTGCGCGAAATGCCAGCACGTCTTTGGGGAAACAAGAACCGCCGTAGCCGATTCCCGGATTGAGAAATCGTGGACCGATGCGCGAATCGGTGCCCACGCCGTGGCATACCTGATTTACATTGGCTCCCACCGACTCACAGATCGACGCTACCGCGTTGATGAATGAAATCTTCAAGGCAAGGAAAGCGTTGGAGGCGTGTTTAATCAGCTCCGCGCTCTTGGTGCTGGTCGCGATCATCGGTGGAGGAATATTTGCGCGGTCGGGGCGCGGGATGGCATCACCGCGCTCGTAATAGCTGCCGCCGGTGAGCGGCGCGTAGATTTCGCGCAGCACCTCGGCGCAGCGATCGTTGTCGCAGCCGATGACGATGCGGTCGGGGAAAAGAAAATCTGTAACCGCGGTACCCTCGCGCAAGAATTCAGGGTTCGATGCCACGTCAAAAGAATCCGGGTCGGTGCCATTGCGCAGGATGATCTTGCGCACCCAGTCGCTGGTGTAGACCGGGACCGTGCTCTTTTCGATCACAACTTTGTAGTCGTTGATGGCCCCGGAAATTTCTCTGGCGACTGACTCGACGAAAGACAAGTCCGCTTCGCCGCGATCAGTCGTGGGCGTGCCCACGGCGATGAAGATGGCGGCGCTGGAGCGCACGGCTTCATGCAAATTGTCGGAGAACTGCAAACGATGGCCGCGATGCCGGTTAAGCAATTCCGGCAGAAATTTTTCGTGGATGGGCACCTGCCCAGCTTTGAGAGCGGCTAACTTCTGCTCATCATTGTCGACAACGATGACGTCATGGCCGAGGTCGGCGAAGCAAGAGCCCGCCACCAAACCTACGTGTCCGGAACCTACGACAGCGATCCGCATGCTCGAAACTCCCTGGATGAAAGGTCGTCGAATAACTCTAATTTTCTTGGTTTGACGATTCCACGGATAACCGAGGGAAGGAATCCAAAAATCAGCTCGGGGAATAATTCAGCCGCCCCAAGATTGGGTGATTCTAACAGTTCAATACCGGAATTGGGAGAGGATAAAAGTCTCATCCGAGGAATATGGGCGCCATTCCGGAGATTGGGCGAAATCCATTGCGTTTTGCGAGTTTCATTTTGGTTTCTTCAGCACAGGAAAGCGGGTTCCCCTCCGAATAACTGGAATCATCATGTTAGCGGGAATTCTCATGCAAAATCTTGAGGCAGAATGAGTTGCGGGCAAAATCTAGAGCACATGGGAGTTAAGCCCGTCGTGTTCCGCGCTCGCTATACCGACTCCGCTTTGACCATCATGGGCTAGTTTTGTGTGCGAGCGAAGGTTGGATGTCACATGGCGGTGGATTTCCTGAGGAGGCCAAGTTTTTTATTGACTTCTCCGTACGCAGAGGAACGGAAAAGTGCTCTGGCTTTCGAAGAAAGCTCAACGTCAAAGGCGGCGGACAGGAGTGTCCGCTCCACCAGGGCAGAGGTGGCCGGACACAGACAGCAGGTCCCCTTCGGCAGGCTCTGCACTGCGCTTCCAAGGACTGGTAAACCCGCGCAAATCCCTAACTCGTCACTGGCTGTTGTGCGGCGACCACCGGTTTCAGTTCCGGCTCCGATGGAACGATGATCCAGGCCAGCATGTACGTGACCACGCCCGGACAGACTCCGGTCGCAGCAGTAAGGAAGACGCAGAGGATGCGCACGAGCAATACGTCGAGATTGAAATACTGAGCAAGCCCGGCACAAACGCCCGCGATCTTTCTCTCGGCGCGGGAGCGTATCAGTTTCTTCGGCGTGGGCGGAATCCCCACCATGTTGCCGCAGCGGGAGCAAACGCGGTCGTCCTCAGCCATGGCCTTGCCGCAAGCGTTGCAGTACATATTGTGCCTCCCCCTTGCTTAACGGTACGACGATTGCGGGGAAAATGTTCCTCGATAAGTGTTGCGTGGCCCGGTTCTCGCGACAGGATAGCTCCTTGCTCAACGCCGGGTATCCCCGTTTGTCCCAAGGACGCGAGAAATGGGGTGCCCTCCACCCCTTCCAATCATTAAATCGGGCTGGATTGAAAGCCCCGCCCTGTCGCACAAATCGCGCCCAGGACGGCCACCCTCGGGATACGTGTGGTTCGCGAGAGACAGAGGGTGACACAGCGCTTGGTTTGATGTTTTACGCCGCTAGCGCGGCCGTGGCGTGCCAGACGGGTTTGTCAGGTATAGGATGGCGAGGGCCGCGGGTGCGGCCAGTTTCCTGACGGGGCACGCGAAGATATTTTTTTCTGAGGGCGTCGGCCAGGGCGAGCGCGCGTTGATATTTGACCTCGCTGATTCGCTCTAGCTCGCGCAGCAGTTGGCATCGTGGTCCGTGGTCGAGAATATCCCCGGCTATTGCGGTGAGCTCCTGCCAGTCGTGCCACTCGCCGATGGCATCTTTTGCCTCGCCCAGCGTGGCGATGAACTCCTGTTGATCGGCGTTGTCGGCCATCTGCAGCACGTTTCGTAATTCTTTGACCTTCAGCCGATAAGGATGCAGGTTCCGCTTGTTCAAGCCTGCGGGACTTGCCAACTCAGTGGAAAGCTTCACTGCCAACCCGGCGACATTTGCCGATGCTTCCGGCAAGAGCTTTTCGAATTCGGTGGAGATCCCCTTCAAACGTTTGCGGAGCTTCGAGCCCTTCTGACGAACGGCGGCGCGAAGTTTGGCGGCGTGTTTTTGCCGTCGGGCTCCGAGATGCTCGAGCAACATGACGGAGCATTCATTTTCTCCCTTAGGCCGGACCGTGGATGCGAAGTCTGTAAGCACGTCGATGTCGCGTACTTTACCGGCTCGCCTGCGGAGGCGCGCGAGGCGCTTGGCATTGGTGCCGAGCACATCGCCGAGCCGATTGGCGATCCGGACTTGACTTATTGGCGCGCAGCAGTCCCCGATTGTGTTTCGACTCCCGGTTCAGCCTGACGGTATAGTCGACGTTGTTCTGATTGAGCGTTGCCATCACGCTGGAGCAGTTTTTCCGCAAATCCTTGGTTCCATCGACTCACACTGCCAGTCAACGGTCGACTTCGAGCCCCAGGCTCCCCAATGCCTTCCGCCTCCTCCTGAGCCGGAGGTGGTCATATCTTCTGAGCCTTTTCCTTGCACGAATACACGTGGTTTGTCCTGTCCCAGCGCCAAACCGCTTATGAACAGCACCACAAGAATTAACCGTTTCATCGCTCGTTTCCCCCCGTGAACCTGGGTGGATTGCGGCCAAGTAACCGAAGCACCATCGAGAAACGGGTCCTAAAATGCACTTTTTGGCAGGCACTTAATCGTGGGACGACTGCGTGTCAGATTTCCAGAGTCTTGGTTCTTAAATCTCTCTGGCGAAAGCAGCGGTGCTCATACGTCACAACATCCTTACCGCGCCTGGACGAGACCTCGGCACGAGTTCTCTTCATCTTGTTTACATATTGACAACCCGGTCGTTTGGGGCGAAACTCCGCTACAGACGCTGATCTCGAAGCTGAACGCTTCAAGCTGAAGCGAATCTGTTCACATGGTGCATCACCCCATGCCGGAGCCGGAGCCCTCGACGGCTGAGTCGTCCGCTGGGAGAGCGCCGGTGACGTGGGTGGGAGACGTCCCTGGCTCCGAGGCGGCGCCACGTCTGGAATCCAATGTTGCCGAACTGGCTGCCAGATTTGCCGCACACGGGGGCGGCAAAGTGTCGGCGGAGATGTCGGCCGAACTAGCGTTGCAAGTGGTGCTTAACGAAATTGTGGAGCAAGCGTGCCTGGCCACGGGTGCGACCGGGGCGGCGGTTCTTTTGGAGCGGAATGGAGAAATGCAGTGTCGCGCCACCTTCGGGACCAATGCTCCCGAGTTGGGTGCACGGCTGGATAGCGAGTCGGGTCTGACGGTGGAATGCATAAGAACGCAGCAAGTTCAGCATTGCGATGATGCGCAAGCCGACCCACGGGCCAATGTCGAGGCTTCGCATCAGCTGGGAACACGGTCGGTGATGGTGTTTCCATTGCTGCGAAACGGAAGCATAGCGGGCGTGTTGGAAGTCTTTTCTTCTCGTCCCGCGGCGTTTGGGGAGCGAGACGAGTGGACCCTAGAGGCGCTGGCGAAGCGCGTACTGAAAAATGTTGAGCGAGCCGGCAATCCATCGAGCGTTGCCGCGCCGCAGCCTGGTCTGCACATTCTCCCGATTCCAGGAACTGAATGGGTGGATTCGCGGACTGGGTCAGAGACAACGCTGAACGAAGATAAAGAAAATGTGGGGACTCCGGAAACTCATGGACGGAGCCCCAAGGTCGGACGTGATGTCGTAGTCTTCGCGCTGGGTTTGGCCGTTGTGATTTGCACGGTGTTGTTTGGGACTCTGGTTGGTTGGCGACTGGGCGCATTCAGGGCCGGGGCGAGTCGCGGTGAGTCGGCGAAATCAGCCACCGGCGGCGATGTGACCAAACGGAATTCGGGCGCAGGAGGAAGTGCCGCGCAGGGTGCGGGAGTAACCGCGGATGCGAAGGCTGGAACCAACACAGGTCCAGCACCTCTTTCGTCTGCGGCAGGAAGCTCGACGACGACGTCGGTCGGCGGTAAGAAAAATATGACTCCGCGGTCGAGGACGTCCGCGGCTAGCGGTTTGAATGATTCGTCTCCCCCAGAAGGCAGTTTGCGGGTTTATCAAAATGGGAAGGAAGTTTTCCGCATGCCTCCGACGCCGGGCCAGGGAGAGTCGGCTGCGAGCGCGACAAGTGTAAACGGAAGCGAGGTACACGGAAGCGAAGTGCGGCGAGCTTCCTCGGTTGAGCCCGCGAGAGTTCTTGAGCTGTCGCCGGAAGTGGCGGAAGGCAGCCTACTTTATCGTGTTGAACCGGAATATCCCGAGGAAGCTCGGCAGCGGCAGATGCAAGGATCGGTGGTGTTGGATGTGCACATGGGGCGCGATGGAGCGGTGCAGGCAGTGAACCTGGTCAGCGGCCAGGCTCTGCTGGCGGACGCGGCAATTGTCGCGGTGAAACAGTGGCGATTCAAACCGCGCCTGGTCAAAGGGCTGCCGGTGGAGATGCAGACGAAAGTGACGCTGAACTTCAGGTTGCAGAGGTAAACGCCAGGCTGCGTCAAAAGAAAGGCGGAAAGAGCGAAGCTTCGCTTTCTAAGCTTGGCCATCACTTCAAGTAGCCGCCATCACCTTAAGTGGCGGTCTTGCGGATCGCGACTGGAACCTTGGCTAGCACTCCCGGCGAGGCTGCAACCGATTGCGTGAGCTGGGGGGGAGAAGGAATCGGAGAGCTCTGTTGTACGTTCCCTTGGCGGAAGGCGTAAAGCACTAACTCGACGCGGCTGGAAACTCCCAGCTTGTCGAAAATCCGAAACAAGTAGTTTTTGACGGTGTGCTCAGTCAGCTTCAGGCGCCGGGCAATCTCGCGATTGGTCAATCCTTCAGCCACGCAGCGGACCACATCAGTTTGCCGCGCCGAAAGCAACCCACCATTTACGTTCAGGCACCCAGCGAGCGGAGGCTGGGAGAGAGTCCCCAGTACGAACTGCAGTTGGCTGCTGCTCGCCCAGATCTGTCCGTTGTCCACGCACTGAATACACTTGGCGAGCAGGCGGAAGGGTTCGGTGCGGCAGAATACTCCTTGAGCACCGGCTCGAAACGCCTCAGTGACCGAGGTGCGCTCGGATGAGTCAAGCAGCACGATGACGCGCGTGCCTGGCGATTGGACGCGAATCTCGCGAACCAGGTCAAATCCTCTCGGAGTGGGTTCTCCGAGATTGGCGCTGATCACCGCAACTTGAGGCTTTTCCTTCTTCACCAAAGCCAGGATGGCAGCAGCGTCGGAAGGCGACTCGATCATCTCGAATTGAGCATCCCGCCCCAGAGCGTCCACCAGCAACTGCGTTGTCATCGAAGTACTATCCGCGGGCAGAACCCGAATGCGATCTTGCTTCGAAAGAGCCGCAAGATGAGCCATAGATAACGCTTGTCAACCTTTCCGTTTTCCCGACTTCACAACGGGAAGAAATTAAAGATGTTTGCGGAGGGAATGCTGCGCCCTGCGCCGCCCCGAAACCCGTTACGCCACCCGGCGGGACGGATCCGAAAGCTCCTCTCGGGGGAGCACAGTTCTTCCAATGACAGTAGGGGTAGTTCGGCCCTGAGTAAATAGCACTACCGGGGATATGGCACGGTGCTGCCGGGGGAGCAGATTACCCGCGGACCGCCCTGAGTCGAGCCGAGATGGCGATCGGCGATGGCACCCACGCCGCGACCATTGAATGGCGCTGGGAAGGAAAGATGGGGGGTGACGTGATGCTCGAGTTCGGGTCTCGGCAAAAATCCTGGAAAGCACGAGAGCGCCTCTTGTTCCTAGCGGCTTGCTCTTAATGGCCCCTGCTTTGTACTCTACATACACATGGGAGACCTGGCCAAGGCACGCGAGGAAATCGAACGGTCACCGGGAGAATTCAGCACAATGATGCTGGGTCAAGTATTGGTCCGAGAAGGAAGGGTACAAGAAGCGCTGCCCAAACTGAAGATGATACCAGGGGGTAAGAATTACGAGCTGATTCGCGACTGCTGGCCCGATTCATCGACCTCGAAATGTGCCGAGACGGCAACGTAGTCGGAAGCTAGTTTCCGCAGCATCACCTTCACCGATGCGTGGTATTTCGGGGCGGCTATGCAGGCTTTTGTAGGAAAGAAGGATGGCGCCGTCCGTTTGCTGCGCGCCGCCTCAGAGCATGGCCTTTGTGTTTACCCCTCAGTGGATCGAGACCCCTTATTCGACAAAATCCGGGGCTCGGTAGAATTCAAGACGGTGCGCCAAGCTGGTATCAAATGCCAAGAGAAGTTCGCTCCCTACGCAAGGCTGCAAATTCAATAGCAACCAGCTTATGTTCAGCAGCCATTCCGCCATTGGACCCAGTCGTGGTCAGCTAACCGGAAGGTGTCCGATCTCTAAAAAATTCATCCCGAACCTGCTCTTGCAAATGCTTCGATAAGAGTATTGATATCACTCGCGTCGTTGTAAGGTGCGAGCGAGATGCGAATGCGTCCGCCACGTGTGCCGCACACAATATTGTGACCACGAAGTCTTTCCACAATTGCTTGTACGCTTTCGCGAGGGCGGCCTAGCGAAATGATGTGTGGAGACCGAGCAGGATCGCCAACACTACGAAACGGTTGCCAACCATACTTGCTGGCGTCGCTAACTAACATTGCTGCCAGACTCCGTGCATGTGCCTCAATGCGAGCTTCACCCAAGGACAACAACTGCTCAATTGCTACCACGAGACCCGCCATAGAGACATACGACATTGTTGATTGCGTGTAGCGCCGCGCATCATTAGCTAGCGACACAGAGGTGGCATCAAATCCGAAGGGGTCCGTCGCGCCCATCCAACCCGGCAAAGGGGGTATTTGCTGAAGCAAGAGTGGCGACATGGTTGCTAGTGCAACGCCTCCATGTCCACCAAGCCATTTGTAGCCGCTGGTAACGACGGCATCAGCATCCCACGCCGCCGCATCCACCCGCGTCGCACCTGCCGCTTGCGTAGCGTCTACAATCAAACGTGCACCAACCTGGATAGTGCTTTGGCGCAGGCGAGAAATATCCACTATCGTACCCGTAGCGTATTGCACACTGCTCACCGCAACTACAGAAGTACTTTCATCAATTGCCTCAATGAGCGTATCGGTCAAATCGCACGTAGGCCGGTCGTCAACAAAGCGCACCGCATGGTTTTTTAGAGCAGCCAGACGAAGCCACGGCCGAGTTATCGCAGGAAAGTCTGATGCAACGGCCAGAATTGTGCTCTGTAGTCTTGGCTGAAGCAACATCGGAAGCTGCCCCAAGATCTCACTTGCGCTCGCGACAATTGCGACTCGACTGGAATCGCAGTGAAGCAATCGCGATGCGCGTTCGCGGAGCGTTTCGCAGTATGCCACCTCATCACTGTCGGACATGTGGAGGTTGCCATGCCTGGCAACATTGTCTATGAAAGTGTGCATTGCGGTTACTGCTGGTTGACCGATCAATCCCAGGGATGCCTGATTCAAGTACACGCTTTGACGGAGACTGGGGTAATCCAACCGATCAAAAGGAGGGGAGATCATTACCGATGACGACCTGCTTGTGGCGAGTAGATCCTAAACTGTCCTGCTTCGATTGGAAATGGAGGAAATTGTCAGGATGTACTGTGTTGCAACCGTCTGGCAGGCCACCGGTTTTTTGACGGAAGCTGCGACTGATGAGAACTTAGCCACTAAACGCCAATTCCTTCGCCCGCTGTGTGGCCCGTACCACAGCCTTGATGAGGGTCACTCGCAACTTGCCTTCTTCCAGCTCCATGATTCCGTCTATTGTGCAGCCGGCAGGCGTAGTCACGGCATCTTTGAGCAGTGCCGGGTGATCTCCAGTCTCCAACACGACTCGGGCAGCCCCCAGAGCCGTTTGGGCAGCCAGGAGTGTGGCGACATCTCGAGGGAGACCAACTTTTACGCCAGCCTCAGCCAGCGACTCTAAGATGATGTAGATGTAGGCTGGGCCGCTTGCCGAGAGGCCTGTGACCGCATCCATGTGCTTCTCGTCGAGCACGACGGTTCGGCCGACGACATCGAACATTCTGCAAGTCATAGCGACGTGTCCGGCATCAGCATATTTGCCTTTGCACACAGCCGTCATTCCGCTTCCTAACGAACAAGGCGTATTGGGCATTGCGCGAACCACGGGGATATTTTCACGAAGAGTGTTTTCGATCAACGAGGTCGGCACCGATGCTGCCACCGAGATGATCAACTGATTCGGAGTAATCTGTTCCCGGATTTCATTCATAACTTCTTGGACAACTTGCGGCTTTACCGCAATCAGAATGATGTCCGCTCCCTTGACTGCTGCAGCGTTATCGGTGCCAACCCTGACTTTCAGCTTCGCACTGAGCGCCTTGGCTCGCTCTTCGTGTTGCACGGTGGCGCAGGTTAGCGCGGCTGAAAGCAGGCCGCTGTTGAGCAGAGCCTGGAGAAGGATTCCACCCATTTTGCCGGCGCCCAAAACTGCAACCCGTTTTTCCCGGAGATCATGTTCCATAGGTTTACCTTGATCTAATCAAAACCGATTCCGTTCGCGCCCCACCAGTGGCGCCAATATTGGGCCTGCAAGCCATGATCCCCGCTGAGACAGAGCGGGCGATGCCTTCACAGGCCACGCGAGGAACAACGCTCGGGACTTTATTGTATACAGCATTGCGCGGAACACCCCAGAAATCGGTTGGCGGTGGTTGACATAGGGAGATTCCTAAGTGACCAGCAAATTCCCACTTTCCTCCAACCGCAGTTGCTCTGGAACAAGGACTTGGTGGTTGATGTGAAGGCCGAAACCCCGGAAGGCTTTCGTCTTTGGGAAGTTAGGCTACTTGCAAGAACCTGTGGTGGTCGCTAGCATCGGTACACTGTACGGTCCCCTCCTTTTCTGATCCTGTTCGTGACAAATACTCCCCGCAAAAATCAGACTACAGTGAACTCAAACAATAACATCTGGTGGAACGGTTCGCAGGTTTCTGTCTTCGACGTTCCTATCTCACAATTGCATCCGTTTTCGGGCTGGCAATCTGTGACCGGGCAGGACGGGTTGTCTAGCTGGAGCAAGCCCCCGTTTTGCGGGGTGGCAGTGCCAGCTTCAATGTCAGTCTGATTGCGTTCGGAGGTCTCAGCGGGACTGCCGCCCTCAGCTTCGACGGGACTAAAGAGGTCGCGGGATTGAGCGGTAGCCTATCATCCACGTCGGTCCCGCTGTCGTCAGGAGCAGCTTACGTTTGTGATCAAAGTCGCTTCCGGCACTCCGGTGGGCACATACCCGGTTACGCTGCTTGCTACTAGCGGCAGCCTGACGCGCACGGTAACTGCCTCGCTTGTTGTTCAATGACTCAACCAGTTTTCCCGCCGGGCACTGGGCCCCGGCGGGAAAGCCAAGCTTGGGCCTCCAAGTGTTCGTGAAGTGTATCCATTGCGCACCAATCCCTCCAGCAGGATCCCGCCCCATTTTCCCTGCTCCCAAAACTGCGATCTTCTTGTCAGCGAAGTCCAGTGTCATGGAACCTCCTTCGTCCAGCAGGGAAAGGATGCTCAATTTTGCCTTAAATCTTTACGAAGCGGAACCGAGACCAACTTGAGTTTCACGATGCCGCATCCAGTTCCAGGCGGTTGAAACGATTTCGTGCAAAGACCGGGTCGCCCTCCACTGGAAAAGCTTCTGCGCGTAACTGGGATCGGCCACGAGTGCGGGAGGGTCTCCAGGCCGGCGCGGGCCCACATGCTTCGGGACCACCTTGCCGACAACTTCTTCGACGGTCCTGACCACCTCCAGAACTGAATAGCCGCGTCCTGTCCCAAGGTTTAAAGCAACCGAGCTGCCTCCCGCTATGAGGTAGTGCAAGGCCTTGACGTGGGCTGCTGCGAGATCATTGACGTGGATATAATCGCGTATGCATGTCCCGTCAGGAGTTGCGTAATCACCTCCGAAAATCTGAAGTTTATCCCCCGTCCCCGCAGCTGCCTGCAATGCCAAAGGAATCAGATGGGTTTCGGGAATGTGACATTCGCCGGTCTCGCCTCCTTCATCGGCGCCGGCGGCATTGAAATATCGCAGGCTGGCGAACCGGAGCCCGTAGGCACGGCCGTAGGACTCCAAGGCTTGCTCGAAAAAAAGTTTGGATACCCCATAGGGGTTGACAGGTTGGCGGGTCGTGCTCTCGGGGATCGGAACCGTGTTCGGTAAACCGTAAACCGCGCAGGTCGAGGAGGAAATAAAATGCCCGACTCCCGCGTCGATAGCTGCGTTCAGAAGTAAAAGACCGCACTCGACGTTATTCCGGAAGTACTTGCGAGGATTCTCGACCGATTCGCCAACGTAAGCATGTGCGGCAAAGTGCATGACTGCTGTCACTCGCCTCATGACGCCGGAAAGTCTTTCCGAATCGGCAATGTCGCCTTGCACCAGTTCGAAACCGTGGACCAGGGAGGCGTAGCCGGTGGAAAGGTTGTCATAAATCACCACGTCGAAGCCCTCTTTGCGAAGCAAGCGAGCAGCGTGACTGCCGATGTATCCTGCTCCTCCGACCACCAGCACGGTTGTCAGACCGGTTCCTCCTTGCAGGGGAAGTTCATTCCGCCCTTAGTGTAGCAAACGCTCATGGAGCGTCCCGCAGCTGACTTCGGCTCTGGCGGATGCGAAAATTCCGATTAGCGAGCAAGTCCGATGTTCGCGCCGGCCGTGTCGACGATGGTCCGTGCAATGAGGAGGGAAGCGGTTGCGGCGGGAGACGGAACGTTCAGAACGTGCAGCATCCCTGGTGATGACGCAAACAGGAAATCATCCACTAGCGTGCCGTCGCGCTTCAGGGCCTGGGCACGAACCCCGGAGCCGCCGGGAACCAGATCTTCCTCGCGCAACTCGGGGATGAGTCGCTGCAAAGCGCGAACGAACACAGGTTTCGAAAAAGACATGCGGAACTCGTCCAGGCCGCTCCGCCAATGCTTCGCGGCCATTCGCCAGAATCCCGGAAACATGAGTGATGAAGCCACGTCCTTAAGGTTGAGGTCAGTGCGCCGGTAGCCCTCGCGGCGAAGAGCGAGAATTGCGTTGGGCCCAGCATCTACCCTGCCGCTTACGCGGCGCGTGAAATGAACACCGAGAAACGGAAAGCGCGGGTCAGGAACGGGATAAATCAATGCTCGCACCAGCGACTCGCGCGCTGGAACGAGAGTGTGATACTCGCCGCGAAAGGGTACGATCATGACTTGCGGTTCGTCGTCGGCCAAGCGGCTGACGCGGTCGCTGAACAAGCCCGCGCAGTTGATGAGGTAGTTGGTGGAGAAAGCCTCGCGCCGCGTCTGAACAATGATCTCATCGGAGAGGCGATGGATGCCGGTCACTTCAGCCGAAGTCAGAATGGTTCCACCCTGCGCGGCCGTCAATTGTGCATATTTCTCGGAAACCAGGCCGTAATCGGTGACGCCCGTCGAGGGAACGAAAAGAGCGCCTAGACCGCTAGCCTGCGGCTCGATCTCGCGTAACTCATCACAGCTGATGAGACGTAATCCGCCGACACCATTGGCTCCACCCCGCCGTCGCAATTCGTCCAGGCGTGGCAGTTCCTCCTTCCTTGTGGCCACAATTACTTTGCCGCAGACCTTATACGGAATGTCATGCTCGCGGCAGAACGCGATCATCTCCGCGGCTCCCGCAACGCATAGCCGCGCCTTAATCGACCCCGGTTTGTAATAAACCCCGGAGTGGATGACGCCGCTATTGTGCCCGCTCTGGTGGCGCGCCACCCTCTCTTCTTTTTCCACGAGCAGCAGGCGCAGCCGTGGAAAGCGCCGGGTGATCTCCAGCGCCACGGCCAGGCCGACAATGCCGCCTCCGATCACGACAACGTTGTAACGTGCCTCGACCATGAAGGATTGAACAAGTTGAGCCAAACAAGCTGTGCCAACCAGAGGCAGGCTCGGCGCGGCGTCGCTTGCGCGTGATCTCACACCGGAGCAACCCGTCGAAGGGAAAATTCCACGCGAGACTCAGGCTGGCAACTGATGATAGCGGGGATCAGGGTGAGTCGTCACTTCCTGAGCAGCGAGTCGACCGTGGTAGGCGGATGAGGGAGCCACAGGTCCCGGTGGCCCTCACACCATACTTCGTGCTTTTGCTGTCCGCCCCCACCGCCTCCATCTGCACTATTGCCGGCTCCTCCGCCGCACGATGACGTGGAGATGAGGATATGCGGTACGAAATGGAACCCACTGCGCCGCGTTGATGCCGCCACCTGAGGAACCGCAAATCACCAAAATCACGGGCAGAGCCAGCCACAATGCATAAACAACGGGCCTGCGTTCGAAGCTTCCGGATGTAGCACCGTAGAGAGGATCATCACCACGTTGGGAGCGTTGCCACCGGAATGATGACCTTCGGAGTGAACCTGCACTGCGCTCCTGAACGCAGCCCAGTGGGGCAGGAGAGTGTCACGAGGTTGGGGAAGGACGAACCCGTCCGGCGCGGGGGAAATCGTTAGCTGATAAGTACCAGTTGTTTGACCTGCTTTGACGGTCTGGCTCGGAGTCGCGGAGTTGACCGAAAAATCTTGCATCACCGTGAGCGGAACGGTCATCAGGCATTGCGTTCTTGCACGTGGTCAGCATCTTCGTCACGAATCGGAGCACCCGGCGCGATCTGCTTGGGTCCTTGCCATTGAGCCGGATTACGAGGACGAATGCCGGGGAGAGCGTGGACGATACCGACAGACGGTGGCTGGCGCCAGACTGCTCACCTTGTGGCAGTATCGAAAGGCGCTAACGAGAGTCAACGCCAAACGTTTAGATTGGAAATGGACCACTTGGGAAATGAGAAGGGCAGCCACAGGTCCGGTAGAACGCGCGCAATCCCACGAAAGCCACAATCGGGGTCGAAGGTTCAATCCGTAACCGACTCACTGCGGCCGAGACCTGTACAATCTCTCGTCACCATCTCTCGTCACCATTATTGATGATGGTAGGAATTCATTCGAGGAATCGTTGGCATGCGGAAGTTTCGTTGGGCACTGCTAGTGTGTCTCCTTAATTTGATCGCGTCGCCAGGATTTTCGGCTTCAGGCGCACCGACCGCCGGACGTGAAGTTACCGTGGCCGCCGCGGCCGATCTCAACTCGGCGCTGACG
>WNGK01002403.1_pt1 | contig 36862 bp, 28 predicted proteins | sample 5400601 | NCBI WGS metagenome assembly WNGK01 (sample SAMN13153376, study PRJNA577476) | soil metagenome | isolation source: 60 cm soil or saprolite under Garry oak tree replicate 1 | place: USA:California | collected 2016-06-15 | reverse complement strand
TCATCATCGTGGGCATGATGATTGCGATCTTCGGCGTCGCGATCCTCGGCATGCTCACGGGCGGAGCCGACGCCACGCAAACGGGCATCTCGCTTGACAGCGTGGTGGTCGCGGTCCTCTTAGGCTTCCTGTTCTTTCTGCTGTTGTTGCTGCCGCTCATCATGTCGATCTGGTTTGCACCGGCGCTGGTCATGCTGGGAGGCATGAGTCCAACCACGGCCATGAAGGCGTCGTTCCACGGCTGCCTGCGTAATATCGTTCCGTTCCTGGTCTACGGCGTGATCTGGCTCGTGCTCGCGATTCTTGCGTCGATACCGTTCGGACTCGGCTGGTTTGTACTCGCCCCGGTCACAATCGCGACGCTCTACGCGTCGTACTGCGACATCTTCGAGGACAAGGCCAGCGCGTAGCTACCAACGTGCCGCTAATTGACCGGCGGGTGCGCCCCAAGCGCGCTGTTGACGCGAACCGCGACCGCCGCCGGGGCATTGCGACGAAGGAACCAGCGCAGCTGCGCGGTATCGCCGGCGGCAGCGAATCCAAAGGGTTTGAGTAGATGCTGCACCGCTGCCGCATAGCGTGAGCCGCGCGGGATGCGAACGACCCAGGTCTTCTTTCCGGGTGGTGTATCAAGGAGCGCTTCGAGCAGCGCCTTTCCGTGGCCGCCGCCGCGGCGCTCGATTTCGAGACCGGCGAGCCAAAGCTCGTAGCCCCCTTCGAGCGCACGAAACAACCCGAACCCAACCGGAGGCATGCCGCTGTTCCGCCCGTCGGGCCAGAAGACGTAGCCGGGAACGGCGACCGCTTCGACGCGGCCGGTCTTCGGGTCTTCCTCGACGAAGTAGCCGCTGACCAGCGCCCGCTTCAACTTGGCGAAGAACTCGATGGCTTCGGGCGTGTCGGCCGCCAGCACGCGATCGAAGCTGCCCTCTGCCGCGCCTTGACGGATGAGCGAACGCAGCATCGCCAGGTGTCCAACGTGGGCCGGTACCAGCACGGGTCTCTCGGGCAGACGAAGACAACCTAACTTAACGCGCGTTCGCACGGCGTGGGGTTGCAAGCTTACGAACGGACCGCCCCGGGACACGAGCGGTCGCAATCCCGAACCCGCGAAGCATGCACTGCTGAGGTGTGTACGACAACCTTCGGCGCAGGCCAAATAATGCGGCGAGCGCCGAGCACCCGGTGGCCAATGGGCGCAACAAAGCAGACGGCCCGCGTCACAGTGATGCTAGTGCGCTTGCTCCCAGTTGAGTCCTACGCCGAGATCGACGACCAGCGGTACGTTGAGACTCGCCACGTTCGTCATCAGCCGGGGCAGCTCGGCGCGCAAGCGCGAAACCTCCGCGTCGGGCACCTCGAGCACGAGCTCGTCATGCACCTGCAAAATCAGGCGCGAGCCCATCCGCTCGTGGTCGAGCCACGCTTGCACGGCGACCATCGCGAGCTTGATGAGATCGGCGGCTGTCCCCTGCATCGGGGCGTTGATCGCGGCCCGCTCGGCCGCCTGCCGTCGCGGGCCGCCGCCCGCGTTGATGTCCGGCAACCATAATCGTCGCCCGAAGACGGTCTTCACATATCCCTGGCTGCGCGCGAGCTCGCGCGTGCGTCGCATGTATTCCGCGACGCCGGGATAGCGAGTGAAGTAGCGGTCGATGAATGCTTGCGCCGCGGAACGCTCGATGTTGAGCTGCGCCGCCAGACCGAAGGCGCTCATGCCGTAGATCAGCCCGAAGTTCACCGCCTTGATGTAGCGGCGCTGCTCGGGGGTAACCTCGCCGATGGTCACAGCGAAGATCTCAGCGGCGGTCGCCCGGTGAATGTCCTCGCCGGCAGCGAACGCCTGCATCAGCGATTGGTCGCCGGACAGGTGCGCCATGATACGAAGCTCGATCTGCGAATAATCCGCGGACATGAGCACGTGTCCGGGCGGGGCGATGAACGCCTCCCGGATGCGTCGGCCTTCGGTGGTGCGCACGGGAATATTCTGCAGATTCGGATCGGTGCTGGCGAGCCGCCCGGTCACCGCGGTCGCCTGCCCGAAATTCGTATGCACGCGGCCGGTGTCGGAATTGATCATCTGCGGTAGCTTGTCCGTGTACGTCGACTTGAGCTTCGAAAGCGCACGGTGCTCGAGCAGCACCTTCGGCAACGGATAGTCGGCGGCGAGCGCCTGGAGCACATCCTCGTCGGTGGATGGCTGGCCGGTCACGGTCTTCCTCACGACCGGAAGTTTCATCCGCTCGAAAAGGACCTCGCCGAGCTGGCGCGGCGAGCCGAGGTTGAACGGACCTCCCGCGAGCTGGAACGCCTGCTGTTCGAGTGCGACCAGTCGTTCACCCAGGCTTCGGCTATGTTCCCCGAGCAGTCGCGCATCGAGCAACACGCCCGTGCGTTCCATGCGAAAGAGCACCTCGCGCGTCGGGATCTCGATCGTTTCGTAGACGTGCTTGAGCTCGGCGTCCGCCGCGAGGCGCGGATACAGCAGACCATGCAGTTGCAAGGTAACGTCGGCGTCCTCGCCCGAATATTCGGTCGCGCGCTCGACCGCGACCTCATCGAAGCCGATCCGATTCGCCCCCTTCCCCGTGACCTCGTCGTAAGTGATCGTCTTCACGTCGAGATGGCGCCAGGCGAGGCTGTCGAGGTCATGCAGCCGATACGACTCCAGCAGATACGACTGCAACATCGTGTCGTGCGCGGCTCCGGCCAGCGCGACGCCGTGGTTGGCGAGAACATGCTGGTCGTACTTGAGATTCTGCCCGAGCTTGGTTGCACGCCGATTCTCGAGCCAAGGCTTGAGTCGCGTCAGCACGACGTCCAGGGGCAGCTGTGCCGGCGCTCCCGTGTAGCGATGCGCCACCGGAATGTACGCGGCGCGACCGGGTTCGATCGCAAACGCGAAGCCGACCAGCCGCGCCCGCATCGGGTCGAGGCTCGTGGTCTCCGTATCGAGGCAGACGAGATCGGCATGCTCGATCGCGACGAGCCAGCGATCGAACGCGGCCTGATCGAGCACCATCTCGTAGTTTCGTTCGACCGTCGGGCGTCGCGCATCGGGCGCCGGCACGGCAGGCACCGCCCCCTGGACGCTGGACGCCGGACGCTGGACCGCAGCGGTGGCATCGTTCACGTCCTTGATCCAGCTCTTGAACTCGAAGCGCTCGTAGAGGCTCTTGAGCGCCGCGGCATCCGGCGGCCGAACAGCGAGCTCCGCGGGTTCGAAGGGCAGAACGCAGTCGGTCTTGATCGTGAGCAGCTTCTTCGCCTGCGGCAGCCAGTCGAGCGCCGCGCGGAGATTCTCGCCGACCACCCCGCCGATTTCGCTCGCGTGCGCGATCACGTTGTCGAGCGTTCCGTATTGCTCGAGCCACTTGGCCGCGGTCTTGGGGCCGACCTTCGACACTCCGGGCACGTTGTCGACCGCATCGCCGGTCAGCGTCAGAAGATCGAGCACCTGATCGGCGCGCACGCCGAACTTCGCGACCACGCCCGCCTCGTCCAGCGTCTCGTTGCTCATGGTGTTGACCAGCGTGATGTGCGGCGCGACCAGTTGCGCGAGATCCTTGTCTCCGGTGGAGACCACGCAGTCGATGCCTTGCGCTTCGGCCTTTCGCACCAGCGTGCCGATGACGTCGTCGGCCTCGACGCCGTCGACCATCAGCAGCGGCCAGCCTTCCACGCGGATCAGCTCGTGCAAAGGGCGGATCTGGAGCATGAGGCTCTCGGGCATCGGCGTTCTCGTCGCCTTGTATTCCGGGTACCACTCGTCGCGGAACGTCTTGCCCGGCGCGTCGAATACGACGGCGAAGTAGTCCGGGTTGCCGTCGATGACCAATCGGCGCAACATGGCGACGACGCCCCGAATCGCGCCGGTCGGCTCGCCGCGCGAGGTGCGCAGGTCAGGCAGAGCGTGGAATGCGCGATACAGATACGACGAGCCATCAACCAGAACCAATTTCGACATGATTTTGACCAGCAAGATTCCCGAGGTGATCGACCCTCAGGCCATGTACTCGACCAACGGGCAGGAAGCGTGGCGGGTGCTCGGCATTATGGCAGAATTCGCGATCGCGACCGAGCGGCTGCGCGGCGTGCGCCCCGCGGTGAGCATGTTCGGCAGCGCGCGCATCAAGCCCGATGATCCGTATTACGGCAAGGCCGAGTGGATCGCTCGGTTGCTCTCCGATGCCGGCTTCGCAGTGATCTCCGGCGGCGGACCCGGAACGATGGAAGCGGCCAACCGGGGCGCGCACGGTGGACGTTCGCCTGCCGTCGGGCTCAACATCATGTTGCCCCATGAGCCGACCGGCAACAGCTATCAGGATATCGGCATCAACTTTCGCTACTTCTTCGCGCGCAAGATGATGTTCGTGCGCTTCGCCTCAGCCTACGTGGTCATGCCCGGAGGATTCGGGACAATCGACGAGCTGACCGAATGCCTGACGCTGGTCCAGACCGGCAAGAGCCGCAAGATACCGATCATCCTGGTCGGCGCCGAGTTCTGGCGCGGACTGCTCGACTGGATGCGCGACAAGCTCATCGGCGAGGGCATGATCAGCCCGGCCGACCTTGAGTTGATGCAGGTCATCGACGAGCCCGAGGCAATCGTCGAAGCGATTTTCGACTACTACGAAAGCCGCGGATTCCAGCCCACCCGTGCGGAACGCGACAAGATGCTGAACCTCTAAGAACATATCGGAGTCGTCGCTGGCTCCCCCCTTTGCTAGAATGGGCCCGTGCCCCCGCAAGTCAGCACCATGCGCTATTTCTCCATCACGGCATTGGCCATAATCGCTGTCGGCATTGCGCTGTCAGCCGCCGCGGAAACCGCGCCTCCGCCTCCCAAGCTCGAGCCCGTCCCCGAGGCCCCGCCCCCGCCCCCCGAGATCGCTAACGATCCGGAGCTCGAGCCGCAAATCACGATCGTCAGGCGCGAAAACGAAACCGTCGAGGAGTATCGCGTCAATGGGCGACTGACGATGGTGAAGGTCACGCCGCGACATGGTCGCCCGTACTACCTCGTTGCCGGCGGCGCGGATGGCACGTTTATCCGCCGCGACAGCCTCGATACGGGGCTCAGGGTCCCGTTGTGGGTGCTGTTCTCTTTCTGAACTGATTCGATAACGCTCTGGAGATCGCTGCCGCTGCCATGCGGTCGCGCTGGAGAATGTCGGTCTACACCACCGTCACCGCCGAGAACCTCGCCGCATGGCTGACGCGCTACGCGCTGGGCGCGGTCCAGGCCTTCGAGCCGATCGACGCGGGCATCGAGAATACCAATTATTTTCTGACGACGGGCAAGGGCGGCTACGTCCTGACCCTCTACGAGCGTCTGCCCGCCGAGGAGCTGCCCTTCTACCTCAATCTCATGGCGCATCTTGCGCGCGCCGGGGTGAAGGCGCCTGCACCCGAGCCCGACCGCACCGGCGCTCTCTGGAGTTTCCTGAACGGCAAGCCGGCCGGGCTGGTGGCTCGCCTCGACGGTGCTGCCGTGGAGCAGCCCGATGTGGCGCATTGCGCCGCGGTGGGTCAAGCGCTCGCGGAACTGCACCTTGCAGCAAAGCAGTATCTGGGGCGATTGAACAACCGCCGCGGTCCTGGCTGGTGGCGGCAGGCGGCCCGCGCGGTACGCCCCCTGCTCTCGCCGCAGCAGAATGCGCTCATCGCCACGGAGCTCAAATATCAGGGCGCGTTCGCCAAGACGAAGTTGCCGCGCGCCGCGATCCACGGCGACCTCTTCTGCGATAACGTCCTCTTCGTGGGCAATCGCGTTTCCGGCATCATCGATTTCGGTTTCGCCGCGACCGACGCGCTCGCCTACGATCTCGCGATCACCGTCAATGACTGGTGCCTGGAACCTGACGACAACCGTTCGGGGCATCTCGACCCGGAGCGCGTCCGGGCGCTCGTCGGCGCTTACCATGCGGTACGGCCCCTCGCTTTCGAGGAACGCGCGCTCTGGGGTCCGCTGCTCCGCGCCGCGGCACTGCGCTTCTGGCTCTCGCGCCTGTACGACCTGCATATCCCGCGACCCGGCGAGCTCACCCACGCGCACGATCCCGCGTCGTTCGAGCGCATCCTGAAGAGCCGCGTTGCGGCCGAGCCGCGCTTTCCCGATCTGTGACGCCGCCTGACGCGTCGCCGGCCGCGATCCCGTTCGTCCGCCGCGATGCGCGGCGCGGAATGTTCTGGTTGCGCCATGCGTACACGATGTTCCGGGCCGCGCCGCTCCCGTGGTTGGTGCTGCTCGTCACCTATTACGTGCTGGTGGCCTTGACCGAGCTCGGACCGTGGCCTTCGCTCGGCAAGCTCGCCGCGTCGATATTGAAGCCCGTGTTCGCCGTGGGTTTTCTCGCCGCCGCATGGAGCCAGGAGCGCGGAGGCAGGCCCGCGCTTCCCGATTTGTTCCGTGGTTTCCGCAGCAATCTCTGGGCGCTGTTACCACTGGGTATCGTCTTTTTCGGCGGAATGACGCTCGCGGTGTCGGCCACCTCTCTGGTCGACGGCGGAGCGCTCGTCACGTGGTTCTCCGGAGGCGAGGAGCCCAGCGAAGAGGTCCAGCGCAGCGGCCGGCTGCAGCTCGCATTTCTGTTTGGCGCCGTGTGCGCACTGCCCACGTTACTTGCCCTCTGGTTCGCCCCGGCGCTGGTTGTGTTCCACGACGCGGGCGTGCTTGCCGCGCTCTGGACGAGCCTGCGCGCGGCGCTCGTCAATTGGCGCCCGGTGAGTGTCTTCGGACTGGCGATCCTTTTCTACGGCGGCGTGCTGCCTGCCCTGGGTGTGACGATCGCGTCCCTGCTCGGTACCAGCGCGGGGCCGATCGTTGCGGTGGGGCTGGTATTTCCGTACATGCTCGTGTTTCTCGCGACGTTCCAGATCGCAGACTACGTCGCGTATCGTGACGTCTTCCATGCCGACGAGGCACCGGCGACGAGCGATCAAGCAGGCTGAAGCTTCGCGTATTCCAGGGCGAGCCACTTCACGCCCGCGTTGCGGAAATTCACCTGTACCCGCGCGTCCGTGCCGCGACCCTCGGCATCGATGATGATGCCCAGACCGAACTTGGCGTGCTTTACGCTCTGTCCGATCCGCCAACCCGGCCGATCCTTGAGCGCATCGTAACGCGCCGCGCCGGATGCCGGCTCGCGCGCGGGCGGCACATCAGCGCGCTGCGGCGAGAGCCACTGAACCATCGCGCGCGGCAGCTCATCGAGGAAGCGCGAGGCGACGTTGTAGCGTACCTGCCCGTGCAGCATTCGACTCTGGGCGTGAGTGAGATACAGCCGCCGTTTCGCGCGCGTGATCGCGACATAGGCGAGTCGCCGCTCCTCCTCGACACCGTCATGTTCAGACAAGCTGTTCTCATGCGGGAAGAGCCCCTCCTCCAGCCCGCTCAAGAACACGGTGTGGAACTCGAGGCCCTTCGCTGCGTGCACGGTCATCAGCTGGAGCGCCGGCCGGCCCTCCGCAGCCTGCGTTTCCCCGGCCTCGAGCGCGGCGTGTGCCAGGAACGCGGACAGCGCATCGCCCGTCTCGCCTTCCGCCTCGCCCGCGACCTGCAGATCGGCCTCGCGCACGAAGCTTTCGGCGGCGTTGACCAGTTCCTGAAGGTTCTCGATGCGCTCCTGGCCGCCCTTCTCCGCCGTGTAGTGCGCGGCGAGTCCGCTCGCTTGCACGACGTGCTCCACCGTCTCGCCGAGCTGCAGTGCGGCGCTCGCCGCGCGCATCGTTTCGATCTGCGTGACAAAGGCCGCAAGGCTCCCGCCCGCCCTGCCGCCGAAGCGCGTCGCGCACGCCGACTGCCACAGGCTCGTCCCCGTCGCCCGCGCCTGGTCCTGCAGCGCCTCAAGCGTGCGCACACCGACGCCACGCGGTGGAAAGTTGACCACGCGCAGAAACGCGCCGTCATCGTCGGAGGCCGCGAGCAGACGCAGGTAAGCCAGTGCGTTCTTGACCTCGGCACGCTCGAAAAAGCGCATGCCGCCATACACGCGATACGGCATGCCGGCGTTGAAGAGTGCGTGCTCGAGCACGCGCGACTGGGCGTTGGATCGATACAGCACGGCCATCTCCGCGGGCGAAACCCCGTCGTCGATGAGGCTTTTCACGACGTCGACGATGAACGCCGCCTCGTGAGTGTCCGATGGCGCGACGAACGCGCGCACCGGCTCGCCTTGCGCGTCGGCGGTCCACAGATCCTTGCCCAGCCGACTCTGGTTATGCCGGATCAGCGCATTCGCCGCGTCGAGAATGTGACCGTGCGAGCGGTAGTTCTGCTCGAGCTTGATCAGCTTTACCGGCGCTTCGGGCGTGGCGAAGTCGCGCTCGAAGTGCTGCATGTTGGCGACGCTCGCACCGCGAAACGCGTAGATCGACTGGTCGTCATCGCCCACCGCGAACACTGCGGCGTGCGGACCGGCCAGCAGCCTGACCCAGCGGTACTGCAGCGCATTGGTGTCCTGGAACTCGTCGATCAGCAGGTGCGAGAAGCGCCGCCGATAGTGCTCCCGCAACGATTCATGTCCCGACAGCAATTCGAAGCTGCGCAGCAGGAGCTCGGGAAAATCGACCACGCCTTCGCGGCGGCACGCCTCTTCGTAGAGCGCGAAGTGCTCGACCTGACGGCGCGTGAAGTCGTCATCCGCCTCGACCTGATTCGGCCGCGAGCCCGCCTCCTTCGAGCCGTTGATCAGCGCCTGCAACTGGCGCGGGGGGAAGCGATCCGCGTCGATGCTGCTCGCCTTATACACCCGCTTAATCAGCGCCAGCTGGTCCTGCATGTCCATGATCTGGAACAACTGGGGCAACCCCGCATCGCGATAGTGGGCGCGAAGCATGCGGTTGCACAAGCCGTGAAAGGTGCCGATCCACATGCCGCGCGTGTTGACCGGCGTCAAAGCGGAGAGCCGGGCGAGCATCTCCCTGGCGGCCTTGTTGGTGAAGGTCACCGCGAGCACCGAGGACGGGCTTGCCTGGCCTGTCGCCAGCAACCAGGCGATCCGCGTCGTGAGCACGCGGGTCTTGCCGCTGCCGGCGCCGGCGAGAATCAGTGCCGAACCGTGCGGCAAGGTTACCGCAGCGAGCTGTTCGGCGTTGAGATTGGCTAAGAGCGGAGACGACATGCAAATGGAACCGACGCCTGGGGATTATAGGCGAATCCGCCGCCGCATTGAGTATCGCTGCGGATTTGAATAGACTCCCACCGAGGGTGGGGAAAATGAAGATCGTCGGCATTTCCATGATTCGGAACGACGCGGATATCGTCGAGCCGTTCGTTCGCCACACTCTGCGCCTTCTCGATCACCTGTTCGTCATCGTGCACTGTCCCGAGGATGGCAGCGGCGAGATTCTGAAGGCGTTGCACAGCGAGGGGCTGCCGATGACGTTAGTGTTCTACGGCGAGCCCGCTTTCCTTCAGGGCGAGGGGTTGACCTGGCTGGCGCGAGAGGCGCAGGCAGCGCTGCAGCCCGATTTCATCTTCCCGCTCGACGCCGACGAGTTCGTCGTGCCCGCAGATCGGGACGTGATCGAGTCGGCGCTGTCCGAGCTCCCCGCTGGCGTTCCGGCCGCTCGCATCCGTTTGCGGACGTTCGTGCCGACGACCGATGACCCGACCGACGAGCCCAACCCGGTGCGACGGATCCGCTATCGCCCCCCGGACGAACCCAAGGTTCATAAGGTCGTGCTCAGTGCGGCTTTCGCGGCGGACCCGACGCTCGTGCTCGACCACGGCAACCACGGCTTGCTTCGCATCGGCGCGTTGGCGCAACCACTCCCCGTGCCGCCGTTACGGCAGCTGGCGCTGGCGCACTATCCGGTGCGCTCTGCCGCCCAGGTCACGAACAAGACGATCGTCGGATACCTCGCGCATCTCGCAGCCGGCCGGCCGAACGTCGAAGAGCAGCGCCTCGCGACCCATTGGCGCCGCTGCTATGAAGAGATGGTCATGCATGGAGCGACACGCGGCATGACCGATGCGCAGCTTATCGGCTGGTTTCACGGCAGGCAAGGCGGCCTGGCGCACGCGCACGAGCTCGTTTGTGATCCGACGCCCGCGCCCGATCCGCTGCGCTATGAACACCTCCTGCACAACGACGCCTATGCGACGCTGGCCCGCTTCGCCGAAGCGCTCATCCGCGCTCGCCCGGGACATCTCGATGGAGTGCGCTTCGACCACGGTCCCGAACCGACCGCCGCGGCTCCGCCTTCGGCCGCCGACGCGGCCGGATCAGGACGCGCGTAGCGCCGCGATGCGTTTCGATCCCAAGCCGTTCGTGCCGTGGATCCGGGCCGCGGCGCCGTACATTCACGCCCTGCGCGGCAAGACGATCGTCATCGCCTTCGGCGGCGAGGTCGTCGCCGACGAGACATTCCTTGGCGTCGTGCACGACCTCAATCTGCTCCACAGCCTGGGCACCCGGCTGGTAGTCGTACACGGCTCGCGCCCGCAGATCGAGGCGATCCTCAAGCAGCAGAGCATCCCGAGTCGCTATCACCGAGGCTTGCGCATCACCGATGCCGAAACGATGGACTGCGTGCTCGAGGGGATGGGCCACGCACGCAGCCGCATCGAGGCGCTGCTCTCTCTGGGCATCGCCAACTCGCCGATGGCGGGCGCGCGCATCCGCGTCGTCGGTGGAAACTTCATCACCGCCAAGCCGATCGGCATCGTCGACGGCATCGACATGGGCCTGACCGGCGAGGTGCGTCGCATCGACATCGAGGGCGTAAGACAACGCCTCGACGACGGCGACCTGGTGCTGGTCTCCCCGCTCGGCTATTCCCCGACCGGCGAGATCTTCAATCTCGCCCTCGAGGAAGTCGCCACGCAGGTCGCCGTGCGACTGTCCGCCCACAAGCTCATCTTCCTGATGGAGACCGACGGGGTGCGAAACGGCCGCCGGCAACTCCTGACCGAGCTCTCGACGCGCGAAGCCGAAGGCCTGCTCGCGCGCCGGGCCAAGCTCGCGCCGGACGTGGTCCATTACCTGCCCTATGCGATTCGCGCCTGCGACAACGGCGTCAAGCGCGCGCACCTGATCAGCCGTCACCGCGACGGCGCATTGCTGCTGGAATTGTTCACCCGCGACGGAGTGGGGACGATGATCGCAGCGGCACCGCTCGCGCACCTGCGCAGCGCGACGATCGACGACGTCGGCGGCATCCTGTCGATCATCGAGCCGCTGGAGGTCGAAGGGATCCTGGTGCGTCGCTCGCGCGAGCGGCTCGAGATGGAAATCGAGCGCTTCGTCGTTGCCGAGCACGACGGCGCGATCGTGGGCTGCGCCGCGCTGTATGCATTCGGCGAGGAACGCACCGGCGAGCTGGCGGCGCTGGCGGTGCATCCCGACTTTCGGCGCGAGGGTTACGGCGAGGCGTTGCTGCACGAGATCGAGCAGCGAGCGAGGAAGCTCAGGCTCTCGCGGCTGTTCGTGCTGACTACTCGCACCTCGGGCTGGTTCCTCGAGCGCGGCTTCGTCGAGAGCGCGCCGGCGCGGCTTCCCAGCCAGAAGCGCGACTTGTACAACTGGCAGCGCCGATCGCTCGTCTACGAGAAGGCGCTCGACTGATCCGGCGGCGAGGATGGAGTCGCTCCCTCACCCTCGACGTCGGCAATCACGGAGGTATTCGATGAGATGCGTTTCCCGCAGCCGCACGGTCTTCAAACGTAATCGCATCGTCTGCGTCGTGTCGACCCTGCTCTTTGCCGCTCTCTCCGCGCATGCCGAGACGGAAATCCGAGCGCTGACCGGAATCATCGACGGCCACCAGGTCGGCGGCGTAACGATCGATCTGATCGGCAACATCTATGTGGCCGACTTCGGCGATTATGTGTGGAAGATTACGCCCGAAGGCGAGCGGCGCGAATTCGCGTCGGGCTTTTACGGTTCGTCGGGCAACGCGATCGACAGCGAGGGGAACCTCCTGCAATCGAATTTCTACGGCGATTCGATCACCAAGGTGGATCGCAAGGGCCAGACGAAGCCCTTCGTGACCAACGGCCTCAGCAGGCCCGTAGGTATCGCGATCGACAGAAAGACGGGCGATGTGTATGTCGCAAACTGCGGCGGCAATTCGATCACCAAGATCAAAGCCGACGGCACCGCGTCGACATTCGCGAAGAGCGATCTCTTCAGATGTCCCAACGGCATTGCCTTCGATCGCGGCGAAACCCTCTATGTCGCCAATTTCCGGAACAACCGGATGTTGAAGGTCGATCCGAACGGTTCCGTCACCACGTTTGCGACGGTGTCCGAGAAGGGATTGGGGCATTTATGCTTCAAGGAGGATCGATTCTATGTCGCAGCGTACGAGTCGCACGAGATCTACGAGGTCGCATTGGATGGAACCGTCAAGCGCATCCTCGGCAACGGCGAGCGCGGAGTGGTCGATGGAACGGGCGAAAAGGCGCGGCTGTCTTTTCCGAACGGAATTGCCTGCGACCCATGGGCGCGGCGGCTTTACATCAACGAGTATGTGAGCGACTCGACATTTTCGCTGCCGCGCCGTACGATCATCCGCCGAATAATTCTGTGAACCGACGAATAACCGTGTTCGATTCGTCGGTGGTGGAACGAGCTTATCGGGGCTCGTCGACTCTACGACTCGATGACCCGATGCGATCCTCGTTGCCGCTGCGCATGCGATAATCGGCTATGTGCTCCCGGACTCCTTAGGAGAGATCGTTCATGGCACGCATGGTTCACTGCATCAAGCTCGGCCGCGAAGCCGAGGGGCTCGATTTCCCGCCCTATCCGGGCGAGCTGGGCAAGCGGATCTACGAGAACGTCTCCAAGGAGGCATGGGCGCAATGGGTCAAGCACCAGACGATGCTGGTGAATGAAAACCGGTTGAGCCTCGCCGATCCGCGCGCGCGGAAATATCTGGCCGAGCAGATGGAGCGCCACTTCTTCGGCACCGGCGCCGACGTTGCATCGGGGTACGTGCCGCCGAAGTCGTGAGCACGCGCGCGATCAGCCGTTACCCGGTTCCGAAGCTCGAGGACCTGCCCGACGATATCCGCGCGCGGATGCTCGAGGTTCATGAAAAAGCGGGATTCATCCCGAACGTCTTCCTCACGCTCGCCCATCGGCCGGACGAATTTCGCGCCTTCTTCGCCTATCACGATGCGTTGATGCTGCGGGACTCGGGGCTCACCAAGGCGGAACGTGAGATGATCGTCGTCGCCACCTCGGGAGCCAACGACTGCCTCTACTGCATCGTCGCGCACGGCGCGATCCTTCGCCTTTACGCCAAGAACCCGCTCATCGCCGATCAGGTCGCGGCGAATTACCGCAAGGCCGACATCACCGAGCGGCAGAAGGCGATGCTGGAGTTCGCGCTCAAGGTCGCCTTGCGCGCAGCGGAGCTCACGGAGGCCGATTACGCGAAGGTACGCGCGCACGGCTTCTCCGACGAGGACATCTGGGACATCGGCGCTATCGCGGCGTTCTTCGCGCTGTCTAATCGCATGGCGAACCTGATCGACATGCGACCCAACGACGAATTTCACCTGCTTGGCCGCGTGCCGAAAGCCTAGTCTCGGTCGCTCAGCCGCGCGACGGGTCAGGACTCGTGCACGACGTGTCCGCCGACCAGCGTGTAGCGCACCTTGCCCGGCAGCTCGAACCCGAGGAAGGGCGTGTTCTTGCCCTGGCTCCTCAGTGCCGAGGGCTCGACCCGCCAGTGCGCGTCGGGAGCGAACACGCAAACATCGGCGTCCGCCCCGGGCCCAAGATGACCGCTCTCGAGCCCGAGCACGCGCGCCGGCTCGGCGGTGACACGGGCGAGCGCTGCAGATAGCGGTAGCGCTTCCTCTCGCGCCCATTTGAGCGTCAGCGGCAGCAGGAGCTCGAGACCGGTGGCGCCGGGCTCGGCCTCCGCGAACGGCAGTTGCTTGGCGTCGTCGTCGACGGGTGTGTGATCGGAGCAGATCAAGTCGATCGTCCCATCGGCAAGCCCCGCGCGAAGCGCCGCGCGGTCGCGCGTGCTGCGCAGCGGTGGCACGAGATGGCAGTGCGCGTTGAACCAGCCGATATCTACGTCGCACAGGTGCACGTGGTGGATGGCGACGTCGCAAGTCACCGGCAGTCCGGCCTTCTTCGCTGCGCGTACCCGCGCCACGCCTTCGTGGCTGGACAACCGCGCCAGGTGGACGCGCACGCCGGTCGCGCGCACCAGCTCGAAGATCGTATCGAGCGCGATCGTCTCGGCAAAAGCCGGGATCGCCGGCAAGCCAAGCCGCGTGGCGACCTCGCCGTCGTGGGCGACGCCGCCCCGGGCAAGACTCGCGTCCTGAGCCCTCAGCCAGACGCGATAGCCGAAGGTCGCCGCGTATTGCAGCGCGCGGAACAACACCTGCGTGTCAGCGAGCGCGGCGTCGGCGTGCGAAAAAGCGATGCAGCCCGCCTCGGTAAGCTCGCCCATTTCGGTGATCGTCTCGCCCTTCAACCCGACCGTGAGCGCGCCGATCGGGTAGACATGCGCGCCATTGAGCGAACGGGCACGGTGCTTGAGCATCTGGACCAATCCGGGCTCGTCGAGGGGAGGGTCGGTGTCGGGAGGGCAGGCCAGGCTGGTGACACCGCCGGCAATCGCCGCGGCCATCTCGGAGTCGAGCGTCGCCTTGTATTCGAAGCCCGGCTCGCGCAGCCGCGCCGAGACGTCGATGAGCCCGGGACAGACGACGAGCCCCGCCGCGTCGAGCACGCGGTTGGCGTGCCAGCCGGCGGGTGCATCGTCCAGCGCGGCCACCTTTCCCGCGGCGATGTACAGCGTCGTGTTGCGATCCAATCCGTGCCTGGGATCGATCACGCGCCCGTTTCTTATTTCGATCTTCATCCGGCCAACGCCTCTTGCCTCAGTTCCCCGCGAGAATGCTCATTACCGCCATGCGCACCGCGATGCCGAAAGTCACCTGCGGCAGGATCACCGAATGCCTGCCGTCGGCGACCGCCGAATCGATCTCGACGCCGCGGTTCATCGGTCCCGGGTGCATGACGATCGCGTCGGGCTTGGCGAGCTTCAATTTGTCGACCGTGAGTCCGTAATGCCTGAAGAATTCCCCGGCCGACGGCAGAAGCGAGCCCTTCATCCGCTCGTTCTGCAGACGCAACATGACGACGACGTCGCAACCGACAAGGCCTTCGCGCATGTCGTGAAGCACGCGAACACCCAGGCTCTCGACCGCGGTGGGCAGCAACGTCTGCGGTCCGATCACCCGTACTTCCGCCGTGCCGAGCGTGGTCAGGCCGTGAATCAGCGAACGGGCCACGCGCGAGTGCAGGACATCGCCGACGATCGCCACGGTGAGCCCGTGGAAGTCGCGCTTGTAGTGACGAATAGTGAACAGATCGAGCAATCCCTGCGTCGGGTGCCCGTGACGGCCATCGCCGGCGTTGACGACGTGGATGTGGGAGCGGTTCGCCGCCGAGAGATGCTGGGCGATCAGGTGCGGCGCACCGCTCTGCCCGTGACGCACGATGAACATGTCCGCGTTCATCGCCACCAGGTTGTCGATGGTGTCGAGGAGGGTCTCGCCCTTGGTCGTGGACGACACCCCGATGTTGAGATTGATGACGTCGGCGGAAAGCCGCTTGGCGGCAATCTCGAAAGTCGTGCGGGTGCGGGTGCTGTTCTCGAAAAAGAGATTGAATACGGTCTTGCCGCGCAGCAGCGGCACCTTCTTCACGTCGCGCTCGGCGATCGACACGAACGGCACGGCCGTGTCGAGGATGCGGCCGATGACTTCCGGCGGCAGCCCCTCGAGCGTGAGCAGATGCTGAAGTTGTCCGTCGGCGTTGAGTTGCGGATTACGCACCGGCTGCGCTCCCCGCCGGCTCGAGCGACAATTCCAGACTGCCATCGGGGCGGCGCTGCAGCGCGATCGACAGATCACGCGCCACCGCGAGACGTGCGCCGACGTACTTCGCTTCGATGGGTAATTCGCGGCCCCCACGATCGATCAACACCGCGAGCTCGATCGACTGGGGCCGGCCATAATCGAAGATCTCGTTGATCGCAGCGCGGACCGAGCGCCCGGTGTAGAGCACGTCGTCGACCAGGATGATGTGGCTCCCTTCCACCTCGAACGGCAGCGTGGTCGTGGCGAGCTTCGCACGCAGCCCCTTCTGCGCGTAATCGTCGCGATAAAATGATACGTCGATGGAGCCGAGCGGGTGCTCGCCCGGCAGCATCTGCGCCAGGCGCTCGGCGAGCCACGCCCCACCGGAATGGATGCCGACCAGCTTGGCGTCGAACGCGGCCGCGCCGCGCAGCTTGTCCGCGAGCCGGCCGAGCGTGATCTCGGCGTCAGGAAGCGAGACGTCGGTCAAGGTAGTCCTGCAGGATGATCTGGGCAGCGACCGAATCGCGCACGGCATTCCGGTCTCGCGCCGGGGCGGCTGCGTCGCGCAGCGCCGAGGAGGCGGCCCGCGTCGTGAAGCGCTCGTCGCAGAAGGCAACGGGCAGCGCGAACCGACCCTCGAGTTGGCGCGCGAAGCGGCGGGCCCTCGCGGTCATCTCGTGCGGCGTTCCGTCCGTGCGCGTCGGCAGACCGACGAGCAGCAACACCGGCCGCCATTCGGCGATCAGCGCGTCGATCACCCTGAAGCGCTGCGCGCCGGCTCGATTCGAAACGGTTGCCAACGGATGGGCCACACCAAGCTCCGTCTCTCCGACGGCCACCCCGATGCGTTGCGTGCCAAAGTCGAAGGCGAGAACGGTCCCCGCCGGAGCCGCGGAAGCCTTCGTCACCGCCACGGGTCACGCGTGCCCGACCGCGTCGGACAGTCGCGAAAAATCGATGCCGAGGAGCCTCATCGCCGCGGGCAACCGCATCTCGGCGGGCTCGCTGAAAAGCACGTCGGCGTCGGCAGCGACAGTGAGCCACGCGTTCTGCGCGATCTCCTGCTCGAGTTGATCGGCCGCCCAGCCCGCGTAGCCGAGCGTGACCAGCACGTCGGCCGGACCGTCGCCGTGACCCACCGCCTCGAGGATGTCCTTCGACGTCGTGAGTCCCAGCCCATCGCTGATGGCGAGGGTGGACTGCCAGCTGCCCAGAGGGCGATGCAGCACGAATCCCCGGTCGATCTGCACCGGTCCGCCGTAATGGACCTTGGTCTCGCGCAGTCCCGAATCGGCCAGGGGGACGTTGATCTGCTCGAATAACGCCGAAAGCGTCATGTCGATCGGCTTGTTGACGACGATGCCAAGCGCTCCCTGATCGTTGTGCTCGCAGATGTAGATCAAGGTGTGGGCGAAGTGCGGATCGGCCATGCTGGGCATGGCGATCAGGAAGTGGTGGGTCAGACTGACCCGCGAATCATCCATGATTGCCATTGTAAACCCCGCTCCCGTGCGGCACAAATGCCGGCCAACCTCGGACCGCGATTTCAGGATTAGGTTGCGTGGTTCCTCTCGCGGGCCGTCGTGCTCGGGCGCGCCGCAGCGATTAACCCCGAACCTGGAGCGTGGCCGTTCACAGGAGGGTCTTCATTCACCAGGAGTTCGCATGTCCTCGCTCCCCGCTCGCCGCACCCGCGTCGCCGCCTCATTTGCCTTGTTTGTCGCGCTCGCCGCAGGCTCGCCTTCGGCCGGAGCGTTCTGCGGTTTCTACGTCGGCAAGGCCGATGCCAAGCTGTTCAACGAAGCCTCGCAGGTGATCCTCGCCCGCGACGGCGATCGAACGGTGATCAGCATGCGCAACGACTTCAAGGGCGAGCTCACCGACTTCGCGCTGGTCGTGCCGGTGCCGGTCGTGCTGCGAGAGAGCCAGATTCACCTCGGCGATCCGAAGATCTTCGAGCGCATCGACGCTTACAGCGCGCCGCGGCTCGCGGAATATTTCGACCCGAATCCGTGTGAGGTCCGAAAGATGGCGCGCGAGATGGCGATGCCTGCTTCGGCAGGTGCAGTCCTCAACCAGAAAGCGCGCCGTGACCAGGCACTGGGCGTCAGCGTCGAAGCGCGCTATACCGTCGGCGAATACGACATCGTGATCCTGTCGGCGAAAGAATCCAACGGACTCGAAACCTGGCTGACGCGGAACGGCTACCGTATTCCCGCGGGCGCGAGCCGCGCCCTGCAGCCCTACGTGCGGCAGGGGCTTAAATTCTTCGTCGCCAGGGTAAATCTCGCCGAGCAGGCGAAGACCGGGTTCGCATACCTGCGACCGCTGCAATTCGCGTTCGACTACGAACGATTCATGCTCCCCGTGCGGCTGGGCATGCTCAACGCCAAAGGCCCGCAGGACCTCATCGTCTACGCGCTGACGCGTAACGGCCGCGTCGAGACCACCAACTACCGCACGGTGCGCGTACCGGCCGACGTCGAGCTGCCGACCTACACTCGCGGCGAGTTCGCTGCGGTGTACAAGGCGCTGTTCGACACCCAGTCGAAGCGTGAGGATTATCGCGTGGTCTGGACCGAATACTTCTGGGATATGGCGTGGTGCGACCCGTGCGCCGCGGACCCGCTTTCGCCTGACGAGCTCAGGCGCGCCGGCGTTTTCTGGCTCGACGACGACGTATCTCCGGCGAATGCACCGGCAAGTGAGAAGCCCCGCGCCGGCGGCGCGCAGCCGGTGCTGCTCACGCGTCTGCACCTGCGCTATACGCGCGATACGCTGCCCGAGGACCTCATGTTCCAGGAGACGCGCGATCGGCAGAACTTCCAGGCGCGCTATGTGCTGCGCCATCCCTGGCAAGGCGACGCCGCGGCCTGCACCGAGGCGAAGGGCTACTTCGACGAGGTTGCAGCCCGTCAGGAGCGCGAAGCGCAGACGCTCGTCCGGCTCACAGGCTGGGATCCCGATCAGGTGAAAACGCGCATGAACACGCGTCAGGTCGCGACGCCGAAGTGGTGGGAGCGGCTGTGGCGATGAGCGCGGCGGCGCGTCCGTCGCGTCCGTCGCGTTGGGTACTATCGCGCCCGCGATGGTTCGATCGCCTCCCGCGCGATGCGCGAGCATTCCAGATCCTGTTTCTCGCCGCGCTCCTGACCACGGGCGTGGTGTTGCGCGACTTCTCGGTGCAGCCCCTGCAGATCGCGCTCACTTTCGCCGCGGGGCTCGCGACGCAGGCATTCTGGCTCAACCGCCTCGGCCTGCAACGAAAGGGCCTGCTGTCGGCGATCGTCACCTGCTGTGGACTTTCGCTGCTTCTGCGCAGCGATACGCTGTGGGCTCACCCGCTGATCGCCGCCCTGGCGATGTCGTCAAAATTCGTGCTGCGGATTCGCGGCAAGCACGTGTACAACCCGGCAAATCTCGGCGTGATCGCAGCAATCACCATGCTGCCCGGGACTTGGGTGTCGCCCGGGCAGTGGGGCAGCGACCTGGCGCTCGCTGTGTGGTTCATCGCGCTGGGCAGTATCGTCACCGGACGCGCACGACGGCTGGACATCAGCTGGGTCTTCCTCGGGGCGTACCTGGGAATCGTCGCGCTGCGGGTGCTTCTGCTCGGGCAGTCGTGGGCAGTATGGTGGCATCAGCTTGGCAGCGGCGCCCTGCTGCTGTTCGCGTTCTTCATGATTTCCGATCCGATGACGATACCGAATCGGCTGGGCGCCCGAATCGCCTACGCGATCGCCGTGGCGCTAGGGGCGGCGGCGTGGCAGTACGTGCTGTTCAAGCCGAACGCGTTGATCTGGGCGCTGTTCCTGTTGACACCCGCGGTGTCGCTGCTGGATGGCGTGTGGCCGGGAGAACGCTTCGGGTGGCGCGGCCGTAACCCGGGCTGAGCGAAGCGATGTCCGGGAGTGCCGGCACGAACATCCACCCCCGGGATCGCGCTTCGCGCTTACTCCGGGCAACCTCCTTGAACGCATGCGCGAAAACGTAACGTTGCGTGTCGGTCTTGAGCGGCGACCTCCTTGTGCGCGAGTAGCGGAACGCCGCGTTGCGCGTCGGTCGCTGCGGCGATTCGCCACGCGCGATCCCCACGCTCACGCGTGGGGCCCCTCGCTGCGGGCTCACGCCGCCACTTGCTCCCGCTCGACCCCCACGCACTTCGTACGCGGGTTCCCCTCTCGCTGCTCGCGCCGCGGCCTCCCCGGACCGCCAGCGCATTACGTTGGGTCGTGCGTCGGCCGCTAGCGGCGACTCGCGGACGCTCGACCCCCACGCACTTCGTGCGCGGTCGCTGCTCGCGCCGCTACTCTTCTTCGTGCTTGCGATGCTTGGCGTACTCCGCCGCGAGCTGCTGCTGCAGCATGGGCGGCGCCGGATCGTAGTGTGACAGCGTCATGGTCCACGCCGCGTGGCCCGCCGTCATCGCCTTGAGCCGCGCCGCGTAGCCATCGAGCTCGGACAGCGGCGCGAGACCGTTGACGGTCAGTGTTCCCGGCTGCAGCGATTTGGTTCCGGTCACCTGTCCCCGCCGTCCCGAGAGATCGCCGGCGACATCGCCCATGGTCGATTCCGGGCAAAGGACTTCGAGGCTCACGATCGGCTCGAGCACGATCGGACGCGCTTTTTCGATGGCGTCCAGGAATGCCTTGCGGCCGGCAGTCACGAAGGCGACTTCCTTCGAATCGACCGGGTGATGCTTGCCGTCGTAGACGATCACGCGCACGTCCTGCAGCGGAAACCCGGCGATCGGTCCCGACGTGAGGACCTGCTCGACGCCTTTCTGCACTGCGGGGATGAACTGGTTCGGAATGGTCCCGCCCTTGACTTGATCGACGAACTCGAAGCCCGAGCCGCGCGGCGTGGGCTCGATGCGCAGATACACCTCGCCGAACTGGCCCGCGCCGCCGGTCTGCTTCTTGTGGCGGTGATGCCCTTCCGCCTTCGCGGTGACCGTTTCGCGATACGGAATCCGCGGCGGCCGGGTATCGATCTCGAGCTTGAACTGCGAGGCCATGCGCTCGAACACGGAGCGCAAGTGCAGCTCGCCCAGGCCCCGCAACACGGTCTCGTTCAGGTTCGGATCGTGCTCGAGCGTCAGCGTGGGATCCTCGGCGATCATCTTGTGCAGAACGTCGGAGATGCGCTGCTCGTCGCCGCGTTTCTTCGGCGAAATCGCGAAACCGTGCATCGGCGTCGGAAACTCGAGCGGCCGCATGCAGATCTGGTCCTCGTCGTGCGAGTCGTGCAGCACGCAGTCGAACCCGATCTCGTCGACCTTGGCGACCGCGGCGATGTCACCGGGAACGGCGCGATCGACTTCGACCTGCTTGCCACCCTGCAGCATCAGGAGGTGGCCGACCTTGAATGGCTTTCGGCCGTCGCCGACCAGCAGCTGCGTGTCCCGCGTCACCGTACCCTGATGCACCCGGAACACGCCGAGCTTGCCGATGAACGGGTCCATGACCACTTTGAATACATGCGCCAGGACGTGCTTTTTCGGATCCGGCTCGGAATGGAACTCCACCGCATTCTCACCCTTGCCCTTGATGAACAATGGCGGGTTGCCCTCGGCCGGATTGGGCGCGAGCTTCACGAGCACGTCGAGGAGCTCCGCGACGCCGGCACCGGTTCGCGCGGAGACGAAACATACGGGCACCAGATGTCCGTCGCGCAGCGCCTTCTCGAATGGGGCGTGCAGCTCTCCGGGCGCGATCTCGCCCTGCTCCAGATAGAGCGACATCAGCGCCTCGTCGACCTCGACGACCTGGTCGACCAGCGCCCGGTGAGCGTCGGCGACCGAGGAGAAATCCGATTCGCCCGCGGGATTGAAGAAGCAATCGACGACGCGCCTGCCCCCGTCGGCGGGCAGATTGATCGGCAGGCATTCCTTCCCGAACGTCGCCTGGATCGCTGCGAGCGTCTGCTCCGGATCGGCGTTCTCCGCGTCGATCTTGTTGACGATCACCAGCCGACAGAGCTTGCGCTCCGCTGCCAGGGTCATCATGCGCGAGGTGATCATCTCGATACCCGATTGCGCATTGATGACCACCGCGGCGGTTTCCACCGCGTCGAGGGCACCGATCGCCTGCCCGATGAAATCCGGAAAACCCGGTGTGTCGATCAGATGCACGCGCGTGGAATCGGTATCGAGATGCAGCACCGAAGCGCGTAGTGAGTGTTGCAACGATTTCTCCAGCGGATCGAAGTCGCTGACGGTCGTCCCGCGCTCGACGCTGCCGGGCGCGGGGATCTGCTTGGCGCAAGCGAGCAGGGCCTCGGCCAGCGTCGTCTTGCCCGCCGCGCCGTGCCCGACCAACGCGACGGTACGAATGTTCTCGGTGGCGTATTGCGCCATGCCCGCTCCTCGTAATGCTGGTGGATTGCGATCATTGTAAACAAAACGGCGCCGGCCGCACGATCCGTTACGGCCTCGGTGATGTGTCTCGATGCGAGTGGTCGGTCGATCGGGTGAACGCCGCGGATGCCTGGACGTCTTTCAGGCGCGTCGGCAGCGGAGCCCGCGACAAGGAACCTAAGGGCTCCGGAGACAGGCGACGGGAAGATTGGCGTGCGGGGGGAGAAAACGGAACTGCGGCGCGTGGTTATGCGGGATTGAGCGCCAGGAGTTCGCGCAGATGCCGGAGCAACTCCTCCTCCTGGTACGGCTTGCCGAGATAGACCTCGATGCCCAGCTGCTTCGCGCGGCTGCGATGCTTCTCGGCCGTGCGCGAGGTGATCATGATGATCGGAATGTGGGCGAGCTTGGCGTCGGACCTGATGGTCTTCGCGAACTCGAAACCGTCCATGCGCGGCATTTCGATGTCGAGCAGGATGACGTCCGGGACGTTCTCGCCGATGACCTGCAGCGCGTCAAGGCCGTCCTTCGCCGTGATGATCTCGAATCCCTCGCGAGTCAGCAGCCGACTGGTGATCTTGCGCACGGTGAGCGAGTCGTCGATGACCATGACCAGCGGCCGTCCGGCAGCTGCTGCACTCGCCGCCGCCGCTTTCGACGCCTGTTCGGTCTTGACGAGCATCGGCGCCATGGCTTCCACCTCGGCGCGCTGCGCAAGCTGGACCGGGTTGATGATCAGCACGACTTCGCCGGTGCCGAGCACCGTCGCGCCCGCGATCCCGGAGACGCGGGCGAGTTGCGGGCCGATATTCTTGACCACGACTTCCTGGTTGCCGATCATCTCGTCGATGTGGACGGCGACCGTGTTCTGGCCGCTTTTCAGCAACAGGATCGAGTTGTAGCGCAACGTTTCCGGATTATGCCCGGCGTTGCCGAGCAGGCGCGGCAGGTAGAAGAACGGGTACTTCCGGTCCTGCCACACGACCTCGCGCGTGAGATAGAGGTTGATGAGTTCCTTGTCCTTGATCTGCTGGACCTGCTCCACCATCGGCGCCGGCAGCGCCCAGAGGCGCCCACCAGCGCGCACCAGCACCGTCTGCGCAACCGCGAGGGTCAGCGGCAGGTAGAGCGTGAACGTCGTCCCGCGGTGGCGCGCGGTCGCGGCTTCGACGCGGCCACCGAGCGCGCCGATCTCGGAGCGCACGACGTCCATCCCGACGCCGCGACCCGAGATCTGCGTGACCTCGGCCGCCGTCGTGAAACCGGGCGCGAAGATGCACTGGATCAGCCGCGCCTCGGTGGGTTCGGTGTCGGTGGGGACGACGCCCAGCGCCCGCGCCTTGGTCCGGATGCGCTCAAAATCGAGGCCCGCGCCGTCGTCGGCGATCTCGATGGCGATTTCATTGCCCTGCTGGCGCGCGGTGAGCGTGATCTCACCCGTCTCGGGCTTGCCGAGCTTCGACCTCTCCTCGCGGCTCTCGATCCCGTGATCGAGCGCGTTGCGAAGCAGGTGCTCGAGCGGGCCGACGAGCTTTTCCAGCACCGAGCGGTCGAGCTCGACCTTCGTTCCGCGGATTTCCAGATTCGCGCGCTTGTCGAGCTCCTTAGCCGTCTGGCGCATGATCCGGTAGAGGCGTTCGGACAGGCTGGCGAACGGAACGGTACGGATCGAGAACAGTTGCTGCTGCACGTCCCGCGATAAACGCGCCTGGGCGAGCAGCGCGGCATCCGCATCGTCGATGTTCCGGAGCAGAGACTGCTGCACCGTCGAAACGTCGTTGACACCTTCGGCCAGGCTCCGCGTGAGCTCCTGGAATCGGGTGAAGCGGTCGAACTCCAGCGGATCGAAGTCGGCCTCGCCAGGCTTGACGACCGACGCGCGGGACTGGATCTGCGACTCGGCCTGGATCTCGATCTCGCGCACCTGCGAGCGCAGGCGGATTACGCTGCTGGTGAGCTCGAGCAGGTTGCCCTTGAGCGAGCGCAGCTCGCCCTCGACGCGGGCGCGCGCAATCGCCACCTCGCCGGCCTCGTTGACCAACCGGTCGATAAGGTCGGCGCGTACGCGCAGCATGGCCGCTCGGCCCGCCTCGACCTCGGCGGGCGCAACGGGGGGCTGTACCGCGCTCGCCACGGCCGGATGCGCCATCAGGGGTGTGACGACGGCGCGTGGAGCGGCTGCGGGCGCCGGCTGCCCGGGGCGCGGCGCAGCAGCAGCCACGGTTTCCTCCGCAATGAGCCACGGCAGCGGAGCGTTGACGTCGCCTTTCTGCAGACAATCGAGCACGAAGGCGACGCGATCTAGGTCGGTATCGAGCGCGTCGAAAAGCTCGGGCGTCGGCTCGGCGAGCACGTCGCCGGCGAGGAGCCTGCTTTCCATCAGATGGGTAAGCTCGCCCAGCCGCATCGCACCGGCCATGCGCGCACTGCCCTTGAACGTGTGCAGGGTGCGCCGCAGCGCTTGCGCGGTTTCCTGTTGGGCCGGATTGCGGCGCCAGGCGCGCAGCTGCTCGCCGGCCTGTGGAAACAGGTCGGCAGCCTCTTCGAGGAAGATCGGGAGCACCTGCTCGTCGACCTCGTCGTGAACATTGGCGAGCGTCTCATCTGCAGGGAGCGCGGAGAGAGCGGTGCTCTTGGCCTGCTGCAGCGCGGCAGGCGCGCCGACCGCAGGCACCTGCACCGGGCGGGCGGGCTCGACGGCGATCGGCGCGGTGGCGACGACCGGCACGATCGCTGGCGCGATGGCGACGACCGGCACGATCGCTGGCGCGATGGCGATCACCGGCGCTTTGGGTTGCGGCGTCGCTAACACGAGCGTGGGCGGAGTCGGCGCTTCGTGCGTTTCCTCCGCGGCGGCGGCGCGGGCGGCGAAGCTCTCGCTGTCCTCTGCGGTCGTTTCCGGCGTCGCTTCGTGCCGCAGTGCTACGAGGTCGGCGGCGATCTCTTCGGCTTCGGTCCGGTCGGCGGCGTTGAAGGCCGCGCGGGCACGAACGCGCGCCGTCAACTCGTGGAGGCCGGCTATGGCGCGTGCGAGCACGGGGTGTGCGGCGGAGGGCAGAGGTGCGCCGCGTTCCTCCAGCCCGAGCAGGCACTGCTCGAGCGCCTTGGCCGTCACCGCCACCAGCGGGAAGCCTCCGGTGCGATGGATTCCGCAGAGCGTGTGGCCGGCGCGGATCATCGCTTGCGACGGGGTGATCGCCGCATCTGACTCCAGCGTCTGCAGCTCGGCATCAAGTGTCGCCAGATGCTGTTGTGCTTCGTCGCACAGGATCCGGTAGAGCGCGCTCGAGAGTGTAACCTCCCCGACGGTGACCTCCTCCGGTTCGAAGCTCGCGCTGGGCTCGGCGGCGAGCGGCACTTCGGGAGTCTCCAGCGCAGGCAAGTGAACCGGGCTGAACTCGATGATTTCCGCGGTCGCGATCGGTGCATCCGACGTGTCCGAAGCGTCAGTCCCGAAAGATGGCGTCTCGTCGAGCTCGAGCACTTCGATCGACGGGGCACTCGGGGGGTTGAAGGACGCCGCAGGTATCGTCACGACGGTGGCTGGCGCCAGATCATGGTCGGGCAATTCCATCGCGACTTTGGTGATCGCCGCGCGCAAAGTCTTCGGGTCCGGCGTCACCTGACCTTTGCGCCGCAGGGTGTCGACCCAGACCCGGAAGCTCGTCTGCGCGCTGTCGATCATTGCCAGCACCGCGGGCGTTACCGGCCGGTCTTCCTCGAGCAAGCGGTTGTGAATATTTTCGACCTCGAAGGCGATCTCGCCCAGCTCGGTCAAGCCGACCATCCGGCCGCTGCCTTTGAGGGTATGAAATCCGCGCCGCACCGTGGTGAGCGCTTCCCGGTCGTCGGGCTGCGTTTTGAGATGCTCGACATTCGAGGCGACGCTGTCGAGCACTTCGTCGGCCTCGGTGAGATAGATTTCCAGGAGCTCGGCGTCAAGCTGCGATGCTGCGGTCTCGAGCAGCCGCTTGGTCTCGTCCGAGGGCGCGGGTGCCGGGGCGGCAGCGCCGCCTGCCGCAATGGCGGTAATGGCGTCGTGCAGCGCGGCGGTGTCGCCGCCTCCGGAACGCGCGAGCAGCCCGAGCGCGGCATCGGCATCGGACTGCAGCGCGTCATCGGCAATGAGCTCGGCGTCGTTCTTGAGCGTGTTGAGCTCCGCCGCCAGTCGCTCGCGCACGCTCGCTTCGCCGGGGGAGCGTTGCAGCGCAGCCATCGTCTCCGGCAGCCCTGCCTTCAACTCCGCCACGGCCTCCTCGACTGTATCGGGCTCGTCCGAGTGCGACGTCAAAGGCGTGCCCAGACGTTTTGCCAGCAACGGCTCGATCAGGCGCTCCCGATCCGGGCGTTGCTGTTCGACGGCCTCGATGTAGAAGCCCAGGCCTGAGAGCGACTCCGCAAGCAACTCGAGAGCTTCGCTGGCGACCACGGTGTCGGGCTTGGCGTATTCGTCGATCTGCTGCTGGCACAATGCGAGCAGCTGCTCGGCGTGCTCGAGCCCGAGCATCTTCAACGCACCCATGATCTGCCGAGTGTCCTGCGCCAGCGTCGCGAGATCGGCGCGCTTTTCGTGATCGCGGAAGAACGCGTCGAGCACCTGCTCCATGTGCCGCAGATTGGCCTGGATCTCGCGCGCGACCTGCGCCAGAAGCAGGCGCTCCTGCGCCCGCCGCGCCATCTCATCGAGCATCGGCGCGGGCGGCGCGGGCCGGTTCTCCTGCGCCGCGTCGAGCCTGGCGATCATCGCTTCGACCTGCCTGGGGAAATCCGCCGACAACGAGGCGAAATTCTCGATGGCCGATTCGGCGAGCAAGAGCCCGGTGGCGTACTCCATCGCCAATGCGTCGGGAATGGCGCCAGTCGCGAGCTTGTCGAGCCGGCTGGCAAGCGCGGTGGCGAGCGTCGATAACGACGCCTCGCCGATCGCCGCGCTCTTGTCGCGCAGGGCGGAGAGGGTCTGCTTGAGCTTGGGCAGGCTCTCCGCACGGCCGCCGGTCAGCTTCAGCCAAAGGTCCTTTGCCGTCGTCAGCAAGTCCCGCGCTTCTCGCAAATGTGGCTGTACCCGGACGACATCGGCGGAGAGAACCTCCGCTGTCGGGATAAAGCCAGGCAATCGGTACGCGCGCTGGACCGCCTGCACCTGCGGCCCGACCGGCGCGCTGATCGCGACGTAGTACAGGACCTCGCGCCGCATGCGATCGGCGACCTTGGTCGAGCCCTCGATGAAGCGCCGGATCTGCAGGTCGATGCGGCCGCAGAGCTGTTTGACGCCGAACCCGGCGTCAACGCCTTTCTCGACGATGCTCTCGAGCAGGGCACCGGCCGCCCACCAGAATGAGCGCTGGGCTGAGTGCGTCTGCACGTCCTCGATGCCTTGGATCGCGTCGCGCATGACCCGCGCGGCGTCTTCGTCGCCGCGGAGCCAGGCCAGCAGCCCCCGCTGGAACAGGCGCCGCTGTTTCACGAGATACGACGGCAGCCGCTGCGGCGTGATGACTTTCGTCGCGGCAATCTTCGGCGCCCTGGGCGAAAGATCGGGGTAGAACAGATCGGTGGGCGCCGCGGCTCTCACGCCTCGCGCCTGCTGCATCAGCTCGTATTCGGGAAAAAGCTTGAGCGGGACCGCGTTCGCCCCGCCAACCAGCTCGTCCAGGAAGATCTTCAGCTTCCGGCACGCGCGATCGACCAGATCGCAGGCGGCCGGCACCTCGGAGGCTGGAAGGTCCTCCATCCGCGTGAGTTGGCGCTCGAGCTCGTCGGTATACGCCGTGACGGCATCGAGTCCGACCATCTGGATCGCGCCAGACGCCTGGTGGACGTGCGTGCGGGCCTGCTTGAGCGAGGCCGCGTCGTGCGGCGCAACCTTGAAGGCCGCGAGCGCGTCGACGCCGCGGCTCAGCGCTTGGTCGATCTCACGCTGGACCCAGGAAAGGGGTCCGAGGTCGAATTCCGGGGCGGTGTCTAAGGCCATGGCGTCGGTGAGTGTCGAACGCGTGCGGACACCAGAAGCAAGAAGCACGCCCGTGGTGGCGCAAATGCCGTCGGTTTATACCTTGAACCCCGCGACGGAGCTACGCAGCTCCGCGGCCAGTTTGGTGAGTTGCCCGATCGAGACGTTGGTTTGCTTGGTGCCCTCGGTCGTCTCCTCGGTGATCTTGAGGATACCTTGCATGCCGCGCGTCACGTCGGACACCGATGCGGACTGCTTCTGCGTCTGCGCGGAGATGCCACCGATCAGCTCGGCCAGCTCGCGAGAGACGCGCCGGATTTCGTCCAGGGCCTGCCCTGCCGCGTCAGACAGCTTCGTCCCTTCGACCACACCTACCGTGCTCTTTTCCATGGCAGCCACGGCGTCCTGCGTGTCCGCCTGAATGGTCTTCACGATGGCATCGATCTGCTTGGTTGCTTCGCCCGAGCGTTCGGCCAGGCGTTGTACTTCCTCGGCGACGACGGTGAAGCCGCGGCCGGCTTCACCCGCTGAGGCCGCCTGGATCGCGGCGTTCAGCGCCAGCACGTTGGTCTGCTCGGTGATGTCCGAGATGAGCTCCACGATTTCGCCGATTTCCAGGGACGATTCGCCGAGGCGCTTGATGCGCTTGGCGGTGTCCTGGATCTGGGTGCGGATTTCGTTCATGCCGGCGATCTGGTTCTGCACCGCCTGTCCGCCCTTTTCGGCGGCGGCGAGCGACTGCTGCGCCACCCGCGCCGATTGCGCCGCGCTCTGCGATACTTCGTTGATCGATTGCGCCATCTGCAGCACGGATGCCGAGGCCTGCTGGATTTCGCGGTTCTGCCGCTGCGCGGCTTCGTAGAGTCGATTCGAGATCGCCTGCGCGTCGGTCGTCGCCTTCGCCACCTGGTCGGTCGCGCTGTTGATGCCCTTGACCAGCGTGCGCAATTCCTCGATGGTGAAATTTATCGAATCGGCGATCGCGCCGGTCACGTCTTCGGTCACCGACGCCTGCACCGTGAGGTCGCCGTCGGCCAGGTTCCCCATCTCGTTGAGCAACCGCAGAATCGCTTCCTGGTTACGCTTGTTCTCCTGCTCGCTCTCGAAGGCGCTCGCCTTCTGCTCGTCGTAGAGCACCTTGGCGAGCGCGGCGGAGAAAATCAGCGCCAGCACGGCGAATAGAATCGCGGCGCCGAGGGCGCCGAGCCGTCCTGCGCTCTGGCCCTCGTAGCCGACCGCGAGCTTGGTCGTATCGGCGAGCAGCGGTTCGGACTCCTGGTTGATCCCGCGCGCGGCCTGCTTGGCGACGACCAGCCGCTGCATGTTCTGCAGGATGGCGTTCACACCCGCCTCGTAGGTGGTGAAGCGCTTCTGCAGATCGGAGAGGGTCGCCCGCGCTTCTTCGTTGCGGACGCCGGACAGGCGCAGCGGCTCGCTGCCCTTGAGCAGCCCGTTCAGGATGTCGCGGAAAGTGCCGGTATCCTTGCCGAGCAGAAACGCGACCTCGGGGTCGATCTCGTCGGACGATACCAGCGAGTTGGCGTTCTTCGCGATGCGCTGGGAGAGCATGGCGAGCTGGCTGGTGAAGTCGACCTCGCGCACGCTGCCGCCGCCGGCCGCAGCCTGCGACGAGGCCTGCTGGGCGAGCTCCAGCAGTACGGTGTTGACCTGGTTGATCCCCTCGAGCCCCTTGGAAAGCGATAGCAGGCTGGTCTGATTGTCGAGCACCGCAGTCGCGTTCTTCTCGAGCCGATCCCAGCGCGAACTGATCTCGGCGAGCTGCGTCTGCAACGCGTCCGAGCTCGGCGCATCGACCGACGCGTTCTTGATCGTCCCGCCCTTGGTCAGCGCATCGAGGTCGGTGCGAAAGCGGTCACGCGAGTCCTTGAGCGCCTCGAACGCCGGCGCATTGCCCTGCACGGCGAGCGATGTGCCGCGCGCAAGCCGTTGCGAAAGCATCTGCATCTCGGTTGCGGTTCCCGCGCCGGCGGTGGTCCGGGCGGTCAGCGTGATGTAGAGGAAGAGCATCAGCAGCGCCAGCACCACGAAGATGCCGATGAGCGCGCCGAGAATCTGGTACTGCTTCGCCGCCGGCAGGTGCCCGATGAACGGCACGCGCCCGGGTTGCCGCTTCTCGGCAGCCGCCGTGCGCAGCTGCTCCATCATCGACGCCGAGGCGAGCGGATCGTAGCCCGGCGACGGTGAACCCATCTTGACTTGCGTGGTCGTCGGCATCTCGAGTTCGGCCTCGCCCGCCGATCGTCCTGACGGCCTCGCCCCGAGCATGCTCTTCAAATTCAGACTAAGTGCCATGTTCTCTCCCATCCCGAACGGTCGCTAACGCGTATCGTTCATCCCGCCGCCTCACAACCCCACCTGCAGGAACGCCGGGTCCTGCGCCAGTCGTGCCAGATCGATTTCCTGCCACACCGCACCACCGGTCTCCGTCCACCGCGCCCCGTACCACGCGGGCACGTCCGCCGTCGCCTCGCTCTTCGAAAGCTCGGCCAGGTTGCGCAAGCCGAGGACACGATGCACGACCAGTCCGGCGCGAAGCTCGCCCGCGCGCGGCCCGAAGAGCACCATCCGGGTCTGGCTCGCGCCCGGCGCGACCGGCTCGAGCGGCTGCCCGAGAAAGCCGGCGAAATCCACCACGCCGTACAAGTTGCCCCGGATATTGGCGATGCCCAGGTACCACGGCTTGGTCAACGGCACGCTCGCCATTTGCGGGACGGCAATCACCTCGCCCGCGTCGGAGAGCCGGATCAGCCATTGCATGCCGGCGCAGGCGATCCCCAGCCGCGATTGTTCGACCTGCGCCGAGGTCTTCGCGGCGAGCCGCGTCGCCAGCTCCTGCTGGAACGCCCGGAGGTCGAGCTTCGCAGTACGGGCCATCGCGCGATCGGCCTGACAGCCTTAGCCGAACGCGGTGATCTTCGCGAGCAACTCGTCGCGCTTCACCGGTTTCACGATGTAGTCCCGCGCCCCCTGGCGCAATCCCCAGATCTTGTCCGTCTCCTGGCTCTTCGAAGTGCACAGGATGATCGGGACGGTGCGTGTCGCCGGGTCCCGGCTGATCGCACGGGTCGCCTGGAAGCCGTTGAGACCGGGCATGACCACGTCCATGAGGATCAAATCCGGCTTGACGGTCTTCGCCTTCAGGATCGCATCCTCGCCGTTGTCGCTGGCGACGACTTCATAGCCGGCCTTGGTCAACATGTCGTTGAGAACGTGCCGCTCGGTCGGCGAGTCGTCGACGATCAGAATGCGTTTGATGGTCATGGTTTGCTGCCCTTCACTGCATCCCTTCGTGCGTGCTGCCGCCCCTGCCGTCGTGGCGGGCGGCTTGTTCTCAGTTCGAGTGCTGGGCGGCGGCCTTCACGTGCGTGGCCACCGCCTTCAACAGACTGTCCTTGGTAAACGGCTTGGTCAGGTACTGATCCGAGCCGACCATGCGGCCGCGCGCGCGATCGAACAACCCGTCCTTCGACGAGAGCATCACCACCGGCGTCTGATGAAACTTGGCGTTTTTCTTGATCAGCGCACAGGTCTGGTAGCCGTCCAGCCTCGGCATCATGATATCGACGAAGATGAGATCCGGCTGGTGATCGGTGATCTTGGCCAGGGCGTCAAACCCATCGTCGGCCAGTATCACGGTACAGCCCGCCTGGAGCAAGAAGATCTCGGCGCTGCGACGAATGGTGTTGCTGTCGTCGATCACCATGACCTTCACGCCCTTCAGCGCGGCTGCGTCCTGCACTTCCCGACCCCCGGCGTCGTCGATAAATCCAGCACTTACGCTCATCGCTTCCATACTGCCCTCATGAGTTTGCCACGGATGTAAGCAAATGCCTAGAGCATAATCCTTGCCAGAACCGGCAATGCTCAGCCTTCTGAGGGATTTACAACAGCGACTTCGTGCAAACCCGCGGGAAAACTGCCGTTTTTCGTCATTTCCCGGCCCAGGCAGGCGACCCTGACCGGCTACCGCCCGAGGAACATCCGGTACGCGGGGTTGCCGGACTCGTCGATGTAGCGATAGCCCACACGGTCCAGGAAGCGCTGGAATTCGGCATGGTCGGACGGCGGCACCTGCATGCCGACCAGCACGCGGCCGTAATCGGCGCCGTGGTTGCGGTAGTGGAACAGGCTGATGTTCCAGCCGCGGCTCATGCTGTTGAGAAACTGCATCAGCGCACCTGGCCGCTCCGGAAACTCGAACCGGAAAAGAATCTCGTGCTCGGCGTCCGACGCATGCCCGCCAACCAGATGCCGGACATGCAGCTTGGCCATCTCGTTGTCGGACAGGTCGTAGGCCTCGATGCGGCGCTTGTGCATCGCCCGCAGCAAGTCGGCGGTTTCGCGGCGGTTGTGGACCTCGACGCCGACGAAGATATGCGCGATCCTGGCGTCGGCGTACCGGTAATTGAATTCGGTGATGCTGCGCTTGCCGAGCAATGCGCAGAACTTGCGAAAGCTGCCCGGCCGCTCGGGGATGGTGACCGCCAGGATCGCTTCACGCTGCTCGCCGAGCTCGGCGCGTTCGGCGACGAACCGCAGCCGGTCGAAATTCATGTTGGCCCCGGTAGCGATGGCAACAAAGGTCCGGTCGCGCGTGCGATGGCGCTCGCAGTAGGCTTTGACCCCGGCGATGGACAGCGCGCCGGCGGGCTCGAGGATCGAGCGCGTGTCCTCGAAGGCGTCCTTGATCGCCGCGCAGATCGCGTCGGTGTCGACCAGCACCATTTCGTCTACCAGCTCGCGGCAGATGCGAAACGGCTCCTTGCCCACCTGCTTGACCGCCACGCCATCGGCGAACAGGCCCACGTTGTCGAGCTTCACCCGCCGCCCCGCCTCGAGCGAGCGCGCCATCGCCGCCGAATCGACCGGCTCGACGCCGATGATCCGGATCTCCGGTCGCACACGCTTGACGTACGCAGCGATCCCGGCGATCAATCCACCGCCGCCGACCGGCACGAAGATCGCGTCGGTCGGGCCCTGGTGCTGACGGAGAATCTCCATGCCGATCGTGCCTTGCCCCGCGATCACGTCGAGGTCGTCGTACGGGTGCACGAACACCGCCCCGCTCGACCGGACCAACGCGATCGCCTTGGCGTAGGCATCGCTGTACGAATCCCCGTGGAGCAGCACTTTCGCGCCGCGGCCCGACACCGCGTGGATCTTGATCGACGGCGTGGTCACCGGCATGACGATCGTCGCCGTGCAGCCTAGTCGCTGCGCGGCCAGCGCCACCCCCTGGGCATGATTCCCGGCGGAAGCAGCCACAACCCCGCGCGCGCGCTCCCCAGGGGACAAGTGCGCCATCCGGTTGTACGCGCCGCGCAGCTTGAACGAGAACACCGGCTGCTGATCCTCGCGCTTGAGCAGCACGGTATTGCCGAGCCGCATCGAGAGCGTCGGTGCGATGTCGAGGGGTGATTCGATCGCGACGTCGTAAACCTTCGCCGTCAGGATCTTCTTGAGATAGTCGACCGACATCGGAGCGCACTCGCGCCAGGCAAAACGCTGGGGCACCGAGCGTAGCAGAAACCAACTCCTTGGCCCAAAGACCGCGACGCCCTCTCGCTTTCTGTTAGCCTTCGCTACGCGCTTCGCACCCGCCCTCGTCCGCCCTGTCCGCACTTGTCATGGTCCGTCCGACGACCGCATCCACCGCCCGAATGCTTGCCGTCGTCGACCTGGGCTCGAACAGCTTCCGGCTCGAGATCGGCCGTGTCGAGGGCGATCAGATCTATCGGCTCGATACCTGGCGCGAGACCTTGCGTTTCGGCGCCGGTCTCGACCCGCAGGGACGAATCAAGCCCTCCGCGATGAATGCCGCGCTCGAATGCCTCGCCCGGTTCCGCGAGCGCCTCGCCGGGCTGCATCCTTCGGCGGTACGCGCGGTGGCGACCAATACCTTCAGGGTGGCCAAGAACGCCCGCGAGTTTCTGCCGCGGGCCGAGCGCGCCCTCGGTTTCCCGATCGACGTGATCGCCGGACACGAGGAAGCCCGCCTGATCTATCTCGGCGTCGCGCACGAGCTGCCGCTATCGGCCGAGCCGCGCCTGGTCATCGATATCGGCGGCGGATCGACCGAGTTCATCATCGGCCGCGGGCTCGAGCCCGAGCGCCTGGAGTCGCTCAAGATCGGCTGCGTAGGCATGACCGAGCGATTTTTTCCCGATGGCCGCCTCACCACGGAAGCTTTTGCCGCCGCGGAAACCGTGGCGCGCGCGGAAATCGAGGCGATCGCCAGGGAGTTCGGCCCGCGGCATTGGCACGACGCGTACGCATCATCCGGCACCGCGGCGGCGCTGGCCGAGATCCTCGAGCAGAATGGCTTCTCAGGCGGCGGCATAACGCCGGTCGGGCTCGCCCGGCTCAAGCAGCGCATGCTCAGCGCGCGGCACATCAGGCGCCTGTCGCTGCATGCCCTCAAGCCCGAACGCGCGCCGGTGCTGGCGGCCGGATTGGCAATCATGGCTGCGGCCGTGGACGAGCTCAAGGTCCAGCGAATCGATCCGGTCGGCGGCGCGCTGCGCCTGGGCGTGCTCTACGACCTGCTCGGTCGCACCATCGACGAGGACGTGCGCGGCGTGACCGTCGAGCGCTTCGTAAAGCGCTACACCATCGACCGCGAGCACGCCGCCCGCGTGGCGGCACTGGCCACCATCCTGTACCGGCGAGCGCTCGGCCGCCCCAGCGCCGGCAACCTGCAGCTTCTCGGCTGGGCGGCAACCCTGCACGAAATCGGCATGTCGGTCTCGCACATCGGCTTCCACAAGCACGGGGCGTATATCCTCCAGCACGCCGACATGCCGGGGTTCTCCTCCGGTGAACAGGGGCGGCTCGCGCTGCTGGTCTTCGGTTGTCGCGGCGGCCTTGCCAAGGTTGGGACGGCACTGGCCGACGACGACGCCCGAGTGCAATTGCTCGCGTTGCGTCTGGCAGTGCTGTTCCACCACGCCCGCGCGGCGATCGCCTTGCCGCGGATCCGGCTCGAGGTCGGCCGACGCGTCGCGCTCGACGTTTCAGCGCGCTGGCTCGCCGCACATCCGCTGACCGCGCATCTGCTCGTCAAGGAGCGCTCGCAATGGGAAGCGCTCCGCTACCCCTGGAAGGCCGCGCGGGATTGACCGCCGTTCGCCGACGCGCCGGGGCGCGGAGCCGGATCCACCGTCGACCCGTCGCCGTCCGTCTCCGGCGTTCCGAATGCGCCATCGGCCAAGTCGCGGGCAAACTCGGCGACCCAGCGCTGGCGGCCGCCGCCGCGGTAAACCTTGCGTCGGTCCGCCAGCAACTGGACCACGGTCACCGCGTAGCGCTGCTGCCACTCGCTTTTGGGTGGCCGCGGACGTTCGCGCATCACGTGCAGCGTGAAATCCTCGGGCCTGAATCCCTGCGCGTCGGTCGACGCGACGAACAGGAACCAAAACCGAAGCTACTTCGTCCTCAATCTGATGCGCAGCTGCTTTGACGCCGCACGAACCGTCATTTCGTCACGGTAAAGGTCGAAGCGCTGGTGCCGGTGCCGCCAGGCGTCGTGACAGAGATCGGACCTGTCTTGGCGCCATTCGGAACGGTGGCCGTTATTGTGGTATCCGAAACGACCGTGAACTTGGCGCTAACACCGTTGAACTTGACTGCGTTGTTGCCCTCCATCGCGCTTGTAAAGTGCGCGCCAGTAATCGTCACCGAAGTACCACTGGAACCGCTCACAGGTGAGAATCCGATGATCGTCGGCGCCAGCGTAGAGTTCGCGGCTATTCTTCCCCTCGCGTTGGCTAATGCGTCATCGAAACTCTTTCTCCTAATGTCGGACGCTACAAGCCTGACATGCGTGGTTTTGCCGTTGTGTTTGACATTCAGATCCGCAACAAGCGCGGGTTCGGGCGAGCCCACGTCGACAGCTTCGAAGGCCACGACCTTGAGCGTTCCCGCAACGACCAACTGCACGCAGTCGCGCGAGGAGAAGAGATTACCGTTCTCGTCGTAGACGCCGACGATGCTGTATCCAGGGGGCACCTGTGCACAGACGTCGGTTGTCCAGTTACTGTCGGACGTGAAAATGAACGGGTAGACAGTGTCGGTGCCTTCCCAAACCGCGCTCTCCGGCACGATCATCTCCAGGATCGATCCGGTCACGATCATCTTGCTACCGCCCCGGTATCCCTGGAGCACGCCTTGCTTAAGCGTCTTGATGACTTGGAAGTCTTTGGTCGCCAGGTCGCCCAGATGATCGCCAGTGGTATCAACGAAGTCGTCGGACGAAGCCGGTCGGCCGATATAAACGGTCTTGCCCGTGCTCTGGTCGAAGAATTTGGCGATCGCGAGGTAATCGCTCGTTTGCACGATTCCCACGAAGCAGATCCCATCTGAGCCCGTTGTGCACGTGCCGGCCCGCCCCGCGTCCGCCTCGAAGATCACGCCGTAGAGACTGCCATCCGGGTTCTTGTCGCCGCTGGTGACTGCGAGGAAGGGCGCGCTGCTTGTGTCGAACAACCGCACCTGCGCGCCGGACAGCGGCGCCTGAGTCGACGCGCCCCCGCCAAGGTTCACGGTATGTAGTGTGACGGTGTTCTTCACTGCAACCGGGCAACCCGTATTGCCGATATTTCCCGGCACGGATAGGCATTGGTCGGTAAACGCTGCCCCCGGATTCAATGTGAGCGAAACGCCGTCGATAGTGAATACAATAGGT
>WNGK01000970.1_pt1 | contig 36869 bp, 30 predicted proteins | sample 5400601 | NCBI WGS metagenome assembly WNGK01 (sample SAMN13153376, study PRJNA577476) | soil metagenome | isolation source: 60 cm soil or saprolite under Garry oak tree replicate 1 | place: USA:California | collected 2016-06-15 | reverse complement strand
AAAGTCGGTGTGCAGCGGGACGCGATGCCCGCTGACTGCAATTCGAAAGTCAGGCGTGTCGGTCTGCCCTTCGACTTCGATCCGGCCCAGCGTTCCCGTATATTTTCCCGTCGACGAGAGAATCCCCCCAATCCCCGCGATTGTCCCAAGGTCGGCGTGCGTGAAGTCATATTCTCCGCTTACGGCGGTATCGCGCGGACTCTCTTCGTTCAACGGTCCGAACACCCCGGTTGACTCGATATTCCCCACCGGCTTCGGATTGATCAGCGTCGCATCGAAGCGCAACGGCTGCCCAGGACCAATGTCCTTCATCCGCAAATCGCTGATGTCGAATTCCAGCGGTGGCCTGCCCGGCTTGGCCGTGTTGATAATCAGCTTCGTGTCCGTGCACACGAAACGGTCGACGGCAATGCTCATCTTTCCGCCACGCTTCCTCAGGTCGCTCATCTGCCGGCGATCATTCTTAGGCGGGATGTTCATGTTCAAGCCGCTCACGTAGATGGTGTCCACGTGCATCGGTTCGCGGAACAGGCTGCGCAGCGCAGTCTGGAAACGGAATTCTCCAATCTCCAGCAGTGGCTGCACCCCGTCCTCCCACGGATTCGGATCGGTCGCCCCGTAAATCTTCAGCCCTTTGCCCTCCACATGCACGCCATTCGCCACCCACACGTGAAGCTCGGCAAGTTCAACCCGGCTCTTGAAACGAGCTGCGAGCGTTTCAATCACGCGCGTCCGCAGAATCGGCTCCGCGTGCGTAATCACGATTCGGATGCCGATCCCCACAACTGCTAGGAATATGACGAGGATGCCTGCGAGCCAGCGCCATCGCCGCGAGCGTCGGCGCATAGCTATGACTCGCCCACGAACATTTTCGATTCGCGACGGAGAGGATGGAGATGCAGAGGCCAAGTCTCTTTCTTAGGCCTTGACGCTACCGAATGGAATCAGGTCTTTCCCGCAGGGCGCTATCGCGGATCCCTCGGATTCTAAAACGGAGAGGGTGGCGGATGGCTATAAACTGGTAATCCTTCCAAAACATTCCTCTTTTCCTTCACCCTTGCGGCACTTGCGCCAGATTGACCAAGCTCCAAACCACATAAGCCGCCATCATCCCCACCACACACGCCAACGCCAGAGCCCGGTAACGCGTCTCCAGCAAGTCAGCCAGCACTCCGGAGACAAAGATGAACAGGAACGGAATGGCCGCCAGCAGAAAGCCCGCGCCCGCGATGTGCGGATGCGCCATTCCAAGAACCAGGAACAGTACAGCAATCAGCAGCGGCGCGGTGTTGCCAAAGTAGCGCGTGCGTCGCCACGCCGCATACGTCACCAACGCAACCGGAATCCCCAGCGCGAGTGCGGGACACGCTCGCCCAATCTGCACCGCGACCTGCCTGTAGACTCCGGGCACCGCGAATCCTCGCCAGGTCGCTCCCCAGAACATAGCGTGTCGCAGGCTCTCGACGAACGCGTACGGATGAAAGAAGTACACAGCGAACAGCAGAACAAATCCCACTGCGCACGCCGCGATCCAGATAATCAGTCCCGCATGCCGTCGTACCGGAGCGACATACAACAGAAAGGCCAACGCCAGCGGCACAATTACGATCAGCGAGAACTGCGATCCCACCGCGATCGCGAGCGAGACTCCGAGCAACACAATGCGCCGCCAGTTCCACAGCACGACCTCGCGCGGAGCGTACAGCGTGTGTGCCACAGCGATGGCAGTGAAGATGGCCCCAAATGCTCCCCAGGCCGCAACGATCTCCGGTTCGGTATGCCAGACCGCGCTCGCCTGAATAAAAGACGGAGAGAAACAGTACAACGTGAGCGCGACAAATCCTCCCGTATTTCCGCACAACCGTCGCGCCACATACCACAGCGACGCGCCCAGAAAAACGCCGCAGGCGAGAAACGGAATCCGCGGAAGCCAGCGCCAGTACGTTGCCGAATCGCCGCCAAAATCCCGCGGCCAAGCCAGCAAAGGCGCGGCAGAAGCAACGTAGAGCAGCGGCGAATGCTCGGTGTCAAAGCCGCTATCGTCGCTGCGAAATGGGTCCGGCGCAGTCGCTGCGTCTAAGAACGGAGCTGCGGCAACCCCGCGTCCATTCCATTGCTTCCATCCCTCGCCGATGCGGACCGCTTCTGTGCCGTCAGGCTGATGAGCCGTGTGCAGCTCGGCATGCACCAGCCACAAAGCCTGCGCCAGAAAGCAAAGCAGCAGCAATCCGGCGAGAAACTGCGGACGTCCGAAACGTTCGCGCGTGAAATATGGACGCATAAGGTCGAGCCGAGTGTTTTACCATGTCGAAGGCGGTTTGCGCGAAAGTTCCCACCAAAAGTTCGGCAATGAGTGAACCCGATACCAACACGGAAAGCTCTCGGGCGCAGGATTCAACCTCGTCGTCAGCTCCCGACTTTGCCGTCGCGACCCAACCTTCCTACGCCTACACGCTGTTTCTCGGCCCGGCAGGACTCCGCTCAGGTTGGGGATTCGCGTTCTATGTGCTGATGTTCCTTTTATTGCAAAGAGTGCTCGTGGATTTGGCGTCGTCGCGGGATTTCGGCGCGAGCGGTCTTTGGTCCATGATGCTGGAAGAGTCATGCAATTTCGTCGCCGCAGTGATTCCAGCACTGGTGCTGGCGCGAGTCGAGCGTCGTCCGTGGAAAGTATATGGGTTGCCAGGGAAGCAAGCCTTCGGACGGCTCTTCTGGATGGGAGTGTTGTGGGGATTTGCCGGAATCAGCGTGCTGATATTCGCTCTCTATGGAGCGCACGCGTTTGCATTCGGTCACGTTGCTCTCCACGGAGCACGAGTCGTGCGGTTCGCGGCATTCTGGGCAGTAATGTTTCTGCTGGTGGGATTGTTCGAGGAGTATCTGCTCCGCGGCTATACGCAGTTTACGCTGTCGCGCGGGATCGGCTTCTGGCCCGCAGCGTTGGTACTGTCGTGTGGGTTTGGATTGATTCACCTTCGGAACGACCATGAGCAGTGGAGAGGCCTGCTGGCCGCGGCGTTCATCGGCTTCTTCTTCTGCCTGACATTGCGGCGCACCGGCAATCTCTGGTTCGCTGTAGGATTCCACGCCGCCTGGGATTGGGGTGAGACTTTCTTCTACTCCGTCCCGGACAGCGGCACGGTTGCTCCCGGTCACCTGCTCAGTTCGTCACTGCGTGGCGCAGAATGGCTCAGCGGAGGATCGGTTGGCCCGGAAGGCAGTGTGCTTTGCTTCGTGGTGATTGCGCTCGTCTGGATGGCGTTTGACCGAACGCACCCGGGAGCGGTTGTTCGCAGTGACCACAAGATACCGCCACTGCCAACGACAGCAGGTTCCTCGTCGCGGCGCCCCTCGGAATGACAACCTCCGAAGGTTATCGGACAGCGCGGCCTGGAACGACAAGTTCAATTCGCAGGTTCCAGTTCGGGAGTTGAGCACGCGAAAGGTTGTGCGGTGGAGACGGACTTTTTCCCGCGCACCCTATACTAACGTCATGACCTCAGAAGCCGACTTGCTGACCCCGTTGCGTCGCTACTGGGGATACAGTTCGTTCCGGCCTTTGCAGGAGCGAATCGTGCGCAGCCTGCTCGCCGGACACGACACCTGCGTGGTGATGCCGACTGGTGGAGGCAAGTCTCTCTGCTACCAGTTGCCAGCAGTCGTCTCGGAGCGAACCACGGTGGTGATTTCTCCCCTGATTGCGCTGATGCAGGATCAGGCGGCACAGCTTGCCCAGATGGGGATTCCGGCAGCAGTGCTCAATAGTTCGGTCAGCAACGAAGAACAGGGTCGAATCATTCAGCAGGCGCGAGGCGGAGCGTTCCGCCTGCTCTATCTTTCGCCCGAGCGACTGCAGCGTGCCGACACCCTGGGTTGGCTGCAGCATGTGCCGATCTCATTTTTCGCGATTGACGAGGCACACTGCATTTCCGAGTGGATCGCCCTATCGCTGCCTTTACGGCGAGCGCGACTCGGCACGTGCGGCACGACATTTTGACCCAACTTGAGCTGCGTAATCCCGACAAGTACATTGCCAGTTTCCATCGCCCGAACCTGCGCTATCTGGTGCGCGAGTGCGACAGCGTGGAGCACACCGCGCTGCTCGTTACCGCGTTGCGCCATTACGACGAAGGCAATGTGATCGTCTACTCGCCCACCATTGCGAAAGTAGAAGAGACCGTGGATTTTCTGGAAGACCAGGGAATCGCCGCAGTCGGCTATCACGCCAAGATGGAGACCGGTGACCGCCGTCGCAATCAGGAGCGCTGGATGTCCGACGAAGTGCGCGTGCTCGTGGGCACGATCGCCTTCGGCCTAGGGATAAACAAGGCGACGGTGAGGAGCGTCATCCATTTGGCGCTGCCGAAGTCGGTGGAACAGTTTTACCAGGAGGCCGGACGTGCCGGGCGCGACGGAAAACCCGCCGACTGCATCTTGCTCTGGCGGAAGCAGGATGCCGGCTTGCTTGGATATTTCGCGAACCAGGTTCTCGACGCGGCCGAACGCGAACGTGCCTGGCAGAGATATCACATGATTCGCGCGTTCGCGGAGTCGGGGAAGTGCCGCCACCGCCAGATTTGCACCCATTTCGGCGAGACTCCCAAGTGGACGTCGTGTGGCGCTTGTGACGTGTGTAAAGCCGCGCCAGAGTGGCTCACCGAGAAAGTGACCGCTGCAGCCATGCGCCGGGCAGTAGTGAGTGCAAGCGGGCGAGTGGTGCCGAATCTCCGCGAGTGGCGGCGGATGACCGCGAAGGAACAAAGCATGCCCGCGTACGTTGTGCTGCACGATAGTTCGTTGGATGAGCTTTGCCGATTGAAGCCTACTTCGGTCGCCGACCTGCTGAACATTACCGGCATCGGCGAGCGCAAAGCGGATCTGTACGGGAAAGAAATCCTGTCCGCGCTGCGTCAATATCGTGAAGGCGCGCGCGCGACTGCGCTGCCTGAGAAGAAGACGGCTCCAGCGCTGGAGACTCTGCAACTCCTGACAGAAGGCAAGAGTTTCGAGGATATTGCACGAATTCGCGGGCGGCAGATTTCAACGGTGGTGAACGCCGTTGCCGGTTTGGTCGAGAAAGGCGAAGTCGAATTTCGTCCCGAGTGGATCGATCGCAACAAGTTGGCGGTGATCGAGGCTGCATGCGCGACCCTCGGTCTCGAAAAACTGGAGCGCCTGAAGCCGCTAAAAGACGCCCTGCCTCCAGAGATTACCTACGATGAGATCCGTTTAGTAGTGACGCGACTGCGGCGCGAAGCGAATCGAAACCGGGCCGAAATTCCCGCCTAGCACCTGGTCCCTAGGCGCCTCAATCAGACGTATAATCCCACGCACGGATGGCTCTAGCTGCGGGCACAAAACTCGGGCCGTACGCGATCGTCGCGTCGCTGGCCGCGGGCGGCATGGGCGAAGTGTACCTGGCGCGCGACCCGCGGTTGGGTCGCGACGTTGCCATCAAAGTTCTGCCCACCTACTTCCTCCGCAATCCAGACCGCCTGCGGCGCTTCGAGCAGGAAGCGCGCGCGGCGGGCGCGCTCAATCATCCCAACATTCTCGCAGTCTACGATGTCGGCACTCATGACGGCGCTCCGTATCTCGTTACCGAACTGCTGGAAGGCGCTACTCTCCGCGATCGTTTAAGCGGCGGCGCCCTGTCTTCGCGCAAGGCAGTCGACTGTGCGGTTCAGATTGCGCAGGGACTATCGGCGGCGCACGACAAGGGCATTGTCCATCGCGATCTGAAGCCCGAAAACATTTTCATCTGTCGCGATGGCCGCACCAAGATTCTCGACTTCGGCCTGGCAAAGTTAACCGCGCCCGAATCAGGCGATGCGACCGCAACTGGCTTGGAACTGCTCGACGAGACTGGCAAGGGAGTCGTCCTCGGAACCGCTGGTTATATGTCGCCCGAACAGGTGCGCGGAGAGAAAGCCGGCGCGCGTTCCGATATTTTCAGCTTTGGAGTAGTCCTTTACGAGATGCTCTCCGGACAACGGGCCTTCGCTGGACAAAGCGCTGCCGACCGGGCGAGTGCCATTCTGAAGGAAGATCCCCCCGAGCTGCGGGCGACCGGGCGAAACATTCCCGCAGCTTTGGATCGCATCGTGCGTCACTGCCTGGAGAAGAATCCAGAAGAACGCTTTCAGTCGGCCCACGACCTGGCGTTCCACCTGGAAACGGCCTCTCCGGACTCGGAGGCAAGTACCGGTCTGGTTGCGCCTGCTCAAAGACAGAAGAGACTGCGTCTAACCGCGTGGGTGATCGCCCCCCTTGCGGTCCTTGCCGCGCTGGGTGCGGGATGGTGGTACCGGGGAAGACTGCAGCCAGATCACAGGGATGTACGCTTCCTCCGCCTCACCGATTTCGCAGGGATGGAGGACAGCCCGGCCTTCTCGCCGGACGGCAAGTCAGTAGCGTTTGTGAGCGATTCCACCGGGTCACGGCAGATTTGGATCCGCTTGCTGGCAGGTGGCCCTCCCCTGCAGATCACGCACGATGCGGGTGAACACCTCGAGCCCCGTTGAGCGGCGCAGACGTGAGCCACGACGGCAAGCGCCTGACGTTTTTCCGGCTCAACGGCAAGCAAATGGAACTCGTAGCCTCCGACCGCAACGGATCCGACGCGAAGGTCGTGATGCAGGAGGCCGTCAGCTTCAGCTATCGACAACCACGCTGGTCGCCCGATGACAGCACTATTGCGTACCTGCACAGCCGCGAGAACTGGGCCGACGATGTCTATGTGGTATCGGCAGCGGGCGGTTCCCCGCGGCAGGTGACAGATGACAACACGCTGATGAGCGGATTGGCGTGGCTGCCCGATGGCTCCCGTCTGCTCTACAGCTCCGCCCGTGGCAGCACCGTACTCTACCTTCCCACGATGCACCTGTGGACGATCTCTCCCGCGGGCCGCGACATGCGTCAACTTACCTTTGGCGAAGCTGGAGACGAAAATCCAGACATCGATCACAACGGACGAATCGTAGTCAGTCGCAAGCACATGCAGTTCGATATTTGGAAATTCCCCGTGGACGGAGATCCCGCGGAGAACGTGCGGCGCGCGGTACGGATTACTCACCAAACCGGGCAGGTTCAAACTCCCAGCCTCAGTCCCGATGACCGCGAACTGGTGTACCTGTCAGATAACGGCGGACATGGCAACCTGTGGATCATGAAATTGGCAACCGGCGAGACCCACCAAATCACTTATGAAAACGGCATCAACGAAGTGATGGGAGTTCCAATTTGGTCCCCGGACGGAAACTTCATCACATTTGCTACAACCCGGCCGTCTGGATTAGGGCGAGGCGTGGGGTACTGGCTAATCCATCCCGATGGAAGCGGTCTGCGTCTAGGCATCTCCGAGGGCGCCTGGGCAACGTGGTCGGGAGACAGCAAATGGCTGTACTACACCGAGTCTTCGCCGGTACGCGACACAGGGAGCTTCCGGATGATGAAGTCTCCGGTGGAAGGTGGTCCTACCGTGCTGGTGCGATCGGACAATGCACGCGGGCCGGCTGTGGCCCCCGATGGTTCCGCGTTGTATTACGTGGTGCCGCTGCAGAACTTAAACGGCCTGCTGGACTACGAACTACGCGTGGCACGGCCTGAGGACGGCCCGTCGAAGCTGCTGGCGCGCATCTCCGGCGAGCGTGTACCGATCTGGCAGGGCCTCCATCCTGTGATTTCGCGGGACGGGAAGTCGCTGGTTGTACCCCTCGATGACGGCCTGGGAACCAACATCTGGGTCGTATCTACCTCCGACGGAAAGCTAAGGCGGATTACAGAGTTTGGCCAGAAGCGCACATTCATCGCGAGGCGAGTTTCCTGGTCTTCGGACGGGAAATGGGTGTTTGCCGCCGTGGGCGAAGGCGATGCCGATATCGTGCAGATGGATGAGCTCCTGAAGTAGTAAAGCCGGCACCGGTGCTATGGGTGTACAATCTTTTGGGTTCACAGATTCCCGTCCAATATTTTCATGAGATTTAAGTAGATTTGCCAAGTTCTTGGCATCGCTCGTGACGCTTCCGTGCGGTGAGGCACGTATGTACGTGCGATATAGCGCGCCCGCTCTCCAAGGAGGGAGCAGTCATGAGAATTTTGCTTTATAACCCCGACAATGGTGTTACCCGCAATTTCATGCCGCATCTCTGGATGTTTCTGCTCCAGTCGCTCACTCCACCCGGACATGAGGTGCTGCTGATCGATGGCAATGCCAAGCCCATGGACGAGGCTCAGATCGCGCAGTATGTCCGCGACGAGAAGATCGATTTAGTCGGTATCGGCGCCATGACGCGCATGATAGCGAAGGCCTATCGCATCGCCGACGCGATTCGCGCAACCGGAGTCAAGGTGGTGATGGGCGGTCCGCATGTCACTGAATTGGCCGACGAGGCTCTTGGCCGCGACGGCGGGCCGCAACACGCTGACGCCGTCGCTCTGGGCGAGGCCGATGAAACCTGGCCGCAGATTGTCAACGATGCCGCCCGCGGCGAACTCAAGGATATCTATCTACCGGTGGACGAGACCGGTAAAGAGCGCAAGCCGTCGCTGAAACAATATCCGGTCATCCCATGGCAGTCGATTGATCTCGAGCAGTTCAACCTCGTACCCAAGTCCGCGTTCCCGCTGCTCAAGAAAGTCGGCGAAGGCTGGGGAACTTTCCGTATCATTCCCGTCGAGTCAGGGCGCGGTTGTCCCTATGGTTGCGAGTTCTGCACCGTGACCGGATTCTTTGGCGACTCGATCCGCTTTCGCACTAACGAGAGCGTGGTCAACGAGTTGCTGCTGTTGAAGGCGCGCGCCCGCAAGGAAAAAGGGCAAATCGCGGTATTTTTTATCGACGATAATTTCGCTATCAACGTGAAGCGCACCAAGTCTCTGCTGCGTGACATTGTGGCCGCCGGCGCGCAAGTTCACTGGGTGGCGCAGATCAGCGCCAACCTCTTGCGCGATGAAGAACTCATCGACTTGATCGCGGCTTCCGGAGGCAAGTGGGTATTCATCGGCATGGAGTCGATCGATCCCACGAATCTGAAAGACGTCAATAAAGGATTCAATAAGCCCGGTGAGTATGCCGAAGTGCTGGAGCGGCTGGCGAAACGCAACGTCTACGCGATCACATCGTTTATTTTCGGCATGGACAACGACACGGTCGGCGTGGCCGAGCGCACTCTCTCGCAGGTGCGTACCTGGCCGCCGGGCTTGCCGATCTTTGGCCTGCTGACTCCGTTGCCGGCAACGCCGCTCTATAAGCGCCTGGAAGCTGCCGGGCGGCTCACCCGCGTAAAGCACTGGCAGGAATTTATTCCTTTCGCGATGGCGCACACGCCTCTGAAGATGAGCATCGAAGAAGCGCACGCCGAAGTGAAATATGGATGGGCGCAGGCCTACAGTCCGGAGGCGGTGGCCCACGCGGTCGATTCGCTGGACGATCAACCGCTGGGATATCGCATCAACATCTTCATCGCGCGGCTGTGCTTCCGCGGAATCTACTTCCCCATGATGGGAAAGTTCGCGTGGGTGAGGGTGGTCGCGGAGAACCGGCATACCATTTTCAAGCTGGTGAAGGAAGCTTTCTTTGGGCGCAAGGCGCGGCCACGAAATCCGCAGGGAGAAGTTGTCTACGGAGAAGCTTCTGCGCCGGAGTCGCAAGTGAGCGCGTAGTAAAGACTCAACAATACAAGACGAATGAGCAGCCGCTCACTTTGAATCCCACACCGTTCAAAGAGGACGTCGTCCCGAGCGGAGCCGCACTTCAGGCGGAGGCAGGGATCTCCCAGGAAGAAATCAGAGAGTGCGAGATCCCTCACCAGCTGCAATGCGCCGCCTTCTCGGCATTACACCCCTACGAATTGTTTTGCCGCATCACGGCCCGAGCGCACGCAGTCCGGAACGCCGATGCCGCGGTAGGCGTTGCCGGCAAGGGCGAGACCGGGCAACTGCTGGCGCAGCCGTTCCATGCGGTCGAGGCGATCAAGATGTCCGACGCCGTACTGCGCCATCGCGGACTTCCATTTGTAGACGCGGGCGAAGAGAGGTTCGGCGCGCAGGCCGATTATCTGCTGCAGTTCGTTGCGCACGATTCCAATAATCTGATCGTCGCCCAGCGTCCAGACACTCTCCGCATTTCTTCCAGAAAAAAAACAACGCAGCAGGGCACGATCTTCGCGAGCGCGATGGGGAAACTTATTATGAACGAAAGTTGCAGCCAGCAGGCGCTTGCCTTCGCTGCGAGGCACGAGAAATCCGAACCCCGGCGGCAGCGACTGGCGCACATTGCGATCGTAGCCGAGACCTACGGTGATGGATGAACTGTACTGGATGGCGGCGAGTTCCGCGGAAAGCTCCGGACTGGCGATGCGGAGCACCTGGGCGGCCGCATGCGCGGGCAAGGCGACGATGACCGAGTCAAATTGGTCGGATTGCATTCCAGCGGAAACCACCCAGCTGCCAGCTTCGTGCTGAACGGCTTGCACTGGGACGTTGGTTCGCAGCGACGCAGGGGTCAGGCGGGAGACTAGAGTCTCAGCCAGGTGCTGCATGCCGTCTTTGAGCGAAGTAAAGAGTGGGGGCGCGGGCTTGCGTGGTTCCGCCGCCATTTTCTTGCGGGCGGCGAGCATGGCGCGGCCGAGACTGCCGTGCGTACGCTCCATTTCCGCAAACCGCGGGAGAACGGCGCGAACGCTGAGGTTGGCCGCTTCTCCGCCGTATACGCCCGAGAGCAGCGGATCGGCGAGGCGGTCGACCATCTCACCGCCGTAGTGGCGTTCCACGAAAGAAGCTACGGACTCATCATGATCGCTCGTGAGCGGCGACTGGAACAGTTCTTGCGTCATGCGCAGCTTGGTCTTCCACGAAAAAAGCGGCGAGAGCCCGGTGGGCAGAATTTTTGTCGGGACCATGAACATCAGCCCGTCGGGCATTTCGATGAGGCGGCCGTTGGTCAAAATGTAAGTCTTGCGATCGGCGTCGTTGGAGCCGATGAGTTGGTCGCCTAACCCGAGCGCGCGGCAGAGATCGGTCGCCCAGGGTTTCTCCGTGATGAAAGAATCCGGGCCTGCCTCGACGATGCAGCCGTCAATATGTTCAGTGCGCAGGACGCCGCCGAGACGCTCGGCTGCTTCGTAGAGAACGTAGTCGACATCGCCGCCGCCGCCGCGGTGCTCTTCGAGTTCGAAGGCGGCGGCAAGGCCGGAAATGCCTCCGCCGATGATGGCGATGCGAGTCATGAAGGAGTGAGTCTGGCGTCCGGCCCTCGGCTTCCGGAAGCCGAATGCTCCTGCACGAAGCGGGCCAGGTTCTTCACATTTTCGACGGGCGTTTCCGGCAGGATGCCGTGACCAAGATTGAAGATGTGGCCGGGGCGTCCGGCGGCACGGCGGAGGATGTCTTCCGCGCGCAACTTCACTTCCTTCCAGTCGGCAAACAGCAGCACGGGATCGAGGTTACCCTGCACGGCGCACTCGTGATCGAGCCGCGCCCAGCCTTCGTCGAGCGGGATGCGCCAGTCGAGTCCGATGACGTCGGCTCCGGTTTCTTTCATGGCGGGAAGCAGCGTAGCGCTGTCGGTGCCGAAATAAATAATCGGTGCGCCCGTTTTCTGCAACTGCCTCACCATGCCGGTGACGTGTGGAAGCACGTAGCGGCGATAATCTTCGACGCTAAGGCATCCTACCCAGCTGTCGAAAATCTGGATGACGTCGGCACCGGCCCGCACTTGCTCGGCGGAGTAGGCGGCCGTGACGGCGACCAACTTGCGCACGAGCGCATCCCAATCGGCGGGAGAGTTGTACATCATCTTCTTGGTGTGGATGTAATTGCGCGAGCCTCCGCCTTCGATCATGTAGCTGGCGAGCGTGAAGGGCGCGCCACAAAAGCCGATCACCGGGACGCGGTTCGCGAAGTGCTTCGCGACCAGGGCCACAGCTTCGGAGACGTACCCGAGTTCGGCGGCGCGATCGGTGCGCAGGTTCGCGATGTCTTCCTTGCTGCGCACGGGCTTTTCGATGACGGGACCTTCGCCAGCAGAGAAATGAAAAGGCAGGCCCATGACTTCGAGCGGCAGCAGAAGGTCGGCGAAGATGATGGCGGCGTCGACTCCAAGAAATTCCGCGGCGGTAATCGTAACTTCGGCGGCGAGCGCCGGCTTCTTGCAGATTTCGAGTAGCGAGTGTTGCTTGCGGACGGCGCGGTACTCGGGCATGTAGCGTCCGGCCTGGCGCATGAACCAAACGGGAGTACGGTCGACAGGCTCAGATTTGCAGGCGCGAACGAAACTAGAATTGGGAGCCGACATGAACTGTTGAATGTAGCATTTTTTAGAGGAGCCCGCTGTGAGCGGAAAGATCAAGAGCGTAAACACAGAGAACGCGGGGGACACAAAGGAAAACCTGGGATTGTAGAATCACGGCATGGGTTATCGGCCTGTCATCATACTTGGGCTCATCGGGCTGGCCGTTTGTCTGTGCGCTGCTTTGCCGCAAACGGCGGCACCTTCGGCGCCGACGTTCTATAAAGACGTGCTGCCGATCTTGCAGGGTCACTGCCAGAGTTGCCATCGTCCGGGCGAAGTTGCGCCGATGCCTCTGATGACGTACGAGCAATCCCGGCCGTGGGCGGGCGCCATGGCGCATGCGGTCGAGATGAAGATGATGCCGCCGTGGTTTGCCGATCCGCGGTATGGACACTTTGCCGACGATGATTCTTTGACTGGGCAGCAGATCGCGACAATTGTGGCATGGTCCGCCGCAGGAGTGCCTGCCGGCGATGTGCATGATGCACCCGCGCCGCGGAAATGGGCTGAGGGATGGAATATTCCCAAGTCTGATCTCGTGGTGAAAATGCCTAAGGCGGTGCCGATTCCGGCGCGAGGAGAAGTTGAGTATACGTACGAAATTGTGCCTACGCATTTCGCCGAGGACCGGTGGGTGCAGATGTCGGAATTTCAGCCGGGGAGCCCGGCTCATGTGCATCACGCGGTCGTATATATTCGTCCGCCGGATTCGCAGTGGCTGCGGCATGCGCCGGTGGGGGAGCCCTTTACGGCGTCGACACTGAATGATCCGCTGGAGCGGCGCGAGGCGCACGAGACGACCAGCGATCTGCTGCTGGTGTATGCGCCCGGCAGTTCGCCCGATGAATGGCCGGACGGGATGGCGAAGTTCGTTCCGGCGGGATCGGACTTAGTATTCCAGATGCACTACACGACCAACGGGTCGGCGGATCAGGACCAGACCAGCATCGGGCTCGTGTTTGCGACGACTCCGCCGAAGCAGAAGGTGATCACGCTGCAGCTGAACAATCATGCGCTCATCATTCCACCGGGAGCGGACGACTTTCGCGTGGAGGTGCAGGGCACGCTGCCCAACGATGCGACCCTGCTCAGCCTGTTTCCGCACATGCATCTGCGAGGGAAGCGGTTCGAATACGATATTGTGCACGACGATGGCAGCGTGGAAGTGTTGCTGCGAGTGAACTATCACTTTCACTGGCAGTTGAGTTACAGGCTGGCCGAACCGCTCGTGTTAAAGGCCGGGACGCGGCTGCGGGCGATTGCGTGGTACGACAATTCCAGGAACAATCCCCACAATCCCGATCCGACGAAGACGGTGATGTGGGGCGATCAGACGTCCGACGAAATGATGGTGGGATTTTTCGATGTGGCAGTGCCGGCGGAGATGGACAAGTGGAAATTCTTTGTGCGGCAGGGAGAAGCGAAGCCGGAGCAGAAGTAACTAGTGGAGTTCGCCGACTTCGATGAAGGTTTTCTAAATTCTAAGATTCCAACCGAGGCAAAACATTTGATGAACGTAAAACCTGCGATCGTTCTGGCTGGCGTCGTGTTTCTCGTGGCATCCGCATTCGTGATTGTCCCCGCGAAAGCGCAGTCGAGCGGGGTTTCCCATGCCGAAACTCCAGGCCCGGCGCCTCTCACAGCCCCGGGACCGAAGAAGGCTGAAGAGCAGTTCAAGAACATTCAGGTGCTCAAGGGAATCCCGGCGGAGCAACTCATCCCGACCATGGAATTCATCACCGCATCGCTCGGCGTGCAGTGCGACTTCTGCCACGTGCACGGCGCGTTTGAAAAAGACGACAAGAAACCCAAGCAGACGGCGCGAAAGATGATGGACATGATGTTTGCCATCAACAAGGATAATTTCGAGGGACACCGCGCAGTGACGTGCAATTCCTGCCACAACGGCACTGCGCTGCCTCAAGCGATTCCGGCGGTGATGACAGAGGAGCCCAAACAGCCGACGGCACCGCCCAAGCCGCCCGAAGCGAAGGAAAACCCAGGGCCAACGGCGGATCAACTGCTCGACAAATATGTGCAGGGTTTGGGCGGGGCGGCGGCGATTGAGAAAATCACCAGCCGCGTAATGAAAGGCACGATTGACTTTGGCGGCAGATCACTGCCAATCGACATTTACTCGAAGGAACCGGACGAGCGCATATCGTTTACCCACATGCCTGACGGAGACAGCGTCACTGCATTTAATGGGCACGAAGGATGGCGGGGATCACCGGGCCGTCCGCCACACGAGATGCACGGCAGCGAACTGGATGCGGCGGCGATCGATGCGGACCTGCACTTCGCCACGCATTTTAAGTCGATGTTCAGCGCGCTGCGTGTAGAGGGGGCGGAGAAAATCGCTGACCATGATGTGTACTTGGTGATCGGGCAGCGCGAGGGCAAGCCGCCAATCCGGCTATATTTCGAAGCGCAATCGGGACTACTAGTGCGGCTCGTGCGATTTGGCGACACTGCTTTGGGGCTGCTTCCGACACAGATTGATTACGCGGACTATCGCGACACGAATGGAGTGAAGATTCCATACCGCTGGACCCTCGCCCGCCCCAGTGGACGGTTCACCATTCAGGTGAGCGAGATGAAACAGAACGTTCCCGTCAACGACTCGAAGTTCGCCAAGCCTGCGGCCGAGGAAAAAAAGGGGCCGACGAAATAACGCTGACAATCGTCCGATGTTTCAAGAGCGAACCGGCGCCGGGCAGCATCTACTCCACTGAAATTGATGTTCTCGCTTTCAGGACCATTTCAGGTTCTTCCGATATCCTCGATGACTGGCATGCAAAATATCAAACCCCGTCATGGATGACCGCTTTTGAATCGCCGCCTGCTGATCTTATTCACGCTGCTGAGTGTCTTATGGCCATGTGCGGTTCCCGGCCAGCAGGCCGCCGAAGAGCACTCGGTCACCAATTCGATCGCCGGAGTCCTGCTCGACCCTTCAGGGGCGGCAATCCCCAAGGCGCAAGTCAGTCTGCACGGAACGGGAACTGAGATCGATCAGACATTCTCCCAGGCGACCACCGACGCCGTCGGCGCTTTCCGCTTCGACAACGTCGCTCCCGGAAAGTACACGTTGCAGTTTCATGCGGAAGGTTTTCGCGATGCCCGCATCACGACTGCCGTCACGCGCAAACGATTCTTCCCGATCCGCATGGTCATGCAGATCTCGGTTGAGATTGAAAATGTCACCGTGGCGACCGGGATCAATGTCCCACTCGTGAGCACGGAAGCCTCCGAGAACCAGAACGCCAACGCCATCGATCGCAACGCGCTCGACAGGGTTCCCGTCTTCGACCAGGATTACATCACCACCATGTCGCGGTTCCTTGACGACAACGCGACCGGCACAAACGGGGTCACGCTGGTGGTGAATGGCATCGAGGCGAATGGGCCGGGGGTCACGCCCTCCGCGGTGCAGGAAGTGAAGATCAACAACAACCCGTATTCCGCCCGCTTTTCGCGCCCCGGACGCGCGCGCCTGGAAATCATCACGAAGGGAGGATCTCCCGACTATCACGGCTCGCTTAATTTCCTGTTTCGCGACTCGGTTTTCGACGCGAGCAATGCCTTCGCCGTCGTGAAGCCGCCGGAGAGCCGGCAATATTATGAAGGCTCGATGGCCGGCCCAATCGGACACAGCAAGAGAACCAGTTTCCTCCTCTCGCTTGACGATGATCTGCAGAATCAGCAAGACGTCATCGATACCAACGCGATCGCCGCCGCGGAGTCGCTGGGCTTCGTCACGATTGCCCAGACCGTTCCCAATCCCACGCATCATTTTTTCGGGTCGGGGCGCATTTTTCACGATTTGGCGAACGGAGATCAGTTCTGGATCGGGTACTCCTACGAGCATCGCTCCGCGGAAAACCAGAATGCCGGAGGCACGACGCTTCCCAGCGCCGCCACCGACACTCGATTTCTGGAGCATGAGATCAACGTCAGCTATCTGCACCAGTTCTCGCCGCACTGGTTGAACCAGGCGCGATTTCTGGTGGGGCACTTCGATTCGCAAGTTGTCAGCACTGTTCCTGACGCGCAGATCGCAGTCTCTGGACTGTTTACTGCGGGCGGAGCGCAAGCCGACTCCCGCCGTACGGAATATCACTTCGACGGCACCGACTTCGCCACTTACGCCAGTGGGAAGCATCAAGTCAGCTTCGGAATCGACATCCCCGACATCAGCCGGCGCGGCCTCGATGATTTTACGAATCGCGCCGGCACCTACACCTTCGCCAGCCCCGCCGACTATTCCGCATCGACACCGGCGACCTACCTGGTGCAGACCGGCCAGGGACATGTGACCTTTCTGGAGAAGGTGATCTGCGCGTTCGTGGAAGACAACATCCGCGTGCGGCCGAATCTTTCCGTTTACCTGGGACTGCGTTACTACTGGCAGAACTATTTCCACGACGATCCCAACAACTTCGCGCCGCGCGTCGGCTTCGCGTGGGCGCCGAGCGCAAAAGGCAAGACGGTGATCCGTGGAGGCGCCGGCCTCTTTTATGATCGCACTGGCCCCAGCCCGATTGGCGATCTGCTGCACTTCAACGGCGTGAACCTGTTGCGCTTCATTGTCGACCCGCCACTGGTCTCCTATCCCATCGATCCGACGGTTCTGTCACAAATTCCCGTTAGCGTGGCTATGCTCGATCCCGGCACACACATTCCGTACACTCTCCAGTACAGCATCGGCATGGAACGCCAGGTCACCGCCAAGAGCACATTCAGCGCCGTCTATATCGGAACGCGCGGCATTGGCATGTTCCGCTCCATCGATGCCAACGCACCGATCCTGATCGCCGGAAACTACGTGCGGCCGAACTCATCCTTTGGCCAAGTCCGGGAGATGCAATCCGATGGATACCTGAAAGGCAACGCGCTGGAGCTTACCTTCCGCGGCAAGCCCAGCAAATATTTTTCCGGTCAAATCCAGTACACGCTCAATCGCACCGATAACAACACCAGCGGCTTTACCTTTTTCCCCTCCAACAGCTACAACGCGTCGGCGGACTGGGGACGCGCCGACAATGATCGCCTCCACAATTTCGACATGCTCGCTTCGACGCAGCCGTCAAGATTCTTCACCCTCGGCGTCGGGCTGTCCCTTTATTCGGGTAAGCCGGTAAACATAACCACCGGGGGCGACGAGAATCACGACGGCATCCTCAACGACCGTCCCGCAGGGATAGCGCGCAACACCATGCCAGGCCCCGGCCTCATCGGTCTTGACATGAACCTGTCTCACGATTTCCCCCTTTCGAAGGCAAAAAAAGAATCCCGGATATTCACGCTCTCGCTGAATTCCTTCAATGTGCTGAATCATCCGAACTACGTCAGCTACATCGGGACGGAGTCCTCGCCCCTGTTCGGCAAGCCGGTCGCGGCCCACCCCCCCCGCCGGATGCAACTGGACGTGCAATTCAAGTTCTGAGCCGATTCAATAACAAAACCTGATAGGCACGATAAATAGTTTCGATTTCCGCGAAGCTGCCGCGGACGGTAGAGTGAGGCGGGCTTGGATTCGGAGAGTCGGCAGCTTCAGGAGGAAGAAGTTCAAGGGACTGGATCTCTCCCAACGCGGAGAAGAGGGATACTATTGGAAGGGCGTAGGCGTAGAGGCTGGCCGGATTTGCCGACCACTCTGGCGCGGCGACCGCGTGAAGAACGCAGAACAGGACTTGACGACATTATGACGAAGATCGAGGCAGTCATTCAAAACTCCAGGCTGGAAGCGGTAAAAACTGCGCTGCATGAAATCGGTGTCGAAGGCATGACCGTGCTTGAGGTGCGGGGCCACGGACGGCAGAAGGGACACACCGAGGTCTACCGCGGACGTGAGTACAGCGTGGATCTGATTCCCAAGACGAAGCTCGAGATGGTTCTGGCCGAGGCTGCGGTGGAGAAGGCGGTGCAGGCCATTCTGGGAGCGGCGCGTACCGGCAAGATCGGCGACGGGAAGATTTTTCTGTCCCGCGTGGATGAGGCGATCCGCATTCGCAATGACGAGCGCGGCGAGGGGGCGTTGTAAGCGGTTGAACCGCCTTCGCGTCGCGCGGTGATTTACTTTCATCATGGCAGCGTCCTCATTGATCAGCGAGCTGCGGGGTTCCCTTAGCGACGAATCGGCGCGCATCCAGCGGGAGTTCGGGGCCTTCGGCGACGGGCGCGCGGCCCTGGCCCAGCGCACCCGGTTGATAGAAGAAATTCTTGCACGGCTATGGCGGGATATCGTTTCACCCGATGACGCCAAGCCCGGCAACTTTGCGCTCGTCGCCACGGGAGGATTCGGCCGGGGATGGATGTTTCCCTACTCCGATATCGATCTGCTTTTTCTTTTTGGAGATCGCGCTGCCGAGCAAGCTTTCAAAGATCCGGTGCGGCGCTTCTCGCAGGAATTGTGGGACCTGCGGTTGAAGCTGAGCCCAGCGTCGAGGACGCTGAGCGAGTGCGATCGCTACGACGCCAACAATACCGAGTTCACCATTTCTCTTCTCGACTGCCGCTACCTTGCGGGTGATCACGACCTGTTTCGTCGGCTTCACGACAAGATAATCCCCAAGCTGGTCATGCGTGAATCGAAGGCCCTGCTGCAGGGGTTGGCGGAGGTCACGCGCGAGCGGCATGGGAAGCATGGGATGACGCTCTATCACCTGGAGCCGAATTTGAAAGAGGTGCCGGGCGGATTGCGAGACTGCAACGTCGCGTCATGGCTGGCGCTGATTTCTGCCATGGACAAGCTGCACGACTGGCCGGATGCCAGTTCGCTCCGGGCTCCGGTGCGCAAGCAACTGGAAGCGGCGCTGGATTTTCTGATGTCGGCGCGCTGCTTTCTTCATTTCCGCCATGGCCGCGACGACAACACGCTGAGCTGGGAGGCGCAGGACGAAGCCGCGGCGAAGAAAATTGGAGCCGCAGATTCTGCAGAGCTTTCGGCTGCCGACTGGATGCGGATCTACTTTGGGCACGCGCGGGCCGTTCAGCGCACCGTAACGCAACTGCTTGAGGAAATTCCGGAAGCGTGGTCGGCGCTATACCGGCAGGTGCAGAGCTGGCGCTCGCGGCTTACCACCGCTGATTTTTCCGTGGTGGATGGGCTCATTTTTCTACAGCAGCCTTCGGCTCTACAGGATCCCGAGGTGTTGCTGCGGATGTTTCACTTCATGGCGCATCACGGCTTGAAGTTGAGCGCGACCACTGAGTACCGCATCGAGCAGGCCCTTCCGGCGCTGGCGTCGATGCCTCCGCGAGGCGCGGAATTGTGGCTGTATCTGCAAGAGACCCTGCTGCAGCCGCATGCCGCCGACGCGCTGCGTGCCATGCACTCGTTGCGCCTGCTGACGCTGCTGTTGCCGGAGTTGAAGCTCATCGACTCGCTGGTCGTGCGGGATTTCTATCATCGCTTCACGGTGGATGAGCATTCGTTTCTCGCGATCGAGAGCTTGCACCGCTTGAAGCAGTCGCAGTCGGAGTGGGACAAGCGCTACGCGGAACTGCTCGGCGAGCTGGAAGATCCTGAATTGCTGTATCTGGCCTTGTTGCTTCACGACACGGGGAAAGGAATACCCGGCGGCAATCACGTAGTTGCGAGTCTCGATATTGCGGGCCGTGCCATGGACCGGCTGGATGTCGATCCGGAGGAACGGGCCGAGGTGCTGTTTCTGATCGGCGGCCACCTGGAGATGTCGGCGGCCCTGCGGCGCGATATTTTCAATCCCGAGACGGTAGCGGCCTTCGCGGAAAAGATGGGAACTCCCGAGCGGCTGAAGATGCTTTGCCTGCTGACCTATGCCGACATCAAGGCGGTCAATCCGGAGGCGCTGACGCCGTGGAAGGCGGAGAACGTCTGGCAGCTCTACATGGGCGCCGAGAATTATCTGAACCGCAGCGCCGACCAGCGTGTGCACGCGGATGTGAATGACGAAAAGCTCGCGCGGCTGCGATCGCTGGCGCCGGTGACCAGCAGCAAATTCAAAGAGTTTCTGGAAGGATTTCCGCAGAGATATTTGCTGGTGCATTCCGCCGAGGAAGTCATGCGGCACATGGGAATGGCGGACCAATTGGGCGAAGACCCAGTGCAGGTGGAGTTGAAGCGCGGCCGCCACTGGTATGAGTTGACGCTGGTCACGCGCGATCGTCCGTTTCTCTTCGCCAAACTGTCGGGCGTGCTGGCGGCGTGGGGAATGAACATTGTCAAGGCCAACGCATTCTCGAATGAGGCGGGAACCGTAGTCGACACGCTTTACTTCACCGATCGCTTCCGCACGCTGGAGCTAAATCTCTCGGAGTGGGAACGGTTCCGGCGCAGCGTGACTGACGTTCTGCAGGGAGAGGCCGATCTGGAGAAAATGTTGCGCGACCGGCAGCGCGCGGAGAAGGGCGCGATCGCGAAGGTCAAAGTGGAAACGAAGATTGAGTTTGACGATTCGTGTTCATCGACCAGCACGCTGGTGCAAGTGATTGCGCAAGACCGTCCCCGGTTGCTCCACCGGATTGCGTCGTGCCTTTCGGATCAAGAGTGCAACATCGAGATTGCGTTGATTGATACCGAGGGGCAGATGGCGATTGATACGTTTTATCTGACGTCCGGCGGGAAGAAGCTCAAAGCGGAGCATTGTCGGCAGGTGGAGAAGGCGCTGGTGGAGGACTTGCGGGGGGAGTGAAGCAACCGCGAAGTGCTACCTTCCCCCTCCTGGGTTTTGCAGGGTTCCGTAGACTCCCAGCCATCGACCGTTGTCTTCCCTCACAAGTGCTTCGATAGCCTTCTCTATACAGTCCCGGTTGAGCAGTCTCACAAAAACTGGAGGGGTTCCAAAGTAGTAGTCGACTCCCCTCATTCTCCATGCACCAAAAGACATTGTTCGGCGTCATCACTAGAAGACTAAAGACGCGCCCATCGTCGAGTTCAACATGCACGTCGATATTATCGTTTTCCGGATCAACTCTCTCAATTGCGCTAACGTAAATGATGTGCATCTGCTTATTTCGTCGAAAACTTAAACACCGTCTTCGACTTGAACGTCTCGCCCGGCTTCAGGATCGTGCTCGGAAAATCCGGATGATTCGGCGAATCCGGAAAATGCTGCGTCTCTAGGCAGAAACCATAGCGCCGCTTGTAGACATGGCCCTTTTTCCCAGTGACGGTGCCGTCGAGGAAATTTCCTGTATAGAACTGAACGCCCGGCTGCGTCGTCGAGACTTCCAGCACGCGTCCACTGGTGGGTTCGTACATCCGCGCGGCCAGGGTGAGGCCGTCGCCTTTGCGGTTGATGACCCAGTTGTGATCGTAGCCATGGCCAAGGACCATCTGATCGTAGCTGTCGTCGATGCGCGCGCCGACTTTGGTCGATGTGGTGAAATCGAGAGGCGTTCCTTTGACCGGACGCAATTCCCCGGTGGGGATAAGATTTTTATCGACCGGCGTGAAGCGATCGGCGTTGAGCGTGAGTTCGTGATTCAGGATGTCGCCGGTACCTTCTCCGGCCAGGTTGAAATAGCTGTGCTGGCTCAGATTGATGGGTGTGGCTTTGTCCGTGGTGGCTTCGTAGTCGACGACAAGTTCGTCGTCATTGGTCAGCGTGTAGGTAACTTTAAGTTTCAGATTTCCGGGGAAGCCGTCGTCGCCTTCCTTGCTGAGGTAGGTGTAGGTGACGCCAGACTTGCCTTTGAGAGGTTCGCCGTCCCAAACAACTTTGTTGAACGTTTTGTCGGTGCCGCCGTGCAGAGTGTTAGGCCCGTCGTTCTTGGGCAAGGTGTAAGTCTTGCCATCGAGAGTGAAGGTGCCGTTCGCGATGCGGTTGGCATAGCGTCCGACGATGGCGCCGATGTACGGAGGATTCGGGATGTAGCCCTCGAGATTCTCGTGGCCGAGGACAATGTCGGCGAACCGTCCCTTGCGGTCGGGGACGCGGATAGAAAGAATGATGCCGCCATAATTCATCGTGTCGACTTCAACACCGTTTGCGTTGGTTAGCGTGTACAAGTTGACGGGCCTCCCATCCTGCGTGCCGAAAGATTTGTGCTGTACGGCTTGTTGATGTCGTTTGCTGGCCTGCGCGAGCGCAAGTCCGCCGATCGTCAGGCTCAGGAAAACGGTAATGCATACGGTCCCAAAGTGTTTTGGCATCATGCCGGAAAGTGTACTACGAGGAGCGTCTTCGTGCCCCGCTGCTGAGCGTCACTTCTTATACGGCCATTGCGCCTGCGTGAACAGCGCTCCGTCGATCCATATCGTCTGTCCGCTGATGAATGACGCTTCCTTGCTGGCGAGAAACACAACCGCCGGCGCAATGTCCGCCGCGGTCCCCACGCGTCCCAGCGGCGTCAGCTTCGACCAGGTGCCGGCATAGTCCGGATCTTCCGCCCGCGTGCGCTCGGATTCAATCGAGCCGGGTGCAATGCAGTTCACTCGAATCCCATAACGGCCCAGTTCGACGGCAGCCTCTTTGGTGAACGTTTCGATTCCGCCCTTGCTCGCCGTGTAGGCCACCAGAGACGGAAACGCGAGCTTGTTGCAGCCCGAGCCCAGGTTCACGATGGAACCTCCGCTGTGATCCTTCATGTACCTCGCTGCCTGTTGCGTGCACAGGAAGCATCCTTTCAAATTCGTGTCGACGACCAGATCCCATTCTTCCTCGGTCACCTCGAGAAGCGGCTTCCACGTCTGCACTCCAGCGTTGTTGACCAAAAGATCGAGCCGCCCAAAAGCCGCGATCACGCGCTCGAACATCGCGGCCACTTGGGCGCTCGACCGGATGTCGGCCTGAATGGGCAGTACTCCATCTTGCATTGGGACCTGCAGCGCGCGAATCTCCGCTACGGTCGCATCCACCATTGATGCGGGATCGTTGTAATAGTTCAGCGCAACGCGATATCCATTTCGTGCCAACTCCAGGGCAATCTCCTTCCCAATGCCACGACTCGCGCCCGTTACAAGAGCTGTATGGCCTTGCTGCATACTCACCTCACGAGATTCCACAAGATCACAGAGAAGAGATCATAACGAACCGGAGTAGATTTGCGCTTGCGCTGACAAGAGCATGTGGCATCGGGCGATTGCCGGTGGTACTATCGCCGCGAGATGAATACGCGAAGCTTTGTTTTGGCGTCAGTCACGCTATTGATGTCAGCTTTCGTGGTGAATACCGGCGCCCAGGCGACGACGCCACCGCACCCGATCATCCTGCACGCGGCGCGTTTGCTGGCCGTTAAGACCGGCCGCATCGTGAAGCCCGGCGAAATTCTGGTACAGGGCGAGCGCATCGTCGAGGCGGGAACCTCGGTCAATCATCCCGCTGGCGCCGAAGTAATCGACCTGGGCGACCGCACGCTTCTTCCCGGATTGATTGATGCCCATGTGCATCTTTTCCTTCATCCCGGCGCGGAAGACTTGCAGACGGTGCAGGAATCCGTGCCGCAGCGCACCATCACGGCTACGCTCGCGGCGCGCGACGACCTGATGGCCGGCTTCACCGCGGAGCGCGACATGGGCACCGAGGGCGCGGGCTCGGCCGACACGGCCGTGCGCAATGCGATTGATGAAGGCCACATTCCGGGGCCCCGGCTGCGCATCAGCGGCAACGCGATCAACGTCCTCGGCGGGCACGAGGACGCCATCGGCTACAACCCGGAGCAGCGCGTCCTGCCCAACGCGAATTATGCCAACAACGCCGACGAACTGGTCGCCGTGATCCGGCAGCAGTTCAAGGAAGGCGCCGATTTCATCAAGATTTATGAAACCGGAGCCGATTCTCTTCGGGATGGAAAACTCACGACTCCGTACCAGTACACTGAGCCTCAACTGGAAGCCGCAGTGAAAGAAGCGGCGCGGGTGGGCAGGCGCGTGGCGGTGCACGCCACCGGAGAGCCAGGAACGCTTTTCGCCGCGCAGGCAGGCGTGGTCTCCATTGACCATGCCGATCAACTCAGCGACGAGACCATGCGGCTGATGAAGGAGAAGCAGATTTTCGCCGTGCCCACATTTACCATCTTCGAATATTTTGCCGAGCACGCCGCCACCCCAAAACAAGGCTCGCGCCAGCAAAAGATGCTCGACGTGAAAGCACAGGAATTCAAGAAGCAGATCGCGGCGGGCGTGCCCATGGCCGTTGGATCCGACGTAGGGCCGTTTCCTCACGGCACGCAGGCGCGCGAGTTTGTCCTGATGGTTAAATTCGGGATGTCGCCGCTGGCGGTGCTCCAAGCCGATCTGCTGAATGGAGCAAGATTGCTCGGCTGGGAGGGACAAATCGGCGCGCTGGATTCGGGATATTTCGCCGACGTGATCGCCGTACCGGGTGATCCGCTACAGGATATTGGCGCCCTGCAGAATGTTGCCTTTGTGATGAAAGGCGGCGTCGTTTATAAGAAATAAGAATATCCCAGCCACGAGGTAAATCACCGGCGTAACCTGCAAAACAATGCATGGTTACTTGCGATTTTCATTAGAAGCACAAACGAAACAGTTGATTGCGAACAGCTTGCCGCCATTCTAATGTTGGATGCGCGGCCACCCGCTTGCGCCTTCCTGAGTGCCACGCCGGCAGCGGCGGGCACTTATGACTCTCCGCAGATTTTCTAATCTCTTTCCTTAGAGTGCCGCAGTGCTTGTGATCGGTGCTCTCTGTCCGGCTTTGCATGCGCAGACTTTACCGGATCAGACCTTTCTCTCATCGGCACCTCTTCCCGAAGCGCCGACCTCATTCATAGAGGCCGCACCGCCTGTCGTCATCACACCGTCACACGTGAGCGGCGAGCACAAATTCTGGGATCGTCAGAATCGCGCGTTGTTCATCGCGGCGGCAGCTTTGAATGGCGCTGACTTCGCGGTGACTCGCGCTAACCTGCAAAGTGGAGGACGGGAATTGAATCCTGTGGTTCGCATGTTCGGACGCTCCACCGCGGGCCTGGCGACGAACTTTATCGGGGAAACCGCGGGAGTCATCACTCTCAGTTACTTCTTCCACAAGACCGGCCATCACAAACTGGAACGCGCAGTCTCCCTGATGAACATCGCAAGCTCTGCCGGCGTGGTGACCTTCGACCTGATGCACCGCTAACGAATCTCACACCCATCAGGCCGCGCTCTTGAGCGCCGCCTTTGATTTTGTGCCGAAGCCATCGTTCCTCTCATCGAAACGCGCGGGATGCACGCGCCATATCCCCCGTGTTGGTAGTATTACCAGACGAAATAAACGGCCTGAAATCCGCCTGCAAACGCTGGAGGCATGAACCAGGATGAGAATCGCAAAAGATGTCACCGAGTTGATTGGCCACACCCCGCTGGTGCGACTGAACAAGGTCACCGAAGGCTGCGTCGCCGAAGTCGTGGCGAAACTGGAAAGCCAGAATCCGCTGGCCAGCGTGAAAGACCGCATCGGCGTCAGCATGATTGCCGAGGCCGAGCGCGAAGGGAAAATCCATCCCGGCAAGACCGTGCTGATTGAGCCGACCAGCGGCAATACCGGTATTGGTCTCGCGTTCGTCGCTGCCGTGAAGGGTTACAAGCTGATTCTCACCATGCCCGAAACCATGAGCCTGGAGCGGCGCGTACTGCTGCTAGCCTTTGGCGCGGAGATCGTCCTCACTCCCGGCCCACGAGGGATGCCGGGCGCCATTCTTAAAGCAAAGGAAATTCTCGCCAACACTCCCGGCGGCTACATGCTGCAGCAGTTCGACAATGCCGCCAATCCCAAGATTCACTTCGAAACGACAGGTCCTGAGATCTGGAACGACACCGACGGACGCGTCGATATCCTGATCTCCGGCATAGGCACAGGCGGCACGATTACTGGAATCTGCCAGTTCATTAAACCGAAGAAGCCTTCATTCAAGGCCGTGGCGGTCGAGCCGGCGGACAGCCCAATCCTCTCCGGCGGCAAGCCGTCTCCACACAAAATCCAGGGCATCGGCGCCGGCTTCGTTCCCAGCATCCTGCGCCGCGACTACATCGACGAAGTCATCACCGTGACCAATGACGAGGCCATCGCTATGGCTCGCCGGCTTCCGCTCGAAGAAGGATTATTCGTCGGCATCTCTTCCGGAGCTGCGGTGGTTGCGGCGCTAAAAGTTGCGAAGCGAGCGGAGAACGCCGGTAAGCTGATCGTCGTGATTCTGCCATCGTTTGGCGAACGCTACTTAAGCAGTATTCTGTTTCAGGAGCTGCGGGAGAAAGCGCTTCAGATTCCGACGGTGGAACTCCCGGCCTGATCCAATTCCATGCCGCACCTGCTCCCACTAATTCGCGAAGACGTGGCCAATGTGGTGGAGCACGATCCCGCGGCCAAGTCCCGCCTGGAAGTGTTCTTGTGCTACTCCGGGTTGCATGCAGTCTGGTTCTACCGCATCAATCACTGGCTGTGGAACCATCATCTCTTTTTGCTGGCGCGCATGCTCTCGCAGGCCGCACGCTTCCTGACCGGAATTGAAATCCATCCTGGAGCAAAAATTGGACGGCGGCTGTTCATCGATCACGGCCAGGGCGTGGTGATAGGTGAGACGGCGATCGTCGGCGAAGACGTGACTCTGTATCAGGGCGTGACTCTGGGAGGCACGGGAAAAGAGCACGGCCAGCGGCATCCCACGATCGAAGATGGCGTGGTCGTCGGCGGTGGGGCGAAGATTCTGGGCAACATCACGGTCGGGAAAAACTGCCGCATCGGCGCCGGTTCCGTGGTGCTGCGCAACGTTCCCGACGATTCCACCGTCGTCGGCGTGCCCGGACACATCATCTTCCGCGAAGGCAAGCGCGTAGTGATTTCCGATCCCAAGCAGATCAACGATCCGCTCTCGGAAGCGCTGGCGGCGGTGGCGACCGAAGTGAACAAACTTCGCGAACGAGTCCAGCAACTCGAAGGCTCCGAGATGAAGGCCGAACCGCTGTCTGAGTCGATGCAGAGAATTATGGAAGACATCGACTACCAGATCTAATTTTGGAATCTTTGACAAAGGCACGCTGGTCCGTTTAATGTTCCCGTTGCGTAAACGTTTACGGAAACGGTTTTGCCCGTCCGAATTCCGAGCGCTGATGACCTTCATTTTTCCCTAATGCTGCTCAAGACATTGCGCGAAGAGGTGCTGGAAGCGAACCTGGAACTGGTCCGTCGCGGCCTTGTGCTCTACACCTTCGGTAATGCCAGCGGAATTGATCGCGGCCAGGGCCTGGTCGCCATCAAGCCCAGCGGAGTTCCCTACGATGAACTCACGCCGGAGCAAATCGTGATTTCCGATCTCACGGGCAAGATCGTTGACGGAACCCTTCGCCCCTCATCAGATCTAGCGACGCACCTGGAGTTGTACAAAAATTTCTCCAGCATCGGTGGGGTGGCGCACACCCATTCCGAATTTGCCACCGCATGGGCCCAGGCGGAGACGCCCATTCCATGCTTCGGGACCACGCACGCGGATTCTTTTCACGGCTCGATTCCAGTCACGGAGCGACTGAGTCCATCCGAGATCGAGGGCGACTACGAACTCGAAACCGGCGCCGCGATCTGCCGCACGTTTACGAGTGCGAAACTCGATCCCAACGCGATTCCGGCGGTGCTGGTGCCCGGACATGCTCCTTTTTGCTGGGGCGCGAACGCCGCGGAAGCCGCTCACCACGCGGTGATTCTGGAATACGTGGCCCGCATGGCGTATCACACGCTGTCGATCAATGCTGAATCCCGGCCGCTGGCGCGCGAATTGCACGACAAACATTTTCTGCGCAAGCATGGCCGCAACGCCTACTACGGACAGGTAAAAACGTAATGACTCTAGCCCTCGTCGCCTCGAGTTCGTCCAGTCTGGTTCATCTTCATCCGGTGGACATGGCCATCGTCGTTTTCTACTTTGCGCTGGTGCTGGCCATTGGGTTCTACCTGAAGGGACGAGCGAACACCGGCGAAGACTTCTTCATGGCTGGGCGCGAGATGACGGCGTGGGTGGCCGGCCTGAGTTTTCTCTCGGCCAATCTGGGAGCGCTCGAACTGATGGGTTGGGCCGGGTCCGCTTATCAGTACGGCATTCTGGCCACGCACTGGTACTGGATCGGCGCCATTCCGGCGATGCTGTTTCTGGCGTTGGTAATGATGCCGTTTTATTACATCTCGAAGACGCACTCCGTCCCGGGATATTTGAAGTTGCGTTTCGGCGAACCCGCCCGCGCCCTGTCGGCGATTTCGTTCGCCTTCATGACCGTGCTGATGAGTGGCGTCAACATGTTTGCCATGGCCAAGGTCATGCAGATTGTGCTGGGATGGGACATCAATTTCAGCATCTGGGTGTCATCACTCACGGTCGCGGTTTACGTGACGCTCGGCGGATTGCGCTCTGCGATCTTCAACGAAGTTCTGCAGTTTTTCCTGATCTGGGCGGGTGCACTGCTGATTCCGATCCTTGGGCTCTACGAAGCCGGGGGCTGGGGCAACCTCAAGGTTCTGATTGCGCAGAGAGCGTCAGAACAGTATGTCCATCTTTGGTCTGGTCTGGGCTCATTCAGCACCAATCCCATGGGCATTCACTGGACCGGCATTGTCTTTGGACTCGGCGCGATTATTTCCATGGGCTACTGGACCACGGACTTCCTGGTGGTGCAGCGCATTCTTGCCGCGAAAGACATTCGCAGCGCGGAAATAGCGCCGATTATCGGCGCCGCATTCAAGATGATGGTGCCGATCATCGTCATTTTGCCCGGATTGCTCGGTCTGGGTGTGCTGCCGATGAAGTTGGTTCCGGAATCGGTGGCGACGGTAACTCATGGCTACAGTTACAACGACGTTCTTCCTCTTATGCTGGCGCGTTATTGCGGGCCCGGACTGCTGGGCCTTGGAATTACGGCGCTGATTGCCGGGTTCATGTCAGGGATGGCGGGAAACGTGAGCGCTTTCACGACCGTCTGGACCTATGACATCTACCGCCCGCTGATCAACAGCAAAGGCAGCGACCATCACTACGTGAACATGGGACGCTGGACCACGGTCATCGGGGTGCTCATCAGCGTAGGCACGGCGTATCTGGTGATGCGGTCGGCCAGCATCATGGATTACGTGCAGGCGTTGTTCAGTTTCTTCATTGCTCCGTTATTCGGAACCGTCGTGTTGGGCATGCTGTGGAAGCGGGCGACCGGCCCCGGCGGGTTCTGGGGATTGTTGTGCGGCACGCTTTCTTCGATCAGCATGTGGGCCTGGGTAAAGGTCGATCCAACGGCCCTGCGTTATGTGGCGCTCTCGCCCGACGCCAAGGCGCTCGCCCAGGATATGTATCAGGCGCTCTGGTCGTTCATCGTCTGCGTCGTGGTGACTGTAGTGGTAAGCCTGGCGACGAAGCCCGTTCCCGACAGCGCATTGACCGGTTTGGTGTACGGGCAGACTGAGATTCCCTCGGTCGGGGACGTTCCCCTGTACCAGAAGCCGATTTTTTGGGCGGGGGTCGTGGCGGCGGTGTTTGTGATCCTGAATATTATTTTCTGGTAGGAGATCCGAATGAACGCACAGGCGAAGACAGGAAGTTCGGTTTCGATCTGGTTTTTCATCGGCCTATCGCTGCTGGTGAATGGCGTATTAATTCTGGGCGCCGGATTGTATGAGTTCGCGAATCCGCCGGCGCCGGAGATGCAGGTGGTGCTGTTTCGACTCCATGCCAGCGTCTGGTGGGGAGGCGTACTGACGCTACTGGGTGGCTTTTACTGCTGGCACTACGCTCCCTCCCGGGCGCGCGGATAACAGAATTGGGAGATCCATTGGAGAATTATGTCTGAGAAGAAAATGACGATGGGCGTCATCATCGGGAACCGCGGATTTTTCCCCGGCGAATTGGCGAAGGTGGGACGCGAAGAGATGATACAGGCGCTGGCCAAGGCCGGCATGGATTGTGTTGTGCTCGGCCCCGAAGATAGCAAGCATGGTGCGGTCGAGACTCATGAAGAAGCCAAGCGGTGCGCGGCGCTGTTCCGGAAAAACAGTGACCGGTTGGATGGGGTCATCGTCTCGCTGCCAAACTTCGGCGACGAGCGTGCCATTGCCGACACCATGCGGCTGGCGAAGCTCGACATTCCAGTGCTGGTGCAGGCCACGCCCGATGACGCGAAGAAGATGACGATCCTGCACCGTCGCGACAGCTTTTGCGGAAAGATGTCAGCGTGCAACAACCTGCGGCAGTATGGCATTCGGTATTCCCTTACACGGCTTCATACCGTGAGTCCTGACTCGGAAGATTTTCAGAATGATCTGGCGTGGTTCGCGGCGGTCTGCAGGGTGGCCAACGGGATGAGGAACCTGCGCGTGGGCAGCATCGGCGCGCGTCCGACCGCGTTCAATACCGTGCGCTACAGCGAAAAACTTCTCGAGGCGAACGGCATTTCCACGGAGACGCTCGATCTTTCGGAAGTGTTCGGCCGCATTGCCAAGTTGAAGGACGATCACGCCGGAGTGCAAGGCAAACTCACCGAAATTCACAAATACGTCACCACCAGCGGTGTCCCGGATGCGGCCCTGGTCAAGATGGCGAAGCTAGGCTATGTGATCGATGACTGGATGAAGGCGACCGACGTGAAGATCAGCGCTGTCCAGTGCTGGACCTCGATGGAAGAATACTTCGGAGTGGTCCCGTGCACCATCATGAGCATGATGAGCAACAACCTGCTGCCCGCCGCTTGCGAGGTCGACGTGTGCGGAACGCTGAGCATGCACGCCCTCGCGCTGGCTTCGCAAACACCGAGCGCGTTGCTCGACTGGAACAATAATTACGGCGACGATCCCGATAAGGCCGTCTGCTTCCATTGCAGCAATCTTCCCAAGCATTTCTTTCAAGATGTCCGCATGGATTTCCAGGAGATCATCGCCGGGACGGTCGGCAAAGACAACACTTTCGGCACGGTCGTAGGCCGAGTCAAGCCGGGAGCGATGAGCTTTGCGCGCTTCTCGACCGACGACACGGCGGGAGTGATTCGTGGGTATGTAGGCGAGGGTTCGTTCACCAGCGACTCGCTGAATACATTTGGCGGCGTGGGCGTCGTGCAGATTGCCGAGCTGCAAAAGTTGCTGCATTACATCTGCGAAAACGGCTTTGAGCATCATGTGGCAGCGAATTTCTCGACCACCGCAGCCGCGGTGCATGAGGCCGCAGTGCGGTATCTGGGATGGCAGATGCACTGGCACGGAAATTAACCGCTACTTTTAAGTAGCGCCGCCGTCCCCGGCGGCTGTCCGGCGGGCGTCTCGCCCGCCGCGCCGAGAGCAAGGCCCCCTTTGACTGTTCAGGGCATGCCCTCGCGCCCGCCGGCAAAGAGCCGGAGCTACAAGGAGGTTGTACCGCATGGCCATTGTCGCGGGAGTAGACTTCGGCACGCTGAGCGTGCGGGTTTCGATCGTGGACAGCGAACGTGGACTGCTGGCCTCCGCGATCACGGAATATCCTCTGCATCGCCGGCGCGAAGATCCTGACTTCGCCACCCAATCCCACGAGGACCACATGCGCGCGCTGGCCGAGGCCACGCGGCTGGCTATAAAGTCTGCCGGAATTTCCGGCGATCAGGTGCAGTCGATCGCGCTCGACACGACAGGATCGAGCGTGATTCCAGTGGGCGAGGGGCTGATCCCTCTCGACGATTACTACTTATGGTGCGATCACCGGGCGAAGCAGGAAGCGGCGCAGATCACGGAACTGGCACGCCGTGAGAAATTGGAAGCGATCGAGTGGTGCGGCGGCGTCTACTCGTCGGAGTGGGGATTCGCCAAACTGCTGCACTGGCTGCGCCACAATCCCGAGAAGCGTTCGCGATTCGTGAGCGCCTTTGAGCATTGCGATATGGTCGCAGCCACGCTGTGCGGAATCACCGACGCCAGGCGCGTGAAGCGCAGCGTCTGCGCCATGGGGCACAAGTGGATGTGGAACGCGTCGCTGGGCGGCCTTCCGCCGGAGAGTTTTCTGGCGAAGGTGGATCCGCTGCTGGCGGGAACGCGGGCGAAACTTGAGGGCGAGTACGCTACCTCCGACAAGATTGCCGGGACGTTGACGCCGCAATGGGCGGAAAAACTTGGGTTGCGAGCTGCGATTCCGATTCCTGTCGGCGCCTTCGACGCTCACTGGGACGCGATCGGCGCCGGGGCAAAAGAGGGCGACGTCGTAAACGTGGTGGGCACGTCGACGTGCATCATCGCGTACGCGCCCAAAGCGCAGTTGATTCCGGGAGTGTGCGGAGTCGTGCCGGGCAGCGTGCATCCGCAGTTCACGGGCATCGAAGCAGGACTTTCCGCGACCGGAGACATTTTCAGCGCCATCGCTCGACGTGCGAACACCAGCGTCGAGGAGCTAAGCAAAGGATTAGCCAGTTATCGCGCGGGCCAGACGGGCCTGCTGCGGATGACCTGGGACAACGGCGACCGCACCGTTCTGGTGAATCCAAATCTCGGCGGGATGACGTTGGGCTGGAACTTGCTGCATACCGCGCAGGACGAGCTGTTCGCAGCTATTGAGGGAACGGCGTTTCACACACGCGTGATTCTCGATCGCATGAGCGAATACGGCGCACCCACGCAGCGCGTGATCAACGGCGGAGGAATACCGCAGAGCAATCCGGTGCTGAACCAGGTCTACGCGAATGTGCTGGGGCGTCCCGTGCTGGTTCCGAGCGGCAAGGTGACGGGCATCGGCTCGGCGATCTTCGCGTTCCTTGCTGCGGGCGCCTTCAAGACGATTGAAGAAGCGCAGCAGAAGGTCTGTCCGTCATACACGGCGTACGAGCCGCAAGCGGAGACGCAGGATGCGTATCGCGAGCTCTACGAACTCTATCGCAAGATTTATTTTGAGTTTGGGCGGACGGTTGAAGGGTCTCTATTCGGTAACGTGCTACCGAAATTAATTCAGATTGCGCGAGGATGAATCGCCGCGCGGCGAGTCAGTGTTCCCGCAGGAACACTGTGGAAAAGCACGAAGTCGTGGTCCCTAAGTCATTGGATCTTCTTGCGGGGCTTTTTGCCGTGCCGCCTTTTCAGTGAGTTAGCCTGTGGACAAAATGTCTATTTTCGAGGACGTTGAATACCTACGAAAGTAGACTTGACTTATCCGCCCGCGATCGCCCCGATAATCAGGAATGGCTCTTTCCCAGACGCAACCGCGTCGGGCAGCGGGGCATCGGGCGGCTCGTGGGAGAGATCTTCCTCGCAGGCGAAGAAACGCAGGAACGCTCTGCGCTGCTGCGTGCCGTGGTCGCGGATGGTACCGCGCAGCATGGGATAGCGGGCCTCGAGCGCATCGAGGACCGAGCGCTGCGTGATCGGACCTACGACTTCGAGTTCGACCTCGCGGCCGACGTGAGCCAGCGTTCGAAGGTGTTGCGGAAGTTCTACTCGAATCATGCGAGCCACGCTCTGCGCCATTGCTAAACAGATGCGGAACCGACTAGGCGCCGCATCTCCTCAGACGGCTTCCTACTTCAGGTAGGTTTCCTGGATATAAAGCGCCTTCCAGTCGTTGCCCTGGTGAACCCAGACTTCGCCGAAGATGCTGTTGGCCTTCTGCGTCTGGCCTCCGGACTTGCTTTCGTAGTGTGCGGAATAGGTGACCAGCGCGCTGTTGGGCCCCAGGGATTTCACTGCGAAATCCTTGAGAACGTAACTGGTGAGCTCGAACTCATCCACCATGTTGACTTCGGCTTTCTTGTCGCCGAACCCGCTGGTGCCTTCGTCGAGCGTGCGGAAGCCATCGGCGAGCAAGGCCCCGAGGGACTCTTTGTTTTTGTTCTTGAAAGCTTCCCAAAGTTTCTGCACTTTCGCTTCGAGAGCGGGTACTTTCGGGGTTGACTTGGCGGCCGCCTGCTGCATTTCCTGCGCTGTCGCTGCACTTGCCAGCAATAACAAGCAGGCAACGGCTAAGTGAGTCATTTTCATTTCTTTCTCCTGGAGTAAACCGGATGCGACCCTAACATCAGTAGAGATGTGAAGTCAAAGTCCCCACTTCTCGCAAAGGACGCGAGAAATGGGGCACCCTCATCATTTCTAATTCTCGCTGTGAGGTCACGGCAGCGTTTGCACTTCGACGGACAGCACGGCGGAAAGATCGCGGACAATCGGATTCCAGCTGTCCCCAGCATCGGCGGAGCAATATACCTGGCCGCCGGTGGTGCCGAAATAGATGCCGCAGTCGTCGAGCGTATCCACGGCCATGGCATCGCGCAGAACGTTTACGTAGCAGTCTTTTTGCGGCAGGCCTTTGGTGAGCGCTTCCCATTCGTTGCCGCCCGCGCGGCTGCGATACACCCGCAGCTTACCTTCATGGACGTAATGCTCACTGTCACTCTTGATCGGGACAACGTAAATCGTCTCCGGCTCGTGCGAGTGAATGTCGATGACGAAACCGAAATCCGTCGGCAGGTTGCCGCTGATCTTTGTCCACTGGTCGCCGGCGTCGTCGGAGCGCATGACGTCCCAGTGCTTCTGCATGAATAGAACGCCCGGGCGTGACGGGTTCATGGCGATGTGATGCACGCAGTGTCCGATCTCAGCGGTGGGGTTCGGGATGTATTTCGAGTAGAGTCCCTTGTTAATCGGCTTCCAGCTCTTGCCGCCGTCGTCGGTGCGGAACGCGCCCGCCGCGGAGATCGCGATGTAAATACGATTTGGATTGCTGGGATCAAGAATGAGGGTGTGCAGGCACAAGCCTCCGGCGCCTGGTTGCCACTTGGGGCCTGTGCCGTGGCCGCGCAGGCCGGGAAGCTCGTGCCAGTTCTCGCCTCCGTCGGTGGAGCGAAACAGCGCGGCGTCCTCGACTCCGGCGTAAACGGTGTTGGGATCGGTGAGCGACGGTTCGAGATGCCAGACGCGCTTGAACTCCCACGGATGCTGCGTGCCGTCATACCATTGATGCGTGGTCAGAGGCGCGGCGGGGCGTCGTACGCGAATTTGTTGCTGTCGGTCTTGGGCGGGCCCGGCGCGGGCGCCTGGCCGGGAGGCGTTCCGGGCTGGTGCCAGGTTTTGCCGCCGTCGTCGGAGCGTTGAATAATTTGTCCGAACCAGCCGCTGGTTTGCGAGGCGTAGATGCGATTCGGATCGGCGGGCGACCCCTTGAGGTGATACATCTCCCACCCGGCAAAGTGGGGGCCGCTGACTTCCCAGTTTTGGCGTTTGCCATCTGCCGTAAGAATGAATGCGCCCTTGCGCGTGCCTGCCAACACCCGTACCTTGCTCATGCGTTTCTCCTTGCTCAGTGCAGAATCAGTCCCGATTTTATCCGAGAGGCTGATGCGTGAGTCAACTGCAGTGCTGGATTGATTAGGAGCTTCGTGAGAACCTGTGCCGTCCCTCGCGGAGTCTGTGTCGTAGCTGGTTCGTATGAGACTTCAATTTGAGTTAGAAAATCGTTGGCCTGCGGGGTTCAGCCGCGGGCCATGCGGGTGAGGTTGTAAGCGATGGCGGCCAGCGTCCATTCGGTAGTTACCGCCGCCAGCCCGCGTCTTCGGAACTTTCTCATCCCGCGTTGCTCTTTCACTATCCCGAACACCGGTTCCACCACCGCCTGCCGTCTGCGATACTGCGCCCGACCCGCTGCACTGCGTAACTTCTCCCGCATGCGCTGATGTTCGGGATCGCGGATCCGGCTCTGCCCGATTCCTTCCGCCCGTTTTCCTGTCCGCATCTCGTGTCGCAGATTATTGTCCGGCACATAAAGATCGATGCCACGCTGCTTCATCTCCCGCAACGCCTGCCCGCTGAAAAATCCCGAGTCTCCCGTCACTCGCTCCGGCCGCGCCTGACATTGCCGCTCCACTTCCTCCACCATCGGCACCAGCGACCCGTTGTCGGTCGCGTTCTGCGTCACCCGCGTGGCCACAATCAGATGATCGTCGCTCACCGCCAAATCCGCCGTGTAGCCCAACTCCCAGCCTTGCGCCGTGCGCAGAAACCGGCTCTCCGGGTCGGTCAGCGAAACCTGCTGCCGTCCTTTTTTCGGCAACGCCGGCACCGGTTGCTGTTCCAGCGCGCGCTCCTGTTCCACACTCAGACTCACTCCTCCATCTTCTTCCGGATCCTGCTCACTCGCCTTCTGCTGATACGCCCGCACCAGACGCCGATCTTGCGCCCACTGCTGCCGCCGCCACCGCTCCCAGTCCATCACCTTGCCCCGCGCCGCATTCGCCCGCACCCGCGTCGAGTCGATGGCCACATGCCCCAACTTGCCCAGCCCCGCACGCCGCGCCATCTGCACCACCTGCGTGAACCCATCGTTGATCGCCCGCCGGTGCCGCCGCAAAAACTCGCTCAGCGTTTTGTGATCCGGCGTCAACCCGCCCGCCAGATAACGGAACGCCAAGTCCTCGCGCACTCGCCGCTCCAGCCGCGCGTCGAACTCACTCCCAGACAAAAACCATACAACCACACCCGCAGCATCATCGCCGGCGGATACGCCATCCGCCCCTCCGCCGCATACGCTCCTTCAAACCGGCCCAGGTCGAACTCCTTCACCATGGCATCCAGCCGGAAACATAAATGCTCTTTCCCCAGCACGTCCTTCACGTTCGGCGGCAGCAGATACGCCTGATCCGGATCGTAAGCAAAAAATCTCGACATCCCTCTCTTGTCTCTCATCT